>Ga0081539_10000172_pt1 | contig 151505 bp, 122 predicted proteins | sample TabmetS4T2R2_FD_71023 | JGI IMG/M metagenome (GOLD analysis project Ga0081539, IMG submission 71023) | Tabebuia heterophylla rhizosphere microbial communities from the University of Puerto Rico - S4T2R2 | ecosystem: Host-associated > Plants > Roots > Rhizosphere ... | reverse complement strand
GGCGGAATTTTAAAGGGGCGCTATGTTTTGGTGGGCAACCCCGGGGTTTTCCCCGGCCATCCACGTCTTACCGACGTTGCCGCAAAAAAGACGTGGATGGCCGGGACACGCCCGGCCATGACGAAAACGGATATACGGATGAACGTCCAACCAAAGATTGACAGCGCGGCCCATGTCGGCACCGAGCATTTTGATGTGATCATCGTCGGCGCGGGCATTTCAGGTGTCGGGGCCGCATATCATCTGACCAAGCAGTGCCCGGACAAGAGCTTCGTCGTTCTCGAGACGCAGAAAACCTTCGGCGGCACATGGTCGACGCATCGCTATCCCGGCATCCGATCCGACAGCGATCTTCATACCTTCGGCTACCGGTTCAAGCCGTGGACCAGCGCGCCGATCGCGTCCGCCAAGGAAATTCTCAGCTACATGGGTGATGCCATCGAAGAAAACGGGCTCGCTCAGCATATCCGTTACCAGCACACTATTTCCTCGGCGCGCTGGTCCAGCGCGGAAAATTTATGGACGATCGAAGCCACCAGAACCGATAGCGGGGAAGCGCTTCGATTCACCGCAAACTTCTTCTGGATGTGCCAGGGCTACTACCGGCATTCCGAAGGCTATACCCCGGAGTGGCTGGACTTCGACAAGTTCAGGGGCCGGATCGTTCACCCGCAGAATTGGCCCGAAGACCTCGACTACAAAAACAAGAATGTCGTGGTGATCGGCTCCGGCGCCACCGCGGCGACGCTGATCCCTTCCATCGCCGACGATTGCGCCCACGTCACCATGCTGCAGCGTTCGCCGACCTATTTTAGGACCGGCCGCAACGCGATCGAGATCGCCGAGACCTTGCGCAAGCTTCAAGTTGATGAAGCGTGGATTCATGAAATCACGCGGCGGCATATTCTCTACGAACAGGACGCATTCACGCGCCGCACGTTCAGCGACCCCGAGAGCGCAAAAAAAGACTTGTTGTCGGCGGTGGAGGCCTATCTCGGTCCTGACTACGACATCGCCAAGCATTTCACGCCGACCTATCGGCGATGGCGGCAGCGTATCGCCTTTATTCCGGACGGCGATCTGTTCCAGAGCATCAAGGCCGGCAAGGCGTCGGTCGTCACCGACGAGATCGAGCGGTTCACCGAGGCCGGTATTTTGCTGAAGTCCGGCCAAACGCTTGAAGCCGATATCATCGTTACAGCGACCGGCTTCCACCTCAGCGCGCAGGGCGACATCGATTTCGAGATCGACGGCAAGCCGCTAAGATTCTCCGACACTGTCACCTACCGCGGCATGATGTTCACCGGCGTACCCAACCTCGTCTGGGTGTTCGGCTATTTCCGGGCGAGCTGGACGCTGCGGGTCGATCTGGTCGCCGACTTCGTGTGCCGGCTGCTCAACCACATGAAGGCGACCGGCGCGCGCAAGGTCGAGGTGGCCCTGCGTCCGGAAGATCACAACATGCCGTTGCTGCCCTGGATCGATCCGGAGAATTTCAATCCGGGCTACATGATGCGCGGGATGCATCTGCTGCCGAAGCGCGGCGACAAGCCCGAGTGGCAGCACAATCAGGACTACTGGGCGGAGAAGGACGAATTCCCGGCGATCGATCTACGCGATCGGGCGTTTGTGTATGACTAACTGTCGTCCCCGCGCATGCGGAGACCCAGTATTCCAGAGTGCTCGTCGGCCACTCTGCATATCCAACGGACCCTGGAATACTGGGTCGCCCGGTCAAGCCGGGCGACGACAACGGAGGATTCAAGCCGACATCGGCAACGCCGCTGCCTCCAGCGGCTTGCGGCCGCGAATCAGATCCGACGCCTTGTCGGCGATCATCAGCGTCGAGGCGTTAAGATTGGCGGAGATCATCCGCGGCATGATCGAAGCATCAACCACGCGCAGGTTTTGCAGGCCGTGTACGCGCAACTGGTCGTCGACCACCGCCCATGAAGTGTCGGCCGGTCCCATCCGGCAGGTGCATCCCGGATGGAACGTAGTGGTGCCGCGCTGGGTTGCGGCGGCCAGGAATTCGTCGTCGGTCTGCACGCCGGGTCCGGGAAAGTCCTCGTGGTCGTAATATGGCGCGAGCGGCGCGGATGCGAGCAGCCGCCGCGCCAGCTTCATGCCGGCGACGATCACGCGGCGATCGAGCTCCGCTACCAGGTAATTGGTCTGGATGATCGGCGGCTGAAACGGATCGGCCGAGCGGGCGCGGACGTAGCCGCGGCTTTCCGGCCGCTGCTGCCAGGACGCCACCGTCATGCCGGGCTGGTCCTCGAGCTGTCCCTGCACGCCCTCCTTGTAGCTCGCGGGCGTGAATGTCAGTTGCAGGTCGGAGCTCTCGGTGGTCTCGCCGGAGTGCCAGAAGCAATACACCATGGTCGGCGACAGCGACAGCAGCCCCCGCCGCATGGTGGCCCATTTCAGGGCTTCCACCCACAGGCTGAGACCACGCCTCAGTTCGTTGATGGTCTTGATGTTCTTTACCCGCGCGACCGTGCGCGGCGCATAATGGTCCTGCAGCCCCTCGCCGACGCCCGGAAGCGCATGGTGCACCTCGATGCCGAGCGAGCGCAGCAGATCCGGCGGCCCGACCCCTGACAATTGCAGCAGCTGCGGCGAATTATAGCTGCCGCCGGACAGGATGACTTCCCTGTTGGCGCGCACTTCGGACGCAGCGCCACCCTTGCCGCCCTTGACATAGCGCACGCCGACCGCGCGCTTGCCTTCGAAGATTAATCCTGTCGCATGCGCGTGGGTGCGCACATGCACGTTCGGCCGCTTCATCGCCGGACGCAGGAACGCGGTGGCAGCGCTGACGCGTCGGCCGTTATTGATGGTGCGCTGAGCGTAGGATACGCCTTCCTGGATGGCGCCGTTGTAATCCGGGTTGCGCGGAATCCCGAGGCTCATCGCGCCGGCCATGAAAGCCTCGCAGAGCGGATCGCGCCAGTCCATGGTGGTGACGATCAGGCTGCCGTCACGTCCGCGATAGGTGTCCTCGCCCTCGCCGATGCGGCGCTCCAGCCGCCGGAAATACGGCAAGACGTCCGGATAACCCCAGCCGCGATTGCCAAGTTGCGCCCAGGTATCGAAATCCTGGCGCTGGCCGCGGTTATAGATGTGGCCGTTGATGGATGAGGAACCGCCCAGCGTCTTGCCGCGTGGGGCGTAGATGCTGCGGCCTCCGGTCCATGGCCCGGGCTCCTGCTGGTAGGCCCAATTCACGCTGCGCATATGGAAGGTCTTGATGAAACCCGCCGGCAGATGGATGTAGGGATGCCAGTCGCGCGGTCCTGCCTCCAGCACGCAGACGCTGGTGGCCGCATCTTCGCTCAAGCGATTGGCGAGCACGCAGCCAGCGGAGCCGGCGCCGACGATCACGTAATCGAATGTCTCCATCGTCCCGGTCCCGGCTCGCTATCGCGGCTTGTCGTTCAGTTGATAGGTGAGATGCGCCTTCACCGTCGGCCATTCGGAGGCGATGATGCTGTAGACCACGGTGTCGCGCAGCGTGCCGTTCGGCGCGATCGCATGGCTGCGCAGGATGCCGTCCTGTTTCGCGCCCAACCGTTCGATGCCCCGCCGGCTCTGATGGTTGAAGAAATGCGTGCGGAATTCCACTGCGATACAGTCGAGCTTTTCGAATGCATGCGCGAGCAGCATTAATTTACACTGCGTATTGAGGGCGCTACGCTGAACGCGCTTCGCGTACCAGGTGGAGCCGATCTCGACGCGGCGGTTGGGCGCATCGACATTCATATAGGTGGTCATGCCGGCGATCTTGCCGCCGGCGTCGAACACGGTCCAGGGCAGCATCGACCCGGTTTTCTGCAGACCGAGGCGGCGGTCGATCTCCTTACCCATGTCTTCGGGTTTCGGAACGAAGGTGTACCAGAGCTTCCAGAGCTCGCCATCCTTGACCGCCTCGACCAATCCATCGTGATGATCGTGCGACAGCGGTTCGAGCCGCGCATGCGGACCGTGCAACGTCAGCGGCTCAAGCCAAACCATGGCGCCACTCACTTGTTCAGGAAATTCAGCGGCAGGCCGGGACGCGCCCAGTCCATCGCGATCAATTCGCCCTTGCCGGACAGCGTGATATAGGCGGTCTTCAGCTCGGGCCCGCCGAACGCGATGTTGGTGGTGACGCGGTCGCCGGTCGGCACCTGTTCGACGATAGTGCCGTCCGGCGCGATCACCGAGATGCAGCCGGAGATCAGGGTTGCGACGCAGATGTTGCCGGAGGCCTCCACCGCAAGCGAATCGAACATCTGGTAACCGCCGAGTCCCGCGATCGGCTTGCCGCGTTCGCCGCGATAGATCACGTCGCGCGGTTTTACTTCGCCGGGAGCGGACAGGTCGAACGCCCATAGCCGTGCCGTCGGCGTCTCGGCCACATAGACGGTATTTTCGTCCGGCGACAGGCCGATGCCGTTGGCCGGCAGCATGCCGAACACCTGCTCGGTCAGCTCGGTTGCGCCGGGTTTCATGTAATAGACCGCGCCGACATCCATGTCGCGGGCGCGGCGCTTGCCGAGATCGGTGAACCAGAGCCCGCCCTGCCTGTCGAATACCAGATCGTTCGGTCCCTTCAACGGATGCTCGCCGCATCTGTCGAACAAGGTTTCGACCTTGCCCGAGCCGAGATCGATGCGCTGGATCGAGCCGCCGATGTATTCCGCGCTACTGGGCGGTCCCGGCATCATGGTGCCGCGCGACGGGATCCAGCTGAATCCCCCATTGTTGCAGATGTAGCATTTGCCGTCCGGCCCGATCGCGGCGCCATTGGGGCCGCCAGGAATTGCCGCGACCACTTCCTTGCGCCCGCCGGGCCAAACTCGCGTCAGCCTGCGCCCGCGAATTTCAACCAGCACCACCGAGCCGTCCGGCATCACCACCGGCCCTTCAGGAAATTCAAGATCGGTGGCGAGAACGCGAACATCGGGCATCGGAGCCTCCCCGGCTTTTCTTGATTGCCGGCGGATTCCCGCACGCGCAACATATTTGCGCGATGTTAGATCGAACTCGAAGCTCAAGTAAATGCCGGACGCGGAATAGCGCTTATGGCGGACGGCCTCCGGTGCGGGCCGCTCAGTCCTTGACCGGTACCCAGATTTCCAGACCGCCATTTCCGGTCTGCGAATCGAAATTCTCGTCGTAGCGTTCGAAATTCGGGGCATCGGCCGCCTTCAGGCCTGAGGCCGGCAGCCAGTGGTTCCAGATCGTGTTGACGGTGCGGCGGATGGTCGAGATGTGCTCCTTGTGCAAAAACACCGCGTATCTGTGTTCGGGAATCCGGACCCGGCTGAATTCCCGCGGCAGATCCGAGAAGTCCGATACCTCGACGCCGGCGATGTAGTCGAAATTTCCCGAATCATCGCCGTTGCAGCAGACGCCATACGCCACCCTCCCGATCCGTTCGGGAATGTCCTGGACTTTTTGGTGAAAGCGCTGCCACTGGCCGGGAATACCGGCATTGTTCGCGTGGTTGTAACGTTCGCTCACTCCCGCAACAAGCAATGGCCGGCCGATTTCAAAGCGCGGCGGCTGAAGGTTGTCGATGACGGTCGAATCCATGGTGATCGGCTCCTGAAGTTGCAGATTGTCGAGATGTACCGAGCCGCGAACCGCTTCAGGCGTGACCCCGAAATGGTCGCGAAACGCGCGGGTGAAGGCCTCGTGAGAACCGTAGTCCGCCTCCAGCGCGACGCTGAGGATATCGGGCGCGCCGTTCGCGAGTACGCGCGCAGTCTCGGTGAGACGGCGGGCACGCACGTAGCGCATCACCGAGAGCCCGGTCGCAGCCGCAAAAGCCCGGACCAGGTGGAAGCGCGAAACGCCGGCAATCGCCGCGACCTGATCGAGGGTCAGTGCGTCGGCGAGATGAGTTTCGATGAACCAGAGCGCCTTCTGGGCCGGAGACATGACTAAGCAGTCCTATTTCGAAACATTCCAGTCATATTTCGAAGCATTCCAATCATGCGTGTTCCACGCCCGCTGCGCTTGATCGTGCTTGCTGTTTTCCGCAATGAAACCCGATGCTGTTGCACTTCGCGGAAAAACAGCAGCAAGGGCATCGCTGGCAACGTCAACCCGATCGTGCATACTGCGTCGGCATTTGCTCCAGCGGCTCGGGAAGCGGCCCGACAGAGACTGCCTCAGCCTCGGCCAGCATGTCAGGGAGAACCACAATGCGCATCCTGAATGATCATGTCTTGAATGTCGCCAGATCCATCACGCTTGCGGGCCTTGTTGCCGCCTCGGTCGCTACCGCGGCCGGCGCGCAGACGAAATACGATCCGGGCGCGACCGACACCGAAATCAAGATCGGCAACATCATGCCCTACAGCGGACCGGCGTCAGCCTATGCCACCATCGGCAAGACCGAGGAAGCCTATTTCAGGAAGATCAATTCCGAAGGCGGCATCAACGGACGCAAGATCAAGTTCATTTCCTACGATGACGGCTACAACCCGGCGAAGACGGTGGAGCAGGCGCGCAAGCTGGTCGAAAGCGACGAGGTCCTGCTGATCTTCAATTCGCTGGGCACCGCCAACAATACCGCGATCCAGAAATACATGAACGCCAAAAAGGTGCCGCAGCTGTTCGTCGCCACTGGCGCCAGCAAATGGAGCGACCCGACGAATTTTCCATGGACCATGGGCTGGCAACCAAGTTATCAAGTCGAGGCTCGCGTCTACGCCGCCTATATCCTGAAAAACCATCCGGGCAAGACCGTCGGAGTGCTGTATCAGAACGACGATTTCGGAAAGGATTATGTCATCGGCCTGCGCGAGGGTCTCGGCGATCGGGCCAACAAGCTCATCGTCGTGGAAGCCTCCTATGAGGCCACCTCACCGACGGTGGATTCGCAGGTGGTTCAGATCAAGGCGGCCAATCCGGATATCTTCGTCAATATCGCCTCGCCGAAATTCGCCGCGCAGGCGATCAAGAAAGCCGGCGAGCTGAAGTGGAAACCAATCCAGTTTCTCACCAACGTCTCGGTGTCTGTCGGCAGCGTCATGAAGCCGGCCGGCTATGAGAACAGCGAGGGCGTACTCAGCGCGGCGTATCTGAAGGACCCCAAGGATCCGCAATGGAAAAACGATCCCGGCATGAACGAATGGCGGGCCTTCATGACCAAATGGTATCCCGAAGGCGATCAGGAAGACGGCGCGACCGTGTTCGGCTACGGCGCCGCCAAGGGGCTGGAACAGGTGCTCCGGCAATGCAAGGACGACCTCAGCCGCGAAAATATCATGAAGCAGGCGGCCAACCTTAATTTCGAGATCGGCATCTATCTGCCTGGCACCCGCATCAAGACCAGCCCGACCGACTTCGCCCCCCTGGAGCAGCTGCAGATGATGCGGTTCAAGGGCGAGAGCTGGGAGTTGTTCGGACCGCTGATGAGCGGGGAAAAATCCTGAGACTTCCACCCTCTGCCTTTTTTAAGGAGAGGGTGGATTGCTCGAGATTATTTGCGAAGCTATTGCTTCGACGCAAGCCGGCGTTCAAGCGCGTCGATCCGCTGCTGCTGCCGTTCAAGCAGCGCAACCTGATGCTGGACCACCGCGACCAGATCGGTCACGACGTTCTGCGTCTTGACGACATGAGGCTTGCCGCCGTCGAGACCGATCAGGGCCGGATCGACCTCGGCTACCTCCTCCGCGATCAGCCAGTGCTCGGGCACGTCGGGGGTTACCTTGTAGGAGCCGGTCTGCGGCCGCAGCGCCATGATGTTGGCGAGCGCCACCTGCGGCGGAAGTTCGCCCGCGATATTCTTGAACTGCCGCGAGGAGACGATGCACGACAGATTTCCGCTGCCGTCGCTCTGAATGCCGGCGCCGCAGCCGGTCAGGTTGAACAGGCGGATGCCGCCGTTTTCGTCAATCCGCATCCTTTCCGTAAGCGCCCCGGCGTTTGCTTTGGTCCAAAGCCGCAGCGCGCCGCCCCGGTCGAGCGCGGTGGCCCCGGCCGTGTCGCCCAGGATGGCCGCGATCATTTTGCCGCTGGCTTGGGTGGTATTGGCAGCGGCAACGAATGCCACCTGGCCCGCGGTGTTGGCAGCCGCGTCGGCCGCGCCGCTCGCCAGTTCAATCATGCCGCGCCCGGTCCCCCCGTTCACCGTCAGGATATTGCTGGCGATCGCACTGAAGAACCCGGGGCTCGCCGTTCCGACGCCGACATTGCCGACAGCACTGATATCGATGCTGCTGGTTGGCGCGCCGGGCCGGATCCGGAACGGCAGCCGGCTGCCGCCGGTGAGGTCGCGGACGAAGAAGTTCGCCTCGTTGGCGCCGATGTCCCAGGTCTGTGCGGTAAATCCGCCGGCGTTGGTTTGTTCGAGGCGATGCGCGGGAGTATTGCTGGAAGTGATGTGAAGATCGAGCCCAGGTGCCGCCGTGCGCAGACCGACCCTTCCGGTACTGGCGACGAACATCGAATTGGTCGGCGCGGATCCGACGATGGTGAACGGTATCGTCCCTACCGTGGTATTCTCGATGGAAAACTTGTTGAGGCCGCCGGACGCCGAATCGTTGGCAGTCAACTGCCAGTCATTGTTGGGAAAGCCCGGCGACGTGCTGGTGTCGTCGAACTTGATCCGGGTGTTGTTCTCCTTCAGCCTGATCGTATCGAAGCCGAAGGCTTCGCCGTCGACGCAATCCAGCCCGACGCAAGCGCTGCCCTGCACGATGAGATCGTCCGCAATGACGAAGTCCGCCTTCGCAGCGCTACTCGTGATCAACGTCGCGCCGAGCAGGAGGGCAATGACGCGCGTGCTCGCAAATGCCTTGTGTTCGATCATGATGGCCTCCCTTATTTCTGCCGCTTGACGTCTTCACGCGCGGACGGGTCGTATTTCACGATGGCGCCGCCCTTGACGTGGAAATGGCCGCTCGTGGATACGCTCTTGAGCATGGAGGTGGTTGGACCGCCGTCGCGGCCGTTATCGAGCCCGCTCCTGTCGGGGACTTTCTCGTCGGTGGCGGCGGTCAGGTGATAAAGGTAGTCGCCATCGTCGACGGTGCCGAGCTTGCGCAGGTCGATGATGGGCGACCCTGTCCTGTGGTGGGCGCTGGCGTGGAGTCCGTTCGGACCGCTGATGGTCAGCGTGAGGTTGCTGTATGGCCCGGTAATATCGAACACGACCTCGGAGTCGGTGAATTTCTGCGTCGCGTTCAAGCCTTGCGGAAAGCATGTGCTTGAGATGCCGACGGCAAAACAAGCCGCCAAGCCGAATGCTGCCAACTTCATTGGGTTCTTCCTCCTGTTCAGGATAGCTGCGGGAATGCACGAGCAGGTTGCGGCACGGAATAAATAAGGAAAGTCACAATCTTTAGCGGACCGCGCCCACTTCCGAGCTCGTGCGATCATCCTATCATTGTATTTCAATTTTGATCAACTAAGAGATGTCGGCGCCCAAGTCAGATTGTCGCGCTGCCGCAGCGCTTCCGATGTGGCGCGTCATCTGCAATACGGCGCCATTTCATTTCGCGCTGTCCTTCGCCGGCGATGCTGCGTCTTTTGCAGCGGGCCCAGCCTTCTGCTCTTTGTCCTTTTTTGGCGCCGACTGCAATTCGTCGACGGTCTTTTGCAGACCTGTCACCGCACTCTTCAGGCCCTCGATCTGACGGTTGGCTGCATCGAGTTTCTGCTGATGATCCAGCCCGAGTTTCGCAATCGTCTTCATCAGAAAATCCACATTGCTCTGCAGGCAGCTGGTGCGGCGTTCCATGGTCTTTTCGACGGTGCAGATCTCAATACCCGGCACGTCCTGCGCGTCGGCAGTTGTAGCTGTCAGCGCACCGGGCATCAGCGATAAGGACGCCAGCAAAACCATTCGGACGCTCATGGGACCCTCGTTGATTGCTCCAACACGCTCAAGACAGCCAAGCGGCGCTTTCGGCGCCATGTCAACGGGGGGAGGGAATCATGTCGCAACGGGGTTTGGGCTGGGATTTGCGCGAAACCGGCTCACACGGCTGTGACTGCCCAAGGGCTTGCGGAACAACCGCCGATGCGAGCACGTTCGGCCTCAAGGAGAACCATCTGATGGTAACGCGCGAACGACGTCTGGCGGAATTCAACGGCAATGGCGAACCGCCGACGGATCAGCCGGTGCAGGTCCTGTGCGAGGATCACAGCGGCACCTATCAATTGCCGTTCGCATGCCGGTGGGTCGACGGCGAATGGCGCAACAGCGAATCGGGCAGCACCGTCGAGGCTACCGTGGTCGGCTGGCGCCTGCCGCGCCAGTAATGAAGCGCCGCGAGGTGTGCCACAATGCGACTGAATTCACCGGCATTTTAAGGTTTGGAACGCGCCCGGAACGAAACGCGCCCGAATCGGCGGAGTGCGCGGAATTGGCTTCGAGCGTGCCTAGATGTTGAAAACGATGCCCGGCTCTGCACAACATGGAGCACGGCCGTTCAAAACCATTTCAATGTCAAATGCGGATCGTTAACCGGTTCAGACGGCAGCGAGTCGGGGCCGGCGTTTACGCGTATAAATACCCGACCGGCTTGCCTTCGGTACGCAGCGGACGGATGTCCTTCTGCGTGATGATCTTGCCGGCAAGGCCGTCGATCTCGTCACGCTGTATCGGCGTCCAGCTGCGCAGCTTCTCCAAGCCCTTCAGAAGGCCGAGCCGCAGGACTTGCGTATTTTCGCCGACGCCAATGAGGCTGGTCGCGTTCTTGCCCGCCGTCACTACATCGCCCGCCGCAAGCTCAAAGGTCTTCCCCGTTTTGTCGCTGAATTCGGCCGTGCCGCGAATGACGCGATAGATAACAACCTCGCCTTCGGCGAAGGAGGCGGCGTCCACGGCCGCCGAACTGCTCTTCGGCAACAGCGACTGACCGCGCGGGTCGGTTGCGATGATGTGGCCGGTCACAAGATGACCGCTCGGAACCTCGATTCCGATATCACGCACATAAACCGGCGTGGCCGATTTGATGAGACCATCGGCCACCGGCTTGAACAGCGCATCCAGCGCGAGCGGATCCTGCAGCCAGAAGCCCGCATCGGGCGGGCGATCGTGCAGCGAGTGGGTCCAGGCGATGCGCGGCGTCTCGGCCTCGTTGATCTGATCCTGAGCGACAATCGTCGGGTTCGGAAAGGTTGTCGGATCGGTGACGAAGGCTTCAAGAAATTTGCCGGAGTAGCCCATGGAAATTGGATCCGGCACTACCGTCTGCGGCGTCTTCAGGTTCTGTTCGGTGGACAGGCCGGACCAGGTGTAGAACAGCTGGCGATGCACGATCGCGCTTTGCAGCATCACGGCGCCCGGGCCGACGCTGTAGACGCGCCCGTCGTAATCGAATGTGAACATGCCCGAGGTGACCAGAACGAGCTGGAAACCGCCGGGCGGAAGGTGAAGATGAAAATCGGTGGGGCCCGTATCGTCGCGATAAATCGGCAGATTGGTCGCGACCTCATGGAGCAGGAAGGTTTCGTTATTGGCGTGAAAGCCTGCATTGGCGCGATTGTAGAGCGCCTGCGGGCGATAGGTCGCTTCGTATTTTACATCCCCGTCGCGATCGATGGCTACGAAATCCTGATGATTCAGCCGGAGAGGATCTCCGTTCGGACGCGCAAGGCCCGGCCATTTGAGATCGATCGCGGCATGTACGTTCATGGCATCCTCCCATCCAGGCGGGGCGGCCCCGTCGTGCGATTGCACGATGCCCGCGACCAATTTTTTGGCAGCGCGGATCGGCACCTTCGCAAGCTCATTGCACTATGCGAAAATCAAGCCAGCCACGCTGCGCTGCAGCGACTTTCAATGCAGTCGTACGGGATCACGCCGAAGGTCTTGGAAGCACGCCAGAATCCCGATGGGGCTCGACCGCGCAAACAGCTTTCGGGCCGACAGCACGGCACCTTCGAATCTTCTGGGCTGACATGAAGTTAAGCAGAAGGTGCATGAAGGATGCAGCCCGCCAAACGGGCAGGCCATCTCACCGCTGCCTAATATTCGACCTCTAGCTCCTCAATGTCGGCCGGCTCGGCTTTGGCGGCTTCGATCCATTCCTGCATTTCCGGCATCGCCATCACCGTGCTGGCATAGCCCGAAAGCTTGCGGTCCAGTTTCACATCGTAGGTCATGAAGCGGGTCACCACCGGCGCATACATGGCGTCGGCCATGCAGCGCTCGCCGAACAGGAACGGCCCTCCTGACTCCGCGAGGCATTTGCGCCAGATCGTGCAGATGCGGTCGATGTCGCCCTGGGCACGCGACCAGATCTTGAAATTCGGAAAATGGCCCTTCAGGTTGACCGGCAGCGACGCCCGCAGCGTGGTGAAACCGGAATGGATTTCGCCGCAGATCGAGCGGCAATGCGCCCGATGGATGCGGTCCGCGGGCAATAGACCCGCGCCAGGCATGACCTCGTTGAGGTATTCGGCAATCGCCAGCGTATCCCACACCGTGGCACCCTCGTGCCGCAGGCACGGCACCAGGATCGAGGACGACAACAGCAGAATTTCGGCCTTGGCCGAGGCATCGTCCGGCGCGGTGACGATCTCGTCGAATTCCAGCCCCGAGAACTTGGCCAGCAGCCAGCCGCGCAGAGACCACGACGAATAGTTCTTGCTGCTGATGGTCAGTGTCGCCTTATCCATGGCTTTTTCCTTAACGCGCGACGGCAGATGCGGCCCTCTTCGCCGGGAGCGGTCGGCCGCCAAGTGCCACGCCGGTGCTTTCCGCATTCAATGCAGCAAGCGACGTGCCAGTTTTTTCAGGCCGTCCGGCCGCCACTGGCTTCGATATTGCATGGCGCCGGAAAACCGGAAAGAACATGCATGATGTCCATGATGTATCAGGCTTATCAGAACCACATGGACCTGACGGCGCCATGGCGGACCGGAGCCGCATCGGCGCTGAAGTACCTCAATCTGGTGCCGCGGGAGGTCTCCGACAGACTGTTCGGCCGGCTCGCGGCGGCGCTGGAGCTGATTTCACGAACTTCGCTGACCTACACGCGTCCGCCCTACGGCATCGGCAAGGTGCTGGTCGGCAACCAGGAATTGGAGGTGACCGAAGAGGTCGTGTTCGCGACGCCGTTCGGTTCATTGCTGCATTTCAAGAAGGAGAACTCGCCGGCGCAGCCGCGCATGCTGCTGGTGGCCCCGATGTCCGGGCACTTCGCCACCTTGTTGCGGGCTACCGTGAGGACGCTGCTGCAGGATCACGACGTCTACATCACCGACTGGCACAACCCCCGCGACATTCCGCTTACCCAAGGCAAATTCGGCCTCGACGAATACACCGAGCACCTGATCACCTTCATGAACGAACTTGGCCCGCGCGCGCACATGGTCGCGATCTGCCAGCCTTCGGTGTCAGCGCTGGCCGCCGCCGCCATCATGTCGGAAGACAATCACCCGGCGCGGCCCGCGAGCCTGACCTTGATGGCGGGCCCGATCGATACAAGGATTGCGCCCACCAAGGTCAACGATTTTGCCAAGAGCAAGCCGCTGACCTGGTTCGAGGACAATCTGATCAACTACGTGCCGTTGCAGTGCAAGGGGGCTTTGCGGCAAGTCTATCCGGGGTTTGTGCAGCTCGCCGCCTTCGTATCGATGAATCTCGAGCGGCATATCAAGCAGCATGTCGAACTTGCCCGCCATCTCGCCCAGGGCGAAACCGAGAAGGCTGAAATCATCAAGACGTTCTACGACGAATATTTCGCGGTGATGGACCTGCCGGCGGAGTTTTATATCGAAACCATCCGCGAAGTATTCCAGGAGCACCTGCTGCCGCTCGGCAAGCTGACCTGGCGCGGCCGGCCGGTGAATTGCGCCTCCATCAAGCGGATGGGCCTGATGACGGTGGAAGGCGAAAAAGACGACATCTGCTCGATCGGCCAGACCCTGGCCGCGCAGGATCTCTGCACCGGCGTGCGCGCCTATCGCAAGGTGCATCACATGCAGGCCGGCGTCGGCCATTACGGCGTTTTCAGCGGCCGGCGCTGGAATAACGAGATCTATCCGCTGCTGCGGGATTTCGTACACATGAATTCGTGACGCGCGTCATTCCGGGGCGCGTGAAACGCGCAAACCCGCGGACCGTAAGCGGCGCATCTAGGCTAACGTCGGTTTGCGGAGTATCATCGCCGCCGTAACCAGGGACGGCCGGAACACGAGCCGTTCATCAGGGAGAACTGCTCATGAAACCCATTTCTACCAACCTTCGCGCGTTCGTATTCGGCATTGCCGGCATTTTGCTGCTGGCCGGCGGAGCCAGCGCCGCCGAGGTCCGGGTGATGATCTCCGGCGGGCTGACCGCGGCCTACAAGGAGCTGGTGCCGGAATTCGAGCGCGCCACCGGCCACAAGGTGCTGACCGCCTACGGACCTTCGATGGGCACCACGGCGAACGCGATTCCGGTGCGGCTGGAGCGCGGCGAACCCGCCGATGTGCTGATCATGGTCGGCTATGCGCTTGAGGATCTCGTGAAGCAGGGCAAGGTTGTCGCCGACAGCAGCGTCGATCTGGTGAAATCGCCGATCGGCATTGCGGTGAAATCGGGTGCGCCGAGGCCGGATATCTCCTCCGCCGACGCGCTCAAACGCGCGCTGCTGGCGGCGAAGACGGTGGCTTATTCGGACAGCGCCAGCGGCGTCTATATCTCCACCGAAATGTTCCAGAAGCTCGGTATCGCCGAGGAGATGAAGGACAAAGCAAGGAAAATTCCGGCTACACCGGTGGGCGAGATCGTCGCGCAGGGCGACGCCGAGATCGGCTTCCAGCAGATCAGCGAGCTCAAGCCGGTTCACGGCATCGACATCGTCGGACCGTTGCCCGCCGAGCTTCAGAAGATCACGGTGTTTTCGGCCGGGATCGCCAGCGTCTCGAAGGAGCCGGAGGCCGGCAAGGCGCTGATCAAATTTCTGGCCTCGCCTACCGCCTCGCCCGTCATCATCAACAGCGGCATGGAGCCGATCGCCACTGCCTCGACGGTCGGGGCGAAGTGATCTCGGACGGCTCCGCCGTCATTGCGAGGAGCACTTGCGACGAAGCAATCCAGTCTGCGGCAACAAGCTGGATTGCTTCGCTTTCGCTCGCAATGACGGTTGAACCGGCGGCGCTTCTATTTTTGTGTCACCGTTCGGATCGGATTGTCCTTCAGGCCGTTGTTGTCATAGGCCTTGCGCAGTGTTCCGTTGGTCGTGGCGTCGGTCAGGAACTTGCTGACAAAGGCCAGCGCCAGCGGATGGTTCGGCGGCACGGCCACTGCGGTCACGGTCTGCTTGAAGGTTTCATCCAGCACGCGCGTGCCCGGAATCTGCTTCGCCAGCGCGTTGAGTTGGTCGCGTGACAGCGCAAACGCATCGACCTCGCCGTTCTTCAGCAATCCGAAAATCTCGTCATAAGTCTGGTAGCCGGTGACCTTGGCGTTCTTCAGGTGGGCGATCGCACCACGCATGGTGGTGGTGTTGTTGACGGCGGCGACTTTTGTGCCCGGCTGATCGAGGGTCTGAAAGTTCGTCGCAGGCGAACCCGCCTTGACGATATAGGTCGCATCGGCAACCTCGTAGATCGGTCCGAACGACATCCGCGCCTCGCGCTCCGGGTCTTTCGGCAGGAACGTCACGTCCCAGGTGCCTTTCGACACGGCATCGACGATCTGCCCGGAATTCTGATGCGCCACATATTCGACGGGAACACCGAGTTGCGCCGCCATCTCCTTGCCGAGGTCGACCGGCACGCCGGAATAACCGCCCGCCTCGGTCTTCGTTGACCAGAAGGCGCCGCCGGCCGGGCTGATCGCGATTGCCACGCGCAGCTTGCCGGTCGGCGCGATTTCGTCCTTGAGGGGATCGGCGATTGCGGGAACGGCCATCATCATCAAAACACCCAGAACAAGGCCGCACAGGCGCGGCAGATTGCGATTGAACATTGGATTTCCTCCCACGCCGGGTTTGCCCGGTTAGTTATTTACTGCCGTCATCCTGAGGAGCCGCGCGCTTGCGCGGCGTCTCGAACGACGGCCGCATGCGCTTGTGGCCCATCCTTCGAGGCTCGCCGTGAAGAACGGCGAGCACCTCAGGATGACGATAGAGTTTAGCTGATGGTCCGAGAGACGTACAGTTGACCCGCCTAGCTCGCGCCCGCCGCCGGCGTCTTGATCTCCGTCGGCAGGATGACCGCCGCGGCGATCACCAGCAGACACAACGCGGCAAAGGCATGCAGCATGGTCGCAAAGCCGCCCTGCTCGTACAGCCACGCCACCAGCCCGACCGAGGCGCCCGCGGCGGTGAAGCCGACGAAGTAGCGCACCGCATAGGCGCGCGAGCGCCATTCTTCGGTGGTGTATTTGCCGATCATGGCGTCATTGACGGTGACCTGGCCGAACGCGCCCATCACGATGCCGATCGCGGCCAGGATCAGCAGCAGATTTGACGATGTGGCCGCCAGATACATGAACGGCGCCAGCATGAACGACAGCGGCAACATGACGGCCTTCAGGGAATAGCGGTCGATCAGCTTGCCGATAGTGTACTGCGTCATGGCGCCGAATACGTAGACGCAGGCCGCAATCACGCCCAGCAGGGCCGGGCTTGCGGTCAAGTCCGCCAGCCGCTCCGCGAACAGTTTCGGCAGCGAAATGGTCACGGCATTGAAGGTGGTCGATATGGCGATCACCACGATCAGCAGCGCCACAAAAACCCGCCACATGTCGTTTTTCGCAACCCGCGCCTGCGCCGCGGCCTGCTTGAACCCGGAGCGGTCCTCGTGAGCCACCATGCGCATGAACGCCAACCCGATCAGCATGGTGACGATGCCCGGCACGATGAACGCCCAGCGCCAGCCTAAAAACTGCCCGATCACCCCGGTGACCAGCGCCGACGAGGCCACGCCGAGATTGCCCCAGACGCCGTTGAGGCCCATCTCGCGACCGAGCCGCTCGGCATAGGACACGATCATGGCGGTTCCGACAGGGTGATAGATCGAGGCGAATACGCCGATTGACAACAGCGCCGCACCAAGCTGCAACGGGGTCTGCACGAGGCCAACCGCGATCATCGACAGGCCGATCCCGAGGAAGAAGATCACCATCATGTGGCGGCGGCTCCAGCGGTCGCCGAGCCAGCCGGTCAGCAGTGAGCCTGCGCCGAATGCGACGAATCCCGGCGTGGCGTAAGGCAGCAGCTCGGAATAGGCCATGCCGAGCGCCGGCCCCATCACGATGACGGCGGCGGCGAAAATCAGCATCGAATAATGGTCGATGAAGTGGGCGGCATTGACGAAGCCGATCACCCGTGTGGGGCTGTTCATGAAATCGAATCCTGCAGTTTCTCCGAATAGGTTATACGTTGTCGGCCTGACGGGATGTCGCCAATGAGTATCGCCGAGACGCCAGTTGCCGCCTTCGGGGGAAGCCATGTTACCACTGGCGACGGCGTCCATCTGGTCGCGCGCAACTACCGGAAGGGCGTCCGGCTCGGCACCCACATGCACCGCGAGGCGCAGCTGGTCTATGCCGCCAAGGGCACCATGCAGGTGACCACGCCGAAGGGACGCTGGCTGGTGCCGCCCGACCGCGCGGTGTGGGTGCCGGCGCGGCTGGAACATTCGATCGACGTATTGGCGGATATCCAGATGCGCACGCTGTATTTTGATCTCAAATGGCTTAAGCGGGAGCGTCGCAGCCGCAGTCTCGATGCCGAATTCGTGGTGCGGGTATCGCGGCTGCTGCACGAATCCATCCTGGCGCTGTTCGATGGCCGCGACGACCCCGGCCGTTCCGACCTGTTGATCCGGCTGGCGATGCTCGAGTTGCACGAGGCCGAGGATCCCGCCACCTTCATTCCGCTGCCGCACGAGCCCCGCTGCCGCCGTGCCGCCGAACTCGTGCTGGCCGATCCAACGAGGCCGCATGAGATCGAGACGCTGGCGCGCGAAGTCGGTACCTCGGCACGCACGCTGTCGCGGCTGTTTTCCGTGGAGACGGAGTTAAGCTTCAAGAGCTGGTGCCAGCGCGCTCGCGTCGCCGCTGCGATCGAAAGGCTGTCGATGCGGCCTGATGTTTCGGTCAAGCAGCTCGCTGCCGAATTGGGGTATGCGAGCTTCCCGGCATTTTCGCATGCGTTCCGGCAGGTGACGGGCAAGACGCCGACGGCGTTCGCGGAGAATAAATCGTAGCCCGGATGGAGCGTAGCGAAATCCGGGTAGAGACGGGCCGTGTCATAAACCGTCCCGGATTGCGCTCCGCTCCATCCGGGCTACGGCAGGCCTGTTATCTCGGCACCACCGCGGTCGCCTCGATCTCAACCCGCGCCGCTTTCTCGACCAGCCGCACGACCTGCACCAGCGCCATCGCCGGATAATGCGCGCCGAACACGTCGCGATAGATCTTACCCAGCGCTTTCAAGTTGGCGCGATATTCTTCGATGTCGACGACATACCAGGTCAGCCGCACCAGATGCTCCGGCTTCGCGCCACCTTCAGCGAGAATGGCGGCAATGTTGCTCAACGCCTGCCGCACCTGAGCAATGAAGCCGTCAGCCAAATTTTCCGCCGCGTCCCAGCCGATCACACCCCCGGTCACGACGATACGCCCGTCCGCCGCCATGCCGTTGGCATAGCCTTTTGGTAGCGGCCATCCGCTCGGCTGCAGAACCTGGGGACCGTCCGGCATCTTGTCCGGTACCACGCTGAGCGTGGGCGTTTTGGGCGGGGTCACCGGCAATGCTCCTTCACAATCGGTTTCGACAACAAATTCATTCCGCCGCAGTTCCTGCACCGACGGCGCCCTGCGCCATCTGCCGCAACGCGAACCGCTTCAGCTTGCCGGTTTCGGTCTTCGGCAACTGGGTGACGAACTCGACCGCGCGCGGATATTTGTAAGGCGCGATCTCGCGCTTGACATGATCCTGCAGTTCGTTTCTGAGCGCATCGTTACCCTCAATTCCCGCGGCCAGCACCACATAGGCCTTGACGATCATGCCGCGCGCCTCGTCCGGCGCGCCGACTACGCCGCATTCGGCGACGGCCGGATGTGTCAGCAATGTCGCTTCGATTTCGGGACCTGCGATGTTGTAGCCGGAGGACACGATCATATCGTCCGAGCGGGCCACAAAGTACAGGCGGCCATCCGTGCCTTGAACGAACGAATCGCCGGTCAGATTCCAGCCCTGGCGTACATAGTTCGACTGCCTGCTATCGGCGAGATAGCGGCAGCCGGTCGGCCCGCGAACCGCAAGCTTGCCCACGGTGCCCCGCGGCAATTCCTTCATGTCCTCGTCGACGATCCTCGCCTCGTAACCGGAAACCGGTCGCCCTGTGGTTCCGGCGACGGCGTCGTCGACCCGGTTGGAAATGAAGATGTGGAGCAGTTCGGTGCTGCCGATGCCGTCGAGAATCGGCTTGCCGGTCTTGCGGGTCCAGCTGTCGAAAACCGGCGCCGGCAAGGTCTCGCCTGCCGAAACCGCCAATCGTAGCGAGGAAAGATCGGCGCCCTGGTCCATCGCCGCCATCATCGCCCGATACGCGGTCGGCGAGGTGAAGCAAATCGTGGCCTTGTAGGTCTCGATGATCTTGACCATTTCCGCGGGTGCGGCGTTTTCCAAAAGCGTCGCGGTGGCGCCGAAGCGCAGCGGAAAGATCGCCAGTCCGCCGAGCCCGAACGTGAAAGCAAGCGGCGGCGAGCCTACGAAGACATCGTCCGGTGTTACGTTGAGAATTTCCCTCGCATAGCCGTCCGCGACGATCATGAGGTCGCGATGAAAATGCATCGTCGCCTTCGGCTCTCCGGTGGTCCCCGAGGTGAAGCCAAGCAGGGCGACGTCATCCCGGCCGGTCCTGACCGCCTCGAATTTGACCGGCTTGTTCAGCGCAATCCGGTCGAGTTCGGCATCATGGTTCGAGGTGCCGTCGAAGTTGACCACCTGCTTGAGAAACCGGCTTGTCTTCGCACACGCGACCAGTTCGTCGGCGATGCGGCTGTCGGTGAGCGCCAGCGCGATCTCGGCCTTGTCGATGATCTTGGTCAATTCACCGGCCCGCAGCATCGGCATGGTATTGACGACCACGGCTCCGGCTTTCGTCGCCGCCAGCCACGCGGCAACCAGCGCCGGATTGTTGCCCGAACGGATCAGAACGCGGTTGCCCGGCTTGACGCCGTAGTTTTCGACCAGCGCATGCGCGAGCCGGTTCGACCAATCCGCCAGTTCCTTGTAGGTGCGCTGACGGCCATTGCCGATTAAAGCGATATTGTCGCCGAGCCCTTTCTCGACAAGCCGGTCGGTCAGTTCGACCCCGGCATTGAGATATTCGGGATACTGGAATTCAGGGCGGTCGAGGAGCAATTCCGGCCATTGCGAGAACGGCGGAAGATTTCGCCGCGCAAAATCGTCGACATGGCCCGACGGGCCGAGAGATGGGCTGAGATGTGAGATCCTTTCCGACATTTCCATCGCTCTCTCCTCATTGCGAGCCAACAGGTCGGCGCGAAGCGCCGCCCGATGACAGGCTCCGCGAAGCAATCCAGAAATAGCGTCAAGAACTGGATTGCTTCGTCGCTTCGCTCCTCGCAATGACGGTTGCTATACCGTCTTGTTTTCCGCAGCCTTCCGCGCCGACAATTTTGTCTTCGCCAGCAATCGCATCAGGTCACGGATGTCTTTCTCGGCGAGGTCGGAAAACATATCCGCGATCCAGATCTCGTGCTCCGCGGCCATCTTGCGGAACTCGGCGCGGCCGGCCTTGGTCAGCCGGATCACCTGCACGCGGCGGTCCTGGTCCGAGGTGCGGCGATCGAGATGGCCGGATTCGCAGAGTCGTTCGACCAGGCCGGTGACGTTGCCGTTCGACACCATCATGCGCTTGGAGACATCCGACAGCGTCATGCCGTCGGGGGCCTTGTCCAGCTGCGCCATCAGGTCGAACCGCGGCAGTGTGACATCGAAGCGCTCGCGCAACCGGCTGCGCACCTCGCCCTCGATCAGGGTAGTGCAGGTCAGAAGCCGCAGCCACAGCCGCAACTCGTCGCCATGGTCCTCCGGCGTTTCGCCGGCCTTGGTTTCGGAATCGAGAATTGTGCTCATTGCTGTCTTACCGAAATCGAAATCGATCCGCATCAACAAACCTAACGTCGTCCCGGCGAACGCCGGGACCGATAACCTCCGACCCTGATCGTACGCGAGGTGTCCACCACGGTGCCCCTATGAGATGGTGGCGTGTATGGATCCCGGCGTTCGCCGGGACGACGTATGGAGAGTTCACCGTCATTCTGCAGCCAAGGGCTTTGCTGCCGCGCGCAACTCGGCGCGGGTCTTCGGCTTGCCCTTGATCTTCAACTCGTCGAAATCCTGGCGGTCGCGCACGCTGTTGCGGAAGATCTGCTCCTTGCCCGGCAGATATGGCTGCGGGCACGAAATCTCGGCGCCGTACCAGGCCGCGGCCTTCAGCGTGAACGACGGATCGACCAGATGCGGCCGCCCCAGCGCGACCAGATCGGCGCGGCCGGCGGCCAGAATGGTGTTGACCTGATCCGCCGTGGTGATGTTGCCGACGCACATGGTGGCGACGCGGGCCTCGTTGCGGACCTGATCGGAGAACGGCGTCTGGAACATGCGGCCGTAGATCGGCTGCGCATCGCGGACGGTCTGTCCGGTCGAGACATCGACCAGATCGACCCCGGCTTCGCCGAACGCGCGCGCAATCTTCACTGCGTCATCGCCGGTGATGCCGCCCTCGGCCCAGTCGGTGGCGGAAATCCGTACCGACATCGGCTTGTGCGCCGGCCACGCCGCGCGCATCGCCGAGAAAACTTCCAGTGGATAGCGCAGCCGGTTTTCCAGCGATCCGCCGTATTCGTCGCCGCGCTGGTTGGTCAACGGCGAGATGAAACTGGCGAGCAGATAACCATGGGCGCAATGCAGCTCCAGCATGTCGAAGCCGCAGGCCTCGCCGCGCTGCACGGCAGCGACGAACTCCGCCTTGACGCGGTCCATCGCGGCGCGGTTCATTTCGCGCGGCACCTGGCTGTCCGGAAAGTAGGGGATTGGGGACGCCGACAACACGTCCCAGCCGCCCGCTTCCAATGGCCGGTCCATGCCGTCCCACATCAATTTCGTAGCGCCCTTGCGGCCGGCATGGCCGAGCTGCAGGCAAATCTTCGCCGCGGAATTGGCGTGGACGAAGTCGACGATGCGTCGCCACGCGGCCTCCTGCTCGTCGTTCCACAGCCCGGCGCAGCCAGGCGTGATGCGGGCATCGCGTCCGACACAGGTCATCTCGGTGAAGATCAATCCCGCGCCGCCAATGGCGCGCGCGCCGTAATGCACAAGATGAAAATCGCCGGGCACGCCCTCCTTCGCCGAATACATGCACATCGGCGACACCACCGCGCGATTGGCAAGCGTCATCTCGCGCAGTCGCAGCGGCTGGAACATGGGCGCCACCGGATTTTCGACATCGACCTCGAACCCCTTGGCGCGAACTTGGCCTGCGAAGGCGCGATCGACTTCAGCGACAAAATTTGGCGCGCGCAAAGTGAGATTGTCGTAAGTGATCGCCTTGGCGCGGGTCATGACGCCGAATGCAAACTGCACCGGATCGAAATCCCAGAAGCGGTCGACATGCTCGAACCACACCAGCGACACATCGGCGGCATGCTGGGTCTTCTCGACCTCCTCGCGCCGGCCTTCCTCATAGAGTTGCAACGCGGCGTCAACCGTGGGCGCGGTATGCATCGCGTCCGCCAGTGCGATGGCGTCTTCCATCGCGAGCTTGGTGCCGGAGCCGATCGAGAAATGCGCCGTCGCCTTGGCGTCCCCCAGCAGCACCATGTTGTCCTTGACCCAGCGCTTGCTGCGGATCATTGGGAAATTGCGCCACATCGAACGGTTGGTCAGCAGCGGATAGCTGCCGAGGAACCAGCCGAAAATCTCGTGCATGCGGTCGGCGGATTGCTTTTCGCTAAGGCCTTCGAGTCCCGCGCGCCTGAAGGTTGCGGGATCGGTCTCGAAAATCCAGGTCGAATGGCCGATTTCATATTGGTAAGCGTGCGCGATGAACGGTCCCCACTCGGTCTCCTGGAAGATGAAGGTAAAGGCGTCGAGCGGTCTTGTAGAACCCATCCAGGCGAATTTGTTGGAGCGCAGATCAGTCTCCGGCTCGAAGTGATCGGCGAATTTTTCCCGAAAGCGACTGTTGATACCGTCCGCCAACACCACAAGGTCGGCATCGGCAAGCCCGCCGATCTCGTCGATCTCGGCCTCGAATATCAAATACACGCCAAGTTCGCGCGCGCGTTCCTGCAGGATGGTGAGCAGCATGCGCCGCGAGCAGCCGCAAAATCCGTTACCGCCGACCCGATGCACGGTGCCGCGGAAGTGCACGGCGATGTCGTCCCAGTAAGCGAATTCCTGGGTGATGCGGCGATAGCTCGGAGGATCGTATTTCTCGAAATTGTCCAGGGTGGCGTCGGAAAACACCACGCCGAAGCCGAACGTGTCGTCGGCGCGGTTGCGCTCATAGACCGTAATATCGGCCTGCGGTCGCTGCTTCTTCAGCAGGATCGCGGCATAGAGACCGGCCGGTCCGCCGCCGATGATCGCGATCTTCATGGTCGCCTCCGTCAAAAGCCAACCAGCAATGAAAATACTTTAAGCCTAAAGTAATTCTTCCGCAAGTCCGGATTTCTTTAATCAATTGCCGTGAAATACCGGCTTCACCTTTTTCGAAAATGCCTCGAACGCCCGGGCAAAATCCTCCGTTGTCATGCACAACGCTTGCGCCACCGCCTCGGCCTCGATCGCCTCCTCCACCGACATCGCCCATTCCATCGCCAGCATGCGCTTGGTCATGGTGTTCGCGAAGGTCGGGCCTTCCGAAATCTGCTTGGCCAAAAGCTGTGCCTGCGCCAGCACATGCTCGGGCGCGACGATGCGGCTGAAGAAGCCCCAGCGCTCGCCCTCGTCTGCGGTCATGAAACGGCCGGTAAAGAGCAGTTCCGAGGCGCGGGATTGCCCAATGATGCGGGGCAGAATGGCGCAGGCGCCCATGTCGCAGCCGGCCAGCCCAACCTTGTTGAACAGGAACGCGACCTTGGCGCCGACCGCGGCGAGACGGATATCGGAGGCCATCGCGATGATCGCGCCGGCACCGGCACAGATGCCATCGACCGCGGCGACGATCGGCTGCGGACAGGCCCGCATCGCCTTGACCAGATCGCCGGTCATGCGCGTGAAGGCGGTGAGGCCCTTGGTGTCCATCTGCACCAGCGGCCCGATGATCTCGAACACGTCGCCGCCGGACGAGAAATTGCCGCCGGCGCCGGAGACCACGATGGTTTTCACCTCGTCGTCAAAAGCGCAGGCCCGGAAAAAGTCCGTCAGCTCGCGGTAGCTTTCGAAGGTCAGCGGATTTTTCCGCTCCGGCCGATTCAGCGTCACGGTTGCGACGCCGCCGACCACGGCGAGCAGAAAGTGCTTTGGCGAGTAGTCCGCCAGCGGCAAGGTGACGGGATTGGCGGGCCTGCTCATGGGATCTCCGATCCAGGTACCTCGTTATGCGCGGGCTTGACCCGCGCATCCATCGCACTTCGCGTGAATCGTTCGAAGAGAATGGATTGCCGGGTCAAGCCCGGCAATGACGATTGAGGGGATAAGTTCATTGTCAATCAAATCTCTCCGCCGGCCACCGCGATGGCCTGGCCCGTAATCGCGCTCGCGCCGTCACCGCACAGCCATAGCACGGTGTCGGCAACCTCCGCCGGGGTGACGAGCCGCCCTTGCGGGTTGTGTTTCGCGAGTTCGGCTAAAGCCTGCTCCCGGCTGCGTCCGGTCTTGCGCATGATGGTATCGATGCTGGCTTCCAGCAAATCCGTCTCGGTGAAGCCGGGACACACGGCGTTGACGGTAATGCCAGTCGCCACAAGCTCCTGCGCCAGCGAGCGCACCAGGCCGACCACGGCATGTTTTGCGGCGGCGTAGGCGCTGACATAGGCATAGCCCTTCAGGCCCGCGGTCGAAGCGATTGCGACGATGCGTCCACGGCCGCGCGCCTTCATCGAAGGCAGCACCGCCTGCGTGGCGTGAACGACGCCGAAGAGATTTACCTCCATCATGCGCCGGAACAGCGCCGCGTCGGATTTCGCGAACGGCGCCGATTCCGCGGCGCCCGCATTGGCTACCAGAGCATCGATGGGCTGCCGCGCCGCGGCCTCCGCCACGGCGGCGTTGACGGCCGCCTGATCGGCGACGTCGGCGATCGCGGCAAAATGCGCAAGCCCGGCGGCGACCACTTCCTCCAGTGCGGCGCGATTGCGGCCCAACACAGTTACCGTCGCGCCCGCTCGCGACAGTGCTGCTGCGATTTCACGGCCGATGCCACGCCCGCCGCCTGTCACCAGCGCGTGCGAGGAGCGTGACAATCCGGACATCGAGCGGCTTTCCTTGAAGGACCTTGAGACCTCATATATTTTAGGCTTCAAATTTTTGCAAGAAATGTGCTTTGAGTCACAGCTGCGGCCCTGTAGGATTAGCCCGATCGACCGCTACGGAGGCCAGGTGCCCGATCCAACGCCCATGAAAACCAACGACGGCCGCTTCGGCTATGAAGCCAAGGGCGCGGCCGATCTGCCGCCGCTGGTGTTCCTGCATGGCATCGGCGGCGCCGCACGCGTGTGGCGGGGGCAGCTCGATGCTTTCGGCGATCGATACCGCGCCATTGCCTGGGATATGCCGGGCTATGGCGGATCGGCGCCGCTGCAAAATGTCAGCATTCCAGCGCTTGCCCAGGCATTGAAGGATTTCCTGCAACAGGTCGGCGCCATAAAACCCATCCTGGTCGGACATTCGATCGGCGGCATGATCGTGCAGCAACTGCTGGTCCATGATCCGATTATCGCCGAATACGTGGTTCTGGCGCAGACCAGCCCCGCTTTTGGCCGGCCCGACGGCGACTGGCAGAAGGAGTTCCTCGAGGCTCGCCTTGGGCCGCTTGATCGCGGCGAGACCATGGCATCGCTGGCCCCGAAGGTTGTCGCCGATCTTGTCGGCGACGGTGCCGATCCGACCGGTATCGAACTCGCATGCGCGTGCATGGCATCCGTGCCGGCGGCGAGCTACCGTGCTGCGATGAAGTCGATGCTCGGGTTTGATTTGCGTAAATCCCTGGGGCAGATTTGCGTCCCGACGCTGGTAATCGCCGGCAGCAAAGACAAGAACGCGCCCGCGTCGATGGTGAAGAAAACGGCAAGCTTTATCCCGAACGCGACGTATGTCGAACTGGAAGGCGTCGGCCATTTGGCGGCGCTGGAACAGCCCGGTGAATTCAACGAAGTCCTCGACGATTTCCTGCGCATGGCCTCACCTGCGACCGGACCGGACGCGTGACCGTGCAGTCCACCGTTTCGCCCGCCGCTGGCATTGCAATGCCGGATGCGCCGATCTTCGACCCCGAGGCGTTTCGCCTCACCGACGAGCAGTCCGCGATCATCGCGAACGCGCGCGAGCTCGGCCGAACCGTATTCGCCGGCCGAGCGGCGGCCTATGACCGTGAAGCGATCTTTCCCACGGAAAACTACAAAGACCTGCACCGCACCGGCCTGCTCGGCATCGCGATCCCGAAAAAGCATGGCGGCCTCGGCGCCGACTACCAGACCTACGCCATCTCGGCCGCCGAGATCGGCCGCTACTGCGGCGCCACCGCGCTGACCTGGAACATGCATGTCTGCTCGACGCTGTGGTCCGGCCCACTCACCGACGATCTGGAGATGGATGCCGCAACCCGCGCCGAGCACGAGGCGCGCCGCGCGGTGCATTACCGGCGCATCGTCGAAGACGGCGCGATCTATTCGCAGCCGTTCTCGGAAGGTGGCGCCGCGGCAGCGGGAGGCGTCGCGTTCGGCACCGAGGCAAAACCGGTCAAGGGCGGCTGGATCGTCAACGGCAAGAAGATTTTTGCCTCGCTCTCCGGTCATGCCGATTATTATGGCGTACTCTGCACCGAAATCGCCGAGGGAGAAAAAGCCTCGCGCCGCAATACGCTTTATCTCGCCATTCCCGCCAAGGCCGGCGGCGTCTCCGTAGTGGGCGACTGGGACCCGCTGGGGATGCGCGGCACGGTGTCGCGCACGCTGATCTTCAAGGAGGTGTTTGTGGCGGAGGATGCCGCGCTGATGCCGCGCGGCGTCTATTTCCAGGCGGCCCAGCGCTGGCCGCATATGTTTCTTACATTGTCGCCGACCTATGTCGGCCTGGCTCAGGCCGCGTACGATTTCACCGTGCGCTACCTGCGCGGCGAAATGCCGGGCACGCCGCCGGTGAAGCGGCGGATGTATCCGACCAAGCAGATCGCAGTCGCCCAGATGCAGATCAAGCTCGAGCAGGTCAAGGCGATCTGGTTTCAGTCCGTCACCGAGGCCGGCCCCAACCCGACGAAGGAGCAGGTGCTGCGCGCTTACGCCGCGCAATACTCGGCGATGGAGGGCGCCAACGAGATTGCGACGCTGGCGATCCGCACCTGCGGCGGCCAGGCGATGCTCAAATCGCTGGCGCTGGAGCGGATCTATCGCGACAGCCGCTGCGGCTCGCTGATGCTGCCGTGGACCGCCGAACTCTGCCTCGACCGCATCGGCCGCGAAGCGCTATATGAAAACGGCGAGACGGACGACTAGTTCGCGATGGACCTCTCCGACCTCATCGCACGCAACGCGGCATTCTCTCCGCACAAGCCGGCGCTGGTTTTTGAGGGTGAGGTTCTCAGCTATCGGCCGTTCTTCGAAAGGATCGAGACCGCGGCAAAAGCGCTCAAAGCCGAATGCGGCGTCAGCAGCGGCGACCGCGTCGCGATCCTCAGCCTCAATCGTCCCGACTATCTGGTGCTGCTCTATGCCTGCGCGCGGCTCGGCGCCATGCTGGTGCCGCTGAACTGGCGTCTCGCCGCCGCCGAGCAGATCTTCATCCTTTCCGATGCGGCGCCCAAAATACTGGTGCTCGAACAGGCGTTCGACGAAATCCTGCCCGCGCTGAAAGCGGCGCTTCCCGACACCCGCGTGGTCGGACTGGACTTCACGCCGTTTTCGCCCGGTTATGCGTTCGAGGCGCTGCTGACGCGGGCCGCGGGCGACGGCCGTAATCCGCATGCCGACCTCTCCTGCCCGCTGCTGATCGTCTACACCTCCGGCACCACCGGACGGCCCAAGGGCGCGGTGCTGCGCCAGGAAGCGCTGCTGTGGAACGGCGTGATGAGCCAGCACATGCACAGCCTCACGTCAGAAGATCATGTGCTGACGGTGCTGCCATTCTTTCACGTCGGCGGCCTCAATATCCAGACCACGCCGGCGCTGCACTGCGGCGCGACGGTGACGATCCTCTCCCGATTCGCGCCGGGCGCGGCGCTCACCACAATCGCGCGCGACCGGCCGACATTGACCGTGCTGGTGCCGGCCACCATCCAGGCAGTGACCGAACATCCCGACTGGGCCGCCACCGACCTATCTTCGCTGAAAGCGGTCTCCACCGGATCGCAGATCGTGCCGCCGCATCTGATCGAGCGGTTCGTGTCGCGCGGCGTGCCGGTACTGCAGGTCTATGGCTCGACCGAAACCTGTCCCGTCGCGGTCTACACCCGGCTCGGCGGCGATCTGTCGCGCACCGGTTCGACCGGCCTGCCGGGCCTGTGCTGCGAGGCGGCGGTAGTCGATGACGCAGGCGTGGAATTGCCGCCCAATACGGCGGGCGAGATCGCGGTGCGCGGCCACAACGTTTTCTCCGAATACTGGGGCAATGCCGCAGCGACGCGCGAGGTGCTGCGCGACGGGTGGTTTCGCACCGGCGACATCGGACGCCGCGATGCCGACGGCTATTTCTTCGTGCTTGACCGAAAGAAGAACATGATCATCTCCGGCGGCGAAAACATCTATTGCGCTGAAGTCGAGCGCGTGCTGCTGGAACATCCCGATGTCGCCGATTGCGGCGTGATCGGCCGGGCCGATCCTCGCTGGGACGAAGTGCCGGTGGCCTATGTGATCCCGCGGCCAGGATGCCGCGCCGACGCGGAGGCGTTGACGGCGCATTTGCTGACGCAACTCGCCCGCTTCAAGGTGCCGCGCGAGTTCGTGTTCGTCGATGATTTGCCGCGCACCGCGCTCGGCAAGGTGCAGCATTTTAGGCTGAAGCAAATGGCGACTGAAAAATGATCGCATTCTCCGACAATCGTCATGCCCGGCCTTGTGCCGGGCATCCACGTCTTCCTTTCTTGCAAACAAGACGTGGATGGCCGGGTCAAGCCCGGCCATGACGACGAAAATGCAGATCGCGGTGCTTGGCGGCGGCAACGGCTCGTTCGCGGCCGCCGGCGATTTTGCGCTGCAGGGCCATGACGTGCGGCTGTGGCGGCGCGATGCCGATGCGGTGGCCGCCCATCGCCAAGCGGGCTCGCGCATCGGCGTTACGGACGCCAAAGGCCGCCACGAGGTGCAGGTCGCACTGGTCACGACCGATATCGCCGACGCTGTCCGGGATGTCGAATTGATCCTCTGTCCCACGCCGGCCTTTGCGCAGCATGATATCGCGGCTCGGCTCGCGGCGCATTTCCACGATGGGCAAGTGGTATTCCTGCCGCCAGCGACATTCGGCTCAATGATTTTTGCCAAGGCCAAACATGATGCCGGCAATCATGCCGCAGTCGCCTTCGCCGAAACCGGTACGCTGCCATGGCTGACCCGCAAGCACGGCCCGTTCGAGGTCGCCATCACCATCCGCGCCAAGCGGCTGCCGGTCGGCGTGTTTCCGCTGCAAGAGGCCGACCGCACGCTCCATATCATTTCGCGGGCGTTTCCGGGTATTATCGAGCCCTGCGGCGACGCGCTGTCGGGCGCGTTGATGAATGCGGGGCCGATCATCCATCCGCCACTGATCGTAATGAATGCCGGCCCGATCGAGCATTTCGAGCGCTGGGACATTCACAAGGAAGGCACGCAAGCCGCGATTCGCCGCGTTACCGATGCGCTCGACGCCGAACGCATCGCGGTACGCGAAGGTTTTGGATACGGCCCGCCGCACTTTCCGCTGGCGAATCACTATGCGAAACAGGGCGAGGAATGGATGTATGGCCGCGGCTCCCATGATCGCCTGACCGACTCCGGCGACTGGCGCGAGCGCATCGTGCTGACTCAGCATCGCTACATGCGCGAAGACCTGCGGCTCGGCCTGTCATTTCTGGTCTCCGCCGCCGAACTGGCCGGCGTCGAAACGCCGCTGGCGAAATCGTTCCTTGCACTCGGCGGCGCGATTTGCGGCGAGGATTTTTCCCGAGGCGGGCGGACCTTGCAAAGCCTGGGGCTCGGCGATTTCGACCGCGGCAGTCTGCAGGCGCTGCTACGCGAGGGATTTCGCCGATGACCTCCTGCCCCGCCATCGCCTGCCTCGGCGCGGGCCGCATGGGCCGCGGGATCGCGGTCGCCTTCGCCTATGCCGGCCATCCCGTTACGATGATCGACATCAAGCCACGATCTGCGGAGCAGTTCCCAACACTCGAACGCGAGGCGCTTGGCGAAATCCGCAAGACGCTTGCGAGCCTGGCGCGGTTCGGCCTGCTGACCCGGCATGATGCCGATGCGATCCTTGCCCGCGTATCCGTGGTTCCTGCAAAAGACGGCGCCGCCGCGCTCGCTGAAGCCGCGATCGTATTCGAAGGCGTCCCTGAGGTGGTTGAGCTCAAGCGCGAGGTGCTGGCAGCAGCTTCGAAGCTTGTCGGCCCCGAAGTCATCATTGCCTCCACCACCTCCACGATTCTCGTCGACGACATTTCAAGCGCGGTCGAGCATCCCGAGCGCTTTCTCAATGTGCATTGGCTCAATCCGGCCTATCTGATTCCGCTGGTCGAACTGTCGCCCGGCGCCGCTACCGATCCGGCGATCACTGCCCGCGTCAAGGCGCTGCTGGAAGGCATCGGCAAGGTGCCCGTCGTGTGCGCGGCAACGCCCGGCTACATCGTGCCGCGGATCCAGGCGCTCGCCATGAACGAAGCGGCGCGCATGGTCGAGGAAGGTGTCGCAAGCGCGGAGGATATCGACAAGGCCATCAAATACGGTTTTGGCTTTCGCTATGCGACCATGGGGCTTTTGGAGTTCATCGACTGGGGCGGCGGCGATATTCTCTATTATGCCAGCCGCTATCTTGAAGGCGCTTTGCGCAGCGAGCGCTATCGCGCGCCCGAGGTGATTTCGCGCAATATGGAACGGGGCCGCATCGGCATGCGCACCGGATCCGGTTTCCTCGATTATGCCGGCAAGGATATCGACGCCTGGCGCGAGGCGCGCCTCGCGGCGCTGGTGGAGTTGCTCCGGCATTTCGGGCTGGCAAGACCGCCCGTGCTCTGATGCGCACCGTCATCCTGAGGTGCTCGCCTCTTGGGCGAGCCTCGAAGGATGGAAACAAGCCCGGTGCTCGCGGCCGTCCTTCGAGACGCCGCGCAAGAGCGCGGCCCCTCAGGATGACGGTAGTGTTTGTTGCACCAAAGCCGTCGTCACCCGAATACGTCCTGCAGCACGCCGTCGCGCACCACGGCTGTGCCGTCGAGTTCGATGGTGGTGCCCATCACCGGCAAATCGAAATGCCCTGACGTGTAGCGCCCGGCAAATTCATTGGCGCCCGTGGAGAACAGGAAATTGCCCGCGACGGCACGCAATTCGGTGCCGTTGGTGTCGCGCTGGTCGTACATGGAAAGCGCCTCGTAGCGCGCTGCCGGATTCATGCCGAACCCGACATGTGACACCGCATAGGCCTCGGGGTCGCCCCAGGCCGCAAGATAGCGGCGCATCAATTCGGCATCGGTGCCCTCGCCCGCCAGTTCGGTGACGTAATCGTCCGTCAGTGTCATCCGGACTTTTGAGGTGAGATAGCGCTTGAAAGTGAGGTTGATATCGCCCGCCGCCATCACCAGCGTGCCGTTGACGGTTTTGCTTTTCGGAAAGCTCACCACCAGGCCGCCCGGCCAATGCGCCAGCGTGCCAGGCTTGTCGGTCCAGCCCCACACGCCGACGGTCGAGGCCCCAACCATGTCGACAGCGAGATCGGTCCCCGCCTTCGAGGTCACGCGCATGCGTTTTGTCGCACGCAGCAGCTTCCCGGCGGCACGCACGCGTTTTTCGAGGGCCGTGTCGGGCACCATGCGCTCCAGCGCCTCCGGGTGTTCGTTGGAGATCACCAGAATGCGCGCACCGGCTTTCAAAATCTCCGGCGTCTCAGCCGCATGCATCAGCCCCTCGATGGTGCAATCGACCACGAAGCCGGCTTGCTGCAGCGCCTTGACCACGGGCGCGAGCTGCTGAATTGCCTCGCTGGCGCCGGTGGAGCGCACCGGGACGACCTGCCTGTTCCGCGGCGTCGGCACCATGATGTGAAACGGTTTAGCGCCGATGCGCAGCAGCGCCAGCTCCGCGATGTGGACATTGAGCGCCCGCGACTGTGTCTCCGAGAGAATCGCCGCGGTGTCGCCGGGCCTGACTGCGCAGCGCTCGAAAATCTCGCAGAACGCGTCGATCCACTTGCCCTCGATGCGGTCCGCCAGCATATGCACGCCCCTTACTTGATCGGCGCAACAATCGTCAGGTGCTTGAACTGCGCCACGTCCATTTTCTTCGGCAGCATCCCGGTGTCGGCGTAGGTATCCAGCATGGTCTGGATCGCCGGGAAATTCGGCGCAGCGCCGGGATCGCGGCCGAAATCATTGTCCTTCAGCAGATAGGTCTCCAGCACCGGAATGGGCGCCTTCATCACCTCGTTGACGACCTTCAGCGTTTCGTCGCGATTTTCCAGTGCCCTTTGCATGCCAAGCGTGATGTCGCGAACGTAGGCTTTGGCGATATCCGGATGCTGATCGACAAAGCCGGCACGGCAGGCTTCGAGAATGTGGACGATGTTCTTCTGCTGCTCGGACAACGCGAACAGCTTGCGAACGCCGCCTTTGGCTTCAGCCCGCGCCGCGAACGGCTGGTTCATCACCGCGGAATCGACCCGGCCCGAACGTAATGCCTCTTCAGACAGGGAGAACCCGGCCTCGACCCATTTGACGTCCTTGTCGGGGTCGACGCCGTTTTGCCGAAGCAGGATCGCCGCCGGCCCGTAAATGCCCGAGCCGTAGGTATTGATGGACATCGTCTTGCCCTTGAGGTCGGCAATCGTCTTGATCGGCGAATCATCCTTGACCGCCCAGTACACCGAGAAGCCGCCCGGCTTTTCGAACACGTGCTGGGCGACGATATAGGCTCGGAGATTGCCGTTGACCGCGCCCTGCGCCAGCGCCAGCGGCGATTGCGTGGCACAGTCCAGCGCGCCGGCGGCCAGCGCCTGCGTCATCGGGGCGGTGCCCTGAAACTGCACCCATTCGATGTTGTAGATCTTGCCGAGCTCGGCAAATTCGGCCGGCCGCTTCATCATCCAGTATTTGGATTCCTCGGCCGGGATGGTCCAGCCGACGCGAATCGTCTGTTGCGCCGTGGCGGACGTGGCGCCGATCAGCGCGCATATCGCCGATGCCGCCGCCATGCCTCGCTTGAATGCGCTTTGCTTCATCCTAAATTCCTCGTATTCGGAATTCCTCGCCGGGAATTGATTGGTCACAACTCTTTCATGTCGCAATTGCTCGCGCAATACGCTTTCCGATGCGATATAATGGCTTGCCGTGGTACCACGGCATTCGGCAGGATCGATCCGCCATGAGCAACGATTTCTTTTCCGGCATGCTCGCCTCGATTTCCGAACGTGGCCGCACGCTGCTGCGCCGTGCCGGACCGCCGGACGCGAGGCAGGATGCCTCGGATCTGATCGAGTTGTGCGAGGCGCTGTTGTCCGGCGCCGGCGAAGCCTCCGGCACCGCGATCGCGCGCGAGGTGCTCGACCGCTATCACCACCTCGATGAAGCCGGCCGCATCGCATTTTTCGAGACGCTGGCGCGCAGCTATGGACCGGACCAGGAAAAAGTGCAGCAGGCGATCGAAGCCTGGCGCGCGCTGCCGACCGGCGACGGCGCCAGCGATCTGCATTTCGCGTCGGAGCCGCGACGGCAGGAGCTGTTTCGGCGCCTCAATCGCGCACCGGGCGGCACCGGCGAACTGGTCGCGCTGCGCGCCGACCTGCTTGACGTCAAGGACCGCCATAAGGACCTTGCCGCGCTCGACCGCGACGTCGTGCACCTGCTTTCATCATGGTTCAACAGGGGATTTCTGGTGCTGCGCAAGATCGACTGGTCGACACCCGCCATCGTTCTGGAAAAGATCATCCGCTACGAGGCGGTGCATGAAATCCGCGACTGGAACGATCTGCGGCGCCGCATCGATCCGGTCGACCGGCGCTGCTACGGGTTCTTCCATCCGGCGCTGGTCGACGAGCCGCTGATCTTCGTCGAGGTGGCGCTGACCGAACAGATTCCCGGCGCCATCGCGCCGCTGCTCGCCGAAGACCGGCAATTGGTACCGATCGAGCGCGCCCGTACCGCGGTGTTTTATTCGATCTCGAACTGCCAGCGGGGCTTAGGCGGAATCACCTTCGGCAATTTCCTGATCAAGCAGGTGGTGGAGGAACTGCGCCGCGATTTGCCGAAGCTGGAAAATTTCGTGACGCTGTCGCCGGCGCCCGGCTTCATACCGTGGCTGAAAGAGGCCGACGATCTTCCGCTCACCGAGGAAGACCGCCAGTTGTTCGAAACGCTGGAGCAGCCGGGCTGGGTCGACGATCCGCAGCTGGCGGGGCAGCTGCGCTCGGCGCTGGAGCCGCTGGCGGCCTATTATTTTCTAAAGGCCCGAACGCGGAAAGGCCGGCTGATCGACTCGGTGGCGCGATTCCATCTCGGCAACGGCGCGCGGCTGGAACGGATCAACTGGCTCGGCGATGTATCGCCAAAGGGCCTTCGCGAGTCGGCGGGGATTATGGTGAACTATCTTTACCGGCTCGAGGACATCGAGAAGAATCACGAAGCTTATGCAAACCAGGGCGAGATCGCATCTTCCAGCGCGGTGAAGAAGCTTTTGAGGGGTGACGGAAAACGGCTGCTGGATATGCGGCTGTCGTGACACCCTTCGTCACCGCCGGGCTGACCCCACCATCCGTCTTCTTTCAAGAAGGCTTTTTGCGAAGCCTCTTCGATGTGCGGGTCACGTCCGAAAGCCTCTGCAGCGTGAGAGTTGTATTGGCTTATTTATTGCGCTCTGGTTGCCTCCGGCGGCGCTCGATGGTAGATCTACATCGTCCATGGACGATTCCTCGATGGAACCTCGGGGTCTGGCTCGGACGAATTTCAAAATCCGGACTGGTCGATGACGGTAAACCGTCAGCGAACCTTTCCTAACGCAGATATGTCGTCAATGCGATCAATCAATGAGGTCGGCGATGGCCACAGATGTATCGGGTTTCGTCAAGCGGCTCCATGAAGACAAGAATTTCCTAAAGCGTTTCGCCTCAGAACCGGCCGCCGTATTGTCGGAAGCGGGAATAGATGCCACGGCGCTTGCACTGCCGAAATCGATTGACGCCGAAGCGCTTGCGAAGCGTATCGATCAACTGTTTTCGGGAAACAATACAACCCAGCCAGCGCCGACCGGCAAGCTTGCGCCGCAGGAACTCTGGGATCGCTACGGTGCGATTGCCTGGAAGAGCGATCAATCGAGCGAACCCCCGCCTACCGTACAGTCTGTCGCGGTCGCGGTGGTCATTTATGGAGCCTCGGTCGTTACATCGACGATAATGGCAACTACAAGCGCGGTGGTTGTCGGCAATTCTCCCGCAGTGATGTCCGTTGACCAGATCGCAACACTTCGCAACCTGGCGCGCCAACCGCTTTCCGGACTGAGTTTTTCAATTTCCGGCCCTGACGGCGTGAAGGTCGATGGCGTCAGTGCCGCCGCACTGGAGGCGTTCTTGAAGCGGGCGAGGTAGTCGCGGTATGAAAGAAACCTATGACGGTGATCCGCGGAAGGCGCTGCGATACCGCAGCAGTCCCGATGAGCCGCCGCGGGTCTGCGTCTGGGAAATTACCCTGAAATGCAATCTCGGCTGCCGCCATTGCGGCTCGCGAGCAGGGGCGGCGCGCCCCAACGAACTGTCCTTGGCTGAAGCGCTCGAGACCGTGAGGCAACTTGCGGAGTTGGGCGTTCGCGAGGTCATTCTGATCGGCGGGGAAGCCTACCTGCGAGAGGACTGGATGGACATTGCCCACGCCGTGACGACGGCGGGAATGGCATGCTCGATGGTGACGGGCGCATACAAGCTCGACGATTTTCATATCCAGCAAGCACTGGCCGCCGGCATTCGACTGATCGGAATCTCCATTGACGGAGTTGGCGCGACCCACGATCATCTTCGCGGCCGGATCGGCAGCTACGAAGCGGCAATCGACGCTGCGCGCCGGATTCGTAAAACCGGCCGGATCAGCCTCAGCATCAATTCACAGGTCAATCGGCTTTCGCTTCCCGAACTGCCAAGGCTTGCCCAACTGGTCGCGGACCTCGACGCGGGAGCCTGGCAGCTGCAATTGACGGTCGCGCTGGGCCGCGCCGCGGACCGGCCCGATATGCTGCTGCAGCCGTATCAAATGCTCGCGCTCATGCCTTTGCTGCATCAATTGAAACGCGACATCCTTGATCCGGCCGGCGTGCAACTTTTCCTCGGCAACAACATCGGCTATTTCGGACCGCTCGAGCACGCGCTGAGATACGGCGGCGAATGGAGCGGCTGTATGGCCGGCCGGACATCGCTCGGGCTGGAGGCCGACGGCACCCTGAAGGGCTGCCCATCCCTTCCGACCGAAGCCTATGGGGCGGGGTCGGTCCGCGATACGCCGATCGAAACGATGTGGCGGGAAAGCTCGCAAATCAAGATGTTGGGCGAGCGGACGCGTGCGGACCTGTGGGGATTTTGCGCAAGCTGCGAGCATGGCGACCGCTGCCTGGCAGGTTGCACATGGACCGCGCATGCGCTGTTCGGCCGCCCGGGTAACAATCCGTTCTGCCACCATCGCGCGCTGAGCCTCGCCGCTTCCGGCAAGCGCGAGCGCATCGCAATCGCGGAACGAGCACCCGGCCGTCCTTTCGATTATGGGCGCTTCGATCTCATCGAAGAACCGATCGAAACCGCGCTGCCCGATGGCGACGTTGAGACAGCAATGATGTTCAGCCAGTTGCTTGGCAACGATCAAACCGGGATATGGAGCCAGACCGCACTTTCCGAAATCGCGGCAAAGGCTGTTCCCCCTCGGGGAGACAACGCTTGAGCGCAGCGCAATCAAGCACCCGGCCGCTCGAACTGGGGTTGATGTTTACGCACCGCTGCCCGATCGAGTGCCGCCATTGCGGCATCCTTTCCGGACCGAAGAACCTGCTTGGCATGGAAGATGCCCTCGCCGAGCGTTGCATCGACGAAGCAGCAGCACTCGATCCGCGCCCTGCTACGATCGTTTTTACCGGCGGAGAGCCGATGATGTATCCGGACCGCCTCGAGCGGCTGCTGGATCGCTGCAATCGGCTAGGGCTGTCGACGCGAGTCGTGACAAGCGGTTTTTGGGGGCGAAATAGAAGGACCGGCAGGAGACTGTTGCACCGGATGCATCTTGCCGGCCTCGACTCGCTCAATTTCAGCGCGGACAAATATCATCTCGAATTCCTCGAGCCTTCGGTGCTGCGGACGGCCATCGATATCGCATGGGAAGTCGGCTTTCCGGTCATCGTCAACATGGTCTCCAACGAACCCGGCGATCCAATCGAACAGTTTTCGGAGCTTTACGGCATCGACCGGGACCGAATACGACTGTTCCGTGAAAACGAGTTTCTGGAAGCCGTCTCGAACGGGTGCGCACCCGACGAGTTGATGACGAAACTGCATCTGTCGGTCGGCAGGCTGGTCGGTCTCGGGCGCGCTGCGCAGTACCCTCAGGAGTTCTTCTTGAGCCGGCTGGAGGAATTCGGCGTCGAGGGCTGTCATGAGGTGGTCAATCGTCCGGTGATCTATCCCGACGGGAGCCTGCAGGCTTGTTGCTGCGCCGGCGGCAAACTGGCGACGTTCCGCGTCGGCAATGTGAAGGAGCAGCCGCTCGCCGCCCTGTTCGCGGCCATGCGAAACCGCACGCATTTCCGCTTCATCAATAAATTCGGGCCGCGCGCGCTGTTCGAAGCGATGTCCGAAATGGAGCCCGAGCGGCTCGATCGTTCAAAGCCTCACGCCTCGATCTGCGACGTTTGCGTCGCCGCCACCTGTGGGATCGAACCCGAGCGCGCCGATCGTCTGCTCGATCAATGGGGATTGAAACAATTGCTGGCTGCGCCGACCGGTTGATCAAGACCGAAGCATCACACCTCGGCAAAGCCGCGCAGCAGATACGTCCTCAGGCCGTGCAGCAGGCCGTTGAGGATCAAGCCGAGCAGCGAAATGGTGATCAGCGGTACGAACATGTCCACGGTTTGAAAGGTTCGCGCAGCTGCGACCAGAAGATGGCCGAGCCCGTCGGTCGAGGTGATCATTTCGGCGAGAAACACCACGATGCAGGAGATCACCAGCCCGATGCGGCAGCCGGTCAGGATCGACGGCATCGCCGCCGGCAGCACCACCTTGAACAGGATCTGACGACGCGGCGTGCCGGCCGCCATCGCCGACCAGATCAGCTTCTGCTCGACCATCGACGCCCCGAAATAGGTCGACAGCAGGATCGGAAACAGCGCGTCGGCGGCGACCAGCGTGATTTTCGAGGCGTGATCGAATCCGAGCAGCAGCAGCAGCGCCGGATAAAGCGCCACTTTCGGCACCGGCGCCAGCACCCGCACCACCGGCCGAACCACGGCATTGACCGCCGGATTGACCGCAGCGGCCAGCCCGATGCCGACGCCGAGCACCACGGCGATGGAGAAACCCGCGAACAGCCGGAACAGCGTCGCGCCGATCTCGTGCAGAAATCCGCTGCTGGCGAGCTGCTGCGCCAGCCGCACGAACACCAGGCCGGGCGGCGGCAGCAGCGACACCGGTGCATACCCGAATGAGACGATGCCCTGCCACAGCGCGATCAACAGCGCGATCGGCACGACGCCTAACAGGATATCGCTTGAGAGCGCGCGCGCGTTCATGCGAAGCTCATCGGGATATCGAAGCGCGGCTCGGACCATTTCACCAGGCGGCCGCGCAGCCTTTCGAACGCCGCATCGAGGATGATCCCCATCGCGCCGATGATGATGATCATCGCGAACACCGTATCGTATTGCGCCATGTCGAGCGCGTTGAACAGGATGTTGCCGGCGCCGGACTGCCGCGCGATCATCTCGCTGGTCACCATGGTGATCAGCGCCAGCACCAGGCCGGTGCGGCAGCCGGTGAGGATTTCCGGCAGCGCGGCCGGCAGCACGATGCGCAGCATGCGCTGCGCCGCCGACATTCCCATCGCCGCGCCCGACCACAGCATCTTCTCCTCGACCGCCTTGGCGCCCTGAAAACTGTGATAGATGATGGGCAGGCTGACGCCGAGAAAGATCACCAGGGTTTTCGAGATATCGCCAACCCCGAGCCAGAGCATGATCACCGGCATCAGCGCCGCCTTGGGCACCGGATAGATCACCATCAGCAGCGGATTGAAGAACGACGCCACGGCGCGGCTGCGTCCCATCATCAGCCCTAGCGGAATCGCCAGCATGACCGCGAGGCTGAGTCCGATCGCCATGCGGCGCAGCGAGGCAAGGATGTTGATCAGGTCGCCGCGGTCGCCGAGGATCGCCGGGATTGCACGGATGCCGTCCAGCGCCGACGGGAAGCTGTCGGTGTTGAGGATCAGCGCCGCGACCTGCCAGATCCCGAGCAGTCCGGCGACCGCGAGCAGCGGCGCCGCTTTCGACAGCATTGCGCGCGGGGCGATCATGGATGCAACTCATCGATGCCGGTGTCGTCGATCAGGCGCTCGATATCGACGACGTATTTCTGATAGCGCGGATCGAGCAGCAGCTCGGCGCGGCGGCGCGGGCGCGGCAGGTCGATCTCGACAATCTGCTTGATGCGGCCGGGGGCGCGGGTCATCACCACGACCTTGTCCGACAGGAACACCGCTTCGTCGACCGAATGGGTGACGAACAGCACGGTCTTGCGGTCGCGTTCCCAGATGTTGAGCAGATCATTCTGCAGCCGGGTACGGGTATGGGCGTCCAGCGCGCCGAATGGTTCGTCCATCAGCAGTACCGCCGGCCTGTAAGCCAGCGTGCGCGCGATCGCGACGCGCTGCTTCATGCCGCCGGACAGTTCCTTTGGATAGAAATTCTCAAATCCCTTCAGCCCGACCATATCGATCAGCCGGCGACCCTGCGCTTCCGCTTCCGCGCGCGGCACGCCCTGCTGCCGCAGGCCGTATATCACGTTGCCGAGCACGTTCTTCCATGGAAACAGCGCGAATTCCTGAAACACCGGCCCGCGATCCGGACCGGGGCCGGTAATCGCGGTACCCTTCAGCTTCGCGACACCTTCGGTCGGATTGACAAAACCGCCGACGATGTAGAGCAGCGTCGACTTGCCGCAGCCGGACGGGCCTAGGATGGCGACGAAGGCGCCGTCTTCGATGACAAGCGAAATGTCCGAAATCGCGAGGTGGCTCTGCCGGCCGGAAGTCTGAAAGGTCTGCGAGACATGGTCGATTTCGATCATGGGCATCGCCGCCGCCGGCGCGGACGCAGACCCTGGCTTAACTTCAGGCCGCAACGGCAGCACCTTCATTCAATCTCTCTTTTCGGCGATTGGCCCAACCATAGCCGCTCGATCAGGCGGGTACAGTAAAAATAGACGCCTCATGGCCGGGCTTGACCCATGACGGTGCTACGGAGGTAACCTTACGACGCCAGTGCCTGCATCTCGGCATAGAGGTCGGATTTCCCTTCAAAGCCGATTCCCGGCAAGTCCGGCATGGCGATGTGGCCGTTCTCCACCCTCACGCCGTCGGGAAATCCGCCATAGGGCTGGAACAGGTCGGGATAGCTCTCATTGCCGCCGAGGCCGAGACCGGCGGCGATATTCAGCGACATCTGGTGTCCGCCATGTGGAATGCAGCGACCCGGCGACCAGCCGTGAGTCCGCAGCACTGCGAGAGTGCGCTGGTATTCGCACAGCCCGTAGGACAATGCGCAGTCGAACTGCAGCCAGTCGCGGTCCGGGCGCATGCCGCCGTAGCGGATGAGGTTGCGCGCGTCCTGATGACTGAACAGGTTTTCGCCGGTCGCCATCGGCCCGGGATAAAACTCGGCGAGCGCCGCCTGCAGCGCAAAATCCAGGGGATCACCGGCTTCCTCGTACCAGAACAGCGGATAGTCGCGCAGCATCTTCGCGTAGGCAACCGCGGTCTCCAGATCGAAGCGGCCGTTGGCATCGACGGCAAGCTGCGCGTTGCTGCCGATTTCCTTGAGCACGGCCTCGATACGCGCACGATCCTGCTCGATCGGCGCGCCGCCGATCTTCATCTTCACGACAGTGTAGCCGCGATCGAGATAGCCGCGCATTTCCCCGCGCAGCGCCGATAAATCCTTGCCAGGGTAATAGTAGCCGCCGGCCGCATAGACGAACACGCGCGGCTCCGCGATTCTGCCGTGACGCTCGGCGAGCAGCCGGAACAACGGTTTTCCTGCGATCTTGGCGACCGCGTCCCACACCGCCATGTCGATGGTGCCGACGGCGACGGAGCGCTCGCCATGACCGCCCGGCTTTTCGTTGGACATCAGCGCCGCCCAGACCTTGTCCGGGTCAAGATTGTCGCCGGTATTGTCCAGCAGCGTCCTTGGATCGGCTTCCATGAGCCGCGGCGCAAAGCGCTCGCGGATCAAACCGCCCTGCCCGTAGCGGCCGTTCGAGTTGAAGCCGTAGCCGACCACCTTCTTGCCGTCGCGCACCACATCGGTGACGACCGCGACCAGACTGGTGGTCATCTTCGAAAAATCGATATAGGCATTACGAATCGGCGATGAGATCGGTTTTGTAACTTCGCGGACATCGACGATGCGGACAGACATGGCGTTCGGCTTTCAATTTGATCGTCGTGCGAGCGAAGCGAAGCAATCCATGCATCCGGGAGGATGGATTGTTTTGTCGCTTCGTTCTCGCAACGACGAAAGAACCTACGACTTGGCGGCATCGCGAAAATACGGCTCGACCGGGCCGTGCACCTTGATGGTGAGCGGATTGCCGTAACGATCCTTGGCAGCGCCCGCGGTCACGCGCACCCAGCCCTCGCTGACGCAATATTCCTCGACGTTGGTCTTCTCGATGCCCTTGAAGCGAATCCCGATATCGCGTGCCAGCACCTCGGCGTCGTAATAGGGACTCTTGGGATCGGTCGAGAGGCGGTCAGGCAGTTGATCGTTGGTCGGTTGATTTTTCTCGTTCACAGCAGCGCCTCAATTTCTCTTTTGAGACTTTCGGGCCTTACGTTCGGCGGATACCGCCCGGCGACCTTGCCCTGACGATCGATCAGAAATTTGGTAAAATTCCATTTCAGCGACGGGCCGAGCAATCCCGCCCTCGCGCTCGAGAGGTATTTGTACAGCGGGTGAGCGCCGCTGCCATTGACATCGATTTTCGCGAACATCGGAAACGTGACGCCGTAGTTGCGCGTACAGAACTGCTCGATCTGCGCGGCGTTGCCCGGCTCCTGGCCTCCGAACTGGTTGCAGGGAAATCCGAGCACCGAAAAGCCGCGCGGCGCAAGTTCCCGGTGAAGCGCTTCGAGACCTTTGTACTGCGGCGTAAATCCACACGCGCTCGCGGTGTTGACGATCAGCAGAACCTGCCCGTCGAATTGCCTGAGAGGAGTTTCCTGGCCGGCCAGTGTTACGGCGGAAAAATCATAAACACTCGTCATCGTCTTCTTTCATCCCGCATCGGGCAGTCTTAGTCCGCGGGGTCGACCGGCGCAGGCGGCGTTCCCGCGGCCTCGATGGCCTCGCCTGCCAGCAGGCAAAGGTCCTCGCGGTAACGACCGGACACTACCTGGACGCCGACCGGAACGCGCCCCACCAACCCGGTGGAAACCGTTAGCCCAGGCAGTCCCATGAAGGGAATGCCGATTTGCGGCATCTGTGCGCGCCACACCCGCGCGAACGAAGCATCATCTCGCCGATCCAGACCGTCGGCGAATGGCAGTTCGCCGGAAACCGGCATCAGCAGCACGGCATAGCTCTCGAAGAACAGCTGCCATTCGCGAGTCAAGGTCGCGCGCCGGACCAGCGTCTTGGAGAACGTTGCCGCATCGAAGGGATGAACTTTTGCCTTGTTGCCGCGCAGGCAAGCCAGCGCGCCGGGATCACCTTCGCGCTCGGCCGCTTCCAATTGGGCCTCATATCCATCGCCGAGCCACAATTTTGTTTGCAACTCCGCCGCCTCGCGCAGTGGCGGCGTATTTTGAATTTCTTCGACTACCCATCCCGCGCGCTCCAGCCGTTTGCCGGCATCGGCAACCGCTGCCGCTACCTCGGCAACGGTCTCAAGCCCGTCGGGCGCAAGACACAGCGCCGCCCGCTTCGCCCGCGCCGGCCCTTGCAGCGGCGCCGGGACCCACCACGGATCGCGCAAATCCTGCGCCGACATCGCCGCCAGCGCGATGCGGAGATCGCCGATGGTGCGCGCGAGGGGACCTGACACAGCCGATATCTGAGGCCCGATCGTGCGCTCGGGTAGCGACGCATTGAAGGCGGCGACACGGCCCAGCGTCGGCCGCAGGCCATGAACGCCACAGGCATAGGCGGGATAGCGGATCGAGCCCGCGATGTCGGTGCCGTGAGCGATGTGGCCGAGGCCGGCCGCGACAGCGGCCCCCGCGCCGCCCGACGAACCGCCAGGCGTGATGCCCGGATCGCGCGGATTCCTGGTGTCACCATGGATCAGGTTGGTGGTGAACCAGCGATAGGAAAACGCCGGGCAGTTGGTGCGGCCGAGGATCACCGCGCCGGCCTTGCGTAGATTGTCGATCACCGGGCTGTTGGTCTTGGCGATGACATCGCGCTGCAGTTTTAAGCCGTTGGTGGTGGCAAAACCTTGCTGATCGATGTTGACCTTCACCGTGACCGGCACGCCTGCCAGCGGCCCGGCATCTTCACCACGCCCGATCGCCGCATCGATGCCGCGTGCGTGCGCCAGCACATCTTCCGGATGGTAGTCGACGACCGCGTTGATCTTTGGGTTGACGGCATCCAGCCGGGCAAGCGCTGCGCTGGCCGCCTCCATCGCCGAAATCTCTTTCGACCCGATCAGGGCGGCGAGTTCTTTTGCGGACAGACGCCAGAGATCCTGCATTGCCAACTCCGTATCACGGTCCGTCTTGTAGCGCCGCGCCGACCGCACCGCCAGCGGTGTCCGTAAACGAATGGCTCAACGCACGCGGGCGATAAAATAGGCGAGATCTGCGATCTGCTCTGCAGAGATCGGTCCCATCACGTCCGCCATGCTGCCGTCATAGCCGTGACGGCTGTTGTCCTTGTATTCGCCGAGGGTCTTGGCGAGATAGTCCTCGCGCTGGTTGGCGATGCGCGGGACGTTGTCCTTGCCGGAATAATCCGGATTGTGACAGCTGTTGCAGCGATGCTGCTGCGCCAGCGCCTGCGCGCGCGCCATCCGCGCGGGATCGCCGGCATCGGCCGGCGGCGCGGGCTTCGGCAGTTTGGCGAGAAAATCGGAAAACGTACGGAGATCGTCGTCGGTGAGCGGTTTTGCCATCTCGTTCATCACTTCGGACACGCGCAGCTTTTCGCGGAACATGAACAGCTGGATCAGCGCGTAAGGCGCTTGCTGCGCCCCGAGCGAAGGGGTGTTTTCGGTTTCGGACTGGCCTTTCTCGCCGTGACAGGCGAGACAGGGCGCGACGCGTTCTTCGAATGTTTCCGCATTTGCGGAGGATGCAAAAAGCACGAATACCAAGGCCATTACTGTTTTAAACATTGGTCGATCCCGGTACTCGTCATTACGAGGAGCGAAGCGATGAGCAATCCAGGCTCTTGTCAGAAGTCTGGATTGCTTCGCTTCGCTCGCAATGACGGTCTTGGCTAGCGCCCCGCGACTTTTTGTTTGCCATAGGTGACGCGGTACACCGCGCCGTTCCAGTCGTCGGATACCAGCAGCGAACCGTCCTTCAACTGCATCACGTCGACGGGACGGCCGATGTATTTGTTGTCTTCCAAAAAGCCGGTGATGAACGGCTCCATGGACTTCATGGTGCCATCCTTGTTCAGCTTGACGACGACGACGTCACCGCCGACCTTCTTGGATCTGTTCCATGAGCCGTGCCGGGCGATGATGATGGCGTTCTTATAGGCCTTCGGGAACATGCTGCCGGTGTAGAACCGCATGCCGAGCGCGGCGGAATGCGGGCCGAGCAAGCCGACCGGCGCAGTGTAGTCGGCACAGGATTTTCCCCAGCCGAATTCCGGGTCGACGATATTGCCCTGCAGGCAATACGGCGCGCCGAAATGTTCGCCGACCTTGGTGACGCGGTTAAGCTCATCCTCGGGAACGTCTTCCGACATCCAGTCGCGGCCGTTGTCGGTGAAGTAGAGCTGCTTGTTTTCCGGATTCCAATCGAAGCCGACTGTGTTGCGAACGCCGCGCGCGATCACTTCGTCGCCGCTGCCGTCGAGATTTATCCGCCGGATCAGTCCGTGCGCATCGCTATGCAACACGTTGTTGCCGGGCTGTCCGACCGGAATGTACAGTTTGTTGTCGGGCCCGATGGCGATGAATTTCCAGCCATGGGCTTCATCCTTGGGCAGGTTGTCGTAGATCACGGTCGGTTTTGGTGGATTTTCGAGGTTGTCCTCCACCTTGTCGATCTTGGAGATCTTCGACAGTTCGGCGATATAGAGCGTGCCGTCCTTGAAGGCGACGCCGTTGGGCCGGTACAGGCCCGATTGGAACACCTTGGCCGAACGTTTGCCGTCCTTGTCGGAGATCGCATAGACGTTGCCGACCAGCCGGCTGCCGACGAATACCGTCCCCTTGTCGCCTTGGGCCAGCGAACGCGCGTTTGCCATGCCCGAGGCGTAGACTTCGATGTTGAAGCCGGGCGGCAGCTTGAGTTTTGCAATCGGCAATTTGTCCGCCGCGGCCGCGATCGGAGGCGGCGCGACCGGCGCCAGTTTAGCTGCCGCTTCATTGTCCGCCGGACGCCCGATCAGAGGCGACCCGGGTGGAAGCGGCGCGGCGGCGGCAGGAGCCGCAGCCGGTGCGGGCGACGCGGCGGGAGCCGGAGTGGCCGGCTGCTGCGCGGCGGCGCCAAGCGCAAATGCACTGAGAAAGGCACCCGCGAGCAATGCGCGGCGTGCGGTCGAGTAGATCATCTTGAACCCTCCCTTAAGTGGAAGTCCTATCCGCGGCTTAAGCGAGCGGCAGTGGCCCTCCTGATCCGCAGTCTCCAATATTTTACCGCCGCTGCGCAATCGGAAACATCATAGCCGTCTGAAACGATGCGGCAGGAATAGGCTCGCCCCCTGGGATGGTTGCGTGACAGCAAATGCGATCGAGGTTCACGTCAGTGTCTGGTCTCGGAATTCTCCGGGCCGTCGAGGATCGCTTCGGTAAAGGGGAATTCCAGCACGATCTCCCCGTCATCGTCGGTGACTTCCAGGATGGCGCCGAGAAGCCCCGGCTGACCGCCTTCCGTTTTCAGGATTTCCTGGATCGTCGTCCGCGCCACGTTCCATGCATGATCGGGATCGCGAAGCTCTTCGCCCTCGGGATCGAGGACCAACTCATTTCCGATACGCGTGTTGAAGTAATATCGCGGCATGGAAGCCATCATATGTGTCGGGTTGGCCAGTTCGGCGGCAAGTGATGGTTCATAGGCACTTTATTGTTTAAACGACCCCTCGGCATGAAACGGGGTGGATGGTGAGCTTTCGCGGTATCCAAAGGAAATTCATTGTTCGGCCAATGCTTTATCGTGTACCGCCGCGATAGATTTGGCACTCCCTTTTTGCATTGCAGCAAGCAAGCGCCGCAAATAAATCGCTGGCGAAGTTTTATAACCGCATTACTTTATGTCCGAGGACGAAAATCGTCCCGTTCGCGAAGGAGAATGAAATGTCCTGGAAGACGCCGAAGATCGTCGAGGTGCCGGTTGGCATGGAAATCAACATGTATGCCTGCGCGGCCCGCAAATAAGCGCCTGCGGTAGCTGAAGCATTTCGACGGAGGTGGACCGCATTTTGCGGCGACGTTCCCGGCCAGGGGATGAAGCGCAATATGGGCGGCCACCTCCGAAATGCTTGGAAAGCGTCCCGGAGACGAGTCATGCTTCGCATCGTCGTTCTGGGAGCCGCGGCAGGCGGCGGCGTTCCGCAATGGAATTGCGGTTGCACGGTATGTCGGGCGGCACGCACCGGGCAATCCGGGCTGCAAAGCACCCAGGCATCGATCGCAATCAGCGCCGACGGCGAACACTGGTTCCTGATCAACGCGTCGCCCGATCTGCGCCAGCAAATTATCGCAACGCCACAGCTCCACCCCAAGGCAGGACAGCTGCGTCATAGCCCGATCGCCGGCGTGATCCTGACCAATGGCGAAGTCGATGCAGTGGCAGGACTGTTGTCGATGCGCGAAGGCTCGCCGTTTACGATCTATGCCCATCCGCGCGTGCTCGCGATCGTCAAGTCCAACAGCATTTTCAACGTGCTCAGCGAGACCAATGTGAGCCGCATGTCCATTGCCATTGATGAGACTTTCGAGCCGGCATTGCCCGACGGCTCGCCGTCAGGCCTCCAGATCGTACCGTTCGCGGTGCCCGGTAAGGGCGCCTGGTACCTGGAAGGGAAGCCCCATCCTGCAGGAGATCATGGCCCCGGCGATACACTTGGTCTTCGCATCGGCGACAAGGCAAGCGGCAGGTATTTTTGTTTTCTAGCCGCCTGCGCAAGCGTGACGCCCGAACTGAAAGCGCGCCTCGCCGGTGCAGCCCTGATGTTCTTCGACGGCACGCTCTGGCGCGACGATGAACTGATCGCGGCGGGCCTTGGCACGAAGACCGGGCAGGCCATGGGACATATCGCAATGTCAGGCGACAATGGCGCAATTGCAGCCCTCGCTGATCTGCAGATCGACAGGAAGATTTTTCTGCATATCAATAATTCCAACCCGGCGCTGCTGGGCGGCTCCGCCGAACGCAAGGCCGCCGAGCGCGCCGGCTGGCAGATTGCCGCCGATGGGACGGAGATCACGCTTTGAACGCAACGGCAGGCTTTCCAGCTATCCCAAACACGCCGCTGCAAAGCGCGGAAGACCTCGAGGCGAGACTGCGCCATATCGGCGCGACCCGTTATCACAGCCTGCATCCGTTCCACCACCTGCTGCATGGCGGCAAGCTGAACAAGGGACAAGTGCAGGCCTGGGCGCTGAACCGTTATTATTACCAGAGCACGATCCCCATCAAGGACGCGGTGGTGATCTCCCGCTTCCGCGACCGCGGCATCCGGCTGGAATGGCGGCATCGCATCGAAGATCATGACGGTGACGTCGATAGCGAAGGCGGCATCGAGCGCTGGCTGAAACTGACCGAGGGACTGGGGCTCGACAACGCCTATGTGGAATCGGCCGAAGGCATTCTGCCGGCAACGCGCTTCGCGGTCGACGCTTACGTCCACTTCGTTCGCGACAAGACGCCGCTCGAGGCGATCGCCTCCTCGCTGACCGAGCTGTTCGCGCCAAACCTGCATGAGGAGCGCATTTCCGGAATGCTGAAGTACTATGATTTCGTCAACCCGGACATCATGCGCTATTTCAGCCGGCGTATGGAACAGGCGCCGCGCGACGCCAATTTCGCGCTGAAATATGTGAAAGAACATGCGGCCACGCCGGCGGACCGCGAAGCAGTGTGCAATGCGCTGATTTTCAAGACCAACGTGCTATGGGTTCAGCTCGATGCGCTGTATCATGCCTATGTCGAGGGCCACGTCCCGCCGGGCGCATTCGTGCCCGCGGCGGGCTGAGAGGCGGAGCGATGGCAGCGAGCCGCAACATCAGCGTCAGCGAGTCCAGCCGGCCGGTGTTGCCGCGGCATGCGAGACTGAAATTCGATGGGACGCGGCAGCGCTGGGTGATCCTGGCGCCGGAGCGCGTGCTTGCACCGGACGAGATAGCGGTGGAAATCCTGCAGCTCTGCGACGGCGCGCGCAGCGTAGCGCAAATGATCGACCAGCTCGCCGCCAAGTATACCGCCGAACGCGCGGCGATCGGTGTCGACGTCATCGCCATGCTGCAGGACCTCGCCGACAAGGGATTTTTGACCGAGGGGCGGGAGAAGACGCCATGAACGCGACGCTCGCCGATGCCAGCCCCGTTGCCACCGATCCGGCCGACGCGCTCGCGATCATGGAGCAGCGTGGTTCGACGGTCGAAACCTTTGGCATCCCGCTCGCCGTGCTGGCCGAGCTGACGCATCGCTGTCCGCTGCAATGTCCGTATTGCTCCAATCCGGTCGAACTGGAGCGCGGTGGCAGCGAGCTCAGCACCGAGGAATGGAAAAAGGTTCTGACTGAACTCGCCGAAATCGGCGTGTTGCAGATTCATTTCTCGGGCGGCGAGCCGACTGCGCGAAAGGATTTGGTCGAACTCGTGCAGCACGCGAGCGACGTGGGACTGTACTCCAATCTCATCACCTCCGCCGTGCTGCTGACGAAGGAAAAACTCAAGGCGCTGGCCGATGCCGGGCTGTGCCATGTGCAAATCAGCTTCCAGGGCAACGAAGCCGTCGTCGCCGACCGCGTCGCCGGCTTGAAGGGGTCTCATGAGAAGAAGCTCGAAGTCGCGCGCTGGACCCGAGAACTGGATCTGCCGCTGACGGTCAACGCGGTGATGCACCGGCAAAACCTGCATCAGCTCTCAGACATCATCCAGATGGCGGTCGATCTCGACGCCGACCGACTCGAAGTCGCCAACGTGCAATATTACGGCTGGGCGCTGAAAAACCGCGCCGCCCTGATGCCGACGCTGCATCAGATCGAGCAGACCAGCCGCATCGTCGAGGAAGCCGCGATCAGGCTGAAGGGAATCCTGGCCATCGATTACGTGGTGCCGGATTACTACGCGCTGCGGCCGAAGAAGTGCATGGGCGGCTGGGGCCGGCAGTTCTTCAACATCTCGCCGTCGGGAAAGATCCTGCCTTGCCATGCCGCCGAGACGATCACCGGGCTCGAATTCCTCTCGGTGCGGTCGAACCGTTCGATCGCCTGGATCTGGCAGAATTCGGAGGCTTTCAACCGCTATCGCGGCACCGGCTGGATGCCGGAGCCGTGCCGGAGTTGCGACTTCAAGGAGATCGATTTCGGTGGCTGTCGCTGCCAGGCTTTTGCGTTGACCGGGGATGCCGGCAATACCGATCCGGCCTGCACGCTGTCGCCGACGCACGAGCAGATTTTCAAGGTCGCCGAGTCCGAGGCCGCGGCCGACCAGGGCCGTTTCATCTACCGCAATTTTGCCGGCGGCACGCTTGAGACGGGCGGCGACGATGGCGCCTGATGCCGACGCGGGAAAACCCAGAAGCAATCGTTCCGATCCGTTTGCGCCACTGACCGCGCAGCTTCTCCCTGTCGGCGACGGGCACGAGATCTACGTCGAAACCGTCGGCCGTGCCGACGGCATCCCCGCGGTCTATCTGCATGGCGGGCCCGGCAGCGGCTGCCAGGCGGACCACCGCCGGCTGTTCGATCCCGGGCGCTTTCATGCCGTGTTGTTCGATCAGCGCGGGGCCGGGCGAAGCCGGCCGAAGGGACAGCTTGCGGCAAATACGCTGCATCATCTGATCGCGGACATGGAAACGATCCGCGGGAGTTTTGGATTCAAGCGCTGGATGATCGTTGGCGGGTCGTGGGGCGCCACGCTGGCGCTGGCCTACGCCGAGGCGCACCCGGCGCGAGTGAGCGGTCTCGTGCTGCGCGCAACATTTCTCGGCACCCGTGCGGAGCTGGAACAGGCCTTTCTGCAAAACCTGCCCCGTTTCCATCCCGGACTGAGCGACGATTTCTTCGGCCTGCTGCCTGCGCCGGAACTCAACCATGCGCTCGACGCCTACTGGCGCCGCATCCTTGATCCCGATCCTGGCGTGCATGGGCCGGCGGCCCGCGCATGGCATGACACCGAACGAATTCTGTCCGAACATGCGCCATCACGAACGCGGCTTGATTTTGATTCTCTCAGATCAACGCGTCCCCTGCCGGCGACTCCTTTCATGGAAGCTCATTATTTCCGGAATGAGTGCTTCATGAGACCGAGTCAGCTCATCGCGGATGCCGGGAACCTGAAAGGAATTCCCGGCATCATCGTCCAGGGCCGCCATGATTTTCTGTGCCCCCCATCGACCTCGCATGCGCTCGCGGCTGTGTGGCCGAATGCGGAAATTCGCTTTGTCGAGGGCGCCGGCCACTCGCTGTACGACCCCGGCGTCAGGGACGCGGTAATGAAGGCGATCGCGGATATTGCTTCCAACCCGGGCGGGAGGTCGTAGCAACACACGCGACCCTCATCCTGAGGAGCCGCGCGCTTGCGCGGCATCTCGAAGGATGGCCGCATACGCGCCCGTGGCCATCCTTCGAGGCTCGCCGCGATGCGGCGAGCACCTCAGGATGACGGTTTGAGCATAACAAGGAGATTCGTAAGATGCCTATAGCGGGAAAGGGAATGCTGCTGACCTCGATGGACGTCGATCCCGCCGACGAGCGCGAATTCAACCTCTGGTACGATACCGAGCATCTGGAGGAGCGCGTCGCGATCGATGGATTTCTCGAGGCGCGGCGTTACGTCGCGCATGCAGCCAGCCCGAAATACCTCTGCCTCTATTCCACTGAAACCTTCGCGGTGTTGGACAGTCCCGCCTATCGCACCGTGTCGGCCAATCCGACACCTTGGTCGAAGACAACCATGGCGCGCTTCAAGAACATGATCCGCGCCGTCGCCCATATCACCATCAGCCGCGGACAGGGCCGCGGCGCGGCGCTGGGCATCATTCGCCTCCGCCCGTCCCCGGAAAGCGGGGACACCTTGCGCGCGATGCTGGCGGATCAGCTCGATCCGGCTGGACTCGACGGCATCATTTCCATGCATCTGATCGAAAGCGATTCCAGGCTTTCCAGGCCTATCAACGACCTATCGTCGACTGTCAGCCCGGGCGCCGGCGATTGGTACGTCTTGATTGACGGGACACATGTGAGTGCCGTCTCGGCGATTGTTGCAACGCGCTTTGCCGATGCCGCCGGCTCTAACCCCGGAACGGTGATCTCGACCGGCATCTACAACCTGATGTGGGATCTCGCCAGGAGCGACATCCCGGCTGAACCCCGCACCTGAAATATCAAGCGTATATTGCACTGCCGCATGAACGGCACCGCATTTAAGCTGGGGTTCCAGACCGAGGGCGAATGCCAGTTAATTAAAAATGGCTTTTAACTGCGGCCCCAATCATATTGAATGGCGCCGATTCATTAAGCCCATGATAAGCTTGAGGAACAACAAGAACGCCGCATGAGCGTTCGCGAGCAAACAACAAAGGCCGCGCCAACCCTCGCCTCGCGCGGATAAGGTAGGAATGAAACCGACTGATATTTCGGCACCCGACTACTTTCACAAAGTTGTCGACTGCCAATGGGCCTGTCCGGCGCATACGCCCGTGCCTGAATACATCCGCTTGATCGCCGAAGGCCGTTACAGCGACGCCTATATGATCAACTGGAAATCGAATGTGTTTCCGGGGATCCTCGGCCGCACCTGCGACCGGCCGTGCGAGCCCGCGTGTCGCCGCGGCCGGGTCGAGGAAACGCCGGTTGCGATCTGCCGGCTGAAACGCGTCGCTGCGGATTTCAAGGACGACGTCAAGCATCGGATGCCCCGGCCGGCCGCGAAAAACGGCAAGCGCATCGCGATCGTCGGCGGCGGCCCGGCCTCGCTCGCGGTCGCGCGCGATCTCGCGCCGCTCGGTTACCATTGCACGGTATTCGACCAGGACCCCAAGGCGGGCGGGATGATGCGGACGCAGATCCCGAAATTCCGTCTACCGGATTCGGTGATCGACGAAGAGACCGATTACATCCTCAATCTCGGTATCGAGTTCAAGGGCGGCCAGCGCATCGACTCCTTGAAGAAACTGCTTGCTGAAAACTACGACGCAATCTTCGTCGGCTCCGGCGCGCCACGCGGCCGTGAACTCGATATTGCCGGCCGCAAGGAAGCCGCGAAAAATATTCACATCGGCATCGACTGGCTTTCCAGCGTGTCGTTCGGCCATGTCGACGAGATCGGCAAGCGCGTGATCGTGCTCGGCGGCGGCAATACCGCAATGGACTGCTGCCGCACCGCACGCCGGCTCGGAGGCGAGGACGTCAAGGTTATCGTGCGTTCCGGCTTCGAGGAAATGAAGGCATCTCCCTGGGAGAAGGAAGACGCGATCCACGAGGATATCCCGATCCTCAATTTCATGGTGCCGAAGGCGTTCACGCACGACAACGGCAGGCTCACCGGCGTCACCTTCGAGAAGGTGAAGGCCGAGTACGATGCCAGGGGCCGCCGCAGCCTTGTGCCCTCCGGCGAGCCCGATCAGACCATCGAATGCGATGACGTGCTGGTCGCGGTCGGCCAGGAAAACGCCTTTCCCTGGATCGAGCGCGATTGCGGCGTCGAATTCGACAAGTGGGATATGCCCGTGGTCGACAAGACCACGATGGGCTCGACGCATCCGAAAGTGTTCTTCGGCGGCGACGCCGCATTCGGGCCGAAAAACATCATCTGGGCGGTGGCGCATGGCCATGACGCCGCGCTCTCGATCCACAAGCTTCTCTCCGGCGAGGACATCACCGAGCGCCCCCTCCCCGACGTGAAAATCTCCTCGCAGAAGATGGGCATCCACGAGTGGAGCTATGACAACGACATTTCCGCCGACAAGCGTTTCAGGGTGCCGCACCGCGACAAGGTGGTCGCGCTGAAGGATATCCGCGCCGAGGTCGAGCTCGGCTACGATGTCAAGCTTGCGCTTGGTGAAGCGCAGCGCTGCCTGAACTGCGACGTGCAGACGGTGTTTGCCGCGCCTTTGTGCATCGAGTGCGACGCCTGCGTCGATATCTGCCCGATGGATTGCATCACGTTTACGCAGAACGGCGAGGAAGCCGAGCTGCGCCAGCGGCTGAAAGCGCCGTCCCCGCACCTCGATCAGGCGCTCTATGTCGCCGATGGCCTGAAGACCGGCCGGGTGATGGTCAAGGACGAGGACGTCTGCCTGCATTGCGGCCTGTGTGCCGAGCGCTGCCCGACCGGCGCCTGGGACATGCAAAAATATCTCATCGACATGGTTCACGCGGATACATCATGCCCGTCCAAAGCCCGATCAGCAGCGTAAACGACTTCGTCGTACGCTTCGCCAATGTCAACGGCTCCGGTTCTGCGAGCGCCAACGAGCTGTTTGCCCGGTCCATCCTGCGCCATGGCGTCCCGGTCTCACCACGCAACATCTTCCCGTCCAACATCCAGGGCCTTCCGACCTGGTACGAGGTCCGCATCACCGAAGACGGCCATCTCGGCGCTCGCGGCGGGGTCGACCTGATGGTGGCGATGAATCCGCAGACCTGGGACAAGGACGTCGCCTCGCTCGAGCCGGGCGGCTATTTGTTCTACGACTCGACCAAGCCGATACCGTCCTCGAGATTCCGCGCCGACATCACGGTGATCGGCGTGCCGCTGACCGCCATCACCAACTCGACCTATACCGATCCGCGCCAGCGCCAGCTGTTCAAGAACATCATCTATCTCGGCGCGCTGTGCGCACTGCTCGACATGGACCCGAAGCTCGTGGAGCAGCTGATCGGCGAGCAGTACAAGGGCAAGGAAAAGCTGCTCTCCTCCAACGTCCACGCGCTGCATCTCGGGCGCGACTGGGCACTGCAGAACCTGAAATGCCCGATCGGGCTCTCTATCAGGAAGTCGGACAAGGTCGGCGACCGCATCTTCATCGAGGGCAATAGCGCCGCCGCGCTCGGCGCGGTCTATGGCGGCGCGACGGTGTGCGCGTGGTACCCGATCACGCCATCATCGTCGGTAGCAGACGCGTTCACCAGCCATTGCAAAAAGCTGCGGCACGACTCTGTAACCAAGAAGGCGAAATACGCCATCGTGCAGGGCGAGGACGAACTTGCCTCGATCGGCATCGTGATCGGCGCGTCGTGGAATGGCGCCCGCGCCTTCACCGCGACCTCCGGCCCCGGCATCTCGCTGATGACGGAATTCATCGGGCTGTCGTATTTTGCGGAAATTCCCGCCGTGATCATGAACGTGCAGCGTGCAGGCCCCTCGACCGGGATGCCGACGCGCACCCAGCAGTGCGACGTGATCGCCTGCGCCTATGCCTCGCACGGCGACACCAAGCATGTACTGCTGTTCCCGGAGGATCCTGCGGAAGCATTCGAATTCGCGGCGCAGTCGTTCGATCTCGCCGAGCGTCTGCAGACCACGATCTTCCTGATGCTCGACCTCGACATAGGCATGAACCACCGGCTTTGCCATCCGCTGCGCTGGGACGACGCCAGGGTCTACGACCGCGGCAAGGTGATGACGGCGGAGATGCTGGACGACGGCCGCGATTTCGGCCGCTACCTCGACGTCGACGGCGACGGCATCCCGTTCCGCACCTATCCGGGTACGCATCCGACCAAGGGCTCGTACTTCACCCGAGGTACTTCGCGCGACCGTTACGCGCGCTATTCCGAGGAAGGCGCGGTTTACGCCGACAACATGCAACGGCTATTGCGCAAATTCGAAACCGCAAAAGACCTGGTGCCGCGGCCGTTGCAAGCCAACGCGCAGAAACCCACCAAATACGGCGTGATCTATTACGGTTCGACCTCGCCGGCGATGGACGAGGCCATCGGCCTGCTCGAGGCGCGCGGGCATCAGCTCGACCGCCTGCGCATCCGTGCCTTTCCGTTCCACTCCAGCGTAGCAAGCTTTCTTGCCGAGCACGACTTCGTCTATGTGGTGGAGCAGAACCGCGACGCCCAGCTGCGCTCGCTGATCGTCAACGAAAACGGCATCGACCCGGTACGCCTGGTGCCGATCCTGCATTACGACGGCACCCCGGTCACAGCGCGGTTCATTGCCGGCGCCATCGGCGATCACCAGGACCAGCTCAAGGTCACGCCGCTGCGCAAGGCGGTGTCATGATGAAAGCGTTTACCCATAAGCCGTCATTCCGGGGCGCGCCTCCTTCAGGCGCGAGCCCGGAATCCATAACCACGATCGGGGGTTATGGATTCCGGGCCTGCGCCCAAGAGGGCGCATCCCGGAATGACGGGCGTAAAATTCAGCGAGCGTACGCATGACCTACATCGCAAAACCGAAATTCCAGCATCCGGGCCTGCCGAAGAACGAGCTCGGCTATACCCACCGCGATTACGAGGGCAAGGTCTCTACGCTGTGTGCCGGTTGCGGGCATGACTCGATCACGGCGTCGATCATCGAGGCCTGTTTCCGTCTCTCGATCGAGCCGCATCGCGTCGCCAAGATTTCCGGCATCGGCTGCTCGTCGAAGACGCCGGACTATTTCCTCGGCAATTCGCACGGCTTCAACTCGGTGCATGGCCGCATGCCGTCGGTGCTGACCGGCGCCAACCTCGCCAACCGCGATCTGATCTATCTCGGCGTCTCCGGCGACGGCGATTCGGCCTCGATCGGCTTCGGCCAGTTCGCGCATTCGATCCGGCGCGGCGTCAACATGACGTACATCGTGGAGAATAACGGGGTCTACGGCCTGACCAAAGGGCAGTTCTCCGCCACCGCCGACCGCGGCTCGAAATCCAAAAAAGGCGTGATGAACACCGACAACGCCATCGATCTGGTGGCGATCGCGCTGCAGCTCGGCGCGACCTTCGTGGCGCGCAGCTTTTCCGGCGACAAGAACCAGCTGGTACCGCTGATCGAGGCCGCGATCCGGCACAAGGGGGCGGCATTCATCGACGTGGTGAGCCCGTGCGTCGCCTTCAACAACCACGCCGGCTCGACCAAGAGCTTTGATTACGTGCGCGAGCACAATGACGCCGTGAATCGCCTTGACGTCATCACCGGGCGCGACCCGATCACCGTCGACTACGCGCCAGGTTCGGTGCAGATCGTCGAGCAGCACGACGGCACCAGGCTTGCCTTGCGCAAACTGGATGCGGACTACGAGGCGCACGATCGCCTCGCGGCAATGGCCTTCCTGCAAAAGCACGCCGCCAAGGGCCAGGTGGTGACCGGGCTGCTCTATGTCGATCCCGAGGCGGACGACTTGCACGCCCACCTCGACACGGTAGACACACCGCTCAACCAGCTGGACGAGAAGGCGCTATGCCCCGGCTCCGCGGCGCTGGAGAAGTTCAACGCCAGCCTGCGCTGAGGGCAGCCAACAGGTTTGGCGGAGGCCGTTGATGCAGCCGGTTACAGCAGGTCCCTGAAGGGAATCCCGGGCCAATGGCCGATATTCCTGCCCGAGCGCTAGAGCACCCGGTGCCCGAATGATCAACTTGGACGCTCTGGCCGTCGGATCGATTTGTTGTGAATGGCATTATCCCGTCGGGACATGCATATTCCCTTCCTGAACACGAGGAGGACTTGCCGATGGACGTTGTCCCGCTAGGTCCGGGATTTGCGGCCGAACTACGCGGCGTCACACTTTCGGACGTCGCCTCCGATGATGCCGCCTATGCGGCGGTGCGGGCCGCCTTCGAGGAACATTCCGTGCTGGTGTTTCGCGGCCAGGAAGTAACGGATGAAGTTCAGCTCGCCTTTTCGCGGCGCTTCGGCCCGCCGGAAGTGACAAAAGTCGGATCGCAGGGCACCGGTTCGCATTTCGTGATCCTCAGCACCATGGGCCCTGACGGCAAGGTAGTGCCGGCCGATCACCGGCTTATCCTGCGCGCCAAGGCCAATCAGCTCTGGCATACCGATTCCTCCTTCAAGCGGGTGCCGGCGCTGGCATCGATCCTTTCGGCGCGCATTATTCCTGCGCTTGGCGGCGAGACCGAATACGTCTCCACCCGGCTTGCCTTTGCTCGGCTCGATGCGGCGACGCGCAACAGACTGCAAAACTCGTTTGCCTGGCATGATTACGCGCATTCGCGAAAGCAGATTGCGCCGGACCTCGCGAGCCCGGAGGAGCGTGCGGCGCTGCCGCCGCAATGCTGGCGGATGGCATGGACCAATCCCGTGAACGGCCGTGCTGCAATCTATCTTGCCTCGCATGCCTATGCGGTCGAAGGCATGGAAGCGGCGGCGGGTAAAAAGCTGATCGAGGAGCTGATGGCAGCGGCGACTGTTCCGGGCGCCAGCTACCTGCACCGATGGCGCGAAGGCGACGTCGTGATGTGGGACAACCGGGCCACCATGCATCGCGGGCGACCATGGCCGGCACACGAGCCGCGACTGATGGTGCGTACCACGATCTCCGCGACCGCGGCGGATGGCGTCGATACCATGCGCCCGCCATCCACGCAGGCGGCGGAATAGCTGGTCCTTTGATCCCTGGACCTTGATCGACTGCGTGATCTGCACGGATCGAATTGTCTTGAATGACGTTATTTTGTTCACACACCCTTATTTCGCTGGTCGGCACGGCGTCCCACGTGTTGACAAGCCGCCTTCCCGCCAGAAAAGGTGTTCGAACCTCAAAATCGAACAGAGCGCATCATGAACCCTGTCAAAGCCCTCGAAAAGCACGGCCAGGCGGTCTGGCTGGATTTCCTGGCCCGCGGCTTTGTCGTCAAGGGCGATCTCAAGAAGCTGATCGAGAGCGACGGCGTCAAGGGCGTCACCTCCAATCCGTCGATCTTCGAAAAGGCGATCGGCAGTTCCGACGAATATGACGGCGCCATCGGCGCAATGCTGAACAAGGGCGACCGCCCGGTTGCGGAACTGTTCGAGCATCTTGCGATCGAGGACATCCAGAATGCCGCGGACGTACTGCGTTCGGTGTACGACCGGCTCAGCGGCGACGACGGCTTCGTCAGCCTCGAAGTCTCGCCCTATCTGGCGATGGACACCAAGGGCACGATCGCGGAAGCCGAGCGGCTCTGGAAGGAAGTCGGCCGCAAGAATCTGATGGTCAAGGTGCCGGCGACGGCCGAGGGCCTGCCCGCGATCGAACATCTGATCGGCGAGGGCATCAGCATCAACATCACGCTGCTGTTTTCGCAGACAGTGTATGTGCAGGTGGTCCGCGCCTATCTCGCCGGCCTTGAAAAATATATCGCCGGCGGCGGCGATCCCTCCGGTGTCGCGAGCGTCGCCAGCTTCTTCGTCAGCCGTATCGACAGCGCAGTCGACAAACAGCTCGACGAGAAGATCGCCAGGGCCAACGACCCGACTGAAAAAGCGCGGCTTCAGGCGCTGAAAGGCAAGATCGCCATCGCCAATGCCAAGTTGGCCTACCAGGATTACAAAAAACTGTTTTCCGGACCCCGCTGGGACAAGCTCGCAGCAAAGGGGGCAAAACCGCAACGGCTGTTGTGGGCCTCCACCGGAACGAAAAACAAGGACTATAGCGACGTGCTCTATGTCGAGGAACTGATCGGCAAGAACACCATCAACACGGTGCCGCCGGCGACGCTCGACGCGTTCCGCGATCACGGCAAGCTGCGCGACAGTCTTGAGGAGAACATAGACGACGCCAGGAATGTGCTCGCCGGTCTCGAAAAATCCGGCATCTCGCTCGATGCCATCACGGCGGAACTGGTCAAGGACGGTGTGAAGCTGTTTGCCGACGCCGCCGACAAGCTCTACGGCGCCGTGGCGCACAAGCGCGCCGCGGTGAACGCCGGAAGGATCGATCAGCAGAAGCTTGCGCTCGGCGCGACGATTTCCAAAGCGGTCGAAAGCAGCATGGAGGAGTGGCGCGCATCAGGCAAGATTCGACGGCTGTGGCAGCATGACAGAACGATATGGACCGGCACCGATGAGGATAAATGGCTGGGCTGGCTGGACAGCGTTTCGACCGAAAGGAGCAAGCTCGCGGACTACCGCGATTTTGCGGACTGGGTAAAACAGCAGGGTTTTACCGACGCGGTCGTGCTCGGCATGGGCGGGTCGAGCCTGGGTCCGGAAGTGGTCGCCGAGACGTTTGGACCACAGTCCGGTTTCCCGAAACTGCACGTGCTGGATTCGACCGATCCCGCGCAGGTCCGCACGATGGCCGACACGGTCAATTTGGCAAAGACGTTGTTCATCGTCTCCAGCAAGTCCGGCGGCACCACCGAGCCGAATGTAATGAAGGATTATTTCTTCGCGCAGGTTAGCGAAGCCATCGGTGGCGACCCGGCCGGCAGACACTTCGTCGCGGTCACGGACCCCGGCTCGTCGCTGGAAAAGGTCGCAAAGGCACAGGGCTTTGCCCGGATCTTCCACGGCGATCCCGCCATCGGCGGGCGCTATTCGGTACTGTCGCCGTTCGGGCTGGTGCCAGCGGCGGCCGCCGGTGTCGATCTCGCAAAATTTCTCGATCTTTCGCTGTCGATGGTGCGGTCGTGCGGACCGGATGTGCCCCCGCAGGAAAATCCCGGCGTGCAACTCGGTCTCGCGATGGGCATCGCCGGCCAGGAGGGCCGCGACAAGGTCACTATCCTGTCGTCAAAAAAGATCGCCGATTTCGGAGCTTGGGCCGAACAACTGATCGCGGAGTCCACCGGCAAGGATGGCAAGGGACTGATCCCGATTGACGGCGAACCGCTCGGCGAGCCCACCGTCTACGGCAGCGATCGTTTCTTCATCGACCTGCGCACCGAGGGCGAAGCCGATGGCAGCCGCGATGACAGGCTGGCCGCACTTGAAAAGGCCGGCCATCCGGTGGTTCGCATCGCGATGAAATCGATCGATCACATCGGCCAGGAATTCTTCCGCTTCGAGATCGCCACCGCCGTTGCCGGCGCCGTTCTCGGCATCAATCCGTTCAACCAGCCCGATGTCGAGGCCGCCAAGGTCAAGACACGCGAGCTGACGACCGCATTCGAAAAAAACGGTACGCTTCCCAAGGAAGCGCCGGTGATCACCACCAACGAAGTCGAGCTGTTCACCGACGACAGAAACACCAGCGCGCTGCGCAAGTCCGGCGCCGATGGCGACCTCGGCTCCTGGTTGAAGGCCCATCTCGGGCGCGCCGGCGCCGGCGATTACGTTGCGCTGCTCGCCTATATCGAACGCGACCATGCGCATATCGATGCGCTGCAGCACATGCGGCTTGCGGTTCGCGATAAGCGCCATGTCGCGACTTGCGCGGAATTCGGACCACGCTTCCTGCATTCCACCGGCCAGGCTTACAAGGGCGGGCCCGACAGCGGGATATTCTTGCAGATCACCGCCGATGATGCGGAGGATCTTGCCGTGCCCGGCCAGAAGGCCAGCTTCGGCGTGATCAAGGCCGCGCAGGCGCGCGGCGATTTCGACGTGCTGACCGAACGCGGCCGGCGCGCGCTGCGTGTGCATCTCAAGGGCGACCTGAAAACGGCGCTGGCGATGTTGGATGCTGCGATCGTCAGTGCGCTAAATTAAGGGTTCCTCCAATGCAGCTCGGCATGATCGGCCTCGGGCGGATGGGCGGCAACATCGTTCGCCGGCTGATGAAAAACGGGCATCGTACCGTCGTCTATGACAAGGACCCCAAGGCGGTCACGGCGCTTGCCGCTGACGGCGCGATCGGCGCCGGCGCGCTGGAGGATTTTGTCGGGAAGCTGGAGCGGCCACGAACCGTGTGGGTGATGCTGCCGGCCGGCGTAATCACCGAGGCCACCATCGACGCGCTGGCAAAACTGATGCAGACCGGCGACGTCATCATCGATGGCGGCAACACCTTCTGGCAGGACGATGTCCGTCGCGGCAAGGCCCTCAAGGAAAAGGGCATTCACTACATCGACGTCGGTACCTCAGGCGGCGTCTGGGGTATCGAGCGCGGCTATTGCATGATGATCGGCGGCGACAAGGCCGTGGTCGACCGGCTCGACCCGATTTTTGCCGCGCTGGCGCCGGGCATCGGCGATATTCCGCACACCATTGGTCGCGACGGCCGAGATCCTCGCATCGAGCAGGGCTACATCCATGCCGGTCCGGTCGGATCGGGCCATTTCGTCAAGATGATCCACAACGGCATCGAATACGGGCTGATGCAAGCCTATGCCGAGGGTTTTGACATCCTGAAGAACGCCAATATCGACGCCCTGCCCGCGGACCACCGTTTCGATCTCGACATCGCCGACATCGCGGAAGTGTGGCGGCGTGGCAGTGTGATCCCCTCCTGGCTGCTCGATCTTACCGCCTCTGCGCTCGCGGAAAATCACACGCTGGATAATTATTCCGGCTTTGTCGAGGATTCCGGCGAAGGCCGCTGGACCGTCAATGCCGCCATCGACGAGGCGGTGCCGGCCGAGGTGTTGACCGCGGCGCTGTTTGCGCGGTTCCGCTCGCGCAAGGAGCATACCTTCGCTGAAAAGATTCTCTCCGCGATGCGTGCCGGGTTTGGCGGCCACAAGGAGCCGCAGCAGCATCCGGACCCGGTGCGGCAGGCCGCGCCTGAAATCGTCAAGCCAAAGGCTTGATGCAGATGACGGACGCTCAGCCAAATCAGAAAAAGCCCGACCCCTGCTGTTTCGTCATCTTCGGTGTGACCGGCGACCTGGCGCATCGGCTGGTGATTCCCGCGCTCTACAATCTTGCCGCCGCCGGTCTGCTGCCCGAGAAATTCTGCATCGTCGGGGGCGCGCGCAAGGCGATGTCAAACGACGCGCTCCGCGACAGTCTGATGAAAGGCCTGCGCGAATTCGCCACCCGTTCCGTGGACGATGCAATCGCCGAACGGCTGCTCGAGTGCGTCACGTGCATTGCCGCCGATCCGAAAGACCCCGCCTCGTTCGACCGGATGCGCGAGCAACTCGAGAAGTTGGAGGCAAACCGGACAACCGGCGGCCATCGGCTGTTCTATCTGGCGACCCCGCCGGGTGCGTTTGCGCCGATTGCCCGCGAACTCGGGCGTACCGGAATGCTCAAAGAGGACGGCGGCGCGTGGCGGCGGCTGGTGGTCGAAAAACCTTTCGGCACCGATCTGGAATCGGCAAAAGCGTTGAACAGCGAACTGCTGAAGATCGTCGAGGAACACCAGATCTATCGCATCGATCATTACCTCGGCAAGGAAACCGTGCAGAACATCCTGGTGCTGCGCTTTGCCAACGGCATGTTCGAGCCGATCTGGAACCGCAACCACATCGACCACGTGCAGATCACCGTCGAAGAGAAGCTCGGCGTCGGCCATCGCGGCAGTTTTTACGATGCCACCGGTGCGCTGCGCGACATGGTGCCGAACCACCTGTTTCAGCTGCTGTCGCTGGTCGCGATGGAGCCGCCGGCAAAGTTCGACGCCCACGCGGTGCGCTCGGAGAAGGCCGAAGTGCTGGCCGCGATTACCACCCAGAGCGAAGCCGACGCCCTGCGGAATTCCGTGCGCGGCCAGTATCAAGGGGGCAAGATCGGCGACACCGAGATCGAAGACTATCGAAAGACGGAGGACGTCAGCCCGGACAGCACCACCGAAACCTATGCCGCCCTGAAATTGACCATCGACAATTGGCGCTGGGCCGGCGTGCCGTTTTATCTGCGCACCGGCAAGGCGCTGGGCATCAAGCGCACCGAAGTCGCGATAAAATTCAAGCAGGCGCCGTTCGCGATGTTCCGCGGCACCCCGGTGGACCGGCTGTCGCAGAACTACTTGGTCATCTCGATCGAGCCGACCGAGGGTATCACGCTGCAGTTCAACACCAAGGTGCCGGGCCCGACCGTCTCCATCGACGGCGTCGAGATGAAATTCCGCTACAAGGACTACTTCCAGGCCGAGCCGAGCACCGGCTATGAGACGCTGATCTACGACTGCATGATCGGCGACAATATCCTGTTCCAGCGCGCCGACGGCGTCGAGGCCGGATGGCAGGCGGTGCAGCCGTTTCTCGATGCATGGAAGAAAGCCGGCGGCACCGGCCTGGAGACCTATAAGGCCGGTGGCGAGGGGCCGGCCTGCGGCGACGAACTGCTAAGGCGCGACGGCCGCAGCTGGCGCAAGCTCGGTTGATGGCGTTGAACGATAACCGGAGGATTATTGCCGGGGCCGACCCGGCGGCGCTGGCGACGGCTGCGGCGGAGCGGGTGCTCGCACGAATTGCCAATAACGGCGAGCGCGTCGCGATCTGCCTGACCGGCGGTTCAACGCCGCAACGGCTCTATGAATTGCTCGGCGACGGACCTTATCGCGGCCAGATTCCTTGGGAGCGCGTGCATTGGTTCATCGGCGATGAAAGATTTGTCCCGGCCACCGATTCCCTGAACAACATGCGCATGGCGCGGCAAGCTTTCCTCAATCGCTGCGCGCCGCTGGTCAATATCCATCCCATGGCAACCGGCGCGGCCAATCCCGATGAAGCCGCGCAGCGCTACGAAACCGAGCTGAAATCGTTCTACGGAGCGGACAGCCTCGACCCGGCGCGGCCGCTGTTCGATGTCGTGCTGATGGGCGTCGGACCCGATGGCCACACCGCATCGCTGTTTCCGGGTGATCCCGCGCTGGCGGAGAGGGAGCGCTGGGTGGTCGGCGTGCCCAAGGCGCATGTCGAACCGTTCGTGCCGCGCATCTCGTTGACGTTGCCGACACTTGCCTGCTGCCACGAGATGCTGTTCGAGGTGAGTGGCGTCGACAAGCGCGCGATCCTGAGCCGGGTGTTGGCTGGCGAGGATCTGCCGGCGGGACGCGCCGCCTCCGTGGGGATGACGACGTGGCTGGTGGACCGTGCGGCATTGCCGGAGAATTTTCGTGAGCGGTGAACCCCGCAAGACGCCATGCGCGATCGTGGTGATGGGGGTAGCCGGCTCCGGCAAAACCACCATCGGCGAGGCATTGGCCGCACAACTCGGCTGGCGTTACGAGGACGGCGACAGGTTTCATCCGAAGAGCAATGTGGAGAAGATGAGCGCAGGACATTCGCTCACCGATGCGGACCGCTGGCCCTGGTTACAGGCTATCGCCGACGAAATCGACCGGGTATGCAAGCTGGGCGGAAAGGTCGTGGTCGCCTGCTCGGCGCTCAAACGCGCTTATCGCGATGTGCTTGTACGCGGCCGGGACGACGTCCGGATCGTCTATCTCGACGGCACATACGACCTGATCGCAGGCCGGCTCGCCGCCCGGAAAGGTCATTTCATGCCGCCGACGCTGCTGGAGAGCCAGTTCAAGACTTTGCAGCCACCCGGCCCCGACGAAAACCCTGTCACAGTTTCCATTGACGGCCCGGTCGAGGCGATTGTCGATAGTATCGTGCGCAAGCTCGCGATCGATCCCGATGCACGCCGCGGGAGGTACTCATGAGCCGCATCGCGCTGGTGGTCTCCGACGTCGACGGCACGCTGGTAACGCATGACAAGCGTTTGACCGATGCTGCAAAAGGCGCGGTACATCGTTTAAGGGATGCCGGTATCGGCTTCACGATCGTCAGCAGCCGGCCGACGACGGGGATGCGGTTTCTGATCGAGCCGCTCGGGATCACGTTGCCAGTCGGGTCTTTCAACGGCAGCTCGATTGTCGATCCGCAGCTGAACCCGCTCGAACAGCATTTGATACCCGAGACCGCGGCTCGACGCAGCCTCGATCTGCTTGAGCAATTCGGTATCGATATCTGGTTGTTCACCAACGACGCTTGGCTGACGCGCAATGGCGAGGGTGAATATGTCCCGAACGAGAAGCGCGCCATCCGGGCCGATCCGACCATCGTCGGGGGCTTTTCCCCTTATGTATCGCGCGCCTGCAAAATCGTCGGCGCCAGTTCCGATCCAAAACTGCTGCAGCGCTGCCAGGTGGCCATACAGCAGGCGGTGGGCGCGCAGGCAACCGCGATGCAGTCGCAAAGCTATTATCTCGATGTCACGCCCCCGGGCCGCGACAAGGGCACGTTTGTGGAGGCAATGGCCCGACGGCTCGGCATTTCAACGGATGCGATTGCCACCATCGGCGACATGCAAAACGACCTGGCGATGTTTCGCGCGAGCGGTCTTTCCATCGCCATGGGTAACGCGACCGACGATGTCAAAAAGCAGGCGTCGCACGTGACGCGTTCCAACGAGGAAGAAGGTTTTGCGGGCGCGGTTGACTTCATCCTGGAACGGACCCCGACCTCATCCTGAGGAAACGGCGTCTACGCCACCCTGGAAGACAGGCAGTAGACGGTGCTCGTGGCCATCCTTCGAGACGCCGCGCAAGGGCGCATCTCATCAGGATGAGGTTACTTGGCGCGCTGCACCACGGGCTTTTCAACCGGCTTCTTGGCATCACTCAGGTTATGCGCGGTATTGATCAGCGCGATATGAGTGAGGGCTTGCGGGAAATTCCCGGTCTGCCGCCCTTCGACGGTATCGAATTCCTCGGCCAGCAGACCGAGATCGTTTGCTATCGCGACCACGCGATCGAACAGACTTTGCGCCTTGTCGACTTCCCCCGCCAGCACATAGGCATCGGCGAGCCATAGACTGCACGCGAGAAATGCCCCTTCGACCGGCTGCTGTTCGCCGGCGACCTCGCGCGGGTCGTGCCGAAGCACAAAACCATCGCGCATCATGTGCCGTTCGATCGCGGCAAGTGTGCCTTTGACCCGCGGGTCGGAGGCCGGAAGGAAGCCGACCGCGGGCAGCAGCAGGATGCTGGCATCCAGCCATTGCGAGCCATAGGACTCGACGAAGGCGTTTTGCTCGGGATCAAAACCCTTGTCGCAGACATCCCGCCAAATGACCTCGCGCAACGCCTTCCATTGATCGAGCGGCCCCTCGAAACCGAATCTCTCGGCGCTCTTGATGCCGCGATCGAAAGCGACCCACGTCATGACCTTGGACGAGACATAGTGTTTGGCTTCGCCGCGGCGCTCCCAGATGCCATGGTCCGGCTTGTCCCAGACTTCGGCGAGATGCTCCAGCACCGTGCATTCCAGCGCCCACGTGCCCTGGTCGAGTTCGAGTTTGGCCATGCGCCACTGATGAAACGCGTCGATCAGCTCGCCATAGACGTCAAGCTGCAACTGCGCATGCGCCGCATTGCCGACCCGGACCGGCTGCGCGCCGCCATAGCCCGGCAACCACGCGGCTTCCCACTCCAGCAGGCGACGCTGGCCCGCGATGCCGTACATGATCTGCATGTCTGCCGGGGAACCGGCAACCGAACGCAGCAGCCAGTTATGCCACGCCAAGGCTTCCTCGGTGTAACCGCCGTTCATCAGCGCCAGCAGGGTGAAGGTGGCGTCGCGCAGCCAACAGAACCGGTAGTCCCAGTTGCGCGCGCCCCCGAGTTTTTCCGGCAATGAGGTCGTCGGCGCGGCGACAATGCCGCCCGTCGGCGCGTAGGTCAGCGCTTTCAGCGTGATCAGCGAGCGTATCACGAGATCGCGGCACTCGCCTTCGTGGGTGCAACGGCCGGACCATTCGGACCAGAAATCCTCAGTATCGCGCAGCGCCTGCTCGGGATCGATCGGTTCGGGAAGCGGCAGATGGGAGGGGCCATAGGTCAAGACAAACGGGATGGTTTCACCGGCGCCCAGGTCGAAATCGGCCACCGTGGTCATATCCTCGCCGCGCGTTTCAACCGGCGTGCGCAGCACGGTCATGTCGGGCCCGCAAATCGCCAGCAGCGCATCCTCGTTGGTACGTTTGACCCAGGGAATATCCCGGCCGAAGCCGAAGCGGATGATCAATTCCATCCGCATTTTTACACGGCCGCGCTCCCCGCGAACCAGTCTCACAACGTCCGAGGCTTTTCCACGCGGCGGCATGAAGTCAATCAGCGTGACGGCTCCGTCCGCTGTTTCAAAGCAGGTTTCCAGAATCAGCGTGTCGCCGCGATAGCGGCGCGAACTTTTCGTAATTTCGCCCGAAGGCGCGATCTGCCATCGGCCGTGCCCGCGGGTTCCGAGCAGCGCTGCGAAGCAGGCGTCCGAGTCGAAGGCGGGCCAACATAGCCAGTCGATTGAGCCGTCGCGTCCGACCAGCGCCGCGGTCTCGCAGTCGCCTATCAGGCCGTAATCTTCAATCCTGCTGGACAAATTCTTTCACCGCAGTTCCGCGAACTAGACCGTTTGCTGGATGCGCCCGCTGGTGGCAGCCTTCAGCGCCGGCACATCGATCGCGGCCGCCATCTCGTCGATCGCGAGCGGCAATCGCCGGCGCCAGTTGGGATGCTCGTCGACGGTACCTGGAATATTGGGCTGGTCGATCACCCCCAACAGGTCCTCGAGAGATATTGTGAGCAGCCGGGAGCGGGTCTGCGCGAGGAATTTGACGACCGCATAAAGGTCGTGACCGTCGATCGCATGATGACGCAGGACATCGGTCAGCATCGCCAGCGCATGCCATCGTGCGTCGTCGCTTTCGCCGGGGTCGATCCCGAGCGAGCGTTTCAGCGCCAGATCGCTGAAACAACGCCAGCCCGCATAGGTCGAAAGATCATGGGTATTGAATGTGACAAGCGCATTGGCTGCGTAGTGGTCGGCACCGCGAAACGAACCATGATCGTCGCGCTCGAACATCATCACCAGATACGACCAGATACCCCAGTCCGCCATCTGTTCGCGAAAGCCTTCCGGAACAGTGCCGAGGTCCTCGCCGATCACCACGCAGCGGTGCGCCACGCTCTCCTGCGCGGTCACCGCCAGCAGCGCCTCGAACGGCATCTGCACATAGACGCCGTTACCCGCGGCGAAGCCGTGCGGCACCAGATAGAGCCGCTTCAAGCCGAGCACATGGTCGAGCCGGATCGCACCGGCATGGCGCATTGAGGCCGCAAGCATGTCGCGAAACGGTTCGAACGACCGCGCCTGCAGACCGGCGGCGTTGAACCCCGCCAGCCCCCAGTTCTGCCCGGCGGTGTTCAATGGATCGGGCGGCGCGCCGACTGCGAGATGACGGGAAATCGCCGCCTGCTCATTCCACGCATCGAACCCGTCGGATTGCACGCCGACGGCAACGTCGAGGTAGAGGCCGACCTTCATGCCGAGTTTCTTCGCCAGTTCCCGACACGATTGCAGCTGCTGATCCGCTGCCCATTGCACGAATTCGACAAACTCCACCTCGGCCGCATCCGGCCCGGCGCGCAGCTTTGCGCATTCGGCATCGTCCGGATGCTGCCACCGTTCGGGCCATTCCCACCATGGCACCTTGAATTTGTGCCGGAGGGTTTCGAAACAGGCAAAGCGTGACAGCAAAGCTCCGCGCTCGAGGCGAAATCTTGCGAAAGCCGCCTGACGTCCAGGTTCCGGCTTGGCCTTGAATGCCGCAAAGGCCGAGCGGAGTGCCTGCCATTTCAACTCGGCGACGGCGACGTAATCAACGAGTTCGCTTTCCCTCAACCGGCCAATCGCCTCGCTGCTCTCAGGGAAAGCACTCGGTGAGACCTCGACGAGTTTTTCGACGTCGATATAGAGCGGATTGAGAAACAGCCGGCTGCTCGGCGAATAGGGGCTGCAATGGCCCGGCCGGTCATCGAACAGCGCGTGCAAGGGATTGAGGCCGACCCCACCCGCGCCGAGGCCCGCTGCGAGTTCGATCAATCCCTCAAGATCGGTGAAATCGCCCATTCCCCAGTTGCGCCGGGACCGCACGCCGTAGAGCTGCACCGCCACGATCCAGGATCGATCGAAGTCTCCTTCGAAGGCCCTTGGCGGGGCGACGATAAAGGGGACCTCTTCGCTCAATGAGGCGGCATCGGTCAGATGCAGGCGGTACAGTCCGATGGGTAGATCGGCGGGCCAGGTGATGACGCGATCGCCGGTCTCCCCTTGGGCGATAACCTTAAGATCGGCAACGATTTTCCAGTGCAGCGGGAGCGTGACAGCGTCGCGGAGTTGGGTCCGCGCGGGTCGTATCGACCGCAGCACGACCGGTCCATCCAGGAAACGGTACGGGGCTTCGGCCGGCAGCGCGTTAAGGATGATCTCAAGCGCCGCGGCGTCGGTGACGCGCCGGTGGCCCTGACCGTCTATGAATTCAGTCTGAATTCCAAGCTCGGCGGCTTTGGTGAAAAGGTCCATTCGGCACGCTGTTTGCACGCAACGATACGAGGCGCTGCGAAATTCTCTAGATGCAGGAAGAGGATAGCCGTGTTTAACTCTGGCTCGGTCCGCCGGTTCCCCCCGGAACCAATGGAGTTGCGAGGCTTTGTATATATGTCCGCAACGTCTCCTTTCCCGCAAATGAAATGGGACGCCGTTTCCAAGTCAGTGGCATCACCGTGAACAGAACAACCCAGATCGCCGAGAGCGCCACAGGCGGCGCTTTCCATATTGAGGACGTTTATCCGCGCATCGACGGTGGCCGCTTTCCTGTGAAGCGCATCGTCGGCGAGCGGATTGAGGTGTGGGCGGATATCTATCGCGATGGGCACGATGTGGTAAGCGCGGCGCTGGTTTGGCGCGGCGAGCGCGACCGCGACTGGCAGCGCGTGCCGATGACCTTGCACAGCAACGACCGCTGGGGCGGGTCTTTCGTCCCGGACCAGATCGGACGCTATGTCTATGCGATCGAGGCCTGGACCGACGAGTTCGCCACCTGGCGGCACGGTTTTGAACTCAAGCAGAAGGCCGGCGCCGATTTGAGCCTTGATGCGATCGAGGGCGCGGGCATGCTCACCAAGGCCCAAAGCGGAAGCAAGGCTGCCGCCGCGGTGATCCTGCGCCAGTGTGAGGACTACCTGCAGACCGGAGAAGTCGCGCCTCTGCTGACCCCCGAACTAATGGAGGCGATGGCTGAAAGCCAATCGCGCTCCGACCTGACGCGATCGCAGCTGTTTCCGCTGATGGTGGACCGGCCCCGCGCCCGCTCCGGCGCGTGGTACGAGATGGTGCCGCGAAGCCAAGGCCAGACTCCCGGTCAGCACGGCACCTTCAGGGATTGCATCACGCGGTTGCCGGACGTCTCGGCGATGGGTTTCGATGTGGTGTATTTCACGCCGATCCATCCCATTGGGCAGACCAACCGCAAGGGCCGCAATAATGCGGTGACCGCGGCGGAAGGCGATCCCGGCAGTCCTTACGCGATCGGTGGCGCCGAAGGCGGCCACGACGCGGTGCATCCGGAATTGGGAACGCTGGAAGATTTTCGCGCCTTCGTGTCGGCCTGCAAGCAGCACGACATGGAGGTCGCGCTCGACTTCGCCGTGCAATGCTCGCCCGATCATCCGTGGTTAAAGGAGCATCCGCAGTGGTTCAAGCGCCGGCCCGACGGATCGATGCGCTATGCGGAAAATCCGCCCAAGAAGTATGAAGACATCGTCAATCCCGATTTTTCCTCGGAAGACGCCGGTGCGCTGTGGAATGCGCTGCGCGACGTCGTGCTGTTCTGGATCGACCAGGGTGTGAGAATTTTTCGTGTCGACAATCCCCATACGAAACCATTCCGCTTCTGGGAGTGGCTGATCCACGAGGTTCAGCTGCGGCATCCTGACGTGATCTTCCTCGCCGAGGCCTTTACCCGGCCGAAGCTGATGAAGGGTCTCGCCAAGCTCGGCTTCACCCAGTCCTATACGTATTTTACCTGGCGCACCCAGAAGTGGGAGCTCGAGCAATATCTGAATGAGCTGACGGCTTACCCGGAGCGCGATTTCTACCGTCCGAATTTCTTCGTCAATACGCCGGACATCCTGCCCTATCACCTGCAGAGCGGCGAGCCCTGGATGTTCAAGTCCCGTGTGGCGCTCGCGGCCACGCTGTCGAGCACCTACGGCGTTTACAACGGTTTTGAGCTGCTGGAGCACGAACCGATCCCGGGCAAGGAAGAATATCTCGATTCGGAAAAATACGAGATCAAGGTGCGCGACTGGGACAAGCCGGGAAACATAAAACCATACATCCGCGATCTCAATCGCGCCCGCCGCGCCAATGCAGCGCTGCAACAGACCAGCAATCTTCGGTTCATCGGAATCGATGACGGCAACGTCATCGGCTTTGTGAAGGAGTCGGTGGACCGGACCAACACGGTCGTAGCCGCGATCGCATTGTCGCGCGAGCCGCACGAGTTCTGGTTTCCGATCGGCGATATCCAGATCGACGTCGGGGGTGAACGCAAACATGTTGCCGCCGTCGAAGACCTCATTACCGGTGAACGGCGTGCCGTGGAATGGGGCGGCATCCATGTGCGGATCGATCCGGCGCGCGACCCCGCCCTTCTCTTTCGCTGCCTGGCGTGAGAAGCTCGGCCATGAATGTGATGTCCTCGATCGACACGACCGAAATGCCTGATGCCGCCGACGACACCGACGGGTTGTGGTACAAGGACGCCATCATCTATCAGCTTCACGTCAAGGCGTTCGCCGACAGCAACAATGACGGTATCGGCGATTTCGTAGGATTGACCGAAAAACTCGACTATCTGCAGGACCTCGGCGTCACCACGCTGTGGCTGCTGCCGTTCTATCCCTCGCCCGGGCGCGACGACGGCTACGACATCGCGGACTACGGCACCGTCAATCCCGATTTCGGGACCATGAAGGATTTCAAACGCTTCATTGTCGAGGCCAAGCGGCGCAATCTGCGGGTCATCACCGAACTCGTGATCAATCACACCTCGGACCAGCACGACTGGTTCAAGCGGGCGCGGCGCAGCGACCCGAAATCCTCGGCGCGGAACTGGTACGTCTGGAGCGATACCGACCAGAAATACCTGGGCACCCGGATCATTTTCACCGATACCGAAAAATCCAACTGGACCTGGGATCCGGAAGCCGGCGCGTTCTACTGGCACCGCTTTTTCTCGCACCAGCCCGACCTCAATTTCGACAATCCGCGCGTGCTCAGCGCCGTCGTGCAGGTGATGAAGCGCTGGCTCGATACCGGCGTCGACGGCTTCCGGCTGGATGCTATTCCCTATCTGTGCGAGCGCGACGGCACCAACAACGAGAACCTTCCCGAGACCCACGTCGTCATCAAGAAGATCCGCACCGAACTCGACGCCTATGCCAAGGGCAAGGTGTTGCTGGCCGAAGCCAATCAGTGGCCCGAAGATGTGCAGGAATATTTCGGCCAGAGCGACGAATGCCACATGGCCTATCACTTCCCGCTGATGCCACGCATTTACATGGCGATCGCGCAGGAAGACCGCTTTCCGATCACCGACATCCTGCGGCAGACGCCGGAAATTCCGGCCGATTGCCAGTGGGCGTTGTTCCTGCGCAACCACGACGAGCTCACGCTGGAAATGGTGACCGACGTCGAGCGCGACTATCTGTGGTCGACTTACGCCAATGACCCCCGCGCGCGCATCAATGTCGGGATCCGCCGCCGCCTCGCGCCGCTGATGGACAATGACAGGCGCAAGATCGAGTTGATGAACTCGCTGCTGCTGTCCTTCCCGGGGACGCCGATTATCTATTACGGCGACGAAATCGGCATGGGGGACAACATCTATCTGGGCGACCGCAACGGCGTTCGCACCCCGATGCAGTGGACTCCGGATCGCAATGGGGGTTTTTCCCGCGCCGATCCGGCGCGGCTCTATGCCCCGACCATCATGGACCCGGTTTACGGCTACGGGTCGGTCAATGTCGAGGCGCAGTCGCGCAGTCTTTCTTCTCTGTTGAGCGCGACCAAACGTCTGATCTCGGTACGAAAGGCCACACTGGCGTTCGGCCGCGGCACCATGACCTTCATCCGTCCGGTAAATCGCTCGGTTCTGGCCTATGTCAGACAGTACAAGGACGAGGTCATTCTGTGCGTCGCCAATTTGTCGCGTTCCGCACAGGCGACCGAACTCGACCTGTCCGCTTGGAAAGACCGCGTGCCGCTCGAAATGCTGGGCCGCACGAACTTTCCGGCGATCGGCGAATTGCCCTACATGATCACGCTCGCCCCTTACGGATTTTACTGGTTCCAGCTGCGCGTGAAGGAAGAGCCCAAACACGTCGCAACCACCGCCGTTCCCGAGTTTGAGACGCTGGTGGTTCCGGTCGGCTCGACCTGGATGTCGCTCGCGCGGACCCGCGGCGTGTTCGAACGCGATGTACTGCCGACATACCTCGCTCGAACCCGCTGGTATCCGGAACGTTCGGCGAAGGCGATCGAGCCGACGCTGACCTCGGTAATCCCGTTTTGCGATATCGGCGATAACAGGCCCTATCTCGCATTTTTTGAGGCGGCGCAACGCGGCGTCAAGACACGTTATGTACTGCCGATCCGGATCGAATGGGTACGCTTCGATCGTGAGCGCTACAATCCCCGTGCCTTCGCGGCGGTGCGTCAGGGCGCGCGGGAGGGAACGCTGCTCGATGTGGCGACCGACCAGATCTTCATCGCGCTGCTGCTGCGCAATCTTCACAACTCTCTGACCGTCGAAGACGAAATCGACGCCGGCACGCTGCTTGAATTCCGTCCGACCGCAAAATTCCCCGATGGACCGGTCAAGCAGCCGGAGCACGTCCGCGCCGTCGAGACCGAACAATCCAACAGCACGGCGCTGGTGGACAACGACTATGTCGTCAAGATCTATCGTAAGCTGGAGGCCGGCATCAACCCGGAGATCGAGGTCGGCCGGTTCCTGACCGAAGTCGCGGGTTTCGCCAACTCACCGGCGCTGCTCGGCAGCGTGGAGTTCGTCGAAGGCGAGCGCAGAAGCGCGGTCGCAGTCGTGCACGCCTTCATCCAGAACCAGGGCGACGCCTGGACCGTGAGCTCGGCCTATCTCGACCGCTTTGTCGATGAGCAGCGTGTGCTCGCGAGTGGCGATGCAGCGGCCGAGAGCGAGGAGCAGACCGCGTATCTGCGTTACATGTCGCAGACCGGGCGGCGCGTCGCCGAGATGCACATGGCGCTGGCCAGCCGCGATGACGATCCGGCGTTCGCCCCGGAGCGGGCGATGCCGGCCGACATCGAGCAATGGGTAGCCGACCTCGCCGCGCACGCCGACCGGGTGTTCCACGCATTGAAGCAGCGGCGTGACGCGGCAAAGGACCACGAGCGGCCGCTGATCGACGAGATGCTCGCGCATGCGCCGACACTGCAGGGCCGCCTCGGCGCACTGCTTCCCGATCCGGCGCAAATTCTCAAGATCCGCCACCACGGCGATTTCCATCTCGGCCAGATGCTGATCGCCAAGGACGACATCTTCATCATCGACTTCGAAGGCGAGCCGCGCCGCGCGCTGGAGGAGCGCCGGCGCAAGGCGCCGGCCGCCCGCGACGTCGCCGGCCTGATCCGCTCGCTCGACTATTCGACGACCGCGGCGCTGGACCGCGCGCTCAAGGTGACCTCGGACGACCAGGGCAGGCTCGCCGCCGCGCTGAACGCCTGGCGAGACCGCGCGACCGGGACCTTCCTCGGCGCCTACGGGGAGACGATCGGACGGTCGCAGCTTTGGCCGGGCGACCCGGCGGTCGCCAGCCGCCTTCTGAACTTCTTCCTGCTCGAAAAGGCCATTTACGAAATCGAATACGAGCTCGCGCACCGGCCGGACTGGCTGCGCGTGCCGCTTACCGGGGCGCTCCGAATCCTGTCGCAACAAATGGAAGCCTCATGACGAAGCTGTCCGCAGAGGCCTATGCCATCGTGGAAGGCCGCCATTCCGATCCGTTTCACTATCTTGGTCTTCACAAGGAGGACGACAAAACCGTCGTGCGCGCATTCTTGCCGGAAGCCTCGAAGGTCGACGCGATCGGCGAGCACGGCGAAACCGCCGCGCTGACCCGGATCCATGATGCGGGGTTGTTCGCGGGCGCCCTGCCGAACGGCTCGACGCGCTACCAGCTACGGGCGCGTTTTGGCGACAAGACCGTCGATCTCGATGACCCCTATCGCTTTCCGCCTGTGTTGACCGACTTCGACCTGTATCTGCTCGGCGAGGGAACCCAGCAGCGGCTGTACGACAAGCTCGGTGCTCACCCGATTACGCTGGATGGCGTCCCCGGCGTCGCCTTTGTCGTGTTTGCGCCGAACGCGCGGCGGGTCAGTGTGGTCGGCGATTTCAACTTCTGGAATGCGCGGCGTCACCCGATGCGCGTGCGCGGCAAGGGTTATTGGGAGCTGTTCGTGCCGCATGCCACTGCCGGCGACCATTACAAGTTCGATATTATCGGCCCCGACGGACAGCACCTTCCGCTGAAATCCGACCCAATGGCGTTTGCCGCGGAGATGCGTCCGAGCACGGCCTCGATCGTTCTCGACGAGACCAAGCTGCCGCATCCCCGCCCTGCCCCTGCCAACGTCAACGCGCTGAGCGCGCCGATGTCGATTTACGAGGTCCATCTGGGCTCGTGGCGGCGCAAGGGCAACAATGAGTGGCTGAGCTATCGCGAGCTGGCGGAGCAGTTGCCGCAGTATGTTCGCGACCTCGGCTTTACCCATGTCGAGTTCCTTCCCGTCAACGAGCACCCATTCGACGGCTCCTGGGGCTATCAACCGACCGGCATGTATGCGCCGACCAGCCGCTTCGGCACGCCGGAGGATTTTTCCGCATTGATCGACGCCTGTCATCGCGAAGGGCTCGGCGTGCTGCTGGACTGGGTGCCCGGCCACTTCCCGGACGATCCGCATGGCCTCGCCAATTTCGATGGCACCGCGCTGTATGAGCATGCCAATCCGCTGCAGGGCCGCCATATGGACTGGGGCACGCTGATCTATAATTACGGGCGTACCGAGGTGGTGAATTTCCTGGTGTCCAACGCGCTGTTCTGGCTGGAGCGTTACGGCATCGACGGGCTGCGCGTCGACGCGGTCGCCTCGATGCTCTACCTCGATTACAGCCGGCCCGCCGGCGGCTGGATCCCGAACAAATATGGCGGCCGCGAAAACCTCGAAGCCATCGATTTCCTGCGGCGCTTCAACACCGAAGTGTTCGCGAAATTCCCGCAGGCCACCACCGCGGCGGAGGAATCGACCGCGTGGCCGCAGGTCTCACGTCCGGTCGAATATGGCGGGCTGGGGTTCGGCTACAAATGGAACATGGGCTGGATGCATGACACGCTGAACTACATCAGCAAGGATCCGATCCACCGCAAGCACCATCACGGCGATATCCTGTTCGGGCTGCATTATGCGTTTTCGGAAAATTTCATCCTGCCGCTGTCGCATGACGAGGTCGTGCACGGCAAGCGCTCGATCATCGGCCGCATGCCCGGCGACGCGTGGCAGCGCTTTGCCAATCTGCGCGCCTATTACGCGTTCATGTTCGCCCACCCCGGCAAGAAGCTGATGTTCATGGGCTCTGAATTCGGCCAGGAACGCGAATGGAGTCACGACCGTTCGCTGGACTGGCACCTGCTGGAGCAGAAAAAACATGCCGGCATCCAGTCGCTGATCCGCGATCTCAACGAGCTTTATCGCAAACTCCCGGCGCTGCACGAGATGGACTGCGATCAATCCGGATTCGAATGGATCGTCACCGACGACGCCAACCGCAACGTGTTCGCCTGGATGCGGAAGGGCAATGACGCCCGCGCGCGATGCCTGGTCCTCGTCAATTTCTCGCCGAATGTGTATCACGACTATCGCGTCCGGGTGCCGTTCGCCGGCAAGTGGCGCGAGGTGCTCAATTCGGACTCCGCGCATTACGGCGGTGGCAATGTCGGGAACGTCGGCGAGGTCACGACGTTGGAGGGCTTGGTGCCGCAGCTTAACCTCACCATCCCGCCGCTGGCAGCCATATTCCTCGTACCGGAAAACTGAGCATGCGACTGTCCGCTGGTACGCCCTCACGGCTCGGTGCAAGCTGGGACGGCAGGGGCACCAACTTTGCGCTGTTTTCCGCGAACGCGCAAAAAGTGGAGCTGTGTCTGTTCGAAAGCCAGGGCCGCAAGGAACTGGAGCGCATAGCCCTGCCGGAGCGCACCGAAGACGTCTGGCACGGATATCTCAACGACGTGTCGCCCGGGCAGCTTTACGGCTATCGGGTCCATGGCCCCTACACGCCCGAGCAGGGCCACAGGTTCAACGCCAACAAGCTGCTGCTCGATCCCTACGCCAAACGGACGGCGGGCCGGCTGGTGTGGAGCGACGCGCACTTCGCCTACCGCACCGGGAGCCCGCGCGAAGATCTGTCATTCGACCGCCGCGACAATGCGCGCGGCATGCCGAAGGCTGTCGTAGTCGACGAGACCTTCAACTGGGGACGCCGCGAGATTGTTCGCCCCAACATCCCGTGGGAAGACACCATCATCTATGAAGCGCACGTCAAGGGCCTGACGCTAAAGCGCGAAGACGTGTTCCCTAGCCTGCGCGGTACCTATGGCGGCCTTTCCTCGCCGACGATGATCGATCATCTGAAGCGGCTCGGCGTCACAACCGTCGAGTTGCTGCCGATCCATGGCGTTGTCGACGACAGAACGCTGGTCGAGAAGAAACTGGTGAATTACTGGGGCTACAACACGCTGTCATTCTTTGCACCGGAGCAGCGCTACAGCCAAGACAACGCGCTCGATGCGTTCCGCACCACGGTCGCGCGGCTGCACGATGCCGGCATCGAGGTGATGCTCGATGTGGTCTATAACCATACCGCCGAAGGCAACCACATGGGCCCGACGCTGTCGTTCCGCGGCATCGACAACGCCTCTTACTACTGGCTGAAAAAGGATAATCTACGCTTCTACGACGATTTCACCGGCTGCGGCAGTTCGGTCAATCTCACCCATCCCCGCGTGCTGCAGATGGTGATGGATTCGCTGCGCTACTGGGTCGAGGTCTGCCACGTCGATGGTTTTCGCTTCGATCTCGCCACCACGCTCGCGCGCGGGCCCGACGGTTTTGACCGCAACAGCGCATTCCTCACCGCCGTACGCCAGGACCCGGTGCTCGCCTCGGTAAAACTGGTGGCCGAACCATGGGATCTCGGCCTCGGTGGTTATCAGGTCGGCGCCTTTCCGTCGCAATGGTCGGAATGGAACGACCGCTATCGCAGCGCGATGCGGCGCTATTGGAGCGGCGAAGGCAGCCTGATCGGCGAAGTGTCGAGCCGCATGACCGCCTCGGCCGATCTGTTCAACCATGACGGCCGCAAGCCGCGTGCCAGTGTCAATCATATCACCGTGCATGACGGCTTCACCCTGGCCGACCTGTTCAGCTACAACGAGAAGCACAACGAAGCCAATGGCGAGGGCAACCGCGACGGCTCCAGCGACAATCTCAGCAATAATTGCGGCCATGAAGGCCCGACCGACGATCCGGCGATCGTCGCGTTGCGGCGTCAGCTTCGGAAAAACCAGCTCGCCTGCCTGCTGCTGGCGCAAGGCGTGCCGCTGATCCTGGCCGGTGACGAGGTCGGCAACAGCCAGAACGGCAACAACAATGCCTATTGCCAGGACAACGAGATCGGCTGGGTCAATTGGGACGGCCTCGGCCGCGAGGGCGACGACCTCAGCGATTTCGTCGGTCATATGACCGCGCTGCGGCAGCGGTTTGGGCAAATTCGCTCGCGGCGCTGGCTCGACGGCCGGCGCACCGACGGCTCCTACGGCGTGTTGTGGCTGACGCCGTCGGCTGACGAAATGACCGAGCAGGACTGGAATTTTCCGGAGGGCCGGTTTCTTGCCTATGTCCTCGGCCCGGCTCAGGACGGTCAGGCGCCGATCTTCATCGTGCTGAACGCGGCACCCGAAGCCATCGCGTTCAAACTCCCAAAGATGCCCGAGTACAACGGTTGGGAGCAGGTGCTCAACACGGCGGACAGTGAGCAGGCCGCCGCGGGCTTCGCCTCCGGCGCAGACACCCAGGCGCCTCCGCGCTCGGTACTCGCCTTTGCGGGCTCGGCATGAATCCGCGGCGATTCGGCGCGACGCTCACGGCAGACGGCACGGCGTTCCGGGTGTGGGCGCCGGCGGCCAAGCGCGTCGACCTCTTGCTCGACAAGCCGCTTGCTCTGCGTCGCGAAGATGACGGCTGGTTTTCGGCTCATATCGCCGGCGTCAAGGCGGGCGCGCTATACAAATACCGGATCGACGACCGGATCGATGTACCCGATCCGGCTTCCGCGTTTCAGCCGCAGGACGTAGCCGGGCCGAGTGAAGTGATCGACCACGGCGCTTACAAATGGCGCGCGGCGAACTGGCGCGGACGGCCATGGCACGAAGCCGTTCTGGTCGAGACCCATGTCGGCGCTTTCACGCCGCAGGGCACGTACCGCGCCATGATCGACAGGCTCGATCATCTGGTGGCGACTGGCTTCACCGCGCTGGAATTGATGCCGCTTGCAGATTTTTCAGGACAGCGCAACTGGGGTTATGACGGCGTGTTGTGGTATGCGCCGGACGGCGCCTATGGCCGTCCCGACGATCTAAAGCTCCTGATCGATGAAGCCCATCTGCGCGGGCTGATGGTTTTTCTCGACGTGGTCTACAATCACTTCGGCCCCGAGGGGAACTATCTCGGCCAATATGCGCCGTCCTTCTTCACGCAAGCGCAGACGCCGTGGGGCAGCGCGATCGACTATCGCGTGCCGCAGGTGCGCGCCTTCGCGATCGACAACGCATTGTACTGGCTGCGCGAGTATCGCTTCGATGGGCTGCGGCTGGATGCAGTGCACGCGATTACCGAACCGGGCGAGGTATCGATGTTGCACGATCTCAGCCGCGCGGTCGGCGATCTCGCCGGGGAAACCGGCCGCCAGCTCCATCTGGTGCTGGAAAACGATGACAACGCTGCCAGCCTGCTCGATCCGGAGGAAGAGCCGCCGCGCGGCAAATATCGCGGGCAATGGAACGACGACTATCATCATGCCTGGCATGTGCTGCTGACCGGCGAGAGCTACGGCTATTACGGCGACTACGGGAAAGCGCCGCTCCTGGACATCGCGCGTTCGCTGCAATGCGGCTTTGTCTACCAAGGCGAAGCGTCCGCACATCGCGACGGACGGCCCCGCGGCGAGCCCAGCGGCGCGCTCGCCCCTACAGCCTTTGTAAATTTCCTGCAGAATCACGACCAGATCGGCAATCGCGCGCTCGGAGACCGGCTTCAAAACCTCGCAGAGGACAAGGCCATGGAGGCAGCTTTGGCGATTACCCTTCTGAGCCCGATGATTCCGATGCTGTTCATGGGTGACGAATGGGGTTCGACGGCGTCCTTTCCCTTCTTCTGCGCGTTTCACGGCGAACTCGCCGACGCAGTGCGCAAGGGCCGGCACAAGGAATTCGCAAGCGCCTACGCCAAATATGGCAATGAGGTTCCCGATCCGCTGGACGAAACAACCTTCCGGTCCGCCGTGCTGGACTGGAATGCGCGCGACCTGCCGAAAGCGCATCGGCGCCTGACGCTGGTGCGGGATCTGCTCTCGATCAGGCGCCGGGAAATCGTGCCCCGGTTGGCCCGCGCCCGATTCGGCAACGCTTCCGTTGCGGGCAATGGCCTGTTGTCGGCGAGCTGGCGAATGGACGACGGCGCGTCGCTTCATCTATTGGCCAATCTTTCCGGTCAAGCCATCGCCTTTCAAACCAAAATGCCGGGAACGAAAATCTGGGGCGGCGACTTATCGGACGTCATTTCACCGTGGGCGGTGCATTGGCACATCGGATAGAGGTAATGCCGCCGGCCATCCCCATCGCGACCTATCGTGTGCAACTGACCGCCGATTTCGATTTCGATGCCGCGGCAAGCATCGTTCCCTACCTGAAATCGCTTGGCATCACACATCTCTACGCATCGCCCTTCATGAAAGCGCGCAAGGGCAGCACCCATGGCTACGACATCGTCGATCACACCGTGCTCAATCCTGAGCTCGGCGGCGAGGCCGCGTTCGAACGGCTGAGCCGGGCGCTCAAGCAGCACGATCTGGGATTGATCCTCGATTTCGTGCCTAACCACATGGGCGTGCATTTCGCCGACAATCCATGGTGGCTCGATGTGCTGGAATGGGGGCCGGCTTCGTCGTTTGCAGCCTGTTTCGACATCGACTGGGAGCTGCTGCCCTGGCGCGCGCGCGGCGGCGTGCTGCTGCCGATTGTCGGCTCGTCCTATGGCGAAGCGCTGGAGAAAGGCGAGATCGAACTGCGTTACGACGCCGGCGAGGGAAGTTTTTCCGCATGGTACTTCGAACATCGCCTGCCGATCGCGCCGGAACGCTATCGTGAAATTCTGCGCACCATCGTGAGGGAAGCGGGCGCAGAAAGCCAGCCGGCCGGCAGGCAGCTGATGGACCTCGCATCACGCCACACCGGCCCGCGTCGTCCCTCGCGCGACGACGCTCCCGCGTTCAAGGCCGAACTGAAGGCAATCGCCGGCGCTAAGGATATCATTGCGCGCGGAATCCACGCCTACCGCGCCGGTCCCGATCGCACGCCGCAGACCCTGGCGCTGCACCACCTGTTGGAGCGCCAGCATTACAAGCTCGGCCAGTGGCGGCTCGCGTCCTCCGAAATCAATTACCGGCGGTTCTTCGACGTCAATACGCTGGCCGGATTGCGCGTCGAAGATGCCGGCACGTTCGATGCCATTCACCGGCTGGTCAAACGCCTGATCGAAGACGACAAGCTGCAGGGGCTGCGGCTCGATCACATCGACGGCTTGCGCGATCCTGCGCAGTATTTGCAGCGGCTGCGGCGGCTGATCCGCGAGGTCCAAGGCAGCGCCGGCCGGCCCTTCTACTTGGTGATCGAGAAAATCCTCGGCGAGCACGAGCAGTTGCAACGTTTCGCGGGCGTGCAAGGCACCACCGGCTATGAATGGCTCAACACCATCTCGCAGGTGCTGCTTGACGGCAATGGGCTCGAACCGCTCGACGAAATCTGGCGGCAGGTCAGCAATATGCCGCCGAAGCTGGAACCGGTGCTGCTGCAGGCCAAGCGCCGCGTGCTCGAGACGCTGCTGACCAGCGAGTTCACGGTGTTGTCGCGCCTGCTCGCGCGCATCGCCAGCGGACATTACTCGACCCGGGATTTTTCAGCCGACAGCCTGCGGCAGGCGCTCGAGCTCTACGTTCTGCATTTTCCGGTCTATCGCACCTATCTCACGGCGGCCGGTCCGTCCGCGCACGATCGCGCGCTGATTTCCGGCACAATAGAGAAGGCGCGGGCGAACTGGTTCGGCGCCGATGAGGGCATTTTCGATTTTCTCCGCGACACGCTGACGCTCGATCTGGTTGCCCCCGGCCGCGTCCCGCACAGCAAGCCGCGCGTTCGCCGCTTTGCGCTGAAATTGCAGCAATTCACCGGGCCGATGATGGCGAAGTCCCTGGAGGACACTGCCTTCTATCGCTACCACCGGCTGCTGGCGCTTAACGAGGTGGGCGGTGATGCGGCGGCTCAAGCGCTTTCGGTTGCGACGTTCCACAACATGATGGAGTCGCGCGCAAAACAGTGGCCGCACGGCATGACCGCGACCGCCACACACGACACCAAGCGCGGTGAGGATACCCGCGCGCGGCTGCTGGCCCTGGCGGAGATTCCGGGGGATTGGGCCAGCGCGGTCGGGCGATGGAAAATCCTCAACGCGCCGCACCTCGTTGTCGAAGGAAGCATGCGCAGCCCGTCCGCGGCGTTCGAATATATGCTGTATCAGACGCTGGTCGGCGCCTGGCCGCTGGATGAGCGTGACGGTTCGTTCGCCGAACGGATGCAGGCCTATGCGCTGAAAGCCGCGCGCGAGGGCAAGCAGGAAACCAGCTGGCTCAATCCGTATCCGGTTTACGAAAAAGGCATGCGAACCTTCCTCGCGCGGATTCTCGATCCGGAGCTATCGGCTGAATTCCTCGGTTCGCTGCACTCGTTCGCGCAGCGCGCGTCCCTGCTCGGGGCGCTGAATTCGCTGAGTCAGATCACGTTGAAGGCGACCATGCCTGGCGTGCCGGATTTCTATCAGGGTACCGAGTTCTGGGACTTTTCGCTGGTCGATCCCGACAACCGCCGGCCGGTCGATTTCGCGGCGCGCGCCTCGGCATTGCAGGCTCTCGAATCGCCGGACTGGAGGAGCCTCGCGCGAAACTGGACCAGCGGCCGCATCAAGCTCGCCTGGACCCGGCATCTGCTGAAGCTGCGAACCGAGCTCGCCGACGTTTTTACCCACGGCGATTACCAGCCGCTGCAGGTGGTCGGGCCGCATCGCGATCACGTCATTGCCTTCGCGCGACGTCACGGGAGCGACGCCGCAATCATAGCGGTCGGGAAATCGCTCGCGCCGCTGACCGAGGGCGGCCGGGCCTGGCCGGGCGCCGATGCCTATGACGGCGCAATCGTCACCAAAGGAATTTCGCTCGAAGGCGTCAGCGGAAACGAGCTCCCGCTGGCGGAGGCATTCAAGCATCTGCCTGCTGCGGTGCGGAAGGTGAAAATTGCGGTACGGCGCCGCCGCAAAAACCTGGCGGTCAACTAAAAGGCCGCCCGGGATCTGAAGGCCGGGCGGCCTGGCGGATATCGTGCCGACTCGAATCAGAGGTCGGTTCCCTACCCCCGCGACGCCGATATTCCCCAAAACTTCGTTACCATCAAGTTACCGCAGCGCATATTGCAGTGCATTCATCGCGATTCATGTCCGTCTGTTGCAAAGTCGCATCTTGTCCATCAGTCGCGCTTGGTCAGCAGCAGCTTGCCGCGACTCTTGATAGCCGCCTGGGCGACCTCGGCAAATCTGTGCAGCAGCCAGGGCAGCGTGACCTCTACCCGGATGTGATCTTCCTCGACGTCCACATGGCCGCCCGCCGCCTGTCCGAGTGCGCGAACGCGAAAAATCATGCGGTCCCCGTCCCATTTCTCCTCGTCGACCTTGAGCACCGGCACGCTTGCCGCAGCACGCGTGAGGCCATGCTGCAGACGGCGGCGGGCCTCTTCGCGACCGAGGCGATGGGGGATGGAAACGACCAAGGGGGCAGACATTTGAATATCCTTCAAGCCTTTAAGCCCATGTAATCACGGTTTTTTTGGAGAGAAGGGCGAGCAGCCCCGCAAAAGGTCCGCAAATGGAACTTTATCCCGCTCGGTTCGTTTTCAGGGCTTAGGGCAGTCACAACAGCCAACTGCCGGGCTGAGGAGAAATTACATGTCAATCGGAACGATCATCCTGATTATTCTCATCATCGCTCTGCTCGGTGGCTTTAGCGGCATCGGCGGCGGCCCCTTCTACGGCACCGGCTATTATGGTGGCGGCGGCCTTGGGCTCATCATCGTCATCCTGTTGATCCTGCTGTTGCTTGGAAAACTGTAAACTTCTACGTCGTACCGGGGCGCGCGAAGCGCGAAGCCCCGATTCCATGACCACCGTCCCGAGCATGGATTCCGGGCCTGCGCCACGTGGCGCATCCCGGAATGACGGCGGTTATTTTGCGGCAGCCAGCTTCTTGATCGCCGGCTTGATCGAAACCGCGGCCTTGTCATAGCCTTCCCACGCCTTGGTCTTTGCCAGCAGCGCCGGCACGGTGCGGACCGTATAGCGCTTGGGATCGAGGTCGCCACGCAGCTGCGCCCAGGTCAGGGGCATGGACACCGTGGCGCCCTCGCGGGCGCGCGGCGACAATACCGCGACGGCGGTCGACATCCGGTCGTTGCGCAAATAATCGAGAAAGATTTTTCCCTTGCGCAGCTTCTTGGCCATGTTGAGCAGATAGCGCTCCGGCTCATCGTTCGCCATCCACTGACAAACCCCTTGCGCGAATGCCTTTGCTTCCGGCCAGTCGACCTTTTCTTTCGCGCCATACAGCAGCGGCGTCACGACATGCAGTCCCTTGCCGCCCGTCGTCTTGCAAAAGCTTTCGAGGCCCAGGCTGGTCAGCCGCTCACGCATATCCTTTGCGGCTTCGATTACCTCGGAGAAATCGACGTCCGGCGCCGGGTCGAGGTCAAACACAAGTCGGCCAGGCGTATCCCGCTTGTCCGGCGCACAATTCCAGGGATGCAGCTCGAGGCCCCCCACCTGTGCGACGGCGGCGAGACCCTCAACGCGGTCAACCTGCAGATAGGGCTTGCGATCGCCGGAGACTTTAACCGCATCCAGAAGATCCGACATCCCCTGCATGGCATGGCGCTGAAAGAACCGTTCGCCGCCGATACCATCCGGGGCGCGCACGATCGAACTGGGCCGCCCCTTGATATGGCCGATCATCCACTCGCCCACGGCCTCGTAGTATTGTGCCAGATCCAGCTTTGTAACCGGCTTGCCGTCGGCGGCGTCGGGCCACAGCGCCTTGTCGGGCTTTGAAATAACCACGCCCATCACCTCGGCGGATTTGCCGCTGCTTTTCGCCAGCCGCGCGCCGTTTGATCCGGCCTTGCCCTTCGCGGCGGTCGGTTTTTTGATTTCAGTCGTCACCGGATGTTCGGCCCTGACTTCCTTTGCCGGCTTGTCCTGACGCAGGCCCTTGAACGACGCCTGCCGGACATTGCCGTCGCCGGTCCAGCCGGCGAACTCGATTTCGGCGACCAGCTCGGGCTTGAGCCAGTGCACCTCCCGCGCCTTTCTGGGCGCGTTCTTGCCGCCGAACGGACTGGTCTTGGATTCCGCTTTCTTCAACGCCGGCATCAGGCGTTTCACCTTGTCCTGACCGAAACCGGTGCCGACCATCCCGACATAAGCGAGATGATCGCCGCGATAGACGCCGGCCATCAGCGAGCGGAATTTGCCGTTGGTGGTTTTCCACCCGCCGATCACAACCTCATGGCCGGCGCGGCACTTGGTCTTGGTCCAGCTGTCGGAACGGGCGGACTGATATGGCGCATCCAGCCGCTTTGAGACGATACCCTCGAGCGACATCTTGCAAGCCGATTCCCACACCGCCTCGCCGCCGGTTTCCAGATGATCGAGATAGTGGATGATGCCACCGCCGTGCTTGCCCTTGCCCTGCAGCAATTCGCGCAAACGCCGCTTGCGTTCGCGCAGCGGCTGGCGCCGAAGATCGAACTCGTCGACGAACAGTAGATCGAACGCATAGAACATCAGATTGTCGGTCTTGCCGTCGGACAGCGCCGCCTGCAGTGCTGCGAAATTGGGTTCAGCCTTGTCGTCAAGCGCGACTACTTCGCCGTCGATCAGCACGTCGGGTAAGGAGCTTGCAGCTTCCGCGATGGCCGAAAATTTCTCGGTCCAGTCGAGGCCCTTGCGGGTCTTCAGCGTCGCCCGGCCGTCCTCGACCCGAAGCTGCATTCGATAACCGTCCAGCTTGATTTCATGGCCCCATCCCTCGCCACCGGGCGGCCGCTCCACCAACGTACAAAGTTGAGGCGTGACAAAATCCGGTATTGTCGCAACCGTTGCAGGCTTGGCCGATTCGCCTTTTTTAGGCTCGGCGTCGTGGTCGTTGGACTTTTTTTTTGCGCGCCGTGCCTCTGCCGCGTCGCCGCGATTCGAATTCCACACCGCATCGGCCCGGCCGCCGCCGTTCTTGGCCGACATGAAGGGCTTTGGCGCCTTGCCTTTGCCGGCCGCGATCTGCTCCATCGTACGGCCGGATGCGACCGATTTGTCCTCGGCGAGGATGCTGTCGCCCTTGTCTTCACGCGAATATTCGTCGCGGTGTTTGATCAGCAGCCAGTTGGTGCGCTTGCCGCCGGTGCGATCATTGCGCATCCGCACCAGCACCCAGCTGCCGTGCAACTTCTCGCCGTCGAGCGTAAATTTTAGATCGCCCTTCTTGAACCCTTTGTCTGGATCGGGCGATTCCCAATAGCCACGGTCCCACAGCTGCACGGTGCCGCCGCCGTACTGGCCCTTCGGAATAGTGCCTTCGAAATCGCCGTAGTCGAGCGGATGATCCTCCACTTCCACCGCGAGCCGCTTGTCGTGCGGGTCGAGCGAGGGTCCCTTGGTCACCGCCCAGGACTTGAACACGCCGTCGTGTTCGAGCCGGAGGTCATAGTGCAGCCGGCTGGCATCATGTTTCTGGATGACGAAGCGCGGGCGATCCGATGCCGCGACCGACAACTCGCCGCTCGGCTCCGCGGTCTTCTCGAAATCGCGTTTCTTCCGGTAAACCGACAGCTTTTTCTTGGCCACGGAAATTCCTGCGTGCTGACCGCCGAGCCTGATCGTAAGGCCCGGAACCAAAACCCTCAATTGCCGTTGAAGTTCCCAAAGGCGTTTGGCGAATTTGCTTGAACGCTCAATGATTTGGAGAATGCGATGGCCCCCCGCGCCTACTGGAAAGGCTCCCTCAAATTATCCCTGGTGTCATGTCCGGTAGTTCTCTACCCGGCCTCGACCAGTGTCGAGAAAACGCGCTTCCACATGATCAACAAGGAGACCGGCAACCGGCTGAAGCAGCAGATGGTCGACTCGGAGACCGGCGACGTCGTCGAAAGCGACCAGAAGGGCCGCGGTTACGAGGTGAGCAAGGGCGAATATGTCGAGGTCGAAAAGGAGGAGCTGGAAGCCGTCCAGGTCGAGAGCAACCATACCATCGACATCGACAGCTTTGTGCCGCGGGACGAGATCGACAAGCGGTACCTCAACAACCCGTATTATATCGCGCCCGACGGCAAGGCCGGCGTCGACGCCTTCGCCGTGATCCGCGACGCCATGAAGGACAAGGATCGCGTCGCGCTCGCACGCATCGTGCTGTCGAACCGGGAGCATGTCATCGCCATCGAGCCGCTCGGCAAGGGCTTGCTCGGCACCACGCTGCGCTACCCTTACGAACTGCGTGATGAGGACGATTATTTCGACGACATCAAGAATCCGAAAATCTCCAAGGACATGATCGAGCTTGCCAGCCACATCCTGGACAGCAAGGCTGAACATTTCGATCCGTCGAAATTCAAGGATGAATATGAGACCGCGCTGAAGACCCTGGTCAAGCGCAAGGCCGCCGGCAAGCCGGTAAAGGTGGTCGAGCGCGAAGAACAGCCTGACAACGTCATCAATCTGATGGATGCGCTTCGGCAAAGCCTCAAGGGCAAGGCATCGGCAAAACGAGCCAGCCATGCCTCATCGCGCACCGCGCGGCGAACGCCCGGCGCCGCCAAGAAGGCGCATCGCTCGGCCGCGCGACAGCGCAAGGCCAGTTAAACAAGCTTCCGGACGGAATTACTCCGCCGCAGTCCGCACTTCGGCGCGCTCGGCGCGGACCGCGCAGAACTTGAACTCCGGGATCTTGCCAAACGGATCGAGGGCCGGATTGGTCAATAGATTCGCCGCGGCTTCCGCGTAGCAGAACGGCATGAACACCATGTTCTCCGGGACGTCGCGATCGGAGCGGACCTTGACCTCGACCGCGCCGCGGCGCGTCTCCAGCCGCAGCAAGTCGCCCGGCCAGACCTTCATGCGCCGCATATCCTTCGGCGACATGAACGCGACCGCCTCCGGCTCGATCTCGTCCAGCACGCTGGAGCGCCGCGTCATCGAGCCGGTGTGCCAGTGTTCGAGCACGCGGCCGGTGGACAGCACCATCGGATACTCGTCATCCGGCAACTCATCCGGCGGGATGACGTGCGCCGGCACAATCTTGCCGCGGCCGCTCTCGGTCGGGAACCCGGCGGTGAAGATGATCTCGTTGCCGGGCTTTTGCGGATCGTCGACCGGATAGGTCACCGCGCCCTCGCGCACCAGCCGGTCCCAGGTGATGTTCTTCAGGGACGGCATCACCTCGGTCATCTCGGTGAACACGTCGGCGGGGCCTGAATAGTTCCAGTTCAGCCCCATACGCCTGGCGATCTCCTGGATGATCCAAAGATCCTGCCGCGCATCGCCCGGCGGCTTTATCACCTCGCGCGCCAGCTGCACGCGGCGGTCGGTATTGGTGAAGGTCCCCGACTTTTCCGCAAATGCGGAAGCCGGCAGGATCACGTCGGCATGAAAAGCGGTTTCGGTGACGAACAGGTCCTGCACCACCAGATGCTCGAGTTTTGCCAAGGCCTCGCGGGCATGCTGCAGGTCGGGGTCCGACATCGCCGGATTCTCACCCTCGATATACATGCCGGTGATCTCGCCGGCGTGGATCGCGTTCATGATCTCGACCACGGTCAGCCCGCGCACCGGATCGATCTCGTGATGCCAGACCTTTTCGAACGGCGCGCGCAGATCGGTGCGGCCGACCGGCTGGTAGTCCGGCAGGAACATCGGGATCAGGCCGGCGTCGGAGGCACCCTGCACGTTGTTCTGGCCGCGAAGTGGATGCAGCCCCGTGCCGGGACGGCCGACTTGCCCCGTGACCAGCGCCAGTGCGATCAAACACCGCGCATTGTCGGTGCCATGAACGTGCTGGCTGATACCCATGCCCCAGAAGATGATGGAAGCCTGCGATCGCGCGTAAACCCGCGCCACTTCACGCAAGGTTTCCGCATCGATGCCGCAGATCGGCGCCATCTTCTCCGGCGTGAACTCCTGGATCTTCTCCTTCAGCTCATCGAAGCCTTCGGTATAGCCGGCGATGTAGTGCTTGTCGGTCAGGTCTTCGGTGATGATGGTGTTGAGCATCGCGTTCAGCATGGCGACATCGCTGCCGGGCTTGAAGGCGAGATGTTTCCAGGCATGGCGGGACAGCGACTGCCGGCGCGGGTCCATCACGATCAGTTTGGCGCCGCGCTTGGCGGCGTTCTTGAGATAGGTCGCCGCCACCGGGTGGTTGACGGTCGGGTTGGCGCCGATCACGATGATGACCTCGGCATCCATCGCGGCCGCGAACGGCGCCGACACCGCGCCGGAATTCAGGCCTTCCATCAGCGCCGCCACCGACGAGGCGTGGCACAGCCGCGTACAGTGGTCGACATTGTTGGACCCAAAACCGGTGCGCACCAGTTTCTGAAACAGATAGGCCTCTTCGTTTGAGCCCTTGGCCGAGCCGAAGCCGGCGAGCGCCTTGACGCCTTTTTCGTCGCGAATTTTCACCAACCCTTTGGCGGCGATGTCGAGGGCTTCTTCCCAGCTCGCTTCGCGGAAATGCGTGAAAGGGTTTGCCGGATCGACTTGGTCGTTGGCGTCCTTCTTCGCATTGGGCAGCCGCACCAGCGGTTTTGTCAGGCGATGCGGATGGTGGATGTAATCGAACCCGAAACGGCCCTTGACGCAAAGACGGTTGTGGTTGGCCGGACCGTCGCGACCCTCGGCATAGATCACCTTGTCGTCCTTGACCTGGTAGGTGACTTGGCAGCCGACGCCGCAGAACGGGCACAGCGAATCGACCTTTTTGTCGGCCCACACCGTGCGGGTCTGGTTGTCGTCAAGCAATGCGGCGGGCATCAGCGCCCCGGTCGGACAGGCCTGCACGCATTCGCCGCAGGCGACGCAGGTCGATTCCCCCATCGGATCGTCGAAGTCGAACACGACCTTGGAATCGTGGTTGCGGTAGGCCATGCCGATGACGTCATTGACCTGCACCTCGCGGCAGGCGCGGACGCACAGGCCGCACTGAATGCAGGCGTCGAGATTGACGCGCATGGCGGGATGGCTGGCGTCGCCCTGCCAGCGTTCGGCGGCGGGGAAACGGCTGGTCGTGACCTCGACCTTTTCGGCCCAATGCCAGAATTTCGAATCCGGATCATGGGAAGTCTGACGCTCCGGCTGATCGGCGACCAGCAGCTCCATCACCATTTTTTGCGCGGCGACGGCGCGGTCGCTGGCGGACTTGACCTTCATGCCGACGCTCGGCGTGCGCTTGCATGACGCTGCCAGCACGCGCTCGCCTTCGATCTCCACCATGCAGGCGCGGCAGTTGCCATCGGGCCGATAGTCCGGCTCCGGCGAATAGCACAGATGCGGGATTTCGCGGCCCTGGCGTTTTGCCACCTGCCAGATGGTCTCGCCGGCTTTCGCCTCGACCAGCTTGCCGTCGAGTTCGAACTGAATGGTTTTCGGACCCTTGCCTTCGCCGCCGACGAGGCCGATCGGCTGGGTGTGGGTGACGCTCGGGCCGCCGTCGGGCGCCGACTTGCCGCCCGCGCTGCCCTTGGCGTCGTGGCCATAGCCTTGCGGTTTCGGGCTGTCGCTGCTCATCTCAAAACCTCACAGGGCTTCGCTGAAGCGTTATGCGTCATTCCGCGGCTTCCTTTGGCGCAAACTCTTCCGGAAAATATTTGATCACCGAGGTGAGCGGATTCGAGGCCGCCTGGCCGAGCCCGCAGATCGAGGCGTCGCGCATCGCCTGACTCAATTCGTCCAGCAGGGCCCGGTTCCACGTTCCGCCTTGCATCAACAGTGCCGCCTTTTGGGTGCCGACCCGGCACGGCGTGCACTGGCCGCAGCTCTCGTCCTCGAAAAAGCGCATCAGGTTCAGCGCCGCGCCCTTCACGTCATCCTGATCGGACAGGATGATGACGGCCGCCGATCCGATGAAGCAGCCGTATTTTTCCAGCGTGCCGAAATCGAGCGGTATATCGTCCATCGATGCCGGCAGGATGCCGCCGGATGCGCCGCCGGGCAAATAAGCATGGAAAGTGTGTCCCTCGGCCATGCCGCCGCAGAACTCGTCGATCAATTCGCGGACCGTGACGCCCGCCGGCGCCAGCTTCATGCCGGGATTTTTGACGCGGCCTGATACCGAATAGCTGCGCAGCCCAAAGCGGCCGTTGCGGCCATGGCTCTTCCACCAGTCAGCGCCTTTTTCGACGATGTCGCGCACCCACCACAGCGTCTCGATATTATTGATCAGCGTCGGCAACCCGAACAGGCCGACCTGGAACGGATAAGGCGGCTTGTGACGCGGCAATCCGCGCTTGCCCTCGATGCTTTCGAGCAGCGCGGATTCCTCGCCACAGATATAGGCGCCGGCACCGCGGCGCATGTGCAGCGCCGGACCGCCCGGCGGCAGTTTTGCAATTTCGCGTTCGAGGATTTCGCGCGAGGCCGGATATTCGTCGCGGATGTAGATATAGACTTCGGGCGCTTCCACGACGTGAGCGCCGATCAGCATCCCTTCAATGAAGCGGTGCGGATCTCTTTCGAGATACCAGCGGTCCTTGAACGTGCCGGGCTCGCCTTCGTCGCCATTGATCGCCATCAGCCGCGGCCCGGGCTCGCCGAGCACCGCGCGCCATTTGCGGCCCGCGGGAAAGCCCGCGCCGCCGAGCCCGCGCAGACTGGCGTCGTCGAGCGCCTTCAGCACATCCTCTTTCGCGAACTCGCCGGACCGCAGCCGTTTCAGCAGCGCGTAACCTCCGTCCGCGACATAGGCATCGTAGTCGACATAGCCCGGCAGATGCGCGTGGGTATCGCCCTGTTTTGCCGCTGCGAGCACACTCTCGGCGCTCGCATGATCGACGAAATGATGACCGACCTCCGCCGCCGGCGCAGTGTCGCAACGCCCGACGCAGGGCGCGCGCACCACCCGTATTCCGGGACCGGTCGCGCCCTGCAATTCGTGCAGCAGTTTTTCGGCGCCAAGCATGGCACAGGTCAGCGAGTCGCAGACCCGAATAGTCAGCGGCGGGATATTCGGCTCGCCCTCCTTCACCACGTCGAAATGGGCGTAAAAGGTCGCCGTCTCGAACACCTCCGCAAAAGCCAGCGTCATCTCGTCGGCAAGGGCCGCCAGGTGCGCAGCCGAAATCTGATGGTAGGTGTCCTGGATGAGGTGTAGATGCTCGATCAGCAGGTCGCGCCGCCGCGGCCGATCGCCCAGTAAAAGCGCAATCTCTTCAGCGGCTTGCGGATCAACTTGGCGGCCCTTGGGGGTCGATTTGGCGCGCCGCCGCCCCTCACCTGGATGGTCGAATGAGCGGACCTGCTGCACGTCATGACTCATTGGAAAACGCTCATTTTTCCTTGAAGCGGTCTTCTTGATCCAGGCGAGTCTAGTTCGTGGCATGCCAGATGCCAAGACAAATATGGCCGCCTGGGCTTACTTGGCACCTAAAACGCGCCTCTCGGTCTACGGGACATAGCCACGGCAGCACCGACCGCAATGCCTGCGGGCGGCGCTGCCGTTAGATCGGCAGTTGCAGCATCCGGAAAGCCTGATTCCGGGCAAACTCTGGGCGCTACTGAAACAGCTTCATTGCATTGCTGAGCGTTTGCAGCACGCCCCAGAGCAGGGGAATGCCGACGAATCCCCAGGCCAGAAACAGTTTAAGTTTCATCGAGCCGTCGTGATTTACAGTTTGCATGAGTTTCCCCTTACGCTCCGGCTGGCTTGCCAACGGCGCCGACATTCACCGCCGCGCGTTCAGCCTCGTCATCCTTCATGTGGAAGCGGGCGTGGACGGCCTTGATCATGAAGTTGCACATAAATCCGATCACCAGCAATCCCGCCATGATGTACATGGTGGCGTTGTAGGCCTCGGCCTTGGGCACGCCGTGCTCGATCTGGTACTGGCGGATATAGTTCACCAGCACCGGACCGAAGATACCCGCCGCGGACCAGGCGGTGAGCAGCATGCCGTGGATGGCGCCGACATAGCGTGTGCCGAACATGTCCCTGAGATAGGCCGGAACGGTCGCGAATGCGCCGCCATACATGCTGATGATCACCAAAAAGCATAGCACGAAGAGAGCGACGCTGCCGGTCGATCCGGCATATGGCACGGTGCAGTACAATGCGAAGCCGAGCACCATGAACACGAAGTAGGTGTTCCGGCGGCCGATGTAGTCGGACGTGGAAGCCCAGGCGAAGCGGCCTCCCATGTTGAACAGGCTCATCAGGCCGACGAAGCCGGCCGCCGCTACCGGCGTGATGTGGCCCGGGAACATTTCCTGGCTCATTGCCGAAGCCTGGCCGAGCACACCGATGCCGGCGGTCACGTTGAGGCAGAGTACCCACCAGATCAGCCAGAATTGCGGCGTTTTGAGCGCGTCATACACATAGACGTCGTTCCTGGTGATCAGTTTCGAGGCCGCCTTCGGAGCCACATAGCCTTGCGGCGCCCAACCCGGGGGAGGAACGCGCACGATGATCGAGCCAACCAGCATGAAACAGAAGTAGACGCAGCCGAGCACGATGAAGGTTTCCATCACGCCGATATGCGTTGCAGTCGTGAACTTGCCGAGTAGCCAGACTGAAAGCGGCGAGGCGATGAAGGCGCCTCCGCCGAAACCCATGATCGCCATACCGGTTGCCATGCCTGGACGATCGGGGAACCATTTGATCAGCGTCGAGACCGGCGAGATGTAGCCGATGCCCAGGCCGCAGCCGCCGAGCACGCCGTAGCCGATATAAATCAACCACAGCGTATGCGTATAGACGCCGATCGCGGAAAGGAAGAAACCGCCCGCCCAGCACAGCGCGGCGGTGAACATCGCCTTGCGCGGTCCGCCTTCTTCGACCCAGCGGCCGAACACCGCGGCAGAACAGCCGAGGAAGACCATCGCAATCGAGAATATCCAGCCGAGTTCGGTCAGCTTCCAGTCGTCCGGCGCGGACTGCGTGATGCCGATGAGCTTGGTCATCGGCAGGTTGAACACGCTCAGCGCATAAGCCTGGCCGATGCACAAATGCACGCACAGCGCGGCCGGCGGAACCAGCCAGCGGCTGAAACCCGGTTTTGCGATTGTACGCTCGCGGTCGAGGAATCCGGTTGCACCCCCGGTTATCCTGCCCGCCTCTTCAATTGTAGCCATGTCTTTCTCCCTGCGGCTGCCCTCTTTCGGGCATTGTTTGCCGTGCCTGATTGATGTTCGTCCCCTGCACCCACGAGGATCGGATTGTCGCCGTTCAGTTGAACGAAACGTTCGCCAGTTTCCCGCGCGCATTCGATCAAGCGAAACACCTGAGATACACGACCATGCCGCACGGCGGCATGGCACTCCCAGGATCGAGCCACAACTGGCCTAGAACCGGGGATGATGTCGATAGTAAAAAGGTATTGGTCTGTTCTGCATATATCGTGAAGCGATATGATTATCTATCGTGAAACGACATAATAATCGCGTGCGCCAGCACTTGCGGGCATAGCAAAAAAGTAGCATCGCTGGAATATGGCTCAGTCGATGGTGTTAGTCGCGCCTGGTTGCCGAGGGCCGGCCTTTTCGATCAGGAACACGATACGGCGTTCCGCGCGCTCGGTGATCTCGATTCGATCGCCGGTTTGCTGGATCAGATTCGGAATATCGATCACCGAAAGCGGATCGGTGCAATGCACCTCCAGCCAATCCCCCGGATTTAACGACTTCAGCGCCTTGCGGGTTTTCAGAGCCGGCAACGGACATTTCAGTCCGGTCAAATCGAGCTTAGTCTGTGCCATAGGTGCGAAGATGGCGAACGGCCCTCGCATCGTCAACCGCCATGTCCGGAGTTCAGGTCAGGCTGGCATAGCTGAGAAATCCGACGCTCTGGCCGGGCTCGACCCGCGTGACCTCTTCGCCGAGTTCGACCAGGCCATCCGTCTCGACCAGCGACGACAGCAGGCCCGCGCCTTCGCGCGGAAATTTTACCGCTTCGAGCACGCCATCGGCGCCCTTGCGCAAGGTGACCCGGACATATTCGCGGCGGGCGATCTTCTTCTTATAGCTAAAGGCCGCGCGCACCGGCACCGGCACCGGATTCTGCTGCCGCGCGCCGGCCAGCGCCAGCACCGTCGGACGCACGACGTGGACAAAGGTCACAAAACTCGCCACCGGGTTTCCTGGCAGCCCGATGAACGGCGTGCCGCCGATGATCCCCATCGCCACCGGGCGCCCCGGCTTGATCGCCATCCGCCACAGCACCAGCGTGCCGACACTCTCGACACTAGCCTTGACGTGATCCTCTTCGCCGGTGGAAACCCCGCCGCTGGTCAGGATCAGATCCTGGTTACCTGCCACCTGCTTCAAGGCGCCCGCGAGCAAGGCGCGATCGTCCCGCAGGATGCCGAGGTCGCTGACCTCGCAGCCGAGCCGCGCCAGCATCGCCATCAGCATGAAGCGATTGGAGTCGAACAGTTGCGCGGCCGCGCGCGGGGCGCCGGGCGATACGAGTTCGTTGCCGGTTGAAAACACCGCGACACGGATGCGCCTTCGCACCTCGATCCGGGTCAGACCGAATGCCGCAGCAAGCGCGACATCCTGCGCTCGCAGACGCTGGCCCGCGGGCAAGGCCTGCGTGCCGGCAACAATGTCCTCGCCGGCCGGACGCACATTGGCGCCGGCCTGCAGCCCCGCGGGCAGAACAACCCTGCCCGCCTCGTCGAGGCGGACATCCTCCTGCATGAATACGGTGTCGGCACCCTCAGGCATCGGCGCGCCGGTAAAGATGCGCACGGCGTGGCCCGGCCTGACCGGCGCTTGCGCCGAAGCGCCGGCTTGAATGCGTCCTTCGACTGGAAGCGTCTGCTCGGCGTCCGCGGACAAATCGGCTCTGCGCACCGCGTAGCCATCGACCGCGGAATTGGTGAAGGGCGGCAGCGGCAGCGGGGCCGCGATGCCGTTCGCCAGAATGCGGCCATCGGCATGTCTCAGATCGACGGTTTCGACCTCCTGCACCGCGGTCACCCGCGCGGCGATGATCGCGACGGCTTCGTCGACCGACATCATCGGGCCGCCGAAGGCAAAGCAATCGTCACTCAGTTGCGCCATGGGTTGTCAGCTTCCCTTGCCCGCCAGCACGTCTGCAATGTCGCTTGCCGAGGCCTGCATCATGGCGGCGATGGCCGGGATGTCATCGAGATGGACCGTTGGCAGCCGCGTTTCAAGCTTGCCATCGCTTGCAATGCCGACGATGCCGGGATCGTCGGGGAACAGTGGCGGCTTGCCGTTGGCGACGCGATACACTTCGATCTTGCGGTGCGACTCGCGTTTAAAGCCCTCGATCAGGACCAGATCGACCGGCGACATCTTCGCCAGCAGTTCGGGGATCTTCGGTTCGCTTGCATCGCGCAACTCGTGCATCAACGCCCAGCGCCGGCTCGAAGAGACGAGCACCTCGGCCGCGCCTGACTGCCGGTGCACCCAGGAATCCTTGCCCGGGACATCCACGTCGAATTGATGATGGGCATGCTTGATCACGGAAACGCGCAAGCCTTTTGAGATGAAATACGGGATCAGGCGCGTCAGCAGCGTCGTCTTGCCGGCGCCGCTCCAGCCCGCCAGACCAATCACCTTCATTCGGTTCTCCGGTAGCACCCTGGGCCAGCGGCCCAACCGCAATCTCGACGGTGCTTTATATATGGGCTGACGGTATTGTCATGCTATCGAGCAAGTCATGATGAAGATGGATAAGGCCCCAGCCCCCCGTATCGTCCCGGACCCTTCGGATCCGCGGCTGACCGAACGTGTCGCCGGGACCGACCAGACCGGCGCCACCGTCGAGATCAACGTCCCGGTAGAGCGGGCGCTGACGCTGTACCTGAACGCCCAGGAGATCGTCACCATGATGACGATCGGCGATTATCCGGAATATCTCGCGCTCGGCTACCTGCTCAACCAGAATATGCTGAAATACGACGATATCGTCACCGAGGTCGAATATGACGACGACCTGCAGGTCGTGGTGGTGCGCACCGAGCACCACACCAATTTCGAACAGAAGCTGAAGAAGCGCACCCAGACCTCGGGTTGCGCGCAGGGCACCGCGTTCGGCGACCTGCTCGAGGCCGTGGAAAGCGTCGCGCTTCCGAAAGCCGAGTTGCGGACATCGTGGCTGTACCAGATGACGCACGCGATCAACACCATGCCCTCGCTGTATCTCGAGGCGGGGGCAATTCATGGCTGCGTGCTGTGCAAGGAGGGCCGGCCTGTCTGCTACACCGAAGACGTCGGCCGCCACAACGCGGTCGACAAGATCGCCGGCTGGATGTTCCGGCACAATGTCGATGCCGCCGACAAGATCCTCTATACCACGGGTCGGCTGACTTCCGAGATGGTGATCAAGACCGTGCGGATGGGGATTCCGATTCTGGTCTCGCGTTCGGGGTTCACGGCATGGGGGGTCGACCTTGCGCGGCAGGTCGGATTGACCCTGGTCGGACGCACGCGGGGAAAACGGTTCATCGCGCTGGCCGGTCAGCAACGCATTATTTACGACCAGAATCTGGACTACGTCGCAGAGGAATCCGCGCGCCATATGCGCAAGGGCGAGCGGGATGACTGAGATTCCTGCGACGCCCGGCGTTCTCCTCGCCGGCGGTTTGGCGCGGCGCATGGGCGGCGGCGACAAGCCGATGCGCACCATCGGCGGCCGCACCATCCTCGACCGCGTCATCGCGCGGCTGAAGCCGCAATGCGACGGACTGATCCTCAATGCCAATGGCGATCCGGAGCGGTTCGCGGCGTTCGGCCTGCCGGTGATTGCCGACACGGTGCAGGATTTTCCCGGGCCGCTCGCCGGCATCCTCGCTGCGCTGGACTGGGCAGCGGCCAACCGGCCGGATGTAGCGTGGATCCTGAGCGCCGCGGCGGATTGTCCGTTCCTGCCCCGCGATCTTGTTGCGCGGCTGCAGCGGGCGCGGATCGCGGAAGGCGCGCAGCTCGCGGTCGCGGCTTCCGCGGGCCAAACGCATCCGGTGATCGGATTGTGGAGCGTCGCCTTGCGCGACGAACTTCGCCACGCGCTGGTGGACGAGGACATCCGCAAGATCGACCGCTGGACCGCGCGCTACAAGCTCGCAACGGTGACGTGGCAGACTGAGCCGCTCGATCCGTTCTTCAACGCCAACACCATGGATGATATCGCGGAAGCCGAGCGGCTGGCAGCGCTGGATGGCGGGTAAACTCCTTCGTCGTCCCGGCGAACACCGGGACGACCCGTGGTGATGGTTGTCAAGCCGGCCTAAATCCCGCTCCCTTCAAGGCAGCACGCGTTTCTTCCGACGCAAGCGAATCAAGAAATGCCTGCACCGCAGGCCTGTCTTTCCGGGCACTCACGAATGCGAAATCGTAATGCTCTTCCGCCAGCGGAATGAACCCTAGCCCCGCTGCATCCGCGACCGGCGCAATCGTCATGCCCCAGTCGGCGCGGTGCTGCGCCACCGCAGCGGCGACGGCGTTGTGCGAGCGCGGCTGATTCCAGTAGCCGTCGGGCCGTGCGGTGCCGAGCAGGCGGTCGATCAGGATGCGCGTTCCGGCGCCCTGGTTGCGGTTGACCATGATGCAGGCGGGATCGGCCAGCGCCGCGCGCACCGCTTGCTCCGCACTCAGTCCCTCGAAGCGTTTATCGCCGGCGCGGAACACGATGCCTTGCATGCGTCGATATCCCGGCACCAGTTCGAGCCCGGTCGCCATGAACGGCTGATTGTAGGTTTCGGACGCCTCGTCGAACAGATGGATCGGCGCCAGGTCGCATTCGCCGCGCCGCGCCGCCGCCAGACCGCCGAGGCTGCCGACCGCGATCGAACGCACCGACAGTCCCGCGCGCGCCAGCGGCGCGGTGACCAGGTCGAGGCCGGTGCAATGGCTGCCGATGATGACCAGATCCGGCACCCGCACATGCGGCGTGAACAGCGTTACTTCTGCCTCGCTGCCTGCGGGCATCTGGTCGGCGAGCGCGTCGATGCGCAAGAATCCGTCGGCCTGCGCGAACGATGTGATCGCGCCGGAGCCCTTGCCGCAAGGATAGGCGATCAGGCCATCCCGGCCTTCGACCAGCGACACCATGATGAATTCGGTACGGCCCAGTTCCGATGCGATCCGCACCGGTATCCTGGCCCTGACTTTTGCGTCGGCGCGCGGCGGCAAACCCGCCATGCGCCGCAGGACGGGTACGATCATGTCGTGGAAGGTGAACATCGCGGAGGTCGGAAACCCCGGCAGTATCACCACCGGCTTGCTGCCGTAGACGGCGAGACATAACGGCTTGCCCGGTTTCAGCGCGACGCCGTGCGCGATGATGCCGGGTTCGCCGAGCCGCGCGATGATCCGGTGCGAGACGTCGCCGGCGCCCTTCGAGGTGCCGCCCGAAAGCACCAGCATGTCGCAGCTCTCAAGCGCCTCGCGCATCGCCGCTTCGAGTTCACGCTCATCGTCGGGGATGGCGCCGAGCAACACCGCTTCGCCGCCGTTCTCGCGCACCGCGGCGGTGACAATGGCGCCGTTGCTGTCGTAGATCGTGGCAGGGCGCAGCGGCAGGCCGGGCTGAACCAGTTCATCGCCGGTGGAAATCACGGCCACGCGCAGTTTCCGCGCCACCGCGACATCGGCGATGCCACAGGCGGCGAGCATGCCGATTTCACGCGAGCCGAGCATGGTCCCGGCACGCAACAGCGCCTCGCCGCGCGCAATGTCGGAGCCGGCATAGGAAACGAATTGCCCGGGCGAGGCCGCGCGACGAATCTCGATTCGGCCATTGCCCAGGGCTTGCGTATGTTCGACCATCACGACGGCATCGGCGCCGCGCGGCAGCGGGCCGCCGGTCGCAATCGGGGTCGCCGTGCCGGGCACCACCTGCAGCAATGGCGCGACAGCGCAGGCGATGACCTCGTCGTTGAGCGTAACGCGAACCGGCGTGGCTTCAGCGGCCGATGCAAGGTCGGCGGAACGCACCGCAAAACCATCGACATTGGAGCGGTCGAATGGCGGCACGTCGATCGGCGCCACGATGTCTACCGCCAGAGCGAGGCCGAGCGCGTCGGCCAGCGGCCGCGCCTCGCTCGGGATCGCGCGCGGAAACAACGCGGCCTCGAAACGCGCCAGCGCATCCTCGCGGGAGAGGATGGTGAGGAACTGATCCTGCTCCACGCTGTCGCGATTTTTCGACACCGGAGAGTTTTGCATGTTGGAAGTGCTCATGGTCGGTCCCGAAGCATATAAGCATCGACCGGCGTGCCCGCAGCATACCCCTCGCTGCCCCCAGGCAGTGCGAGCCACGCGTCCGCGCGCGCGACTGTCCCGAGCGAAAGCTCGCCGGTCGCGAGCGGCATCCAGGCGTCACCGGCTTTCTCGAGCACAGCGATTTCGGCGATTCCGACGCTCGAGGCAATCTTGCGTGCGAGCGGCAGCGTCGTCGTTCGCCGCGGCTCGCGGCCGGAGAGCCGGTCGAGGACCGGCAGCGCCAGCGTCCACCATGCCGCCAGCGCCTGATCCGGCGCGCCCGGCAAGGCGATGGCGGGAGCCCCCGCGATTCTGCCGATCGCGGCGGTTCGGCCGGGACGCAGCGCGATGCCATGGACGAGCAGTTCGCCGTGCGAGGCCAGCGCCTCGACCGTCGCATCGGTGCGGCCGACGCCGGTGCCGCCGACGGTGATGAGCAGATCGCATGGTTCGGCCTCCAGCGCCGCTCCGATGGAAGGCCCATCGCGTCCGCCCGCTTCACCGCAGATGAGTTCTGCTCCCGCCGCACGGCCGCTCTCTGCGATGAATTGCGCCGTCGCCGTAGTCCCGGTTGTTGCCGGGGTATTGATCAAGCGCAGCCGGGGGCGGCGCACGGGCACGGTGTCGAGCCCGGCCGCGCGCGCTGTCAGCAGATCGAGGGCAAGGATTGGCCGCGCCGCGGCGATAAATGAACTTCCCCCCGCAATGTCGCCGCCGATGCGACGAACGCCCTGTCCCGGTATGGCCTCGGCCGACACCTGGAACAGGCCGCCGGCCTGCTCGACCAGGTCGGGATCGATCACGCAGTTGCACCCCTCGGGCATGCGATCGCCGGCTTCGACCCAGACCGGCAAACCGGTTACCAGTAACGGTGAATACGGCGAAGCGCCCACCAGATCGCGGGACCGAAACGCCCAGCCATCGACAGCGGCCACATCGAACGCCGGCAGCGGTTTCACGGGTGGTAGTTCGGCCGCAATGCAGCCCGGCGCCTCGGTGAGCGGAAGCTCAACCGGGGCAATCGGGGTAATTCCCTCAAGCAGCGTCGCGAGCGCCGCATCGAGCGAGGTGAGCGAGGTTGTCAGGCGTTGGGGCGTCCTCATGCCGCGTCTATTACCTGAATAAAGTCAGAAATATACAGCCAATTGCCGGGGGGCGTTGCGACTATCGGCGGGGCCGCAACGAGTTGACGCATGGGCCTGAATAATTGAAGAAGAGAACCGAAGCGGGAGATGCCCGCCAATCAAAATATGGCCAATGCGCCGCGGACTCATGGGAGGAAACAGGAAATGTCGGCCAGAACTTTACCCACGCTTGGAGCGCTCGCGGCATTGCTGCTGTGGACGCCGGCAGCGCTCGCGCAGGTGTCGGATGACGTGGTCAAGATCGGCGTCCTCACCGACATGAACGGGCCGGCGTCGACGCCGACCGGGCAAGGCTCCGTCACCGCCGCGCAGATGGCGGTCGATGATTTCGGCGGCAAGGTGCTGGGCAAGCCGATCACCGTGATCGTCGGCGATCATCAGCTCAAGCCGGATATCGGCGCCGGCATCGCGCGGCGCTGGTACGACATCGAGCAGGTCGACCTCATCGTCGACGTTCCGGTGTCGGCGGTCGGTCTTGCGGTGCAGAACATCGCCAACGACAAGAAGAAACTGCTCATCACCCATTCGACGGGCGCGACGGATTTCCACGGCAAGTTCTGCAGTCCCTACTCGATGCAGTGGGTATTCGACACCCATGCGCTGGCGGTCGGCACCGCGCAGGAAGTGGTCAAACGCGGCGGCGACAGCTGGTTCTTCATCACCGACGACTATGCGTTCGGGCATTCCCTCGAAAAAGATGCTTCCGCCATGGTCACAAAACTCGGCGGCAAGGTGCTCGGCGCGGTGCGGCCGCCATTTGCGACGCCGGATCTGTCGTCCTTCGTGTTGCAGGCGCAGGCCTCCAAAGCGAAAATCATCGGCATCGCCGCGGGTCCGCCGAACAACATCAACGAGATCAAGACCGGCGGCGAATTCGGCATCTTCAAGGGCGGCCAGCAGATGGCGGCGCTGCTGGCTTTGATCACCGACGTCCATTCGCTCGGCCTGCCGGCCGCGCAAGGCCTGCTGCTGACCACGTCGTTCTACTGGGACATGGACGACAAGACCCGCGAATGGTCGAAGCGGTATTTTGCCAAGATGAACCGGATGCCGACCATGTGGCAGGCCGGCGTCTATTCCTCGGTGATGTACTACCTCAACGCCATCAAGGAGGCCGGCACCGACGAGCCGCTCAAGGTCGCCGCGAAGATGCGCGAAAAGCCCATCGAGGATTTCTTCTCCCGCAACGGCAAGCTGCGCGAGGACGGGTTGATGGTGCATGACCTGATGCTGGTGCAGGTCAAGACGCCGGAGGAGTCGAAGTATCCGTGGGATTATTACAAGATCCTCGCGAAAATTTCCGGCGAAGAGGCGTTTGGGCCGCCCGACCCCGCCTGCGCGCTGGGGAAGAAGTAGCTTTCGTCGTCCCGGCGAAAGCCGGGACCCATGCCTCCGTCGTCGTCCTGCGGAAGGCGTCGGCAACCTGCGGCACCAACTGGTCGATCCATAACCATCGGTGGTTATGGGTCCCGGCTTTCGCCGGGACGACGCGGAGAATTATTTCGCTACCCCGATCTCGCGGAAATATTTCAAAACGCCGGGATGGATCAGCTCGATCTTCGGTGCCGCAGCCACCGTGTTCGCTGCCGTTGTCTCGCAGGCCTGCGGCAGCTTCTTGCAGAGCGGGCTTTCAGCGCGGTGCAATGACTTCGCCAAACGATACGCCACATCGTCGGGCAGATCTTCGCGCGTCAGGACAAAACTCCAGGAGCCCAGCGAATCGATCGGCGCGGACTGGTTCGGATAGCTGCCGGCCGGCACGGTCAGCGGCTTGAGGAACGCATGCTTGGCGCGAATGCGCGCGATTTCATCGGCGTCGGGCGCGATGAACCGCGCACCGCCGGCGCTCTCGCTCATGGTCTTGAATCCCGGCCAGCCGATGCCGGCACCCCACAACGCCGCGGCGCGTCCATCCAGCACCATCGCCGGTCCGTCGCCGGCACGATCGAGATAGATCGCCTGGAAATCCTCGTCCTGTTTCAGCCCGAGGCCGTCGAGCAGATAGCGCGACAGGATCGGCAGGCCGGAACCCTTCGCGCCGAATGCGACCGGCTTGCCGACCAGGTCGCGGATTGCCTTGTACGGACTGTCGGCGCGCACCACGAACATCCCCGGACTGGAATACATCGCGGTCAGGATCTTCAGGCGGATAGCCGGCCGCCCGATTCCCATAAAGGACTCGTAAGATGGCTCTCCCGCCACCAGCGCGATATCGAGCTTGCCTTCCTCCAGCAGCGGAATGTTCTCGTTGCTGCCTTTGGTGTTGCGCGGCTCGATCGATAGCGTCGGATCGATCTCGTTCATGACCTCGGCAAAGGCATTGCCATAGAGCGGGAAGCCGCCGCCCGGCGTGGCCGTCCCGAGCGTGATCGTGGTTTTTGGAATGGGCTTTCCTCCATCCTGCGCCGCGGCGGTTCCCGCCAGTAACAATGTGGCCGCGCCGACGATATCGACAATCCTCATCATCAACCCTCAACCATCCGCAACGCTGCAATGTCATAAGATCAATGCATTGGCCGAAAGGCAATGTAGGCAAATGCGGATTTCTATGAAACATACCGTGTCGGTTCGAAAACTCAAAAGCGGCGCGTACAGCGCGCATGATCGGAATGGAGCGTTTATGACTGGTTTTCTGCGCGCAGCGATGTTGAGCATAGCCTGCCTTGCAGGCCTTGCGGCCGGCGGCGCACCGGCATCCGCTGCTGACTATCCCAACCGCCCGGTGAAATGGCTGATCGGCTTCGCTGCCGGCGGCCCGGTCGATATCGTCGCGCGGATCATGAGCCAGTGGCTGTCCGAGCATCTGGGCCAGCAGTTCGTGGTGGAAAATCGGGCCGGCTCGGGCGGCAACCTCGCCGCGGCAGCAGCGGTGAACGCGCCGCCGGACGGCTACACCCTGCTGTTTGTCGCGCCCAACAATGCGATCAGCACCTCGCTCTACAAGAAGCTGCCGTATGACTTCATCCGCGACACCGTGCCGGTAGCGGGGATCATGCGCCTTACCAACATGATGGTGGTGCCGACGGAACTCCCGGTGAAAACCGTCCAGGAGTTCATCGACTACTGCAAGGCCAATCCCGGCAAGGTCTCCTACGCTTCGTCCGGCTACGGCACCTCGGTGCATATGTCGGCCGAGCTGTTCAAGGCGATGACCAAGGTCGACATGAACCATGTGCCGTATCGCGGCTCCGCAATAGCCTACCCCGACCTGATCTCCAACAAGGTGCAGACCATCTTCGACAACCTGCCCGGCGCGCTGGAGCAGGTGCGCGGCGGAAACCTGCGCGCGCTCGGCGTCACCTCGCCCGAGCGCTGGCCAAGCGTGCCGGACGTTCCGGCCATCGCCGAAACGGTGCCGGGTTTCTCGGCGGTCGGGTTCTACGGCATTTCCGCGCGCAAGGGCACGCCGCCGGAGATCATCGAGGTCCTCAACAAGGCCGTAGGCGAAGCCCTGAACGACCCGAAACTGGTCGCGCGTCTGGCGGAGGCCGGCGGCCTGCCGATGCCGATGACGCCTGCGGAGTTCGGCAAGCTGGTGTCGGACGAGACCGAAAAATGGCGCAAGGTGGTGGAATTCGCCGGGGTCTCTGTGGACTGACGCGAAAAATCGGCTGAGTTTTCCGGTTCCGTTGCATTGAAGTCACCGCAATCGATGCGGCGGACGGTATGGTGAGGTGACATTCACCGATTGAATCCTCATGAGCCGATGGCGACTACATGCCTGGATTGCAGCCTGTGCCCTGCTCGGCCTGTCTGCGCTCTCGGCGCTGGCCCAGGAAACCAACGAGGATCAGCCGGCCGATCCGGACACCGGCGAAAGCACGATCGCCGAGCGTACGCTCGGCCTGCTGCCGAACCCTTATGAGCGGCTCGGCATAAAATTCGCTGCGACTTACATCAGCGAGGTGCTCGGCAACCCGACCGGCGGCATCCAACAGGGCGCCACCTTCGAGGGCCGCCTCAATCTCGCGCTCGATCTCGATTTCGACAAGCTCGCCGGATGGAAGGGGCTGACCGCGCACGGCAACATTTTCGTCATTCATGGCGACGGGCTGTCGCGCACCAACCTGCGCAACTTCTTTGTGGTCAGCGGCATCGAGGCGCTGCCGACGGCGCGGCTCTACGAGGCCTATCTCGAGCAGAAATTCTTCAATGACAAATGGTCGGTGCGCGCCGGCCAGCTGGCCGCCGACAGCGAATTCATCGCCAGCAAATATACAGACGTGTTTACCAACGCCTCGCTGGGCTGGCCGGCGATCACCGCGATCAATCTGCCGTCCGGCGGCCCGTCGCCGCCGCTTGCCGCGGTCGGCGCGCGGCTTGCCGGAAAGCTCAACGATAATGTCACGGTGCTCGGCGCGATCTTCAACGGCGATTCGGCTGGGCCCGGTCCCGGCGATCCGCAGCAGCGTAATCGCTACGGGCTGAATTTTCGGATCAACGATCCGCCGCTGGTGATCGGCGAGATCCAGTTCGGCTGGAAAGGCATTTTTGGCGATGACGGCCGCGCCGGCGCGCTCAAGATCGGCGGCTGGCATCATTTCGGAACGTTCGCCGACGAGCGTTTCACTATCGAAGGCCTGTCGATTGCCGATCCTGCCGGCTCCGGAACCGGGCGCATGCTGCGCGCCGATGACGGCATCTATTCGGTGATCGAGCAGAAGATTGTCGCCGTGGCGAACTCGAAGGATCGCGGCATCGGCCTGTTCATGCGCAATTCGGCCAGTCCTTCCGACCGCAACCTGATCGATTTCTATACCGACGCCGGCATCGACTTTATCGGATTGTCGGACCAGCGGCAGAACGACAAATTCGGCATCGCGATCGGCTATGCGCATGTTTCCAAACGCGCACAGGCGCTGGACCGCGATTTTGCAGCGTTCATGGCGCGGCCGGACTGGCCGATCCGCTCTTCGGAAGCGCTGTTTACGGCGTCCTATCTCTACGAGATCAAGGCGGGCTGGAATCTGCTGCCGAACTATCAGTTCATCTTTCGGCCAGGCGGCGGCGCGACCGATCCGACGGGACCTGATGCGGGCATCCGGCTCAAGAATGCTTCCGTGTTCGCCGTCCGCAGCGTAATGAAGTTTTGATCTTATTAGAGTTCGTCGTTCCCCGGACGCAACGCAGCGCGTAGCACTTGCGTAGCGGTGCGCTGCAGAGCCGGGGCCGTACGAGGTTCGGTGTTTGATACGGTCCCGGCTCTGCGGTGCACCGTCAAGGGACGCTGCACCGCGTCTGGGAAACGGTACTGCAAAATCGACCGGATCGAGATCACACATTCGGATGATGGCACGCCACCAATTGGCCGGGCGCGATCGGAGCAAGCTCCGGCACCACTTCCACGCATTGCCGGTCGGCCTTCGGGCAGCGGGTTCGGAACCGGCAGCCCGACGGCGGTGAAATCGGCGACGGCGGCTCGCCGATCGCAACGCTTTCCGCCGGCCGCACGTCGGGATCCGGATGCGGGATCGCCTCGATCAGCAGCGCCGTATAGGGATGCGCGGGCCGCGCGAATAGCTGCTCGGAGGGACCGACCTCGCACAGCCGGCCGAGATACATCACCGCGACGCGGTCGCTCACCGCTTTCACGACCGCCAGATCGTGCGCGATGAACAGCAGCGTCAACCCGTAGCGCGCCTTCATCTCCTCCAGCAGGTTCAATATCTGGGCACGGATGGAGACGTCGAGCGCCGAAACCGGCTCGTCGCAGATGATGAATTCCGGATTGAGGACGAGCGCGCGGGCGATGCAGATGCGCTGGCATTGTCCGCCGGAGAATTCATGCGGCAGCCTTCCCATCACCAGAGCGGGATCGAGACCGACGGCGCTGAGAACCTCGTGCACCCGCCGCTCGCGTTCGGCGCGGTCGGTAACGCCGGCGATCACCAGCGGCTCGGCGACGATGTCGCCGATGCGCCGCCGCGGATTGAGTGAGGCGATCGGGTCCTGGAAGATCAGCTGCACATGCTGGCGCATGCGCCGCAAGGCGTCGCCCTTCATCGCCATCAGGTCATGGCCGTCGAACAGAACCTGCCCCGAGACCGGCCGGCGCAACTGCAGCACGGCGCGGCCGAGCGTCGACTTGCCGCAGCCGGATTCGCCGACCAAACCGAGCGTCTCGCCGCGCGCAACCTCAAGGCTGACGCCGGAGACGGCATGCACGGTCCTGCCGGCAACCGAATATTCGACGACGAGGTCGTCCACCTTGAGCAGCGGCTCGCGCAATACGGATTTTTGCAGGTCGTGCATCATACGCAGGCCCCCGCCGCGGCATGAATCGGATGGAAGCAGGCATACTGGTGATCCGACGATGCGGCGCTGGCGAGCGCAGGTTTTTTCTGATGGCAATCGGCCATGGCATAGCGGCAGCGCGGCGAAAACGCGCAGCCGGCAATCGGGCGGGTCGGATCGGGCGGACGGCCCGAGATCGCCGGCAGCGGTGTATGCGGCGCGGCGTCGATCTTCGGGATCGCCGCCAGCAGCGCCTCGGTGTAGGGCATCCGCATGTTCTTGAACAAGGCCGGCGTCGGCGCGCGCTCCACCACGCGGCCGGCATACATCACCGCCACCTCGTCGGTCCGGCCGGCGACCACGCCGAGGTCGTGGGTGATGATGATCATCGCCATGTGGCGGCGGCGCTGTTCGCGCGCCAGGAGGTCGAGGATCTGCGCTTGGATGGTCACGTCGAGCGCGGTGGTCGGCTCGTCCGCGATCAGCAGTTTTGGCTCGCATGAGAGCGCGATTGCAATCGCGACCCGCTGGCGCATGCCGCCGGAGAGCTGATGCGGATATTGCGTCAACCGGTGCTCCGGCGCGGGAATGCCGACGGCCGCCAGCAACTCAATGCTGCGCTTTCTTGCGGTGGCGGCGTCGAATTCCAGATGCTCCTGCAGCGTTTCGATCAGCTGGCTGCCGATCGTCAGCACCGGATTGAGCGAGGTCATCGGATCCTGGAACACCACCGCGAGGGCGCGGCCGCGCAGCTTGCGCAGCGGCTCGGCTCCCAGCCGCGTCAGGTCCTGCCCATCCAACCTCACACGCCCGGTCAGCGTCGCCTTTTTCGGCAGCAACTGCAGGATGGCGCGCGACAGCATGGTCTTGCCGCAGCCGGACTCCCCGACAATGCCGAGGGTCTGTCCGGGCGCGACGCGCAGGTCGACCTGGTCCACCGCGCGAAGATTGCCGCGCGGCGTCGGCAGGTCCACCGAGACGCCCTCGACCGAGAGCAGCGCCGGCGCGCTCACAGCGCGCCCTGACGCGGATCGGTCAGCGCCCTTAAAGTGTCACCGACCAGGTTGAAGGACAGCACGGTGAGGAACATCGTCGCCGCCGGGATGAAGGCGAGCCGCGGCGCGAGTTCGAGACTCTCGCGGCCCTCCCCGATCATGCTGCCCCAGCTTGGCGCCGGCGGCGGAACGCCCAGCCCCAAAAAGCTCAGCGCGCCCTCGACCACGATGGTGACGGCGACGCCGAGCAGGAAAAAGGCGAGCAGCGGCAGGAACACGTTCGGCAGCAGTTCATGAATGAGGATGCGGGCATGCGACGCGCCGAGCGCGCGGGCGGCGACCACAAATTCGCGCTCGGCCAAACTCAGCGTCGCCGCGCGCGCAACCCGCATGAAGGCGGGAATCCCGAGCACGCCGAGGATGCAGGTGAGGTTGAACAGCGACTGCCCGAGATAGGCGGTGACGGCGAGCGCGAACACCAGCGGCGGAAACGCCAGCAGCACGTCCATGCTGCCGACCACCAGGGTCTCGAAACGCCCGCGAAAATAACCGGCGAGAATTCCAAGGCCGCCGCCGATACTGAGGCCGATCATCGGCGCGCAGAGGCCGACCGTCAGCGATATCCGCGCCCCGTGGATCAGCCGCGCCAGCTCGTCGCGGCCAAGCCCGTCGGTGCCGAGCCAGTGTGACAGGCTCGGCGCGGCCCGGCGCTCCAACATGTCCATGTCGATAGGTCCGTGCGCGAGCAGCAGGTCGGCGAAGATCGAGGCGACGCCCATGAAAGCGATCCAGGTGATCGCCATCCAGAACAGCGTGCCGACGCGGCGTTTGCGCTTGACCGGGCTGACGACCGCGGTGTCAATGCCGATATCAAGCACGGCCATGGCGAATCCTCGGATCGAGCACGGCGTAGAACATATCGACGATAAAATTCATGATGACAAAACCCGCGGCGACGAACAGCACCACGCCTTGCAGGATGATCAGGTCCCGGGTGTACAGCGCGCCGACCAGCAGGCGGCCGATCCCCGGCAGCGCGAACACCGTCTCCACAATCAGCGTACCGCCGATCAGCCGCCCGATGTTGATGCCGGTGATGGTGACCAGCGTCAGCGAGGAGGGTTTCAGCGCGTGCACGAACAGGATGCGCGCCGGCTTCAGTCCTTTCGCCTTGGCCATCGCGATGTAGTCTTCCTGCAGCGTTGCAATCATGTCCGAGCGCAACACACGCATGATACCGGGCCATTCGGCGAAGGCCAGCGTCAGCGCAGGCAATACCAGGCAGCGCAGGTTGCCGATCGGGTCTTCCGCAAACGGAATGTAGCCGGTCGCGGGCAGCCAGCGCAGTTCGACGGCGAAAACGTAGATCAAGAGGATCGCCGACAGAAACGCCGGCACCGACAGCATGGCGAATGCCGCGCCGGTCATGAAGCGGTCGAAGCTGCTGCCCGCCTTCACCGCGCAGGCGATCGCCAGCGGCACGCCGATCGCAAGTCCGATCAACTCGGCCAGCAGCATCAGCTCGATCGATACCGGCAACCGTTCGGTGACCGCCTGCAGCACGGTCTGGCCGGTGCGGAAGGAGCGTCCGAAATCGCCCTGCAGCACATGGCCGAGCCAGCTCAGGTAACGCCACCAGATCGGCTGGTCGAGGCCCATGTCACGGCGCAGCGCCTCGACCTTTTCGGGCGTCGCCTGGTCGCCGAGGATGACGTAGGCAAGATCGCCCGGCAGCAGCGAGGCGATCAGGAACGTGAGCAGCGACACCGCGAGCAGCACCGGCACCAGATAGAGCAGCCGATGTCCGATGAAATAGAGCATGCCGGGTCACTCGAGCCAGACGTCGGAAACGTCGATCACCCCATGATAGAGTTTCGGCAGACCCTTCAGCTTCGCGGTCGAGATCGCGTAGTAGGTGTTCTGGAAGGTCCAGAACCAGATCGCTTCCTTGTTGACCAGGCGGCTGATGGCGCAATAATCCTCGCTCCGCTTGGCCGGATCGGCGGTAACGCGCGCATTCTCCAAAAGCTTGTCGAGCTCGGGGTTGGAGTAGTTCGCCAGCGCCACCGGGCTGCCGGTGTGGAAATTCGCATACATCTGCGGATCGGGATCGGCGAGGTCGACGATCCGCCACGGCGTCAGCTGGAACTGGCGCATGAAGGCGCGCGGCACGATGGTGGCCTGGTCGACCTGCTCGATCTCCATATTGGCGCCGGCCTGCTTCCAGAACTGCTGCAGCACCTGGCCTACGGTGCGGCCGCGCGGGGTCGCAGTCACCAGCATCTTGAACTCGACCGGCTTGCCATAGTCCTTGATCAGCGCTTTTGCCTTTTCGATATCGGTCGGCAGCGCGCCGTCGTCCTTGCATTTCACCCAGGAGCCGTCGCCGTATGGGTTGCTTGCCGGACGGCTGAGGCCGTTGGTGATGGCCTGCGACATCTTCTTGCGGTCGATCGCCATTACCAGCGCCTGGCGGACACGCAGATCGTCGAACGGCGCGAGCTTGGTGTTGAAGGCATAGACCTGCGCGCCGGACCCGACATAGGTGTGCACCTTGAACTTCGGATCCTTTTGCGCCTTCTGAATATTGTCGGGGTCGTATTCATCGTCCCAGATGATGTCGGCTTCGCCGGATTGCAGGCTGGCGAAGCGCGACTGGGCATCCGGTAACGGTTTCAGGGTAATGCGGTCGAGATAGGGATGGCCCTTGTTCCAGTAGTCCGGGTTCTTCTCGAGCACCATGCGGTCGCCGGCGGTCCATGACTTCAGGATATAGGGCCCGGTGCCGACCGGATTGCGGTTATAATCATCGCCCTTGGTCTTCCATGCCGTCGGCGATTGCACCACGTTGTTCGAGCTCTGGATGGTGAACAGCGCCGGCAGGTTCACCGCCGGGTCTTTCAGGTTATAGACCACGGTCAGCTCGTCCGGCGCCTGCACGCTGTCGATGAAGGCGATGTAGAAGGCGCAGCGGCATTTATTGGCCGGGTCTTTTTGCCGGTCGAAATTTTCCTTCACCGCCTGCGCATTCAAAGGCGTGCCGTCGTGGAACTTGACACCGGGCCGCAGCTTGAAAGTCCAGATCTTGTAGTCGTCGGAGTGCGTCCACGAGGCGGCGAGCTTGGGTTGCGCCTCGCCCTTGTCGTCGAGATAGGCAAGCGTATCGAAAATCGCGGCGGCCGCTGTTTGAGCTGAAGTGTCGAACACGCCGACCTTGAGCGGATCGAAGCCGGGAATGTCGAGTTCCAAACCGACGGTGATGCTGCCGCCCTGCTTTTGCGCGGCTGCCGGGCCCGCGAGCAACGCGACGCCAATCGCCGCGCTGAACATGATCTGCGCAACGGCGCGCGAACGAAGTACTGCTGTCATCCCGTCGTCTCCCCCTTCAAGGCCGTTCATCCGGTGGTCCGGATGCCGAATTGGCCGGGAGATTGACCGGAATTAACGGTCGGGGCAAGGCGGCCGAGGCGGACCGCGTCGCGGGGTCGCATTTGAGACGTCGGGTCAGTTCCTGCAATTCAATTCTGCAAACCCTTCCCAGCCCCCATCTGCTCTCATAAATACGCGTTGGGCGAACGAGGTCCAGCCAATGGGCATTGAGCGCGAGATCAAATTCGAAGTCTCGACGCGCGATCTGCGGAAGCTCGCGGCTGCGCGCATCTTGCGGCGAACCGGCGGAGAACTGCCCAGGCACAAGTATCTGGTGTCGACCTATTTCGACACTCCCAAATTGCTGCTGCGAAGAAATGGCGTATCGCTGCGTGTGCGGCAAGCCGGCAAGAAACGCGTCCAGACCATCAAAACCGTGAACGGCGGGATCGCGCTGAGCCGCGGTGAATGGGAACACAGGCTGCAGGGCGATCAGCCCGACCTGCGGGCCGCCCGTAGCACGGCGCTGGGGCCGCTTGTTTCAAAAAAGCTGAAACGCGACCTGGAGCCGATTTTCGCGACGCACATGCACCGCACCTTCCTGCCGCTTCGTTCGGGGAGCAGCCGCATCGAGCTGGCGCTCGACGAGGGACATGTCCGCGCCGGTCAAAAGTCGTCGCCGCTGACCGAAGTCGAACTCGAACTCAAGAGCGGCACGGCCTCGGATCTGTTCAAGACAGCGCGCCTGATCGCCGGCCTGGTACCGGCCAAACTGGCGCTCAAGAGCAAATCCGAGCAGGGCTACGATCTAATCGCAGTCCGGCCTTCGCGCGCCTCATGCGGCTCAAAAATTGTGCTTGGGCCTGGCACCCGGGTGGCCGCTGCGTTTCAAGCGATCGGCCGCTCCATTCTGCAGCATATCGCCGCCAATGAGCCGGCGGTGATGGCCGCCGACCCCGATGGCGTGCACCAGATGCGCGTCGGCGTGCGCCGGCTTCGCGCCGCCATCGCCGTGTTTTCAGAGCTGCTCAGATGTGAGCAAACCGAACAGATAAAACGTGACCTGAAATGGCTGGCAGGCAAGCTGGGCCCGGTACGCGATCTCGACGTTTTTCTGAAAGGCAAAATCGAGATGTTCGAGCGCTCGGATCCTCCGACCGCCGGCCTGCCTGAGCTCAAAAGCGAACTGATCTATCGGCGCGACATCGCGGCGGGATCCGCGAAAGCCGCGATTGCGACGGCGCGTTACCGCCTCCTCATTCTAAACATCCTGGAATGGATAGAGGACGGCAAATGGCTCAAGCAGTCGCGCGCGCATGGAAACCGGAAAATCCGGCCCTTCGCCGCCGACCTGTTCGAGCGGAGGACCAGGAAGGTGAGACGGAAGGCCAAGCGCGCCGGGGAAGTGGACGCCCACGCCCGGCACCGGCTGCGCATCGCAATCAAGAAGCTGCGCTATGCCCTGTATTTTTTCGAAACGCTCTATTCCGGCGATGGAAGCGCGAAGGCTTTGTCCCGCTACAAAAAACACCTCGAGGATTTGCAGGATCATCTTGGAGCGCTCAACGATATCGCGGTTCATCAAAAGCTGGCAATCAGGCTTGCGGCGGATGGCGGCGGGGCGAAGCCCGAACTGGTTTCTTTCGCGGCCGGCATGATCGCAGGGTGCGAGCGAGGCGAAATCCAGCCCATCCTGGCCGATGTCACAAAAACGGCGCGCAAATTGCGCCGAGCGAAAAGCTTCTGGAGCTAGGGCGGGGGTACGCCCCCCGGTCCGTCTTCGCTTTCGCTTGCGCTCAAGCTACGCCGGACACGCTTCGCCCGACGGTCATGCGCGGCTGCGCCACGCGTAGCCCCGCCGATACGCGCCCGGTTCGTCTTCGCTTTCGCTTGCGCTCAAGCTTCGCCGGACACGCCTCGCCCCGACGGTCATGCGTGGCTGCGCCACGCGTAGCCCGTCAGGGCGAAGCGTGGTGGGCCTGCCTGGACTCGAACCAGGAACCAGACCGTTATGAGCGGCCGGCTCTAACCATTGAGCTACAGGCCCGGAGCAAGCGTCGCGGGGCGCGACATGCGGCGCCGCTACCCCTTACAATGACCGATGGCGCCGGGCAATGGCGCCATTCCGGCGGCTCGTCGTCCGCGCTACACTCGTTGCGCGTCATCCGCGAGGAACCCGATGCGCGACCCTCAGGCTCTTATCAGCACCGAACAACTTGCCGCGATCCTCGGCCAGCCGAACCTCAGAATCTACGATTGCACCACCTATCTGGAGCCGCCGCCGCCCGGCAGCGACGACCCTTACCTCGCGGTCCCGGGCCGGCATACGTTTGAAGAGGCGCATATCCCGGGCGCGGATTTTCTCGATCTGCAGGGCGAGTTCTCCGATTCCACAACAAAGCTCCGCTTCATGATGCCGGCGACGGCGCAGCTTGCGATGGCGTTCGGCCGTCACGGCCTCGGCGACGGCACGCGCGCCGTGTTCTACAGCATCGGCACTCCGATGTGGGCGACGCGATTCTGGTGGATGCTGCGCTCGCTCGGCTTCGATGATGCCGCAGTTCTCGACGGCGGCCTCGACAAATGGCGCGCCGAGGGACGGCCGCTGCAAAGCGGCGAGGCCGAGGGTTATCTGCCCGCCACATTCACCGCAAAACCGCGCCCGGGATTTTTCACCGACAGCGGCGCAGTGAAGGCGGCACTCGGACGGCCGGACCATGTCATCGTCAACGCGCTCGGGCCGCAGTTCTACAAGGGACTGGAGCCCAGCCGCTATGGGCGGCCGGGGCGGATTCCGGGCAGCGTCAATGTTCCCGCCGCAACGCTGATGCAGGCATCGAAACAATTGATCGCGCCGGCCGAGGCCGAAGCCAGATTTACAGCGCAAGGCATCACCAGAGACCGACACGTGATCGCCTATTGCGGGGGCGGCATCTCCGCGACCGTCGATCTGTTCCTGCTGCATCAGCTCGGCTACGACAATCTGACGCTTTACGATGGCTCGATGGGCGAATGGGCCAGGGATCAGTCATTGCCGATCGAGACCGATTGAATCGCTAGACGAAGTGCCATCTCCGCCGGTCTTGCAGCCTCGCGGCAAACCGCAAATACTCGACCCCGGCCGGGATCGCGAATCCCGGCGACAAGAACGACCGAACGTCGGAAAACGGGAGAACACTCATGGCGGAGCAAACTGTCGCGAACGCCGAACGCGGCGTCAGCAGGCGGAGGTTTTTGGGCGGCACGGCTTTGGCGGCCTTGGGCGCCATCACTGCGGATGTAGTGCCGTTATCCGGTATTCCCGAGGCGCTTGCGCAAGGAACCGCGCCGGCATCCCCTGCCCCGCCCGCCGCGCCGAAGGGACCGCAAACTCTGAAATTCCCGGGCAAGAACGAAGGGCTTGTCGTGCTGGGCGACCGGCCGCTGGTGGCCGAGACGCCCGAGAGCCTGCTGGACGACGACACCACGCCCACGGAAAAATTCTTCATCCGTAACAACGGGCAGACCCCGGAGGAGGCCAAGGACCCCGACAAGTGGAAGATCACGATCGACGGCGAGGTCAACAACAAGCTCGAGATCACGCTCGGTGAACTAAAGGCGAAATACAAGGCGGTGACGCGCCGCATGGTGCTGGAGTGCGGCGGCAACGGCCGCTCGGCATTCTCCCCGCCGGCGCGCGGCAACCAGTGGACCAATGGCGGCGCCGGTTGCGCCGAATGGACCGGGGTGCCGCTTGCCGACCTGCTGAAGACCGCAGGGCTGAAGCCCAGTGCAAAATACACCGCGCATTACTCATCCGACCTGCACCTGTCCGGCGACGCCGGCAAGCCGAGCATCTCGCGCGGCGTGCGGATCGAAAAAGCGTTGGACCCGAACACGCTGATCGTGTGGGCGATGAACGGCCAGCCGCTGCCGAACATCCATGGCGGGCCGGTTCGGCTAATCGTGCCGGGCTGGCCCGGCTCGGCCTCGCAAAAATGGCTGACGCGCATCTGGGTGCGCGACAAGGAGCATGACGGCCCCGGCATGACCGAATTCTCCTATCGCGTCGCCATCAAGCCGATGGTGCCGGGCGACAAGGGCGATCCGGCGAACTTCCGCATCCTGGAATCGATGCCGGTGCGCTCGATCATCACCAACCCTGCCAATGGCGCCAAGCTCGCGGCCGGAACAAAAGAGCTCAAGCTGCGCGGCGCCTCGTGGGCCGGCGATCTCACCGTGAGACAGGTGGACATCTCCACCGACGCGGGCATGACCTGGCAGAAGGCAAAACTCGAAAAGCCGAAGAACAAATACGACTGGCAGCGCTGGACCGCGAGCGTCAAGCTCCCCTCCGATGGCTATTACGAGGTTTGGGCGCGCGCCACCGATTCCCAGGGCAAGATGCAGCCGCACCAGGCCGCCTCGTGGAATCCGCAAGGCTATGGCGGCAACGCGATGCACCGGATCGCAGTGCTGGTCGGGTGATGCACAGGCCGTCATCGTCAGGCACAGCCTGTCATCGCCCGCGCAGGCGGGCGACCCAGTAAACGCTGGAAGAGATTTTTTGTTGCGCGATCTCATGACCCTTGAGCTTCGGCGTTTACTGGGTGCCCCGCTTTCGCGGGGCATGACAGCATTGATATGCGCCGGCATGCTCCTAAGCTCGGCCACTGCCGCCCTCGCCCAAACGACCTTCACCCCGCGCGAGGAAAGTCCGGAAGAATTCGCCGCAGGCCCCGGCCGCGACGAGACGTTCTATACCTGCACCGCCTGCCACAACTTCAAGCTGGTAGCCGCGCAAGGCCTGAGCCGCGCCGGATGGGAGGACTCGATCAACCTGATGATCCGCCGCCACAACATGCCGCCGCCCGAGCCGAAAGAGCGCGAGGTGCTGCTGAACTATCTCGAGGCCGCCTACCCGCCCCGCGCGCCTGCCCGCGGCGGCTGGCAAAACCCTTTCAGCAAGTGAGCGCGACTCAAAAGAAACGTCATTTGCCGCGGCCGCAGGGCCTTCCGTTGATATTAAGTCTTGCTCTGCATCGATGGGAATCAAAGTTTCTGGAGGAGATAGAATAGATGACCGCACCCCAAACATATTCTAGTTTAGCTCCTCTCGTTCTGGGCGTTATTGGCTTGGCCATGGCGTATTCCGATTTGGTCGCGGTTCGCCGGCGAAAGGCCCAGACACGCTTTCCTTCGTCATAGCAGCGGGCATTCTTATGCGCGTTCTGATCCTGCTCGCCACCGTGCTGATCGGCCTCATCGCGCCCGCCTGCGCAGCGGACGATGTCGCCGCAGCGCAAAGCGTGATCCGCGCGCAGGAGCAGGCCTTTGGGCGCGACGATTCCGCCGCGGCGTATTCTCATGCTGCAGCGCCAATTCAGCAAATCTTTCCGGACGCCGAAACTTTCATGGCCATGGTCCGGCGCAGCTATGCCCCGGTCTATCGCCACAAGAGTTTTGAATTCGGCGAAGCGCGCACCGCCGACGGCAAGATCGCGCAGCGCGTCCACATCCTCGATGCCGACGGCGTGCCGTGGGAGGCTCTGTATACGCTCGAACTGCAGCCCGACGGCAGTTTCAAGATCACCGGCTGCGTCCTGCTCAAGGCGGGACAGGCGGCATGAGCCGCCTCACGCCATCGCCAGCCGCGCCCTCGCGCGCAGCAGCAGCGCCACCATGATGGTGATGTTCAGCGCGTTCCAGGCGAGGCCATTGACGAAAGCCGCGGCGTAGGAGCCGGTGGCATCAAAAATCACGCCGGAAATCCACCCCCCGAACGACATGCCGAACACGGAGGCGAAGATCACGATGCCCACGCGCGTGGCAGCTTCACTCGCCGGCATCGCCTCGCGCACGATGATGGCGTAGCTCGGCACGATGCCGCCCTGGAACAGGCCGAACATCGCGGAGATGATGTAGAGCGAGGTCAGGCTGTCGAAAAAGAGATAGAGCAGCAGCGCCGAGCCTTGCGCGACCGAGCCGATCAGCAGCGTGCGGATGCCGCCGATCCGGTCGGCCAGGAAGCCCGAGCCGATGCGGCTGATGATCCCAAAGCCCAGCATCAGCGACAACATCTCGGCGCCGCGCGCGACGCCGTAGCCGAGGTCGCCGCAATAGGCGACGATATGCACCTGCGGCATCGACATCGCCACGCAGCACGCGATGCTGGCAATCGCCAGGATCGCAGTCAGCGTATTGGTGGATAGCTGCAAGTCGACGCGCGGCGCCGGTGCATTGAGGTGGCTGCGGCGGGTGCCCGCGCCCATCAGCATGCGCAACGCGATCAGCGCCAGCGTCATCGCCACGGCCGTGAAGATGCCGACCGCGACATGCGTGGTGGGCCAGCCCGCCGACTGGATGCCGTAATTCACCAGCGGCGGCCAGATCGTGCCGCCGATGTAGTTGCCGCTGGCGGCGATCGCGACCGCCAGCCCACGGTAGCGCTCGAACCAGTGCGAGGCTTCCGCCATCAAGGGACCGAAGGTCGCCGACGAGGAGAAGCCGATGGCGAAATGCACCAGGATGAACTGCCAGATCGAGGACGACATCCCGGCGCCGATATAGCCCAGCCCCAGGATGCCGATGCCGAGCCCGATCGCGGTGACGATGCCGTAGCGGTCGGTAATCTTCCCGGTCAGCACGCCGCCCAGCCCGAAGCCGAGCATCACCAGGGTGAAAGCGAGTGAGGCGGTGCCGCGGCTGGCGCCGAATTCAGCCTGCACCACCGGAAGCGCCACCACCACCGACCACATGCCGACGCTGCCGAGCGAGCCGATCACCACCGCCACGGCAAGCCGGGTCCAGGCCCGGCGCGAGTCGGGAACAAAGGCGGCCGGATCTTTGGATGGATTGGTGGGTGCGTGCACGGTCGCAACTTCGTCGGGCGGGGCCCTCGGGTCAAGCGCCGTGATGAAATGTTGGGCATGCAAATGCGGTGGGGCCTGTGTCACGGGCGCGTCCAACAAACTCGGTGTCGTCCCCGCGAAGGCGGGGTCCCATAACCACAAGCGTCGACATGACGTGACGGCGCCAAAGGTTCTCGGAGAGACATCGTTCGAACGGATGAGTCCGAGGCTATGGGTCCCCGCCTTCGCGGGGACGACACCGAGAGTGTGGCGCCTATCCGCGCTCGACCGCCCTGTTAACGCTTTCCTAACCATGAACCGGGCAAATTTTGCCCAGGGTAGAAGTCGAGTGTCGTGGTCGCGTATGGACGGGGGGACGTCCCGTGGACGCCAATGCGGTACCTCACTTTCGAAGCGGTGGTCCATCGGCCGCCGCGCAGACGTTTGGGATGCGCGAACGGCATCGGCGGGGGGACGCAGCTTTCATGGCGGACGTGACGGCGGGTCAGGGCGCGGAACCGGCGGGAGGCGGATTTCTCAAGTTTGCCGACATCGGCACGCTGTTGAAGCGCGGCGATCTGGCGCTGGCGTTCGGCATCCTCATCATCCTCGTGGTGCTGATCCTGCCTTTGCCCTCGATCGTGCTCGACCTCTTCCTGGCGATCTCGATCATCCTCTCGATCCTGATCCTGATGACCGCGCTGTTCATCCAGGCGCCGCTCGAATTCTCCTCATTCCCGACCGTGCTCTTGATCGCGACCATGCTGCGGCTGTCGCTCAACCTCGCTTCGACGCGGCTGATTCTTTCGCGCGGTCACGAGGGAACGGCCGCCGCCGGCCATGTCATCGAGGCGTTCGGCAATTTCGTGATGGGCGGCAATTTCGTGATCGGGATCATCGTGTTCGCGATCCTGGTCATCGTCAATTTCGTCGTCATCACCAAGGGCTCCGGACGCATCGCCGAGGTCGCGGCCCGTTTCCACCTCGACGCCATGCCGGGCAAGCAGATGGCGATCGACGCCGACCTTTCCGCAGGCCTGATCGACGAGAAGACCGCCAAGGAACGCCGCAAGGCGCTGGAAGACGAGAGCGGCTTCTTCGGCGCGATGGACGGCGCCTCGAAATTCGTGCGCGGCGATGCGGTCGCGGGACTGCTGGTGGTGTTCATCAACATCATCGGCGGCATCATCATCGGCGTCGCGCAGCAGAGTCTCTCTTTTGGGGAAGCGGCGCGGACCTACACGCTGCTGACCGTCGGCGACGGCTTGGTGACCCAGGTGCCGGCGCTGATCGTCTCCACCGCCGCGGGCCTGCTGGTATCGAAGGCCGGCGTCTCGGGCGCCGCCGACAAGGCGCTGATGAAGCAGCTGTCCGGCTATCCGCAGGCGCTCGGCATGTCGGCGGCGGTGATGCTGGTGCTGGCGCTGCTGCCGGGCATTCCGATGCTGCCGTTCCTCGCACTCGGCGGCGGCGCCGCGGCGCTGGCGTTCTCCGCGCGCAAACGCAACCGCGCCACCTCGGCCGCCGAAGCGTTCGCGGCCTCCGCACCGGACGCCGCAGCCGCGGCCACGGCCGCCGCGGACGAGCCGATCGCCACCGCGCTGAAGATCGACGATCTCAAGATCGAACTCGGCTACGCGCTGCTGCCGCTGGTCAACGGTCCGGACGGCAACGACCGCCTCACCGAGCAGATCAAGGCGCTGCGCCGCTCGCTCGCGATCGAGATGGGATTCGTGATGCCCTCGGTGCGCATCCTCGACAACGTGCAGCTGGAGGCCAACACCTATGTCATCAAGATCAAGGAGGTCGATGCCGGCCAGGGCCGGATCTGGCCGAACCAGTACATGGTCATGGATCCCGGCGGCAGCCAGGTCAACGTCCCCGGCCTGCACACCACCGAGCCGACCTTCGGATTGCCCGCCACCTGGGTCGATGCGGGATTGAAGGAAGAAGCCTCGCTCAAGGGCTATACCGTCGTGGACGCCGCGACCGTGTTGTCGACGCATCTCACCGAGCTGCTGAAGAACAACATGTCGGACCTGTTGTCCTACGGCGAAGTGCAGAAACTGCTGAAGGACCTGCCGAAGGAGCAGGGCGAACTGGTCAAGGACATCGTGCCGAGCCAGATCACGGTATCCGGCATCCAGCGCGTGCTGCAGCTGCTGCTCGCTGAGCGCATCTCGATCCGCGATCTCTCCACCATTCTCGAAGGCATCGCCGACGCGCTGGCGTTCTCGCGCAATCCGGCCACCGTGGTGGAGCACGTCCGAGCTCGCCTCGCGCGGCAGATATGCGCGCAGAACACTTCCCTGAACGGCTACCTGCCGCTGGTCGCGCTGTCTGCCAAATGGGAGCAGGCCTTTGCCGAGTCGCTGATCGGCCAGGGCGAGGAGCGTGCGCTTGCAATGCAGCCCTCGAAGCTGTCGGAATTCATGACGACGGTGCGGGAACGCTTTGAGCAGGCCGCCCGCGATGGCGAGGCGCCGGTGCTGGTTACCTCGGCGGCGATCCGGCCCTTTGTGCGCTCCCTGGTGGAGCGCTTCCGGTCGCAAACCACGGTTCTGTCGCAGGCGGAAATTCATCCGCGCGCCCGGCTCAAGACGGTGGGGAGTGTTTGAAAACGCAGGCGGCTTTTCCGCCACAGACAACCATTTTGTGCTTGGTTGATTTTATCGGTCGAATCTGCCGCTTTAACGCTAAAGTCAAATTAACCTATTGTCTTAACACGCGTATTTGTGATTTGGCGTAAAGCCTAGGCTTCGCTGGATCGCGGGATTTCAAGACTTTTCACCGCTTTGTGATCGACACTGTGGAACGGAAAGCCCGATCCCTACGTTTCCAGCCATCAGTTGTTGAACCGGCCGGGGGAACGGCGAGACATACCCTCACGGCAAGTTGGACGGTAGGGAGCTTGCAGATGAATCATTCGATCTACAGCGCGGACCGTACGACCCATCTGAAGATCGTGGTCGTGGCGCTGGTCGCTGGCATCGCGGTTGCGGGTTTCGGCATCTCGGCCCGAACCGGCTCCGACGACACATACGCGCAATCGACTCGCGTCATCAAGGCCGGTGCGCCGGTCGCTGTAACCAATTCGAACGCGTCGGTGGTGCGCTAACAGGAATTGAAGGAATTCACGCGGCCTCTTTACCAGCCCCCCAAAGTCGCCACGTGGATAATAAGACCCCAAGACCCCAAGTTGACTCAGACGACCGAAAACGCCCGCTCCCCACGGGCGTTTTCTTTTTGTGGGATGAGGATTGCTCCAATGTGTCCCGGACGCGGTGCGGCATTCTTCATGCCGCTCCGCAGAGCCGGGACCGTAACGGACACCGACCTCTGTACGGCCCCGGCTGTGCAGCGCACCGCTCCGCAAGTGCTACGCGCTGCGCTGCGTCCGGAGAACGTTGGATCTCTAACGGTTAGTTGCCTGCGGCACGGTTTCGATCAGCTTGCCAACGAACACCGGGGCTGCGCTCGGCTTGCCGGTCGGCGAACCGCCTGATGGTTCGACCGTGACGGCGTAGGTTGCGTCCTTGACGATGCTCGCATCGTAGCCCGCGAGAGTCGGACGCGCGGTAAAGTCGCCCTCGCCGATCACGCCCAGCGAACGCGGCGCACCAAGCCGATCCGAAATCACCCATAACTCGTGGCTCTTGCCCGGCTCCGAAGGGGCATCGACCTTGCGCACCGTAAAATTCCTGGTGGCGCCGTCGACGGTGAGAATGAAGGCGGGCGAGCCGCCCTCCTTCTGCAGCACGGCGACATATTGCGCCGGAGCTGGAGCCGGCGGCGCGGGAACCTGCACCACCTGCGTCCGCGGCGGCGGGCGAAGGCTGTCCGGCAGCAGATCCGGCCGCACCACCTGGGTCACGACGATCGCGATCAAGGCCGCCGCGATCGCTGTCATGGCGGTGGCGAGATTGCGCCAGCGCCGGACTGGTGCGGGAAACGCGACGACGTTGCTGGGCTCCGTAACCGCCGCGGTTTCGACGGCGGCCGGTTCGACCGGCGGGGCCGCATCCGGCAGTACGATCGGCATCTGCACGCCGGACAATCCCGCTGCCACCTTGATCCTGTCCCAGACCTCGGGCGATGGTTCGACCGAGCCGACCATCTGGTTCAGCACGCCGAGCTTGTAGGCCCAGGCGTCGACCATGGCCGTGAAATCCTTGTCGATGGACATCAGGGCTTCAGCCTGCGCGCGCTCATCGGCGTCGAGGGTGCCGAGTGCATATTCCGCGGCGAGCGCGATATGGTCTTCGCTGTGAGCCATCATCTCAAAGCCCAAGAAATCAACGTCCAAGCCCTTAAAGCCCGAGGCATTCCCGGATATCCATCATGCTGCGCCTCAGCCATGTCTTCACGGTGTTCACCGGCGTCTCGAACTTGACGCTAAGCTGTTCGCGGCTCCAGCCGTTGTAGTATGCGAGCAGCACCAGCTTCTGCCGATCCGGCTCCAGCCGTCCGACGCATTCCAAGAGCCGCCTCAATTCCTCGGTCATCTCGCGCCGCGCCAGCGGATCGGGGGAATCGGCGGCGACTTCCATCGCGGCCGGCTCTTCCTCGATCGAGGCCTCGGTCCGCTTGCGGACGATATCGATGGCCCGGTTGCGGGCAATCGACGCCATCCATGTGATCGGAGACGCGACGCCGGGATTGAACTGTCCGGCGCTGTTCCAGATCTTGACGTAGGTCTCCTGAATGACCTCCTCCGCGAGATCCTGACGCCGCAAGATACGGAGCACGATGCCGAAGAGTTTCGCGCGCGTGGCGGCGTAAAGCCGCTCGAAAGCCGCCTCATCCCCCTTCGCGACCGCGGCAATCAGCCAGACCAGCTCAGCCGGCGTCAGCATTCAGTGTCGAGCCCCCTGATTTCGCCACAAACCTGGTAGTCGGGCCTGCCGCAATTCGGCTCTTCGTATCATATTGCGAAGCCAAGCGATCCGCCAAGTGCCGAATGAGTGCTCACACAAGTCTCGCGTTTTGTCGGCCGAAATGGCAGCATCACCGCGGTCGGCGAGCGGGGCATGATAGCCAGATGAGACGGCGGGAGTTCATCGCTGCGGCGGAGTCGCGTGGCCTGTTGCGGTTTACGCGCAGCACCCGGATCGGATCCGGCGCATCGGCTTTCTGCGCGCGGCGCCGCCGCCGCAACGAGAGCTCTATGCCAATGCCGGCCACGCTGGTCGCCCGCGCCGACGAGGTGATCGAGTGAGGATGCGCCTTGCAGCTGCGCTGGTGCTGGCGCTCGGCTGGTCGGCGGCAAGTTGGGCCGGCGACCTTGCGCACATCGGCAAGCCCGAAGCGCTCGGCTTTTCCCCGGCGCGATTGCAGCGGATCACGGCCTGGTATCAGGAGCGCGTCGACGCCGGCGAACTGCCCGGCGCGGTGGTGGCGATCGCGCGCAATGGCGAACTTGCCTACCTGCAGGCGATCGGCTTCCAGGACTTGGCCAGGAAAATCCCGATCAGGAACGATGCGATTTTCTGGATCGCCTCGATGACCAAGCCGGTCACCAGCGTGGCGGCGATGATACTGGTGGACGACGGGAGGTTGGAGCTCGACGCGCCGGTCGCGCAATATCTCCCGCAACTGAAGGACATGCAGGTCGCCGTCGAGAAAACCGATGCCTCCGGTGGAAAACAGATCGCGCTGGAGGCTCCGAAACGGCCGATGACAGTGCGCGACCTGCTACGCCACACCTCGGGACTGGTCTATCCGCCGCAATTCAACGATTCCGCGATCAACCGGCTTTACTACAAGGCGCGGTTCTCGCGAGACGGCACGCTCGCCGATTTTGTCGCGAGCCTCTCGCCGTTGCCGCTCGCGCATCAGCCCGGCGAGGTCTGGGAATACAGCTGGGGCGTCGACGTACTGGCGCGCGTGGTCGAAGTCGCATCCGGACTACGCTTCGACGAGTTTTTGCAGACCCGCATCTTCGCCCCGCTGCATATGATCGACACCGGCTTCTACGTTCCGCAAGACAAGCTTGCGCGGCTTGTCGACGCTCCGGAGCGACGCGAGCCGCAGTTCGATATCACGCGGCCGCGCAAGCTGTTGTCCGGCGGCGGTGGGCTCGCATCGACCGCGGGCGACTATCTGCGCTTCTGCCAGATGCTGCTGAACGGCGGCGAGCTTGATGGCGCGCGGATTCTAAAGCCTGAGACGGTGCGGGTGATGACGACGGCTTCGCTGCCGGCGGATATTCGTTTCATGCATCTGATCGGGCCGAAACAAGGCGCCGGGTGGGGTCTCGGCTTTTCGATCCGGAACAACCCGGAGGCCAGCGTGGTGCCGGGAGCGGTCGGCAGCTACAGCTGGAACGGGCTCTGGGGCACCTGGTTCTGGATCGATCCGGCCGAGAACCTGGCCGTAGTGCAGATGATCCAGGTTCGAGCCGACAAAGTGAGCCCGTTCTTCCTGGCCTTGCGCAATCTGAGCTATGGGGCGCTCCGCGCCGGCGAACAAGGCTTTGTGCCGCCGCTTGCTCTCCCGCTCCTAACCGACGAGACGCTCGCCGGCCTTGCCGGCCGTTATTATTTCGGAGTGTCCTCGAGCTCGCGCGACCGCAATGGCAGCGGCTTGACCAGCTTCGGAGGGATCGGGGCCGACCTCGAAATGGCCGACCGCGGCGCCAGGATCCTCCTCGTCCGCGACAAGTGGCCCGCTGCGGAGGCCGGGATAAAAAAGGGCGATGTGATAACCGACATCGACGATGCTCCGCTGGCCGGCAGCAAGATCGAGCAGGTGATCGGCAAGCTGCGCGGCGCGCCGGGCTCCGAGGTCCGGCTGAAAATTTCGCGGGCCGGACAGGAAACTCCGTTCGAGACGACGCTGAAGCGCGTGCCGATCTACCTTCGCGGCGTCGAACTGGAGGTCAGGCTTGAGGGCGGAAAACTCCTTGCCGAGGCGATCGGCCGCTGGCCGGTGCTTGATTTCGAGATCGGCAAGCCGGTGACACTGATGCCTGCATCCGAGGGCGAGTTCTATGTCGATGCCGGCGACCATACCCGGATCGCGTTCGCGCGAAATCCGGACGGCAAGGTTTTGCGCGCCGTGCTCAATCCGGGGCCGTGGCAGCTCGACGGCGTGCGGGTCGGGGAAAAATAGGCACCGTCATTCCGGGATGCGCCCTCTTGGGCGCAGGCCCGGAATCCATAACCCCGAATCGTGGTTATGGATTCCGGGTTCGCGCCGAGAGGCGCGCCCCGGAATGACGACCGTGTTTTGGGCTATGAGTCACGCCATCGCGATGCGGGCGCGCATCAGGCCGATGCTGTCCATGTCGGCCTGCTCGCGGGCGCTTTCCTCGGCGCGTTCGCGGGCCTGGTCGCGCTCGTCCAGCAGTTCGACCTTCTTCAATTCCTCGAACGCCTCGGCCAGCATGCTCCGGGCGTCCTCGAGCTGGATGCGCAGCTCGTCGGCGGACCGCGTCAGGTTCTCGCGGCGCTGGATCGCGGCCTTGGCGTAGGTCGGATAGGCGAAATGGCTGGGATCGTTGATCCCGGCACGGTCCTGCTCGTTCTGGATCTCGCGCTCGAGGTCGACCGACATGCGCTGGAAGTCGGCAATCATGCCCTCGATCTGGGCGACCCTCCGGCGCTTTTCATCGACCTGAAACTTCTTCAGGCGGATCAGGGTTTCACGTGACTTCATCGACTCATACTCCCCAGAAGTCCCTTATCGAACGCGGGACAGAACCGGCCTTCCGCAAGGGCCCCACCGGCATGACTAACCTGCGGCGGATGATGGCCTGACAAAGTTAGCGTTCCGTTTCTTTAGGGGTCAGGATTTCTGCGAGTTGGCGGTAACCGGCGCCTAACCCGGTCACTTCATCCTTCTGCTGGCGCAAAAAGCTCTCCAGCGGCTCGTGCAACCGGATCGCTTCGTCGACCTCCGGACTGGACCCGGCCCGGTAGGCGCCGAGTCGGATCAATTCTTCCATGTCGGCATAGGTAGCCATCACCTGCCGGCCCCGCAGGATGATCGGCAGGTAGGCCGGATCGGCCGATTTCGGCATCGTGCGCGACACGGATTTGAGGATGTTGATCGCGGGATAGCGGCCGCGCTCGGCTATCGCCCGCTCCATCACCACATGGCCGTCAAGGATGCCGCGCACCGCGTCCGCCACCGGCTCGTTGTGGTCGTCGCCGTCCACCAGCACGGTGAAGATGCCGGTGATGGTGCCCTGCCCCATGCCCGGGCCGGCCCGCTCCAATAGCCGCGGCAGTTCGGTGAACACGGTCGGCGTGTAGCCCTTGGCGGTCGGCGGCTCGCCGGCGGAAAGCCCGATTTCGCGCTGCGCCATGGCAAAGCGCGTCACCGAATCCATCAGGCACAGCACGTCCTTGTCCTCGTCGCGAAAATATTCGGCGATCGCGAGCGTCAGATAAGCAGCCTGCCGGCGCATCAATGCGGGCTCGTCCGAGGTCGCCACCACCACCACCGAGCGCGCGAGGCCCTCTTCGCCAAGGTCGTCCTGCAAGAATTCCTGCACCTCGCGGCCGCGTTCGCCGACCAGGCCGATCACCGAAATGTCCGCATCGACATTGCGCGCCAGCATCGACAGCAGCACCGACTTGCCGACGCCGGACCCTGCGAAGATGCCGAGGCGCTGGCCACGGCAGCAGGTGAGAAAGGTATTTAACGCGCGGACGCCAAGGTCCAGCGGCGGACCGACGCGCTTTCGCGAATGCGCGGGCGGCGGCAGGTTGCGGTACGGCATCGGCGACGGCCCTTGCGCCAAAGGCCCCTTGCCGTCGATCGGCTCGCCCATGGCGTTGAGCACGCGGCCGAGCCAGGACGGCGACGGCCTCACCTGGCTCGCGGCATTGGCGATCACCGCGCGGCACCCGCGCCGCACCCCTTCGAGGCCGGCGAACGGCATCACCACCGCGTTGTTGCCCGTAAAACCGATCACCTCGGAAGGAATGAAACGGTTGGCGCCGGTCTCGATCACGATGCGGGCGCCGACCGACATCGCATGGATGGGCCCTGCGATCTCCACCATCAGCCCGCGCACGCCGACCACGCGGCCATAAATATTGACGCCGTCGAGGTCACTGATCTGCTCGGCGAGCGCTTTCATTGCGAAAACCTTAAGTTTCGGCGCTTTCGAGCGCTCGCCTTAACTTCGTGTTTACCCGCATCGTTAATCATTACGTCACTGTCTTTGGTGACTGAGAGCGCTTGGCCGACAGAACGAAGGTTGAGTCGCGAGAGTCGGTTAGACCCGGCTCTTAATGTGAGACTTGAACGAGAACGGATACGAAAAACTGCTTCACCGCAATATCTTATGTCGATTCGACAAAAATTGCACGGATAGAGCTTGCGGGAGAGAATCAGATTTTGTTAACCATATGTCGTCAGGATTCGAATCAGTTGTTCAAAGGCGTTTTGAGTGCCGCAAGTGCGGCCGACCTGACGCCCGGAGCGGCGACGATAGGGGACTGGCATGCGCGTATTGCTGATAGAAGATGACAGCGCCGTCGCGCAGTCGATCGAATTGATGCTGAAGTCCGAGAGTTTTAACGTCTACACCACCGACCTCGGGGAAGAAGGCGTCGATCTCGGAAAACTCTACGACTACGACATTATCCTGCTCGACCTGAACCTGCCCGACATGTCCGGCTATGACGTGCTGAAGCAGCTCCGGGTCTCCAAGATCAAAACTCCCATTCTGATCCTCTCCGGCCTTGCCGGCATCGAGGACAAGGTCAAGGGTCTCGGCGTCGGCGCCGACGACTACATGACCAAACCCTTCCACAAGGACGAACTGGTCGCCCGCATCCACGCCATCGTGCGCCGCTCCAAGGGCCATGCCCAGAGCGTGATCCAGACCGGCGACCTGGTGGTCAATCTCGACACCAAGACCGTGGAAGTCGGCGGCCAGCGCGTGCACCTCACCGGCAAGGAATACCAGATGCTGGAGCTGCTCTCGCTCCGCAAGGGCACCACGCTGACCAAGGAGATGTTCTTGAACCATCTCTATGGCGGCATGGACGAGCCGGAACTGAAGATCATCGACGTCTTCATCTGCAAGCTGCGCAAGAAGCTCGCGAATGCCTCGGAGGGGCGCAACTTCATCGAAACGGTGTGGGGCCGCGGCTACGTGCTGCGCGAGCCGCATGACGACGAAGTGCGGATTCCCGCCTGATCCTTTCCAAGGAGAGCTTTGTCAGGCTCTCGCCTCCCGACTGGACCCCGCCGCAAATGGCGGGGTTTTTGTTTTTGTCGGGCCGACTCCATCTTCGCCTGCGGCTGATATCCGGCGGCTCCCTGACTATTTCCTTCCTCTCAGCGCGGAAGGAACGAGCCGCTTGCGATCATGCCATGCTTCAAACCGGATATCTGCCCTCAGCAATGGAGCGGGATGTCATTGCGCAAGCCTGGCGGGCCCCGCCAAAGAGGGCCGGACGGCCGCGAGCTTCCGCGCAACAAACCTGAATGGGATCGTCACCAACGCCAAGAATTGCAGAACAGCCCAGCATAGTGGGGGAAGAGCCACGAAATTCAATAAATCACCCGCAATGGCGGCGAACATGACGGTCTTGTCATCGATGTTGGTCAAACCAAATAACTTCCTCATGTTCTGAACAACATCCTGCATATCGCGGTGAGCATAAGTAAAATCATAGAAGAACCATGCGATCGCCAAACTCGCGATCACAGTTAATACCAGAATAGCTGCATCGGACTGGTATCCGGAACGAACGGTCATTTGCCTGAACAGCGCAGCCAGATAAGCCAATGCGGTGAATAACCCGCCAATAGGCAGACGCAGAATTGCCCCACCGAGGATGAATGGCAGGAGGTCGGAATGTCCAGTCACATAGGCTGCAACCAGGGCCACAATGATGGATAAGACGTAGAAACAAACAAAAAACAGGCTGTACCAATTTGCGACGCGCCATCCGATGGAAGCATGCCGTGCTGCCTTCAGATAGTCGTTCACGAGGGGATTGCTGTCGATATATTTCCGAAAATCAGCAGCTTTCATCAAAGCTTCTGCCTGGCGCAACCGCGTTCCTGAATGGCTGATAAAGTCGATTCCGCGCGCATTGGATTCCCAGCTTGCGGCCGCGCTTTCGACGCCGCGCAAAGTTTCGAGCCGCGCCTTTTCCGGTTCCAGCCAACGAAGAAACCGCGGCCACACCCGGAACAGGGCCTCATGAGCGACCTCGACGTTAGCGCCGCTCATGACCACGAGGCGCCATTTCTCAAACGAGCTTAAGATCTCCTTTGCTTCATCATCGAAGCTCGACAGGCTGGCGACGCGCCGGATGGTGCCACCGCGCTCATTGACCTGTGCCAGCGGAGGCAAGAAAATTCGCTGCGCGGATGCGTCTCGCGCGCTTGAAATTTTACCGCTGAGAGGGCCTTGCTGCACGCCCGGGTCGAATCCCCGAAGCGCCCTTTCGGCCGCATCCTCAATCAGGCCCATCAGCTTTCCGACGCTTTCATAATTGACCTTGCGAATTCGCTTCTCGACCTCGTATTGCTGCCAAAGCCGCTGCAAGGTGAACGCCAGCAAGGGTAGCGCGTCCTTGCCGCCGGCATCTTCCATCAGCATTTCGACCAGCTGGGGCTCGATCTCGACGCCATAGCGGGAGGCTGGCTGCTCGATGGCTTCGGCAATGCGGTAGACCGGCAGCGATCTCAAATCGAAAAGCCGCGTCCGAATTCCTTCAAGACGAGGCGAAGTCTGCACTTCCTGAAAGCTGTCGGTTCTGACCGTGAGCACGACAGCGTATGACGCAGGCTCGCCTTCCTGTATCTGCAGCAGCGCGCTCCTCACGTAATCGGCAAACGCGTCGGCGCCCTCGCCGACCGCATGAACGAGTTCTTCGCCCTGGTCAATCGCGATCAGAACGGTCGCGGCGGGGCGATCCAGTTTCAGTTTGAGCGGCGTGATTTCTGCGTCGAGCTGGCTGCGGAGCTTGTGCAGCATGGCCAAGTCGATCTCGCTTGATGCCGCTCTTTGCTGTTCCGGCGACAAGACCTTGGACAGGTCTGCTCGGGCTTTATCTGCGTCGGATTTGGCGGCGCGCCAGGCGCCGAGCAACCGATCCCGGATCGCGCCGGGCGCTTGCAGGAGATTCTGTCCTTCGATCGGTTTGGCGAGCGCCTCCGCAAAATTCAACAATGGTTCCGCCCCGGGCCGAAAACTGCGCAACGCAACCCATCCGCGCTCACGCCGCAACCGTGGCAACACTCCCGCCCTGAGCAGCGACGATTTACCCGATCCCGATGCCCCCTGTATCACATAGGCGCGTCCGACATACCCATAGGCGCGACGGTCGCCGCTGGCACGAAACTCGTGAAGGTCGTCCAGGACCTGGGCGATCTCGGAACTTCGGCCATAGAAGATCGCGGCATCCGCGTCGGTATCTCCGAAGCTCTGGAGACCTGGAAACGGCGCCTTCAGCAAGTTACCTTCGCCGTCGCGCCGATCCTCGATCGGAAACACCGAAGGATCCAGGCCTACTTTCACCAATGCCCCCGCCGCGCGCAGGCCTTCGATGAGGACCCCGCTGATGTGCGGATGTGCGGCGAAATCCAGGGCAGATGGAGCGCCAGCCTGAGCGATATCGACGCCCTGATCTTCGAGCAGAACGCGCGACAGGCGCGCCTTCTGCTCATCATCGAGCGTGGCGCCAGCAACGCAGATCAGCGGGATCATACGACGCCCGGCATACCAGCCGGCGGTAAACTCGCCGAAACATTCGCTGGAGGCCAACCAGCTCGGCGTGACCAGTGACAGTACTACGCGGCACGAGCCGCCCGCCCGTCGAAGTGCTTCCGTCCATTTGTCTCCAGAACGGATGTCGTGGTCGACAAAAATGTCGTCGAAGCCTTGATTTTTGAGCCAGCCTTCGATCGCAGACGCCAACGCGTCATCCTGGCTGGCGTGCGAAAAGAAAATTGCCGCCATGGTAATATCTCTGCAATAACACGTCGAAAGGGTTTTATTCCATATACAAGGAGGGGTTGCAATAGTGACGCGCGCTCCGCGCTCCATTGGTCAATCCGCGGGCGAGTTATTACCGGCACCGTTGTCGCCGGACGACTGACCGGTCCTGGAGATTGCAGATGGCGAGCAGACAGCTTCGATTTGGCATCGCCGCCTGCGGCGGGTTGGTGGCCGTGATGATGGTCGCGCTTGCGCCGCCGCTCCGCGGCCAAACCCCGCCCGCCTTCGCTCCGCCTGCCGCTCCACAATACACCCCCGACGGCCAGCTCAAAGTGCCGGCCGGTTTCGAGACCTGGGTGTTCGTCGGCTCCAATCTCGCGCTCGGCTACAGGGACGAATTGAAAGAGACCACCACACTCGAATCCACTCGGGCCGCGCAGCAACAGTTCCACAACATCTATATCAACCCCGAGGCCTACGCGTATTTTGTCGCCAACCAGGAATTCCCCGACAAGACCGTGTTGGTGATGGATGTGTTCACCGCGCCGGACCGCGATCCCAAGAATATCCTGACCGCCGGCTTCTACAACGGCAAGCAGATCGGCCTGCAGGTGGCGGTCAAGAACCTCAACCGCCCGGACGGCAAGACCACGCCGTGGGCCTATTACACGCTGATGAACCCGTTCCAGGCCTCGCCCGTGATGCTGCCGTCCGCGCCCGCGCACGAGGATTCCGAGTGCTACGACTGCCACAAGGCGCATGCCAGCAAGGATAATGTCTGGGTGCAGTTTTATCCGACGTTGCGCAAACTGCTGCCGTAAGGTTGGCGCGCGATCTCGTTCCGCTCGAGCCCGCTGCGAATTACGGGCAAGTAGCAACGCCCGTCATTCCGGGGCGCGCCTCTTTGGCGCGAACCCGGAATCCAGCACAGTGCACCAAATCTCTGGATTCCGGGCCTGCGCCCAAGAGGGCGCATCCCGCAATGACGGCACGGTGTTTGCCGGTTTTTGTTGAGGCATTGCACCCGCGAATCGCATAACTCGACAAATGGATCGGGCATCGTGCCGGACAGGTGAGCCGAATGATCCTGCAATCGCTTGCCGGGCTGCCGGCATTCCTGGTGTATTTCTGCACGGCGATCATAGCCCTGGTCGCCTATCTGTTCGTCTACACCCGCGTCACGCCGCACGATGAATTCCAGCTGATCCGCGACAACGATCCGGCCGCCGCGATCGCGCTCGGCCTCAGCCTGCTCGGCTTCGTGCTGCCGGTGGTCAGCGCGATTGCGCATTCCGCCAATGTCATCGACTGCCTGGTCTGGAGCGCGGTCGCGCTGATCGTCCAGGTCGCGGTGTATTTCATCGTGAAGATTCCGGTGCCGGACCTGTCGGTGCGGATCGCCAGGGGCGAGCTGGCGGCCGCGATCTGGCTTGGCCTCGCCTCGCTCGCCGCCGGCGCGCTCAATGCCGCCTCGATGATCTACTGACATGCCGCAAAAACCCACCCCACAGTTCGGCAAGCGCGAGCCTGAAATCGCCGCGCAACCGGTCAAGACCACAAAGCGCTCCGGCCATGTCGCGCTGCTGCTGGCCGGCACGGTCGCGGTCGGCAGCGGCGCCTATGCGCTGATGCCGGGCGAGAATTGCGCGCCGAGCCAGCCGGGCATGGCCGCGCCCGCCAATGCTGGATGTTCGCCGCGCAGCTCGTCGTCGGGCAGCGGCGGCTATTCGGGCGGCGGATCTTCGCGCTATGGCGTCTACAGCGGCGAGTCCTCGGCGAACAAATCCGCGTCCGGCACGTCGCCATCGGGTTCCAGTTCAGGCAACGTCACCCGCGGCGGTTTCGGCTCGTTCGCGCATGCCTTTTCCGGCGGTGGCTGACCTGCCGCACGATGCTGTGAAAGCATCGCCTTTCGCTTGCGCGCTTCGGGCGGCAATGTCTCAATAGCGCCGATCGCTTCACTCAGCCGGGGACAGACCCATGAAACGCTCGCGCCGCGTGGTATTGACCATGATGGGAACCGCTGCCGTCGGCGCCGTATCGATGGGCTTTGTGCGGCCCGGCGACTGCGGGCCGCAGGGAAGGCCGGGACCGGACGGGCGATGGCCAGATAATTGCCGCGTCCGCTATGGCGGTTTTGGCGGCGGCGGTTTCCGCGTGCAGGGTCGCGGCCATGGACATGGCGGCCACGGCGGTGGCGGCTAGCGCCGTCGCTGTGCCGAAATCATGCGGCGGATCGACTGTCCCGAGCGCGATGACTGGCGCTTGACCGCGCAAGCCGCCGGATTCGATTTTCACACGATCGACGGCGAGCGCTATTGGGACGAGCGCGGCTATTACGCGTTCACGCTCGACGAGATCGAGCGCGGCATCGAAACACCCACCGGCGAGATCGATGCGATGTGCCTCGAACTCGTCGGAGCCGCGGTCGACGACGAACACGCGCTGCAGCGGCTGAAGATACCGGAAGCGTTCTGGCCGCTGATCTCGGAGAGCTGGCAGCGCGACGACGCTTCCCTGTATGGCCGCATCGACCTCAGCTTCGACGGCCGGGGCCCGGCAAAGCTGCTGGAATACAATGCCGACACGCCAACCTCGATCTTCGAGGCGGCGGTGTTTCAATGGACCTGGCTGGAGCAGGCGATCGAGCGCAACATCATTCCGAAGCGCGCCGACCAGTTCAATTCGATCCACGAGCGACTGATCGCGGCCTGGAACAAGCTCGGCGCCGGGCGTCATCTGCATCTGACCGGCATGACCGAAAATCCCGAGGATGCCGGCACGCTCGCCTATCTGGAGGATACCGCGCGCCAGGCGGGTCTCCGAACCACCCTGATCGACATCGAAGATCTGGGCTTGCGGGATGACGGCAGTTTCGTCGATCTGGAGGATCGCGCGATCGAGCTCGCGTTCAAGCTTTATCCTTGGGAGTGGATGTTCCACGACGCATTCGGCGCGAGGCTGAAGGATGCTCCGACGCGCTGGGTCGAGCCGCCCTGGAAGGCGATCCTCTCCAACAAGGGAATTCTCCCGCTGTTGTGGGAGAGGTTTCCAAATCACCCCAATTTGCTGCCGGCCTGGTTCGAGGACGACCCGAACGCGGCACGGCTCGGCGGCTCCTACGTCCGCAAGCCGCTGTATTCGCGCGAAGGCGCCAATGTGACGATGGTCAGCGCCGGCGCCACGCTCGTCGAACAGCAAGGCCCCTACGGCGCCGAAGGATTTATCCGGCAGGCGTTCGCGCCTTTGCCGAATTTTGCAGGGTCCTATCCGGTGGTGGGAAGCTGGCTGGTCGACCATACCCCGTGCGGACTGTCGATCCGCGAGGACGAGAACCCGATCACGGGCAATACCTCGAGGTTTTTGCCGCACGCGATTTTGTGAGGGCGTCATGCGCTGGCTTGACCCGCGCATCCATCACTCTTCACAAAAATCTTTCCGCAGAGGATGGATGGCCGGGTCAAGCCCGGCCATGACGAAACCCCTTGTGTCCCGGGCGCGATGCAGCGCGTAGCCCTTGCGAAGCGCTGCTTCGCAGAACCGGGACCGTACCAAGCGCCGACGTTTGTGACGGCCCCGGCTCTGCAGCGCACCGCTTCGCAAGGGCTACGCGCTGCGCTGCGTCCGGGGAACGAGGTTAGCCCGCCGCGGCAACCATCTTCAGCGCCGCGCGTCCACCCCGCTCCGGGTTCGGACGATACAGCCCGCGCCGTTCCGGATACGGCTTGAACGCATCCGTCATGCCGACCACCGACTCCGCGGCGCCCAGCGCCAGCACGCCGTCGGCTTCCAGCGATCTCGCCAGACGGTTGAACAGGCCGATCTTTGTGTCCTGGTCGAAATAGATCAGCACGTTGCGGCAGAAGATCACGTCGAAGGTGCCGAGATGGGAGAAATCCTGCATCAGGTTCAGTTGCCGGTGCTGCACCATGGCGCGGATGTCGGCGTTGAGCTGCCACAACTCGCCGACCTGGCGGAAATGTTTGACCAAGAGCTGGATCGGCAGGCCGCGCTGCACCTCGAACTGGCTGAAGATGCCGGCGCGGGCTTTTTCCAGCACGCCGAGCGACAGGTCGGTGGCGACGATCTCGACCCGCCAGCCCGAGAGCTGGGGTGCAAATTCTTTCAGCAGCATCGCGATCGAATACGGCTCCTGGCCGGTCGAGGAGGCCGCGCACCAGATGCGCAAGGCGCGGCGGCCGGCGCGCGCCTGCATCAGTTCCGGAATGACGCTCTCGCGCAGATGATCGAAAGGGATCTTGTCGCGGAAAAAGAACGTCTCGTTGGTCGTCATCGCCTCGATGACATCACTCGTCAGTGCGTCGGCCCCGCTTTTCAGCTTCTGCACCAGTTCGCCGATGCCGATCAGGCCGGCCCTGCGCGCCAGCGGGATCAGCCGGCTCTCCACCAGATATTGCTTGTCGGCGGACAGATCGAGGCCGGAGCGTTCTTTCAGCAGCTTGCGCAGGTATTCGTATTCCCCGGGCGTCACGACCGCACTCCCGCGAACAGCTGAATCAACTTGGGCGCGATCTGATTGAGCGGCAGCACGGCGGCGCAAATTCCGGCATGGGTCGCAGCACCCGGCATTCCCCACACCACGCTGGTTGCCTCGTCCTGGGCGATGATGCTGCCGCCGGCGGCGACGATTTCCTTGCCGCCGCGCATACCGTCCGAGCCCATGCCGGTCAGCACCACCGCGAGGATGCCGCCCTGCCAGACGTCGATCGCCGAGGCAAACAGCGGATCGACCGCGGGCTTGCAGAAATTCACCGGCGGCCCGTCGTCGAGCGCGATCGCGGCATGCGCGCCCTGCCGCACCACCCGCATGTGGCGGCCGCCCGGCGCCAGATAGATCCTGCCCGGCCTGACGATCTCGCCGTCGATCCCCTCATGCGCCGGGCGGTGGCTGGCGCGGGCGAGGTGTTCGGCGAGAATGGTCGTGAAGGTCGGCGGCATGTGCTGGGTGATCAGTACCGGAAAGCGGTCGATCACCGGACCGATCTCGCCGACCAGCGTCATCAGGGCCTGCGGGCCGCCGGTCGAGGCGCCGATCAGCAGCGCGCGCGGCGGATGCGTCGAGAATGCGCGGCGCAGCAATTGCGGATGCGCCACCGGCGCCAGCGCGGGGCGGTTTGACAGCCCGCGATCGACCGCCGGCGCCAAAGGCGGGCTTGCCGCGGCCGGCGCCGGGCGGCGAAGTTTTGCGCCGAGATGGCGGATCTTCTGGATCAGGTCGTGGCGGAAGGTTTCGGCGGCGGCCGGCTCGCGGGTGCTCTCGGGTTTCGGGATGTAATCGGACGCACCCAGCGACAGCGCCTTGAAACTGATCTCGGCGTTGCGGCGGGTCAGCGTCGAGGCCATGATGATGACGAGGTTGCGCTTCTTGGCGAGCAGCTGCGGCAGCGCGGAAATGCCATCGAGGTCCGGCATCTCGATATCGAGCACCGCGACGTCGGGATTGACGCGTTCGACCTGGTTGACGGCGTCGAGGCCGGTGCGCAGCGAGGCGGCGACCACCATGTCCGGCTCGGCCTCGATCCAGCGGCCGATCAGGCCGCGGATCACGACGGAATCGTCGACCACCATGACCCGCAGCGGCTCAAGTCGCGCCGCCTCGCGGGTTGGGGGACTTGCCAGCGCAACACTCATCACTCACCAGACGCAACATCAACAATACAAGAGACGGGATCGCTTTCACCTCTCCCCGGAGGGGAGAGGTGAAAGCCGAAGCGCAGCGCAGGCTTCGGGTGAGGGGTTTCTCCACGCACTCGTACTCGCGGAGAGGCCCCTCACCCGCCGCGCATTTGACGATGCGCGTCGACCTCTCCCCTGCGGGGAGAGGTGAAGCGAGCGTCGCGGCGCTTCGACCAGAACCATGGCGCTAGATCAGGCCGACTTCATGGAATTTAGCCGTGACGATGTCCTTGTCGAACGGCTTCATGATGTATTCGTTGGCGCCGGCGTGCAGCGCGCGGGCGATGTGGGCGACGTCGTTCTCGGTGGTGCAGAACACCACTTTTGGCGAATCGCCGCCGGGCATCCGGCGCAAATTGCGCAGGAACTCGTAGCCGTCCATCACCGGCATGTTCCAGTCGAGCAGGATGGCGTCGGGCAGCCCGCGCTTGCAGACTTCCAGCGCCTTCTCGCCGTCCTCGGCTTCGGAGATCTGGAAATCGAGCCCTTCCAGGATGCGCCGCGCGACTTTTCGAATGACGCTCGAGTCATCGACCACCAGACATGTCTTCATTTTAGGCCTCTACTCTCTCAAAATCCCAAACCGCCGTTTCCATCTATCGCGCCTGTCACGCCGCCTGCAGGTCGGGCACGATTTCCAGCACGCGGTCGACGTCCAGCACCACCATCAGCTGCCCCTCCAGCCGGTGAATCCCGCACGCCATCTTCGCCATCCGCGGATCGAGGTTGACCGGGTTCACCTCGCGACTGTCGTCTGCAAGCTTTAAGACTTCGCCAACGCTGTCGATCAGCAGGCCATAGGATTCGCCTTTGAGGTCGACGCCGATCGCCATCGGCGGGCGCCCGGCCTGGTTTTTCGGCAGCCCGAGCCGCGAGCGCATGTCGATCGCGGTCACGATGCGGCCGCGCAGATTGAGCACGCCGGCGACGTCGCTGGAGGCCAGCGGCACCCGCGTCATGCGCTCGGGGATGAACACGTCCTGCACCCGCGAGATCGGCAGGCCGAACAGCTGCCCGCCGATCATGGCGGTGACGTATTCGGTGATGCCCTGTTCGGATGCTTTGGCGGCGCTGTTCATGGTCATGACCTTCATGCCGCCCGGTCGATCTCGGCGGTCTGCTCCTTCAGCGCGGCGATCAGGCCGGGCCGGTCGAATTTGGCGACATAGTCATGGAAACCGGCCTGGCGGCCGCGCTCAATCGCCGCCGGCGAGACCATCGAGGACAGCGCGATGATCGGCGTCGCGCTGAGGCGGTGGTCGGCGCGGACGGTTTCGGCGAACTCAAAACCGTTCATGTCGGGCATTTCGATATCGGTCAGGATGGCGTCGAACCTGAGGCCCGAGCGCAGCGCCTCCAGGCCCTCCTGCGCGTTGTTGGCGACCCTCACCTTGTAGCCGGCGGCTTTAAGCACCGGCGCCAGCATGTTGCGGAAGAAAGCGGAGTCGTCGACCAGCAGCACCGACTGCGCCGATGCCGACGGGCGCATTTCCTTGCGGCTGAACCAGTCGGCAAATGCCAGCGGCAAGAAATGCCCGACGTCGATCACTTCGGTGGCCTGCCCCTTGATCACCGCGGAGCCCAAAATTCCCTCCTGCGTGCCGGCGACCTCGATGTTGAGCCGCTCCTCGACAATGTCGATGATCTCGTCGACCACCAGCCCCATCGAGCGGCCGTCGTCCGAAAACACCAGGATCGGCTGCGCGCCTTCGCTGGCGATGCTGACGCCGTCCATCTCGACCAGCGGCATCAGCTGGTCGCGGTACTGCACCATGTGGCGGCCGTTCGATTTTTCGATTTTTTCGATCGCGATCTCTTCCAGCCGGGTGATCAGCGCCAGTGGCACCGCCTTGGGCTCCGCGGAGCCGGCGCGGAACACCAGCAGCGAAGTCAGCTGTTCGGCGGCGAGGCTGCGCATCGCCGCGTTCTCCTCGGCGATTTCGAGCTGCGCCGCGCCGGTGGTGCCGAGCGCTTTGGCGATGCCGTTGGGATCGATGATCATGATCACCGCGCCGTCGCCCAGAATGGTGTTGCCCGAAAACATCTCGATGTGGCGCAGCTTTGTCGACATCGGCTTGACGACGATTTCCTCGGTATGAAAAACGCCGTCGACCACGATCCCGAACGTCTGGCTGCCGACCTGCGTCACCACGATGAACCCGTTTTCCGGATCGCTGTCGCTGCCGCCGTCGATTCTGAGCAGCTTCTTCAGGTGCAGCAGCGGCAGCAGCTTGTTGCGCAGCCGCAAGACGGGCGTGTCCTTGATGCGCTCGATGCGATGTTCGGAATTGGCCCGCGCGCGCACCAGTTCGACCACGGCCAGTTGCGGAATCGCAAAGCGGTCGCCGCCGGCTTCGACGATCAGCGCGGAGACGATGGCAAGCGTCAGCGGAATTTTCACGGTGACGCTGGCGCCCTCGCCGGCCACCGATTTCACGTCGATGGTGCCGCCGATCTGGTCGATATTGGTGCGCACCACGTCCATGCCGACGCCGCGCCCGGACACGCTGGTCACGCTCGCCGCGGTGGAGAAGCCGGGCGCGAAGATGAATTTGTGGATCTGCGCTTCCGTCATCTTTTCCAGCTCAGCCTCAGTGACGAGGCCGTTGGCCACCGCCTTGGCCTTGATGCGCCCGGTATTCAGCCCGCGGCCGTTATCCGCGATGCAGATGATGATGTGGCCGCCCTCGTGATAGGCGGACAGCCGGATGGTGCCCTGCTCCGGCTTGCCGCAGGCGATGCGCTCGGCCGGCGTCTCGAGGCCATGGTCGGCCGAGTTGCGCACCATGTGCGTCAAGGGATCCTTGATCAGGTCGAGCACCTGGCGGTCGAGCTCGGTGTCGGCGCCGTGCATTTCGAGCTCGATCTGCTTGCCGAGTTCGGCGGAGAGGTCGCGCACGATGCGCGGCAGTTTTTGCCAGGCATTGCCGATCGGCTGCATCCGCGTCTTCATGACGCCTTCCTGCAGCTCGGCGGTGACGTTGGAGAGCCGCTGCAGCGGCACCTTGAACTCGGTGTCCTCGTGGCGGCGCGAGATCTCGAGCAGCTGGTTGCGCGTCAGCACCAGCTCCGACACCATGGTCATCAGGTGTTCGAGGGTGTCGACATTGACCCGGATCGAGTGGTTGGCGACGCGGTCGGTCTCCGCGGTTTCCGGCTCGGCAAAGGCTTTTTTCACGGCCGGCTTTGCGGCCGGTTTTGCAGCGGCGTCCTTGGCGGGTGCGGGCGGCGGCACTTCCGGCGCGGTCTCGCGGAACGCGCGCTCGAGATCGTCGAGCGACACTTCGCCGGGCCGCAGCGGCCGCTCCAGCACCTGATAGATCAGCGTGCCCTCGGCGATCTGCGGCTCGGCCGGCGCGGCGGCCGCCGACGCGGACGCGATCGGCGAAGCCGCCGACGCTGACATCGCCGCCATGCCGCGCTCGACCATCGCATGCAGCGCCTCGATCAGGTCCGCATCGCCGCCCTCGGGCTCTGCTTGCGTCGCTTCCAGCCCCGCCAGGATTTCCTTGATGCGGTCGATCGAGGACAGGATCAGCGTCACCGCCTCGGCGGTGACCGGCATGCCGTCGCGGAACTTGCCCATCAAGGTCTCGGCGGCATGCGCCAGCGCCTCGAGCCTGGGCAGCCCGAGAAAGCCGCAGGTGCCCTTGATGGTGTGCACCAGGCGGAAGATGTTATCCAGGATTTTGGCGTTGTTCGGATCCTGCTCGAACCGCACCAGCTGGTTATCGACGGTGTCGAGCGACTCGTTGGTCTCCGTCAGGAACTCGCGCAGCAGATCGTCCATGGAGCCGGCCTTACGCAACAGGCGCGCGGGAGGGACCCGCGCGTTTTACGAATCCGGTGAGTTTGGGGGCAAAGCGTTTAGGTTTGGTTGAGGATGAGGGGAGAGGGATGGGATGGTGGGGCGGGTTAAGGAGGCGTTAACCATGATGGCGCTCGCTCGACCTTAGCGGCAGCGCACCTCGATCCCAGGTTGAGATACGTTCAAGCGAAGCTTTAGGAAGGCGGAAGCAGCAAACAGAACCCGATCGGCTGCGTCCATGTGTGGACAAGATCATACGGCCTGGGCTCATCCTCTGTTGGGATGGACAGATTTTTCTTGACCGTTAAGATATGCTGCGTATCCGACCCGTCGGGATACGGGCGGCAGCGCTATGAGTATGGATTATTTCGATTTTTTTAGCGGTTGTGGGGGCACAAGCCAAGGAATGCTAGAAGCCGGCATGGCCATCCGGCTTGGGATAGATTGGGATCCCGACGCCGAGGCAACCTACCGGACGAATTTTGGCAAGGCCAAGTTCCTTTGCAAGGACATTCGCCGATTAAAGGTGAAGGACTTAGCGCCGTACATCCTGCGCACGCGAAACCGACCGATCGTATTCGGCGCTTGCGCGCCATGCCAACCGTTTTCGCGCCAAAACCGCGAGCGCCTGGGCAACGATGGGCGCCGGACGCTTCTCCGAGAGTTTCATCGATTCGTTAGATCATATCGTCCGGAATATTTGTTCGTTGAAAACGTACCCGAGCTTCACGCAGAGGACGAGTTGACAGGACCATTTGCAGATTTTCTTACGCTCCTAGACCGCCTGAACTATTACTACGCCTACAAGAGCGTGATGGCTTACCGCTATGGCGTTCCGCAAAGCCGACGCCGGCTGATTCTAGTCGCTAGCCGGTTAGGTCCGATACAGTTCCCCGCGGCAACTCACGGGCCTAAAACTAAGCGCCCTCGACTGCCAACAGTTTGGGAATTCATCTCGAGACTTCCGCCGCTGAAAGCAGGGCAGACCCATCGGACTATTCCAAACCATCGTGCTGCTGGTTTGTCAAAACAGAACCTGAAACGGATTGCGGCAACGCCCCCCGGTGGTGGACGGAAAGATTGGCCTCGAAGCTTAAGACTTGACTGCCACAAGCAGCATTCTGGCCACACGGATGTATATGGTCGGATGGAGAAGCACCGCCCCGCTACGGCATTGACGACAAGATGTGTGAGCCTTTCAAACGGCAGATTCGGACATCCCACTCAAAATAGAGCGATCAGCCTGCGTGAGGCCGCTTGTCTGCAGACGTTCCCAATGACGTTTGAATTTGAGGGTAATTTTACGTCGATCGCCCGTCAGATTGGAAACGCTGTTCCTGTAGAGTTAGCACGGGTTTTTGGTCTCGCTATTGTTCAGCACTATGCTGCGCTAAAGGGGACAATTTCCTGATGGGGCGGTTCCGCGTAAGAGCTCGTACCGTCGACATGCTCGGTCGTCAGCAAATCGCAGGTATTCCCACCGCGATTAGTGAACTGTTCAAGAATGCCCACGATGCCTATGCAAAAAATGTGGACGTCGATTATTTCCGCGAGGACAACCTTTTTATTCTTCGTGATGATGGCCTCGGGATGACCCGAGAGGATTTTGAAAGCCGCTGGCTCACGCTAGGTACAGAAAGCAAATTGGGGTCTGCAGAACTTGAGCCCCCACCCCGCGACCCAGACCAACCCAGCCGGCCGATCCTCGGGGAGAAGGGCATCGGCAGACTCGCCATCGCGATTATTGGGCCTCAAGTTCTAGTTCTCTCCCGAGCTCGCCGCGAAAGGAAACCATCCGAAAAGACCGTCGCGGCATATCTGCATTGGGGCCTTTTCGAGCTGCCTGGCCTCAACTTGGAAGAGATATTGATTCCCGTCAGAGAATTCTCGGGCGGTCTCTTGCCCAATGCACGTGATGTGGCCGGTATGGTCAAAGAAGTCCATCGAACGTTGGACAAGCTCAGCGAACGAACAGATTCAAGAATGATCGGAAGAATTCGATCCCAAATGGAAGGATTCGATATCGATCCTAACCGTTATGCCGGATTTCTGGGTGAGCCCTCTCTACGGGGAAACGGAACGGGCACTCAATTTTTTATCAAACCTGCAGATCCTATCATCAAAGATGATATCGACAGTAGACAAGCAGACAATAAGGCGACGAGGTTTGAGAGAAATTTGATCGGTTTCACAAATACGATGACCCCTGATCATAGGCCGCCCCCAATCATCGCTCGGTTTAGAGACCATCGAGATGAGGGAGAGCCAGAAGAGCTAATCGGGGATAAGGCCTTCTTTACCCCAAATGAATTTGATGAGGTGGATCACCACGTAAACGGCCGCTTTGACAAATATGGTCAATTTCGAGGAGCAGTAGGCATCTACCAGATGAAGCCCGAAGAGTATGTTCTGTCTTGGAACGAATCTACCGGGCGTCCGACCGAATGCGGGCCCTTTAGTTTGAGATTTGCTTACATGCAAGGCTCCGCACGGGACTCACTGGTGCCACCTGCCGAGCACGCGAGGCTACGCCGAAAACTTGAGCGGCACGGAGGACTTTACATTTACCGGGACGGCATTCGAGTGCAGCCATACGGCGATTCCGATTACGATTGGCTGGATATAGAACGTAACAGAACACTCGGTGCAGGATATTACTTTTACTCCTATCGAAGAATGTTCGGAGTGATCGAACTGACTCAACAAGCGAACGAGCAACTAACAGAAAAAGCAGGTCGCGAAGGCTTTCGGGAGAATCTCGCATATCGGCAAATGCGATCGATTCTGATGAATTTTTTCTTGCAGACGGCAGCGGACTTCTTCAGGGAGGATGGCAAGTATGCCGAGTCCCACGCAGAACGAAAAGCGGAACTAAATCGAAACGAAGAAATCCGGAGGAAACAAGCAGGTCAAGTACGAAAGAAACGATCAGAATTCCAAACGGCCTTGGGTCAAGTCTTCAGCGAAATCGACGAGCGTAAGCCAGAGCTTTTGATTGAACGCACAGTTGCGAGCACGAAGCAGGAAGCCGATAGGATCATCTCTCAGCGTATCCCGGTCCAGCAAAAAGCTATAGCCTTAATGCGTGTCGAGAAGGAAGGACGCGACGCCATCCACATGGTTCGCCAGCGACTGACAGTTACTCGACCACGAGTAGGATTGTCGCGAGAGTTGTCGAATGAATGGGCCGCTTATCAATCTCAGATAGCGCGCTTGGACGGTGAAGTTTTTGGTCCATCCGAGCAAGAACTCGAAGAATATGTCTCCGCCGCGGCGAAGAGAACAAAAATACCTTTAGATGACGCGCTACGTCTTGGTGCAACGGTTTCGGAGACCGCTGATGCCGCACAGACATCAATCCGGAGCTTACGAACTGATATCGGTTCGATGCTCACAGAAGTTGCCGGAAAGGTTCGAGATAGCACGCGTCAGAGCTTATTAGCCGTCACACATGCAGTTGATAATGTCATGGCCGAGGTGGACAAGCTTCGGCGCTCCTCGAGAAATATTGGCGAACTTGGAGCTGTAAGGGAAAAGCTGATTGGCCAAATAAATTCAGTATATGAAACCGAGAGACGAAATCTTGAGCGCATCCATGAGCAGCTTGGCCAGTTCGGCAAGATCTGGGAACAAGACGGGTACGATTCAGCGGAGCTTACGGAAGCTCTTGAAGAGGAGATTGACGAGCTAACGCGGCGACGTGACGCCGATCTTGATTTAGCTCAGATAGGTCTGGCGCTAAATACGATTAGCCATGAGTTTGATAAAACAGTCGGCTCTTTGCGAGATGGTTTTCGGCGTCTAAAAGCTTGGGTTGATGCGAACCCTGAGCTGGAGGGTCTCTATCGAGATCTACGTACCAGTTTTGATCATCTGGACGAATATCTTACGATGTTCACGCCGTTGGATCGTCGGCTACATCGATCTCAAATTGATATTTCAGGAAAAGAGATATCTCAATTTCTTGAAAATCTATTTGCCGCGAGATTGAAACGACATTCTGTGATGTTATCCGCGACGCCCAAATTTCTTCGTGCTTCCGTGCACAGTTATCCCTCGTCCATCTATCCAGCCTTCGTGAACGTGGTAGATAACGCGATATTTTGGCTTCAGCAACAACGAGCCAAGCGACAGATTATATTAGACGCCGAGGGTGACGATCTTTTAATTCGCGACAATGGTCCTGGCATAAGTGCTAGAGATCGGGAAAATATATTCGCGCTAAACTTTTCACGAAAACCGGGCGGTCGGGGTATGGGTTTGCACATTTCTCGAGAGACGCTTTCGAAAGTAGGACTCTCCCTGACGCTAGATCAAATTAAATCTGGGAGCGGAGCAACGTTTCGAATATCCCCAAAAAAGCGGGGATCAAGCGGAGGAAAGAGAAGTGCCGAGAGCTAATGCACCGTTTCGAGAATATCGGCTCGAGGCTGCCCGCAGTTTTGCTCAAACAATGATCATAGTCGATGATCAAGCAACGCAAACCGCACCTGAAGACCGCGTGATCCAACTCCGCCCACCCAAGCGCCTGGGTGTGTTAAGCGAAACGGTTGCCGCAGCCTCTGACCTGCAGGTAGCGAAGTCTGAGTCCGCTCACGCGCTTGATGCGAAGTCACTGATAGACAATGCAATGGAGCTTGGTTTGGTCTGCTCCGTGTTGCGCCCAAAAAAGGGAGAAAACATACGAAAGCGCGTGAAAAGAGTTGCCAGATGCGCCGATATCGTCTGCTTGGATTGGGAAATCTACGGCGATAGCGGAGCGTCGGCAACCACGCTCATTAAAGATATCGTCCTCGACGACGTCAGACACAATGGAAGGCTTCGGCTTATCGCCATTTACACTGGAGATACAACAAACAACAAGATTCTGGATAAGATCTCGGACTCATTCTCCCCGGCATTTCGATCTCGGCATGACCTAAAGCAAGAGTCGCTCCAAATTAGCACCAAAACAGGCCTAAAAATCGTCTGCCTTTTCAAAGCACATGGGATTCAATTACCTGAACCAAGAAAAAGAAATCAGGTCAGCGAAAATGCTTTACCTGCGAGATTGCAATCGGAATTCGCTTCTTTGGCCGAGGGCCTCCTTTCAAATGTGGCGATGGCCACGATCGCCTCTATTCGCAGTTCTACCCACCACGTCTTGGGAAGGATTACCGCTCGAATGGATGGACCGTACTTCCATCATCGTGCCATTTTACCCAACGTTGTCGATGCGGAGGAATATGCGGTTGATGTTGTCCTGAGTGAATTGAAAAGCGCGGTTGACAAGCAAGGCGTAGCACGAACGTTTGCGGGGCCTAATGCAGTCTCGGCCCGCATTCGGGAAATGGCGGCGACGTCGGAATTCACCCTGAAATATGTAGATGGCGGCGGGACAAAGGCATTTGCCCTGAATGTGGACAATGTCGTGAACCTCATTAAGAACGGCTATAACGCCACACAAAATACGCTCGGCGCGGCACGGCCCGGCAAAAAAGCGTTTTTGAGAGAAATCACAACCTTGTTTAGTGACGATCGTGCTACGGCTCGGACGGATATGCATCAGTTCGCAATTTTAACAGGCGTTCGATCTCATCCGGCCGAAAACCGATACAAGGCTGCCGAAACGGTCCCGCCGTTAGCGCTTGGTACCATCGTTCAAGACCCGAAGGGGCAGTTTTTGCTCTGCCTACAGGCAAGTTGTGATTCAGTTCGCTTAACGAGCAAAACTGACTTCCTATTCATTCCGCTTGAGGAAGTAGACGAGTCTCCCGATCATGTGGTGCCGATTTCCGGCAAAGGAGCATCGTCGTATGTAGGACTCTCGATCTCAAGAAAGTCATATGCGAGAGTACGATCAGTCGAATTCCAGCCGTCGGTAAATTCCCAGACGGTTGTCGTTACCAAGATTCTTCGGAGGCAAGGCTTCTATTTTGTCAGCACTGACGGAGTTCAATATCGCTGGATAGCGAACCTGAAAAGCCGTCGCGCATTACGTACAGCGCAACAACTCGGGCAAGACATGGGACGATTGGGGTTTGATGAGTTCGAGCCCTTTCGCAAAAGCAGTGACTAGTCGATTTGCTTTGACATAGCCCGAAGCCGGATCATCACGCATTGACAGATCGCGTCACCAAAGCCCGCCGGTCAGCAATGATGTCTGCCGTGCGCGGCAAAAATACGACGCCTGAGATGATCGTTAGGAGCACTGCGCATCGCATGGGGCTGCGGTTCAGACTGCACGGTGAACTGCCGGGGCGACCCGACTTAGTATTCGCAAAATGGAAAACGGTCATTTTTGTCAACGGTTGTTTCTGGCATCGCCACGAAGGATGTAAGCGAACGACACTTCCGAAATCCAACACTGCATTTTGGAAACAGAAATTCGATGCCAACGTCCAGCGCGACCTTTCCAATTACAAGAGCCTCGCCGCGCTCGGGTGGCGAGTGATAGTTCTTTGGCAATGCGAGCTGTCGAGCGTAGGGAATGCCGAAGCAAAACTTCGTCGACATTTTAGAGTGCGCGCGCAGGGTAAAAGCAGGCGCTCGGCGGCCGAACGTAGGGCTCAATAGCGGAAAGCCATTGCCACTTCTGACAATGGTCGGCAATTACGCTTCCGCTAATCCGCCCTATGGTCCCCCATCCTCCCCCGCACCTCGAAAAACGCCTCCGTCAGCCGCCCCAACACCGGCGACGTCACGCTCCCATTCGCCCCGCCGACCGGGTCCGCAATGTGCATCCTCCGCAAATCCCCCATGAACGCCCCCCACAACTCCGGCCCACCCTGCTCCAGCAGCTCAGCGCGGATGCTCAAATCCTCGCTCACGGGCAGATGCCGCCGGCCCCAGGCGCCGATCGCGGCGATGGTCGGCACCAGCGCGATCGCGGGCTCGGTCAGGCTGTAGATCGCCTTCTGGCGGTGGGTCGGATCATCAAGCCGGGTGAGCAGGCCGAGCGCGACCAGGCGTCTCAGGCGCGCGGCCAGGATGTTGGAGGCGATGCCTTCCTCGTTGCCGCTCAGCAATTCGCGAAAATGCCGGCGGTTGCCGAACATGATGTCGCGGAGGACGACCAGGCTCCAGCGGTCGCCCAGGACCTCCATGGTCAGGTTGATCGGGCATCCCGACCGCCGCTCGATGTCCACAGCCGCTTTTCCCTGTGCCGTCATGGCCGGGCTCGACCCGGCCATCCACGTCTTGCTCGTCGCATCCGGCGCAATGCGCTTTCGCTTATTGCGCCCTACGCTCCTCTCACCGCGTCATTCCGGGGCGCGCTCTTGCGCGAGCCCGGAATCCATAACCACGATCGGCGGTTATGGATTCCTGGCCTGCGCCCAAGCGGGCGCATCCAGAGGTGCGCAATTGCGCACCGGGGAATGACGGCCGAGTTTGTGGCGCACAAGGCCGGGCATGACGACGGTTACACCGGTTGCAAGGTAGGATCAGTTGTGGCAACACGCAACCAGTTGCAATCTGCAAGTAGACCAGAGGTTATCATGTCGAAAGTACGCGTCGCCGGCTTCTCCCTCTCGCTCGACGGTTTTGGGGCCGGGCCCGAGCAAATCCTGAACGATCCGCTGGGCAAGCGCGGGCCGGAATTGTTTCAGTGGTTTTTCCCGACCCGCACCTTTCAGGCGATGATGGGCAAGGACGGCGGCTCGGAAGGGCTGGACGAGAAATACGCGGCCGCCGGCATGAGCGGCTTCGGCGCCTTCATCCTCGGCCGCAACATGTTCGGACCCATCCGCGGGCCATGGCCGGATGAAGCCTGGAAAGGCTGGTGGGGCGACACGCCGCCCTATCATGCGCCGACCTTCATCCTCACGCACTATCCCCGCGCGCCGATCGTGATGGAAGGCGGCACCGTTTTCCATTTCGTCACCGGCGGGATCGAACAGGCGCTGACGCAGGCGAGGGCCGCCGCGGGCCCGAAGGATGTCAAGATCGGCGGCGGCGTCAGCACGGTGCGGCAATATCTTCAGGCGGGTCTCGTCGACGAGATCCACTTTGCGATTTCGCCGGTCGTGCTCGGCCAGGGCGAAGCGATGTTCGCCGGCATCGACCTGCCCGCGCTCGGCTTTCGCGTCGCCGCCCATGAGGCGAGCGAGAACGCGACGCATGTCGTGTTGAGGAAGTGAGTCTGGCCGTGCCTGGGGACGCACCAAACAACTATTCTCTCGTCATGCCCGGGCTTGCCCCGGGCATCCACGTCTTGGCGCAGGTGAAGCAAGTAGACGTGGATGGGCGGGGCAAAACCGGCCCCCGGTCTGGGGTGGGGCCGGGGGCCAAACCCCCCCCGCCCAATACCCGGTCATTCAGCCCCGCCCGGGGCCAGCCACTGTTTATCTAGTCAACGCACCGGGAGCTACTCAAGCCGATATCACGGCAGGCTTCCTCGCGAAACCAACGACCGACACGACGGAGATCGTCACCGAGCTTCTCGCTCGGATACTGGCGGCTGCCACGACCTCGAGGCTGACCCTGAACCTCCGCGAGACAAAGCACTGGGCGTACATCACCAACGTCTTGCGCAACCCGGGTGTTGGCCCTCGACCGTTTCTGATCCGCGCCGCCGTTCAACCCGACAAGACCGCCGAATCGATCAAGGAAATTGGTTCTGAGCTGAACGCGATCCAGGACAGCCGCCCGGTGTCCGAGGCGGAGCTCAGGGAGGCGCAGAACAGTATCGCTGATGGACTCGCCAGTCGATTCGAATCATCAGCTGCAGTGGCATTGGCCGGCCAACAAGCTGAGATCTACGGCTTCCGTCCCGACTACTTCGCCACATACGGTGATCGTGTGCGAGCTATCCGCCCCGCGGAGGTGACGGCAGCGGCACAGCAGATTCTCGGGCAGGGCGCGACGTGGCTGGTGATTGGTGACCTCAGCAAGATCGAGAACGGTATTCGGGCACTCAACCTCGGCGACGTGAAGGTGATCCCTGCCGACGCACGAAGCCTGCCGAAGTAGCCAGCTCCGCTGGAGCCGCTCGCCTTTCGCGTCGAAGAATCCACTCGATCGCCGGATCGCGTCCGGCACGAAACTCTTCC
>Ga0081539_10000171_pt1 | contig 152572 bp, 167 predicted proteins | sample TabmetS4T2R2_FD_71023 | JGI IMG/M metagenome (GOLD analysis project Ga0081539, IMG submission 71023) | Tabebuia heterophylla rhizosphere microbial communities from the University of Puerto Rico - S4T2R2 | ecosystem: Host-associated > Plants > Roots > Rhizosphere ... | reverse complement strand
GCACCGTGTCGCGCATCGATCCCGCCACCAACCGAGTCGTCGAGACGATCGAGCTCGGCCATCACCCCTTCACTCTCGCGGTCGGCGGCGGCTTCGCCTGGGTCGGCGTCGGCAAGAACGTCTACTTCGGAAGCTGCTAGCCCCCGATCTGAAAACGTCAGAGAAAGGCAGGTGGTGACGATGCGCCGTCTGATCGTCGGCGTTGTGCTCTTGGCACTCATCGTGGGCGCGCCGACTCTCGGCTTCGCCGCAGGAGAACGAGCGACGTCGAAACAGGGCGACATCCCATGTCCCGGCATGTGTCGTGCGAACGCCAACGGGACGCGGGAGTTCGACCTTCACTGGGGAGACCATGTGTCCGGCGACACGATCAACGTCAGCTGCGTCTACGCGCTCGGCGCGTACCAGCAGCACCCGCATCTCACGTGCGTCGGCGGGGGCAAGAAGGGGTACGACCCGGTGCTGGTCGTGTCGTGGACGCGGGGGGCGGTGACGATCACACGCTGTTGGAACGACTGTGCCAGCCCCAAGTCGAGGCTTCTGCTCACGGCGAGGCGTTGACGAGGGAGATGAGCACCCAGCACGATCATGCGCTGATCGGAGAGACGAGGCGGCGCGCACGGCCCCGCCGGATGGGGGCAGTCGTTCTCGTCGGTGTCGCGCTGGCCGGCGTCGTCGCCCTCACGACTGCCTGGACGAGCGCCCGCACCATTCACGACACATGCGGCGGCCTTGCCATCGGATAGCTGGTCGGCCACCGCGTCGACCAGTTGATCGAGATCGTCGAGGGCGTCGCGTGACGTCGATCCTTCCCGAGCTCGGAGGACGCGCTGACGCTCGCCCTCAGAGAGTGACGAGCCCTGCCGGCGCTGTGTGCGGGCGAGCTCGTGACATCCGAGACGATTGATGCGAGTCTTGGCGTCGTTCCGCGACAACTGCGATCGAGGAGGGCGACGTGTCCCGACATGCGGTAGCAGCCATCACTGCGCTCGCGATTCTCGGCGGGACGACCGCCGCCTCGGCAGGAGGGCAGCAAGCGTTCGCCCAGGGTCGGTATTCGAGTCCGCTGACGGCAGCCGACTTCACCCGGTATGGAGGAGAGATGGATCCGAACTTCCCTCATCCGTGGATCATCACGATGAGGCGGGGTAGCTGGAAGACGAACGAGAGGCCGGCGTTCGGCGGCGTCTACCAGCTGCGCGGCAACCAGATCACGTTCGTGGTCAAGTATCCCGCGGGCGCTGCGGGATCGCGCCAGACGCTCAGGTGGACGTACAGCAACATGCGCCTCACGTTCAAGGCCGTCTCGGGGGTCGAGGGCGGCGATCGGGCGATCTACCTGGCGCATCCCTGGCGCCGGCTCGGCCCGTAGTGGCGTCGATTCTGAGGACGTGCGTCGCCACCGCCGCCGCAGCCGGGGCGATGGCCGCGACGGGAATCGCGGTCGCATCGCACGCGACGACGTTCACCGTGTCGTCGACGCTCACCGGCAGGCAGGTGCTTCCCCACCGGATCCACTGGCTCGGGAAACCGAGCCTGCCGGAGTCTCAGATCCGCGAGGTGGAGTTCCTGATCGACGGGAGAAGAGCGTGGGTCGAGCACCACGCGCCCTACTCATATGGCTACGACGGCAACTACCTGGTCACGAGTTGGATGACGCCGGGCCTCCACACGTTCGCCGTCGTCGCCGTCGCGACCGACGGGCAACGCGCGACCGTTTCCAGCAAGGCGCGAACCCTGCGGTCGGCGCAGCCGCCCGCGGTGCTCGCCGGCTCGTGGCGTCGGACGGTGTCGCTGCGTGAGGCGGGGCCCGCCGGTCGCGCGGGAATCTGGACACTGACCGTCGATCGCGTGGGGTGGCGGCTCCTCGACCCGAGTCGCCGCCGAGGCGCGTTGATCGACGTCGCCTACCTGTCGCCGGCCACGCTCGAAGCCCGCGGCGGCATCGCCACGCGCAACGGCGACCCGCGCGAGAACAACCCCTGGTGCGACGAGCCGTTCCAGCCGGTCCGGTACCACTGGCGCGTCGCCGCCGATCGGCTGACACTCGCGCTCGCAGGACCAAGCCGTTGCGACGGGCAAGCGCGTCTCTGGGCCGGTGACTGGACGAGGGGCTAGGGGGTCTCTACATCCCCATCGCGTGGTACCCGGCGTCGACGTACAGCGTCGTGCCGGTGACGTTCCTCGCATCGTCGGAAAGAAGGTAGGCGGCGGCAGCGCCGCAGTCCCCCGACTCGATCGCTCGGTGGAGCGGGGCGCGCTGCTCGAACATGTCCTCCATCAGCGTGAACCCCGCGATCGAGCGCGCCGCGAGCGTCCGCACCGGGCCCGCCGAGATCGCGTTGATCCGGATCGACTTCTTCCCGAGATCCCAGGCGAGGTAGCGCATCGACGCATCGAGCGTCGCCTTTGCCACGCCCATCACGTTGTAGTGCGGCACGGCGCGGACGCCGCCGAGGTAGGTCATCGTCACGATCGACCCGCTGCCGCGCGACTCCATCAGCGGCTCCGCGCGGCGCGCACACGCGACGAGCGAGTACGCGCTGATGTCGACCGCCATCCAGAACCGGTCGCGCGGCGTGTCGGTGAACCGGCCCTCGAGATCCTCGGCCGCGGCGAACGCGACGGAATGCACGAGCACGTCCAGGCCGCCGCCGAACGCGTCCTTCGTCTCGGCAAAGACGCGGTCGAGGTCGTCGTCGGAGCGGACGTCGCACTCGGTCACCAGCTTCGTGTCGACCGTCGCGGCGAGGTCGCGCACGGACTTCTCGATCCTCTCGCCCTGGTAGGTGAACGCGAGCTCGGCGCCCTCCGACGCGAGCCGCTCGGCGATCGCCCACGCGATGGAGCGCCGGTTCGCGACGCCCAGCACGAGCGCCTGCTTCCCTTCGAACCTGCTTGGCACCCGGCGATCCTACTTCGCCGCGCTACCGTCGCCGCATGCGTGCCTTCGCTCACGACGTCTTCACGTACCCCCTCCCCGCGGGCCATCGGTTCCCTCTCGGCAAGTACCGCATGGTGCGCGAGGCCGCCGAGCGGATGCCCGGGGTCGAGGTCGCCGACGCGGAAGCGGCAACCTGGGAGCAGCTGCGGCGGACGCACCGCGACGACTGGGTCGAGCGCGTCCGGGACGGCAGGCTCGAGCGGCGGGAGGAGCTCGCGCTCGGCCTCCCGTGGTCGCCGCAGCTCGTCGAGCGTTCGAGGCGGGCAACCGGTGCGACGATCGCCGCCTCGTACGCCGCGCTCGAGGACGGCGTCGCGATGAATCTCGGCGGCGGGACGCATCACGCGTTCGCGAGCGTCGGCCGAGGCTTCTGCGTGTTCAACGACGTCGTGACCGCCATCCGCGACGTGCGCGCGTCCGGGCGCGCGCGACGCATGCTCGTCGTCGACGTCGACGTCCACCAGGGCGACGGGACGCATTCGCTGCTCGCTGGGGACGCGGACGCCTTCACGCTGTCGGTCAACGGCTTCCGGAACTACCCGTTCCGGCGCGTGCCCGGCGACGTCGATGTCGACCTCCCTGACGACACCGGCGACGAGCGCTATCTGACGGAGCTCGAGCGTGCGCTGCCCGGCGCGCTTCGCCGCGCGCGTCCCGACCTCTGCTACGTGCTCGCGGGGGCCGACCCGTACGAGGGCGACCGCCTCGGCCGCCTCGCGCTCTCGAAGGCGGGGTTACACGAGCGGGACGTGCTCGTGCGCGCCACGCTCGCGCAAGCCGGTGTGCCCGTGTGCGTTACGCTCGCCGGCGGCTACGCGGAGGACATCCGCGACACCGTCGAGATCAACCTGGGAACGGTGAGGGTATTCAGCGCGTCGCGGTCGTAACGGGAGCATCCTCCGGCATCGGCGAGGCGACCGCGCGGCTCCTCGCGGAGAAGGGCTGGAGGTGCGTGCTCGTCGCTCGGCGGGAGGATCGCCTGAAGGCGCTCGCCGAGGCGATCGGTGGCGAGGTCGAGCAGTGCGACGTCGCCGACCGGGCCGCGGTCGACGCGATGAGCGCCCGCATCCTCGAGCGAGACCCAGCGATCCACCTGCTCGTCAACAACGCCGGGATGCCGGCGCGCGGGACGTTCCTCACGGTCGATCCCGACCTGATCGAGCGTGTGATCCACGTCAACTACCTCGGCGGGGTGTGGATGACGCGCGCGCTGCTGCCCGGGCTTCGGTGGGCCGGCGCGGGCGAGGGCGCGCACGTCGTCAACGTCGTCTCCGTGGCGGGGACGACGGCGTTCGCGCCGGCCGGCGCCTACTCCGCATCGAAGCACGCGCAGCTCGCGTTCACCCGGTCGCTGGCCGCGGCGCTCAAGGGCTCCGGCGTCGCCGTCCACGCGGTCCTGCCGGGCTTCGTCGAGACCGAAGGGTTCCCGCAGAAGGGCGTGCTGAAGAGTCCCCTGCTCGCGCGTTTCGTGATCCACCCGCCGCGCGTCGCCGAGGCCATCCTGCGAGCGGTCGAGAAGAACAAGCGCGAGATCACCGTCCCATGGTTCCCGTACCGCTTCGTCTCGATCCTGCAGGCGGTAGCGCCGGGACTCATCGCGCGATTCGTGGGGATGTCGGACTACAAGCACCCACCGGACGGAGAGCCGAGCACGGTGTCAGAGGCTTCTGATCGATAATCGAGCAAAGGTGTCAGACACCGTCGATCGATAATCGAGCAAAGGTGTCAGACACCGTCGATCGATTATCGGTCAGGCTTGCGGGCGACGTACCAGCCGACCTCGACCTCGGACGACGCGGGCGCCATCCGCTCGAGACGCTCGCGCTCGTCGCCTTCCACACCGACGAGATCGAGGTAGCGGCCCATGTCGCGGTGCTCGTGGACGATCTCGTTCGCGAGGACGACGAGGTCGTTGGCCTCGAGGAACCCGCGGATGTCTGCGTCGGGCAGGAGGCGCGTGTGCGAGGCGTCTCGCGCGCGCTCGAAGCGGTCGCGTTCGAGGCTCCGGAGCGGATCGACGTCGCCGAGCTGGTCGGCGATCAGGATGAGCCCGCCCCGCCGCGTCACCCGCGCGATCTCGGAGACGACGAGCTCGGGACGTCGGACGTGGTGGAGCACGCGGAGACAGCCGACGAGGTCGAAGTCGCCGTACGGGAAGGGCAGCGCGGTCGCGTTGCCGACGACGAACGTGCAGTTCGCCGGGGCATGCTCGCGGGCGGCGGCCAGGTACTCCTCGGACTCGTCGACGCCGACGACGTCCTTGACGTGTGGCGCGAGCGCGTATGCGAGCGCTCCCGTGCCACAGCCGACGTCGAGCGCGTGCTCGTCGCCGCGAAGCGGCGCGAGCAGTCGCATCACGCGCGCCTCGAGCTCGGCATGGCGTTCCGTCTGGAGGGCGCGGCGACGCTCCACCCTGTCGATCACCCGACCACCTCCCTCCGCGCGCGGTCGGGAGAGGCGCGGATCGCGCATGCGAGCTCGTACGCAATCGTGCCCGCGGCGCGGGCGTGGGCCTCGAGCGTCACGCCGTCGCCGACCAGGGTCACGGTTGCGCCCACGGGCACCGGGCTCGGCAGCAGCACCGCCAGGGCATCCATCGAGATGGCGCCGACGACGGCCACGCGGCTGCCGTCGACGAGCACCTCGGTGCCCGTGAGGTCGCGGCGGAACCCGTCGGCGTAGCCCACCGGCACGATGCCGATCCACGTGTCGTCTTCGGCGACGAACGTCCGCCCGTAGCCGGTCGACTGCCCGCGCGCGAGCCGGCGAAGCTGGGCGATCTCGGAGACCCACCGAAGCGCCGGCCGCAGGCCGAACCTGGATGCGTCGGCCCCGGCCGGGTCGATGCCGTAGAGCGCGATGCCGCAGCGCGCTGCGTCCAGGCGAGTCACCGGGAGCATCAGCGCCGCCGCGCTGTTGGCGGCGTGACGGAGGTAGCGCCCGGCGTACGGCTCGGTCGCGCGGAGGAACAGCTCCAGCTGGCCGAGCGCGAACGCGAAGTCGGACTCCGCCGTCGCCAGATGCGTCATCAGCCCCACCACCGAGCGGCCGGGCGAGGGAAGCTCGCTCAGCCCCCACCTCCCCATGCCCGTGTCGAGCTTGAGGTGGACGTCGACGTCGTCCGGTACGCGCTCGTCGCCGACCGTCAGCTCGAGACGCGCCTCGCGTGCCCGCCGCACGTCCTCGGGCGCCGTCGGGCCGAGGACGAGGATGCGCGCATCCGCAAGGGCGGTCCGTACGGTGATCGCCTCGTCGACGGTGGCGACGCAGAGCGCCGCGGCGCCGCCCTCGACGGCCGCCCGCGCCACGTCCGTCGCCCCGTGGCCGTACCCGTCCGCCTTGACGACCGCCCAGAGCTGCGACCCGTCGAGGGTCTCGACCAGCCGGCGCGCGTTGTCCCTGATCGCGCCGACGTCGATCGTCAGGAGCGAGCGGGTCACGCCTGCATTCTCGCGAGCGCGCTCAGGCGAGAACCGCCGGTAGGGCCGCGACGACGTCGCTCGCAACGAGCCCGCTCTGGTGGGGAGCAGCGCGGGCTGCCAGGCCGTGCGCCACCGCCGCGGCCGCCGCCGCGTCGACGGGGTCGAGCCCCTTGGCGAGGAACGCGCCGACGACCCCCGTCAGGACGTCGCCGGTGCCGGCCGTTGCCAGCGAGGGCGGGCCGGTGTCGCAGACGACCGTCCGCCCGTCCGGAGCACGCACGATCGTGTCCGGGCCTTTGAGCAGGACGACGGCGCCGAACCGCTCCGCGCACCGGCCGACGGCCTCGAGCCGGTGCGCGGAGACCCAGTCGGACTCGACGTCGAGCAGCCGGGCGAGCTCGCCCGCGTGGGGAGTCAGGACGAGGGGCGCGTCCCGGTCCACCGGCTCGAGCCCGAACAGGCCGTCGGCGTCGACCACGGCGGGGAGCGAGACGTGCTCGAGCAGCCCGCGCACGAGAGCCCTTGCCTCGGCGGAGCGGCCGAGGCCCGGCCCCACGGCGAGAGCGGAGGCTCGCTCGGCGTCGCGCCCGAGCGCCTGCACCGCCCCGGTCCAGTCGAAGCCGCGCTTGACAGGCTCGAGCGCGAGCGTCTCCGCGACGGCGAGGGACGCCTGTGGGACCGCGAGCACGACGTACCCGGCGTCCGCGCGCATCGCAGCGAGCGCGGAGAGCACCGGGGCGCCGGTGGTTCCGGGCGATCCTCCGACGACGAGCAGCGAGCCGGCGGTGAACTTCGTGTCGCCCTGCGACCGGCGTGGGACGCGGTCGAGGATCGCCGGCGTCGCCCGCACGGCGGCGGTGGAGACGTGCTCGAGCCCGATGTCCGCGACGACGACGTGGCCTGCGTGGAACCGTCCCGGCGAGACGACGAGTCCGGTCTTGCGCCCGTGGAAGGTGACCGTCAGCTCGGCGGAGACGGCCGCGCCCTCCACCTCGCCGGTCGACGCGTCGACGCCGGAGGGCAGATCGACGGCGACGACCGGGCAGCCGCCCGAGTTGATCCGCTCGATGAGCGCGGCCGCCTCGGGTCGCGGCGCGCCGTGGAATCCCGTGCCGAACAACGCGTCGATCACGAGGTCCGCCCCGGCGAGGTCGTCCGTCTCGACCGCCTCCCGGCCCCACTGGCTCAGGATGCGGGCCGCGATCCGGCCGTCGCCGCCGTTCGCCCCCTTGCCGCACACGACCGCGATGCGCTGCGCGTCCGGGTACGAGCGGAGCACCTCGTCGGCGACGGCGGCGCCGGCGCGCTCCATCAGCTCGCCTGTCGTGCCCGGGTACCCCGGGTACCGCGCCTCTGCGTCGCGCATCTCCTCGGCGGAGTAGAGCGGCTCGTGCATCACGGCCGCGGCCGGCGTGCGGGCGGCGACTCGAGGTCGGCGACGCACGACGCGGCGGCGATGGTGTGCGAGTGCGTCAGCGAGACGTCGATGTCCCGCATGCCGACGCGCTCCGCCCAGCGCAGGGTCTTCCCGGAGAGCGTCACGCCCGGCTTTGGCGGCCCGACGATCTCGATCTCCTTCCAGGTGAAGAGCACGCCGCAGCCGAGCGCCTTGCCGACCGCCTCCTTCCCGCAGAACCGCGCGGCGTACGACTCCGCCGGATTGCGGCGCGACTCGCAGTAGGCCTGCTCGTCCGGCGTGAAGCATCGGTCACGGAAGCCCGGACGTTCGAGCGCGCGGCGGATCCGCTCGATCTCGATCACGTCCGTCCCGACCCGCACGGCCATGCTCAAAGATGACGCTCGAGCCAGTCCGGAAAGTCTGCGACGGAGCTCAGCACGGCATCGGGCGTCACGTCGAGGCCCTCGAGCGTGTCCGGCCGGAACTTCCCGGTGCGCACGAGCGCCGTGCGCATGCCGAAGAGCTGGGCGGGTCGCACGTCGGTCTCGGCGTCGTCGCCGACGAACCACGTCAGCTCGGGCTCGGCGCCGAGGGCATCGAGCGCGGCGGCAAAGTAGGCCGCGCTCGGCTTGCCGAGGACCGTCGCCTCGACACCGGTTGCGTACTCGAGCCCGGCGACGAAGGCGCCCGCATCGAGCAGCGGCCCGCGGCTCGTCTGCCACCAGCGGTTCTTGTGCAGGCAGTAGAGCTCCGCGCCCATCTGGATCTCGCCGAACGCGCGGGCGAGGTTCATGTAGCTGAACACCTGGTTCGGCTCGAGTGTCTCGTCGCAGCCGCCCACGAGCACGGCGTGAGCGCCCTCGCCGACGAGCTCGAGGCCGTCGAGGTCGGGCACGACGCCCGCCATCACGAGGGCGAACACGCGCTTGCCGGCGAGCTCGCGCGCGGCGGTGCGCGCCGTGGTCTGCAGCTCTTCGTCCGCGACGTCGAAGTCCAGCGCGCGGAGCTCGTCGGCCAGCTGCGCGCGGGGGCGCGTCGAGTTGTTCGTCACGAACCGGAGTGCGTGCCCCGCCTCGCGCAGCCGCGCCACCGCGGCCGGCGCACCGTGGATCGCCTCTCCGGAGACGTGCAGCACCCCGTCGACGTCCAGGAGAATGCACGCCATGGGCCGTGAGTCTATTCGTGTCACGCGGTCGGTCACCATCGACCCCGGCGAGATCGAGCTGCGGACGTCGCGCTCGTCCGGGCCTGGGGGCCAGCACGCCAACACCGCCGAGACGCGTGTGGAGGCCGTCTTCGACGTCGAGGCGTCGCCCTCTCTGAGCGAGGCGCAGAAGCGCAGGGTGGTCGCGCGCGCAGGCCCTGTGCTCCGAGCGGTCGCGCAGGACGAGCGCAGCCAGGTGCGCAATCGCGAGACGGCCGTGGAGCGGCTCGTCGCGAAGCTCGCCCAGGCGCTGCGGGTGGAGCGCCGCCGTGTCCCCACAGGCCCGACCGAGGCGTCGCGTAAGCGGAGGCTCGAGTCCAAGCGCCGCCGCGCCGCTGTCAAACGGGGCCGCGAGCGGCCGGCCGATGAATAGGACTTTGTGGTGAATCACAACGAGCAACTCACGCCCGATCTCGTCGACCCCATGCTCCGCGGGCGGTTCGGGCGGCCCTACCTGTGGAGCGAGGAGTGCGAGTCGACCCAGGATGCCCTCCGCGACCCGTCGCTGCACGAGGGCACGGTCGCGGTGACCGAGCACCAGACGGCAGGTCGGGGACGAGAAGGACGGACGTGGGAGGACGCGCCGGGGCGATCGCTGCTCCTCTCGCTGCTGCTCCGCCCGCCCGCGAGCTTCCCTGTGCAGCAGCTGTCGCTGGTCGCGGGTCTTTCGCTCGTCGAGGCGATCGACGCCGTTGCGGAGACGAGCGCGCAGATCAAGTGGCCGAACGACGTGCTGCTCGACGGCCGCAAGGTCGCCGGCGTGCTCCTCGAATCGTCCGAGGGGAGGGTGATCTGCGGGATCGGCGTGAACGTCTCCCAGACCGAGGAGGAGCTCCCGTCGGACGCCCGCGTGCCGGCCGCCTCCCTCCGCACGGCGACGAAGCGCGAGCACGACCGCGCAGCGCTCCTCGTCGAGCTCCTCGCCCGCCTGCAGCGGCGCTATGACGAATGGCTCGACCTCGGCCTCGCCCTGTTCGTGCCGGATCTCACGCGCCGGGATGCCCTGCGCGGCCTCGCGGTGACGGTCGGCGGCGTCTCGGGGACGGCGGCGGGCATCGCGGCCGACGGACGCCTCCGCATCCGCGCGAAGGACGGGACGGTGACCCTGGTCGCGAGCGGCGAGGTCGAGCCGAAGCTCAGTCGCCGCGGGCCTGGACGTGCTGGAAGCCGAAACGACCCTTGATGCAGAGGTTGCCGCGCGTCACGTCGTGGTCGTCGGGGCTCGTGACCTTGACGATCGCGTTGTCCTGGACGTGCAGCTCGAGCGAGCAGCCCACGCCGCAGTAGGGGCAGATCGTCTCCGTCACGGCCTGCTCGTCCTCACGCCACGCGCCGGCCTCGCGCAGCTCGTGCTCCGACCGGAACATCAACGCGCCGGTGGGGCAGACGGCAATGCAGTTGCCGCAGTAGACGCAGGCCGACTCGGGAAGCGGCGTGTTCAGCTCCGTCGAGATGCGGGCGTCGAAACCGCGCCCGGCGACGTGGATCGCGAACGTGTTCTGGTACTGCTCGCCGCAGGCGTCGACGCACTTGTAACAGAGGATGCACTTCGAGTAGTCGCGGACGTAGAGCTCGTTGTCGACCTTGACCGGCTGGTGCACGGTCGCGGCGGTACGCCCGTCGGGCTCGGCGTGGTGGCCCGTGCGCGCGCGATCGCGGTCGAGACTGGGCGGCGCCGGCGGGCCGAACCGCTCCGGCGCCGCGTCGTAGCGCTCGAGATAGCCCGGTGCGACCGGGGTCGTCGACAGGTCGACCGACGAGGCGAGGAGCTCGAGCACGAGCCGGCGTGACAGTCGTACGCGCTCCGAGTCGGTCTGGACCTTCATCCCAGACTCCGCCTTCCGCGAGCACGACGGGACGAGCACGCGCGAGCCCTCGACCTCCACGACGCACACGCGGCAGACGTTGGCGGGCTGCAGCGTCTCCCCGTAGCAGAGCGTCGGGGTCTCGATGCCGAGCCGCGTGCAAGCGTCGAGGATCGTCGCGCCCTCGAACACCCGGACGGACTGCCCGTCGACCTCCAGCTCGATCATCCGCGCCGGCGCCAGCAGCTCCGTCATGCCGTCTCCTGGAACACGTGGAGCCGGCGGATCGCCGACTCGATCGCGCTCGACGCCGTCTGCCCGAGACCGCAGATCGACGCGTCGCGCATGCACTGCCCCACCTCTCCGATCAGCGCCAGCTCGCGCTGCACGCCGCCGTTCGTCGCGCCGGAGAGCAGCCGCGCGAGGGCCTCCTCCTGCCTCACCGTGCCGACCCGGCACGGGACACACTGCCCGCAGGATTCGTCGCGGAAGAAGGCGGCGATCCGCATCAGGAAGCGCGGCAGGTCGACCGTGTCGTCGAGCACCATCACGACACCCGAGCCCAGAGTCGTGCCCGCCTCCCGTGTCCCCTCGAACGTGAGGGGCACGTCGAGATCGTCAGGGGCGAGGAACCCGCCTGCCGCGCCCCCCATCAGCACGGCCTGAAGCGTCCCGCTGCCCGCGACCCCGCCGGCGAGCTCGAGGAGGTCGCCGAGCGTGGCGCCGAAGGTCACCTCGTACGTGCCCGGCCGCGCGACGTGTCCGGAGAGGCAGAGCAGCTTCGTGCCCGTTGAGCCTTCCGTGCCGACCTCGGCAAACGACGGGCCCGACCCGAGGACGATGTCGAGCACGTTGACGAGCGTCTCGACGTTGTTCTCGACCGTGGGCTTGCCATGGAGGCCGACCTCGACGGGGAACGGAGGCTTGTTGCGCGGCTCGCCGCGCTTGCCTTCGATCGACTCGAACAGCGCCGTCTCCTCGCCGCAGATGTAGGCGCCCGCGCCGCGGCGAAGCTCGATGTCGAAGGCGAAGCCCTCGCCCATCACGTCGCCGCCGAGGAACCCGCGCCGCCTCGCCTCGGCGAGCGCCCGTTCGAGGGCGTGCTGCGCCTCCGGGTACTCACCCCGGATGTAGACGTAGCCGTGCTCGCATCCTGTCGCGTACGCGGCGATCGTCATCGCTTCGATCACCGCGAACGGATCGCCTTCCATCAGCTCCCTGTCCTTGAACGTCCCGGGCTCGGACTCGTCGGCGTTGCAGACGAGGTAGTGGGGACGCGCGGGCTGCCGCGCGACGGCCTCCCACTTGACGCCGGTGGGGAACGCCGCGCCCCCGCGTCCGACGAGCTTGGAGTCCTTCACCTCGCGGAGGACGCCCTCCGGGCCCAGCTCGACGGCACGCCGCAGTGCCGCGTATCCGTCGTGCGCGCGGTAATCGTCCAGGCTTCCGGGGTCGACGACGCCGATGCGGCGGAGCAGCCGGAGCGACGGGTCGCCCGCCTGCGGGATCGGCGCGCTCGGCGAAGGCCTGGGATCGCCGCCCGCGAGCAGGTCGAGCACCGCTTGGGCAGTCGTCGGCGCCTGGGCGCGGTCGAGCGGCTCCTCGCCCGCGATCGCGACCATCGCCGCCGGCGCGCGGTCGCACTGGCCGAGGCACGGGCTCCGGTACCAGGTCGCCGAGCCGTCGTCGGAGAGGTCGCCCTCCGGCCCGAAGCGCTCTTCGATCTGCGCGATGAGCTCCTGCGAGCCGTGGCACTGGCACGCGACGTCCTCGCAGACGTGGACGACGCGAGCCGGCCGGGGCTCGAGCGCGAAGAGGGCGTAGAAGCTCGCGACGCCGTAGGCGTCGGCAGGGGGCACGGTCAGCCGCCGGCAGATCTCGTTGAGGCCGCCCGGGCTGATCCATCCGATCCGCTCCTGGAGTGCCCACAACGCGGGCAGCAGGAGATGTCGCTGCGCCCGCGCGGCATGGCCGCCCACGGCCGTATTGCCCTCGACGCCGGTCTCACGGGCACCTCCCTCCCAGCCCGAAAGGGGCGGGCCGAGAATTTCGTCGAGCGCAGCCCGCTCGCTTGGCGTCGGCTCCGCCGAGGGAACGAGCTTCAGATCCATCTAGACGGCAGCGTCGACCGGCTCACCAACGTCCGTTTCTACCGCATGCGGGGCGCGGGCCAGCTTCTCGACCCTGATCGCCGAGGCCTTGAACTCGGCCGTGCCCGACTTCGGGTCGGTCGCGTCGATCGTCAGCTGGTTCACGTCCACCTCGTCCGGGAAGTGGAACGTCATGAAGGCGAGGCCCGCCCGGAGCGACGGGTCGATCCGCACCGGCGCCTCCACCGAGCCCCGTCGCGACGAGATCCGGACGACCTCGCCCTCCGAAAGCTCGAGGCGCTCCACGTCTTCGGGCGAGAGGTCGAGCGACTCGCCGCGGTGGAGCGGCGAGCGATAGAGGCTCGACTGCGCGCCGGTGTTGAACGACTCGAGCCGGCGCCCCGTCGTGAGCCGGATCGGGTAGTCGGCGTCGAGCGCCTCGAACGGCGGCTTCGCCTCGACGACGCTCAAGGGCGCGAGTGGCCCCTCGACCGGATCGGCCCACAGGCGCGCGTGGAGGAACAGCGAGCCGGGGTGCTCCTCGTCGGGGCAGGGCCACTGGATGCCGCGAAGCTCCTCGAGGCGGTCGTAACGCATCCCGCGGTGCATGGGCGAGAGCGACCGGAGCTCGTCCCAGGCCTCCTCCGCGGTGGGGTGACCCCAGTCGTAGCCGAGCCGCCCGGCGAGCTCGGCGAGGATCCAGGTGTCGTCGCGCGCGTCGCCCGGCGGGTCCAGCGCCTTGCGGACGCGCTGCACGCGACGCTCGCTGTTCGTGACGGTGCCCTCGGCCTCGCACCAGGACGCGGTTCCCGGGAGGACGACGTCGGCCATTTCCGCGGTCCTCGTCATCACGATGTCCTGGACGACGAGGAAGTCGAGCGCGCCGAGCAGGCGCCGGGCGCGGTTGATGTCGGCTTCGGACTGTGCGGGGTTCTCGCCGATCACGTACAGCGTCCGCAGCTCGCCGCGCTCCATGGCATGGAACATCTGCGTCAGATGCCAGCCGTACTGCGGCCTGATCGGCGTGCCCCATGCCGCCTCGAACCGCGCGCGCGCGTCGGCGTCGCGCTCGATGTCCTGGAAGCCGGGGAGCTTGTTCGGGATCGCGCCCATGTCGCCGCCGCCCTGCACGTTGTTCTGCCCGCGGAGCGGGTTGAGCCCCGAGCCGTAGCGTCCGACGTGGCCGCACAGGAGGCCGAGGTTGATGAGCGCGAGGACGTTGTCGACCGCGTTGTGGTGCTCGGTGATGCCGAGCGTCCAGCAGATCATCGCCCGGTCGGCGCGGGCGTACGCGTGCGCCGTCTCGCGGATCACCGCCGCCGGCACGCCGGTGAGTCGCTCGCCCTCCTCGAGCGTGAACGGCTCGACGGAGGCGGCGTACTCGTCGAATCCCTCGGTCGCGCGCTCGACGAACGGCCGGTTGTGCAGGCCCTGGTGGATGATCTCTCGGGCCATGGTGTTCGAGAGGGCGATGTCGGAGCCGACGTCGAGGCCGAGCCAGCGGTCGGCCCACTGCGCCGAGGTCGTGCGCCGCGGATCGACGACGTAGAGCTGCGCGCCGTTCCGCACGCCCTTCAGCAGGTGGTGGAAGAAGATCGGATGCGTCTCGCGGGCATTCGAGCCCCAGAGCAGGATGACGTCCGTCTCCTCGATCTCGCGGTACGACGACGTCCCGCCGCCCGCTCCGAACACCGTCGCCAGACCGACGACGCTGGGCGCGTGTCAGGTGCGGTTACAGGAGTCGATGTTGTTCGAGCGCATGACCTGGCGCGCGAACTTCTGCGCCAGGAAGTTCATCTCGTTCGTCGCCTTCGAGCACGAGAAGATCCCGAACGACGTCGACGCGTCCGCGTCCCGCGCCCGCGAGAAGCCTGCCGCGACGGTGTCGAGCGCCTCCTCCCAGGAAGCCGGGCGAAGCCCGTCGCCGTCGCGGACGAGCGGCGTCGTGAGACGACCCTTCATGCGAGTGCTCCCTTCGATCGCCATACCGCCAATCTACCCCCCGTCGGTGTCTGACTTCAGTGTCTGACTTCAGTCAGACACCAGTTTCCCGCTCGCCGACGATACTGACGGGACGATCCGTATCGACCGCCTCGAGGACGCCGCCCGAGATCTCCTCGTGCGTCAGCCAGCGGCCGTTCTTCGCACCGAGCAGCACGCGCCGGTACGCAATGTGGAGCGGGACGTCCTCCAGCGGCCAGACGCGCGTGCCGAACACCTGCACGAGCCGCGCACCCGGTGCCAGCGCGTCCGCGACGATGCGTGGTGCGTCCGGCGCGTCGGTGTGGATCCAGCACACGGCGAGCTCGATCGGGCCCCGGTCGTCGCGCGCCTGCTCGAGCGCCGCCACGAGGGCCACGCCGTCGCGGTAGTCGACCTCGACCGGCGTGATCCGACCTTGCAACAGACTGTTGCAAGCGTCGCCTGCCCACGGCTCACCGCCCTCGCGCGAGACCGACGTGACGACATGATCACGGGCCGCAAGCGAGCTCGTGAGGCCTGCCAGCATGCCGGTGCCGCCGACGACCAGCGCATGCCCCGGCCGCTCGAGCTCGGCGAGCGCCGCGGGCGTGTCGACGTCGACGAGCAGTCCCTCCGGCAGCTCGACCGTCGCCGGATTGACGCCACGCAGCGAGAGCTCGCCCCGGCGCACCCGCTCCTCCAGGACGGGCAGCATCGACCGAGGGTACGCGCCCGGCAGCGGAACGCGTGCGTCCGGCACCGCCGCCGTTTCGCCGAGCGCCCGTAGCGCGCCCGGCGTCACGAGCGGCACGTCCACCGGCAGCGCCAGCACGACCTCGTGCTTCGCGGCCCGCAGCCCGGCGATCACGCCGTGAACCGGCGCCCGTGAGGCCGAACCGTCGTCGAGCACGTAGAACGGCAGCCCGTCAGCCGCCTTGCCCACGACGAGCACCTCGTCGCACGCCTCCTCGAGCAGCCGCCGCCCCCGGGCGGCGAGGGTTTCGCCGCCGAGACGCGCAAGCGCCTTCGGCGAACCGAACCGCGTCGAGGCGCCGCCGACGAGCAGGGCGCCCGTGAGCCCACTCACGCCCTGACGCGATTGGGATGCGTGTAGACGTTCGCGCGCCCCTTCCGGACGAAGCCACACAGCGTGACCCCACGATCCGTCGCGAGCTCAACCGCAAGCGATGAGGGCGCGCCGACGGCGACGAGCACCGGGCAGCCGGCGACAGAGGCCTTCTGCACGAGCTCGAACGAGAGCCTCCCGCTCACGCACATCACGAGCTGTGAGAGCGGGACGAGCCCGGCGCCGAGCGCCCAGCCGACCACTTTGTCCATCGCGTTGTGGCGCCCGACGTCCTCCCGGAGGCACAGCAGCTCGCCGTGCTCGTCGAACAGGCCCGTCGCGTGGAGCCCACCGGTCGCCTCGAATGTCGCCTGTGACGCGCGCAGCCTGTCGGGAAGCGAGACGACGAGCTCGAATGGAACGGCGAGATCGCTTTCGATCCGCGGCGCCGCCACGGCGACCGCTTCGAGCGCGCCCTTCCCACACACGCCGCACGAGGACGACGTGTAGTACGAGCGCTGGACGAGGCTCAGGTCGGCGTCGGGCGCGTCCACCTCGACGATGTTCGCGGCCAGGTCGTCGGGCAGCGTCGCCGCCGCCGGTTGCAGCCCCTCCGTCAAGCAGAACCCGAGGGCGAGCTCCTCGTCGTGGCCCGGCGTCCGCATGGTCACGGCCACCGCCTGTCCGTTCACCCTGATCTCGAGGGGCTCCTCGACGGCGAGCCGGTCGTCGACCGTCGCCTCGTCGGGAAGCCGTCGAAGGGATGTCCGGCGCGTCGTCGAGGGCGGGAGCTCCACGGCGGGAAGCCTAGACCGACGCCGCCAACTCGACGACGGAGCTGATATGTGTAATATCTTTCTGACACATGATCGATCGGTTTGATGAATCCGGCAACGGCGACCACTTGGCGAAGGTTCTGGCCGCGCTCGCGAACCCGCACCGCATGCGGATCGTCGCGACCCTTTCCCGGGGCAGTGTCCACGTCAGCCAGCTCGCACGCGACATCGGCCTCAGCCGTCCGCTCACGCACATGCACCTGCAGCGTCTCGAAGCCGCGGGGCTCGTGACCGGCAGGCTCGAGCTCTCGGAGGACGGCAAGGCGATGAAGTTCTTCGACGTGACGCCCTTCGCAATCGAGCTGACGCCCGCCGTCGTCGCCGAGGCCGCCCGGACACTCAGCCGCGACACCGACACCCAAGAAACGAAGGAGACCCCATGACGCTTCTCGCCGCCACATCCTGGCCCGACGCCGCGATCGCCATCGCCGGCATCGCGCTGGTCACGATCATCGTCTCGGTGATCGTGTGGCAGATCTTCGCGACCGGCCGTAGAGCGATCGCAAGCGCAGGCAGCAAGGAGTACCGCAAGCTCGCGGAGGAGCTGGCGGAGATGCAACGCCAGACGACCGCAGAGCTCCAGCGTGCGAACGACGCACTCGCACACCTGAGGACGCAGACCCAGGAGCTCGAGCAGGGGCTCAAGGAGCTCGACCGGGTCCTGAAAGCGGTCGATTAGCACGAAGGCCCCCGGCGAGCGCCGGGGGCCTTCGGTGTTTGCCAAGCCGTTTGCGACGCTACTCGTCGCAGTGGCCCGGGCCGATGGCGCCTTCGTTGTAGGAGCCGAGCGTGCCCGCCGCAGCGAGTGCGTTCGCCCGTGCGGTCGAGGTCTTTGCGAGCGCACCCGCCTGTGCAGGCGTATACGTGTTGAAGAACGAGACCGCGCTCGCCAATGCCGAGTCCACGGCCGACGTCGACGAGGCCCCGTTCAGCTTGTTCAGCACCGCCGCCATGTACTGGTGCGCGAGCTGGTAGTAGACGTTGCCCGCAGGCGCCGTCCAGAACACCTGGTACCAGCTCTGCCCGCTCAGGAAGAACGTGGTGCTCGCCCCGTTCGGCAGCTGCGCCCACGTGTCGTCGTACGGTGCGGGCCCGAACTCGGAGTGCGTCTTCCAGTAGCCCTGCGTCAGCGTGCAACCGGTCGCGCAGGGCACCGTCACGTGGACCGTGGCCGTCGCCATGCCGAGAACGACGGTGTCCGTCACCGTCGCCGCGTTGTGCACGTCGAACTCGCCACACGCGTGAGCCGTGATCGTCCGCGTGTACGTGAACGTCTGCGAGTGGTCGAGGTGGATCGCGAGGCTGCCGGCGAAGCTGTCATCGACGTTCACGGACGCATTCGGCGTCTCGTGCGCCAAACAGTCACGCTCGGTCACGGTGACCTCGTAGAAGATCGTGTAGGACTGCCCGAGCGACAGCGTGATCGCCGTGATCGGGTGCCCCGCAGCATCCTTCGCCACCTTCGTGATGTCCCAACAGCTCCCTGGATGATCCGGAAGCCCGTGATGCGCCGGATCGTCGTGAGCCAGCGCCTGCGGCACCCCGAACGCGAGCATCGCTGTTGCAGCGAGCACGCCCAGGAGCGACTTCCTCCCCAGCTTCATTTTCCCCCGTTCCCCCTTTCGATGAACGCGCCCACGTCCCCACGCAGGCGCGCCGTACTCACGCAGCATGCCGACGCGACCCGCCCCCCGCAAGTGCCGAAGGCGCCGGTCGTTGCGCGGCTGGTCGACGCCGACCCGCCGAGGAGGCGGGGCCCCGGATCTCCGTCGGGGTCCCGCCTCTTCGTCGCGGGCCTTTAACCCGCGCGCAGCCGCTGCGCCTCGGAGATCAGCTGCGCAGCCTGCGTCGGCGCGACGCCCTTCCCCGTCTTGTCGCGAACCTGCTCGATGAACTCCTGCAGCGTCGAGCGATAGGCGGGCGTGTTGCCGACAGCGAGCTTCTGCGCCGCCTGGTCGAGTAGCTTGCGCAACTGTCCAGCTGTCTTCGCGTCTACGAACCCCTTCGATTCGTAGTAGGCGAGCAGGTCGACGAGCTGTGGCAGTGTCGTCGGCAGGTCGTAGCGCCCGACGACCGGGTCGTGGTCCGACGCGCCACGCGGCCCGTCGCCCGCGAAGTCGGCCGGCCAGTCGGCGTTGACGTGCGCGACCCGCACGCGCTCGAGCTCGTCGCGTAGCCGGGGCGTGACGAACTGGTGGTCGAGCACCTGCGCCTGCCCCTCGAACACGTACGTATACGCCGACGCAGGCACCTCGTCGACGAGCACGTCATACAGGTTCTGCAGACCGAGGTCGTAGAGAGGCTCGAGCTGGTCGCTCGCGGGGACGAGCGGGTCGTCCGGCCGCGGGAACACGTTCAGATCACCCCCGGCGTCGACACGGACGTCTGGATCGGCGCCCCGGAGCGCCGCGACGATCGCCGCGAGATACGCGGCCTGCTCGCGCCGCTGACCGACGCGGGCATTCGGGGTCGACGAAAAGTGGTTCGACACGGCGTAGAGGTCGACCCAGGCGCCGAGCCCGACGCCGTTCCGCCAGACCCGGAAGCGACCGACCTGGGGCGCGCGTGTGAACACGTTCGCACCGTCGACGCCGGTGGACAGGTCGACGTCGTCGGGCAGGGCGGCGTTCAGCGCCTTCGGGTTCTGAACGTCCGTGTTGTACGCGAGCGCCGCACCACGGTAGGAGACCGTCGGGGATGCGCCGAGCACGGGGTCGCCGGCGGCGGGAAGGAGCTCGACCCGATCGGTGCGGTAGAGGAACGCCGCGACGATGCCGCGGCTGTCCGCTCCATTGCGATCGTAGGCGGCGTCGTACGCGGGCCCGTTCGCCGCCGAGATGCGGAGAGCAAGCTCTTGCAGCGTGTCGGGCTTGCCGTCGGCGTTGTTCGTCGACCCGCACGTGAGAGACGTGCCGCTGACCGAGCAGATGTCCTGATCCTCGGCCTCCTGGACGAGCAGGATGTCCGGCCCGTGCAGATCGTTCGCGACCTCCGACGCGAGCGCTCCGAGGTGCTCCTCGTAGTCGGCCTGGCTCGACGGGACGTAGTCGAACGGCGGATTGACGCCCGTGCAGCCCGGGTTGCCCGCGAAGTCGCAGCCGTCGAACGGGTCGTCGCGATAGTCGTAGAGGTTCTCGACGTTGAAGTTGGCGATGCTGTACGCGCCGTCGCGAGCGAACACCGTCGGCGGTGCGTTGAGCGACGGATCGACCCCTGCGCCGAAGGCGGGCTGACCCGCCGGGTTGATCCGGTACTTGTTGAACGAGAAGTCGACACCGCCGACGACGCTCGTCGTCAACGTGTCGAAGACGCGGGCGGGCGGCAGGAGGGTCAGGCTGTTCTCGCTCGTGCCCTTGACGCCGAGCGGGCCGAGCAGGATGCGGAAGCCGTTGCCGTCGTCGACGAGCCCAGCGACGTTGTCGAGCGGATGCGCGTCGCGGAACACCCTCCGCTGGTACGCACTCGATCGCTGCGCGACGGCGGAGTCGCCGCGTATCACCCAGAGCTCGCTGTCTGCGGTCGACGCGAAGACGTCACGGGCGCCCGTCACGACGGCCCCGGACGGCACGCGCCCGCGCATGCCCTCGCGGCGCTCCCAGTAACGGCCCGCAGCGATGAGATCGTCCGGCGGGGCGGCCTCGAAGGCCGGGGCGACGACGTCGACGTCCAGGAGCGGGTTGACCACCTCGATGAGCGACGCGCCGGTGAGCTCCGTGAAGTTGAAGAACTCCGCCACGCGCGCGCGCACCACGACCTCGTCGCCGACCCGCGGCGCGTAGCCGCCGATCAGCGTCGGGAAGGTGCTCATGAAGACGAAGACGCCGTCCGACGTCGTCGGGTCGCCGTCCGCACGTGCGATCGTGTCCTGCAGGAAGAAGCCGTACTGCGTCGCGCCGGCCGACGTCCGCGCCTGCGTCTTCTGCGTTATCACGCCGCCGACGGCGTACAGCGTGCTCGACGAGCCGTTCCCGGTTGGCGGCGCAAGCGCCGAGCGGTGCGTGGGCCCGAGGACGAGGTCGGAGACGGAGCCCTGGACATCGGAGACGCGGAGCACCTGCTGCACCGTGACCGTCGTCGTGCAGCTCCCCGTCTGCGGCGTCGCATCGCTGTTCGCGGCTCCGATCTGAACGGCGTAGGACCCCGCCGGGACGGCGGCGGACACGCTCAGCGAGGCGGTTGCGGTACCGCCGGTCGTGGACGCCGGCGTGACGCCCGTCAAGGAGATCGATCCGGCGGCCGGGACCGGGTTCACCGAAGACAACGTGAGCGACGTGACGGTCCCGTCCGTGTCGGTCGCCGAGACTGCTCCGCTTGCTGCAGTTCCCTGGAGGACCGAGATCGGCGCCGGACACGTGACGACGACCGCCGCGTTCACCGGCGGCGTGACCGAATGGCTTCCGAGCCCGTCGAACGTGTCCGTCGCGAAGCCGTCCCACTGCAAGGCGGGGTCGAAGGCGTCCGATCCGTCGGGGTCACCGGCGGTGATCGTCGCCTTGCGGCGCAGCGTGTTGTCCATCGTGCTCGTGAGACCGGTGCCCCACTCCGCACCGGGATCCACTCCGATCTGTCCGATCACGTCGACGATCGTCCCGCCCTTGACCAGGGCGACCGCGTCGTCGCCGTTGAACCAGGACGCCGAGCTCGTCTGGTCGGCCTGGCCGAGAATCGTCGCGTTGGCACTCGCCTGCGCGAGGACGAAGACGTCGTCGTCGGCGACCGTGCCCGTGAGGTTGACGGTCGTTCCCGCGGTCGTCGCCCCGTTGAAGAACATCTGGACGCTGTAGCCGCCGGCGGCGAGGTCGATAGCGGCCCCCGTGTCGTTGAAGATCTCGAGCGCCTTGTTGTTGCTCGTGCCCTCGACGTACTCGGAGAAGAAGAGCTCGGTCGAGGCGGCGCTTGCGCCGGACGATCCGACGAGAAGGCAGAGCACGACGGCGACGGCGAGGCCGAATCCGGTTCGCATGAACGGTCCCCCTGGAGGTCGACGGGCTACGTCGCGGCGATGCTACGCGGGATCGCGTTACAGGGCCGTGAACGGCATGTGTCCGTCCGGATCGGCGCCGCCGACGGACTTATTCGACCGTGACGGTCTTCGCGAGGTTCCTGGGCTCAGCCGCCGAAAGTGCGACGCGCTTACGCGACGCACTTTCGGCGGAAGGACTTCATTCGACGGTCACCGTCTTGGCGAGGTTACGGGGCTGGTCGACGTTGAGGCCACGGAGCCGCGCGATGCGGTACGCGAGGAGCTGGAGCGGGATCACCGCGAGGACGGCCGACAGGAAGGCCGGGGCCTTCGGGACGTAGATCACGTCGTCGGCGTGGTGCTGGATGTCCTCGTTCCCGTCCGAGGCGATCGCGATCACGTGGGCGCCGCGGGCCCGCACCTCCTGGATGTTCGAGACGAGCTTGTCGTAGACACGCTCCATCCGCGTCGCGACGACCACGACGGGCGTGTTCTCGTCGAGGAGCGCGATCGGGCCGTGCTTCATCTCACCGGCGGAGTACGCCTCGGTCGGGATGTACGAGATCTCCTTGAGCTTCAGCGCGCCCTCGAGCGCGACCGGGAGGCCGATGTTCCGGCCGAGGTACAGGAAGAACGGCCGGTCGTGGAAGCGGCGCGCGATCTCGTCGATCGGGTGGTCGCCGTCGAGGAACTTCTTGATCTTGTCGGGCAGCGCGTAGACGGCGTTGACGATGTACTCGAGCTCACCGGCGGGCAGCGTCTCGCGCACCTGGGCGAGCTTCAACGCGACGAGGAACAGGAGCGAGAGCTGCGCGGTGAACGTCTTGGACGCGGCGACGCTCACCTCGAGGCCGGCGCGCGTGAAGAGCACGGAGTCGACCTCGCGCGTGATCTGCGAGCCCATCATGTTCGTGATCGCGACGGTATGGGCGCCCATCGAGCGGGCGAGCTTCATCGCCTCGATCGTGTCGCGCGTCTCGCCGGACTGCGAGATGCCGATCACGAGGGTCTCCTCGTCGAGCACGGGGTTGCGGTAGATCCACTCGGACGCGATGTCGTGCTCGACCGGGACGCGCGCCCACTCCTCGATCGCGTAGCGGGCTGCGACGGCGGCGTGGTACGACGTGCCCGCGGACAGGATCACGATGCGACTCAGGTCGCGAAGCTCGTCGTCGTCCATGCCCAGCCCCTCGAGCTGGAGGCGCCCCTTGCGCAGGCGGTCGCCGATCGTCTCGGCGACGGCGTCGGGCTGCTCGTGGATCTCCTTCAGCATGAAGGTCTCGTAACCGGCCTTCTCGGCGCCCTCGTCGTCCCAGTCGAGCTCCACCGTGTCGTGTTCGACGGGCGACGCGTCCTCGGCGCGGAAGAACGACGGTCCATCCGGCGTCACCACGACGACCTCGCCGTCGTCGGGAAACTGGACAATGCGCGTCTCGCGGAGGAACGCAGCAGCGTTCGAGGCGAGGAACGTCTCGCCGTCGGCGACCCCGACGACCATCGGGCACTGCAGGCGGGCGCCGACCAGCGTGCCGGGGTGGTCGCGGTGGATCGCAACGAAGGCGAAGTGGCCCTCGAGCTCCCCGTACGCCAGCCGGACGGCCTCGGCGAAGTCCCCCTCGTAGTGCTCCTCGATCAGGTGCGTGATGGTCTCGGCGTCGGTCTCCGACGAGAAGACGTGGCCGTGCTCCACGAGGCGCTCGCGGAGCTCGCGGTAGTTCTCGACGATCCCGTTGAGGACGATTGCGAGCTTCTCGGTCTCCTCGGCGGCGAGGGGATGGGCGTTCTGCTCCGTCACGCCCCCGTGCGTCGCCCAGCGCGTGTGGCCGAGACCCGTGGTGGCGGGCGACGACCCGCCGCCGGCGGCCGCGCGCAGGTTCGCGAGGTTCCCGACCGCGCGCGTGTACGTCAGCCCGCCGACCTCGAGCAGCGCGATCCCGGCCGAGTCGTAGCCACGGTATTCGAGGCGCTCGAGGCCGTGGAGCAGGAGCGGCTTGCATTCACGGGGCCCGACGTATCCGATGATTCCGCACATCCTGGCCTCCTTGGAAAAGCCGGACGGCGCGTCCGGCCGGGCAACCCAAATTGCAGGGCTTTTACCGGGAGCCGGCCTCCTGCCGGACGAGTGCGGCGATGCTAGCACAGAGCTCCTCGGCCTCCTCGGCGCGCTCCGCCTCGGCCAGCACGCGCACGACAGGCTCGGTGCCGGACGGCCGCACCAGCACGCGGCCACGGCCGTCGAGCTCGGCGTTGAGGCGCTCGACCTCGGCGGCGACGCGCAGCGGCACGGCGATGCGCCCCACGTGGACGTTGTCCTTTGCCTGTGCGAAGCGCGGCATGACCGCCGCCGCCTCGGACAGCGTACGGCCATCGAGGGACCGGCACAGCGTCAGCGCGGCCGCGAGGCCGTCGCCGGTCACGTGTCGGTCCAGGACGATCAGGTGTCCCGACTGCTCGCCGCCGAGGACTCCGCGTTCCCGCCGCAGCGCCTCCAGGACGTATCGGTCGCCGACGTCGGTCGTCACGACGCGAATCCCGCGCTCCTCCATCAGCCGGTGGAATCCGAGGTTGGTCATGGTCGTCACCGCCACGAGGTCGACGCCGAGCGCGAGGGCGCAGATCGCGATGATCTGGTCGCCGTCGACGACCTCGCCGTCGGGGTCGACCGCCAGCATCCGATCGCCGTCGCCGTCGAAGGCGACGCCGAGGTCGAACTCGCCGGCCCGGACGACCGACTGGAGCATCGCGAGATCGGTCGCGCCGCAGCCGTCGTTGATGTTCGTCCCGTCCGGTGCGGCGGCGAGTGCCGTGACGTCTGCACCGAGCCGCTCGAACACGCCAGGAGCGATCGCGGAGTAGGCGCCGTTCGCGCAGTCGACCGCGACCCGCAAGCCCGTCAGGTCCGAGCCGAAATGCTCGAGGATGTGGTCGACGTATCCCTCGACTGCCTCGTGCGCGTCCTCGGTCGTGCCACCGCCGGGCCCCGTCGCGCCGAAGAGCGCCTCGATCTCGAGCTCGTCCGAATCCGTGAGCTTGTGGCCCTCGCGGTCGAAGACCTTGACGCCGTTGTACTCGGGCGGGTTGTGCGAGGCGGAGACGACGAGGCCGAGATCCTGCGACAGGAGCGCCACGGCCGGCGTCGGAAGGACGCCGCCCAGCACGGCCGTCCCGCCCGCGTCGACGATCCCGCGCGTCAGCGCCTCCTCGAGAGCAGGCCCCGAGCCGCGCGTGTCGCGGCCGACGAGCACGCGTCCGCGTCCCGACCACAGCGTCGCGGCACGGCCGATGCGCTCGACGAGCTCCTCCGTCAGCGTGTTGCCGACGACGCCGCGCACGCCGTCGGTGCCGAACCAGCGGCGAGCGGCGGCCCCTTCAGCCACCACGACCCCTCCCATGTCCAGATTCTGGTCCGACACGACGAGATTCGCGAGTGTTTCCGCACCGGGCGGCGCAGGAAACGAGCTAGCGCTTGCTGAACTGCGGCGCCTTGCGCGCCTTGTGCAGGCCGGCCTTCTTGCGCTCGACCTGACGTGCGTCTCGCGTGAGGAATCCTTCGCGCTTCAGCGGAACGCGGAGCTCTGGGTCGGCCTCGACGAGGGCGCGCGCGATGCCGTGTCGCACGGCGCCGGCCTGGCCGCTGATCCCACCACCGTGGACGCGCACGCGAAGGTCGTAGCGGCCTTCGGCGTCGGCGATCTTGAGCGGCGAGAGCGCGAGCGTCCGATGCGTCGCCCGCGGGAAGTAGTCCTCGAGGGTACGGCCGTTGACCCACGTCGTCCCGTCGCCCGGACGGAGGATCACGCGGGCGACGGAGGTCTTGCGCTTGCCGGTGCCGCGGTACTGGGCGATCTCTGCCATGCGCGTCCTAGAGCTCGAGCGTCTTCGGGGACTGTGCGGTGTGCGGGTGCTCCGGGCCCGCGTAGACCTTGAGCTTGCGGAGCTGCGCCGCCGCGAGCCGGTTCTTCGGAAGCATGCCCTTGACCGCCTTGCGGATGACCTCGGTCGGTCGCCGCTCGAGCTGCTCGCGGAGCGTCCGCTCCTTGAGCCCGCCCGGGTACCCGGAGTGCCGGCGCACCATCTTGTCGTCCAGCTTGTTGCCGGTGACACGGATCTTCGAGGCGTTGACGACGATCACGAAGTCGCCGGTGTCCACATGCGCGGTGTACTGCGGCTTCCCCTTGCCGCGCAGCTTGTCGGCGATCTGCGTCGCGAGGCGGCCCAGGGTCTTCCCCTCCGCGTCGACGACGTACCAGTCGCGCTGGATCTCGCCCGGCTTGGCGGTGTAGGTGGTCATGAGCAGGAAACGGCGGTCGGGTGACCGCCGGCGGGAGAGTGTAGCAAGCGCCGCCCGGCCTGCGGCCGGCCGCCACTAGATGAGGAAGGACAGCCCCTGCGCGAAGGCCGTCGCTCCGCCGTGCGATGGGTGGCGGACGTATCGGATGCCGAGTGCGTTGGCCGCGACACGGCCGACTGCAATGACTCGTCGCCCCTCTGCAAGTCGACTGGTGAAGCAGACGCCGCCGCGCACCTCCTCGGCGGTCGGCCGTCGGTTGCCGGACTCGGTGCCGGGGTGTGTCGGGACGACGTTCCAGAGCAACACGTCCTCCTGAAGCCCGAGCTCCGCCAGTGCGTGCTGGACGATCGTCGCCGTCGCCTCCGCCGGTCCCGTGCCAGTGAGCTGACGCTCCGAGGTGAACGGGATGCCACTGACCCGCGCTCCGCGATAGCCCGGCGCCTCGCCCACGAGCAGGATCGGCGCATTTGTACGCGAGCGCAGGTACGCCGCGAGACGGGATCTGAGGAGCGGCGCTCGCGGCCCTGAGGCGTACTGGTTGAACGTGCTGCCGATGCGGGTGCACGCGAGCTCGTCGACGAACCGTTCGGCGTGGGGCGCCATGGGCTGATACTGACGTGATGGAGATAGTCCGTCGCCGGATCGTCGTCCACGGCTTCGTGCAGGGCGTCTGGTTCCGGGAGAGCGCCCGCCGCCGCGCCGAGGAGCTCGGCGTGGCCGGCTGGGTACGGAACACGCCCGACGGATTCGTCGAAGCCGAGCTCGAGGGGCCGTCGGAAGACGTCGAGGTTCTCGTCTCGTGGTTCGAGCACGGCCCGCCGCAGGCGGAAGTCGAGCGGATCGACGTCGAGCCGGTCGACCCGCTCGGCGAGCGCGGCTTCGTCGTCCGCTGACGCGCTACGATCGTCACGAGCGAATCGGGGAGCTCGGGCATCCGGGCTGAGAGGGCGGCTAGCGCGCCGCCGACCCGCAGAACCTGACCTGGGTAATGCCAGCGGAGGAACGCGTGCACGAGCCGGACGTCGTCGTCGTCGCATCGGGGCCGGGGCCCGCGGTTACCCTGCCGACGGTGCCGATCGTCGTCGCCGCCGACGGCGGTCTCGACCGCGCGCTCGGTCTCGGGCTCGACGTCGACGTGGTCGTCGGCGACCTGGACTCCGTGTCGTCGGGGTCCCTCGAGGCCGCCGAGGCGGCCGGGGCGCGGATCGTCCGCCATCCCGCGGCGAAGGAAGCGACTGATCTCGAGCTCGCGCTCGACGAGGCGGTCGCGCTCGGCGCCGGCCGTGTGCTCGTCGTCGCGAGCGCGAAGGGCCGGCTCGACCACCTCCTGTCGTCTCTCCTACTGCTCGGCGCTGCAAGGTACGCGGGGCTCGAAATCGACGCTCTCCTGGGGGACGCGCTCGTCCACGTCGTCCGTAGCAAGCGGACGATCAGGGGGGCGCCTGGCGAGCTCGTGACGCTGCTCGCGGTCGGCGGGCCGGCGGAGGGCGTGACGACGGAGGGATTGGCCTATCCGCTCGCAGGCGAGAGGCTCGATGCGGGATCGAGCAGGGGAGTCTCGAATGTGTTCGAGGCGACCACGGCCCATGTGACCGTCGCACGAGGCGTCCTCCTGGCGATCCTCCCCGGAAGCGCGGCGTGAGAGCGCTTGCAACAGTCTGTTGCAAGGTCGCAGCGGCCGGGCTCCTCGCGAGCGCCACCCTGATCGCGGCGGGCTGCGGTGGTGACAGTGAGAAGACACCGCGCGAGGTCGTGCTCCTCACGCACGACTCGTTCGCCGTCTCGAAGCCGGTGAGGCGCGCGTTCGAGCGGGAGACGGGGCTGAAGCTGCGGGTCCTCCAGGCGGGCGACGCGAACGAGACGCTGAACCGCGCCCTCCTCACCGCGGGCGACCCGCAGGGCGACGTCATCTTCGGCATCGACGACTCCGTCCTCTCGCGCGCGCTCGACGGCGACCTCCTCGAGGAGTACCGCTCGGACGAGCTGGAGTCGGTCGCGCCGGACTTCTCGTCGCCCGACCCGCACGTCACGCCGATCGACCACGGCGAGGTCTGCCTGAACGTCGATCGCGCCTGGTTCGAGACGCGGAAGCTCGCGCCCCCCACGGACCTCGCGGACCTGATCCTGCACCGCCATCGCAACCTGCTCGTCGTCGAGAACCCGGCAACGTCGTCCCCCGGGCTCGCGTTTCTCCTGTCCACTATCGCGGCGTTCGGAGAGCCGCGGTGGGAGGGCTTCTGGCGGGGCCTGAGGGCAAACGGCGTGCTCGTGGTCGACGGCTGGGAGGAGGCGTACACGCAGCAGTTCTCCGGCGCGGCCGGAAGCCCCGGAAAGCGGCCGATCGTCGTCTCGTATGCGACGAGCCCCGCCGCCGAAGTGATCTTCGCCTCGAAGCCGCTCACGCAGGCGCCGACCGCCGCGATCGAGGACGGCTGCTACCGCCAGGTCGAGTACGCCGGGATCCTCCGCGGCGCGGCGCACCAGGAGGGTGCGCGGAAGCTGATCGACTTCATGCTCTCCGAGCGCTTTCAGGCCGACGTGCCGGGGTCGATGTTCGTGTACCCGGTGCGGAAGGGCGTCCCCCTGCCGGCGGCGTTCACGAAGCACGCGATCGTGCCCGCCGCGCCCCTGCAGTTGCCTGCGGCCGAGGTCGACGCCAACCGCGACCGCTGGGTCGCGCGGTGGACCGAGATCGTCGTGCGCTAGCGGCCGGGGCGGCGATTGCCGCGCTGCCGCTGACGTACCTCGCGGTGTTCTTCGGGTGGCCGCTCGTGGCAATCCTGAAGCGGAGCCTCGTCGTCGACGGAACGCTCGATCTTCCGCTCGACGTCCTCACGCGCGGGTCGACGCGCGAGATCGCCTGGTTCACGCTCTGGCAGGCCACCGCCTCGACCGCGCTCACGCTCGCGGCTGGTCTCCCGCTCGCGTGGGCGCTCTCGCGCTTCCGGTTCCGAGGCCGGTCGGTCGTCGAAGCGCTCGTGCTCGTCCCGTTCGTCCTGCCGACCGTCGTCGTCGGGACCGCGTTCCTCGCGCTCCTGCCGGATCGCCTCGAGCGGTCGGTCTGGGCGATCCTGCTCGCGCACGTCTTCTTCAACGTCGCGGTCGTCGTGCGCGTGGTGGGGGCGTTCTGGTCCGGGCTCGACTCGCGCCTGTGGGACGCCGCCGCGACGCTCGGCGCCTCCCCGCTCGAGCGGCACCGTGCCGTGACGCTGCCACTCCTCGCTCCGGCGCTCGCGTCCGCCGCATCGATCGTGTTCCTCTTCTGCTTCACGTCGTTCGGCGTGATCGTCGTGCTGGGCGGCGTCCGGTACGCGACGCTCGAGACGGAGATCTACAACCAGGCGGCGCGGCTCTTCGACCTGCGCACCGCCGCCACGCTCGCGCTGATCCAGCTCGCGGCCGTCGCACTGACGGTGCTCGTGTCCGGCCGTCTCGAGCGGCGCCTCGGCGGCGCGCGTCGCACGGGCCGGCCGGCGCTGCGGCCGTCCGGGCGCGAGCGCCTCGCCGTCGCGGCGGTCGTTGGCGCCGGTCTCGGGCTGCTCGCGTTGCCTCCTGCGGCGCTCGTCGTCCGGTCGCTGCGGGTCGGCGACGGATACGGCCTCGACCACTTTCGCACGCTGGCCGAGGAGACGCCGGCGCTCCTCGTCGTCCCCTGGCACGCGATCGTGAACTCGCTGCTGTTCGCGTCGTGGGCGACGGCGATCGCGCTCGCCGTCGGGATCCCCGCCGCCGTCGCGGTCGTCCAGCGTCGCCGCGGTCTGGACGTGCTGCTCATGCTGCCGCTGGGCGCGTCGGCGGTCATGCTCGGCTACGGGTACCTGCTCGCGTTCGACGATCCGCCGCTCGACCTTCGCTCGTCGCCCGCGATCGTGCCGCTGGTCCAGGCGCTCGTCGCGCTGCCCTTCGTCGTTCGGTCCCTCGTGCCGCCGTTGCGCGCCGCAGACGTCCGGCTACGAGAGGCGGCGGCAGTGCTCGGCGCGACGAGGGGACAGATCCGGCGCGAGATCGATCTGCCGCTGCTCGCCCGCCCGCTCGCCGTCGCAGCGGGCCTCGCGTTCGCCGTCTCGCTCGGCGAGTTCGGCGCGACGGTCTTCGTCGCCCGCGCCGACCGGCCGACCGTCCCGGTCGCGATCTTCCGCTTCCTGAGCCGGCCCGGAGCCGAGAACGTGGGCGCGGCGATGGCGCTCTGCGTCGTCCTCATGGGCCTCGTCGCGGCGGTCGCGCTCGTCTCCGAGCGGGCTCTGGTGAGGGAGCGTCCACGATGAAGCTCACCGTCGACCGCATCGGCGTCGTGCTCGACCGCCGCAGGATCCTCGACGACGTGTCGTTCGAGGTCGCTCCGGGCGAGCGGCTCGCGCTGCTCGGCCCGAGCGGCTCCGGGAAGTCGACGACGCTCCGCGTCGTCGCGGGACTGCAGCGACCGACGGAGGGGCGCGTGCTCCTGGACGGCCGCGACGTCACGAACGAGCCGCCGCATCGGCGCGACGTCGGCCTCGTCTTCCAGGACGCCGTCCTGTTTCCTCATCGCGACGTCGCGGGGAACGTCGGCTTCGGGCCGCGCGTCGCGCGGGTGCCGCGGGACGAGCTCGACCGGCGGGTCGACGAGGCGCTCGACCTCGTCGGGCTCGGGGCGGCCGGAGGCCGCGACGTGACGACGCTCTCGGGCGGCGAGGCGCAACGCGTGGCGCTCGCGCGCGCCCTCGCGCCACGGCCGGGCCTGCTGCTCCTGGACGAGCCGCTGGGCTCGCTGGACGGGCCTCTCCGCCTTCGGCTGCAGAGCGACCTGCGCACCCTGTTCGAGCTCCTCGAGCTCACGGTCGTCCACGTGACGCATGACGTCGGCGAGGCGTTCGCGCTCGGCGACCGCGTCGCCATCATGCGCCAAGGGCGCGTCGCCCAGGTCGCTGCGCCCGAGGAGCTGTGGTCGCGGCCGGCCGACGACTGGGTCGCGCGCTTCCTCGGCATGCGGAACGTCCACCAGGACGGCGACCGTGCGACCGTGACTCGCCCGGAGGCGGTTCGCGTCGTCAGCGGCGACGCCGCCAAGGTCCTGGCCGCCGACCGCGACGGCCCCGTCGTGCGGTTACGCGTCCAGCTGGACGACGGCGGCGAGCTCGAAGCTGTCGCGACCGGAGTCGACAATCCCAGGCCGGGCGACCGAGTTGCGGTGGAGGTCGACCCGGCCGGCGTGGTCGAGGTTCCGGTGTGGCGGGGCGGAGAGCAGGTCTCTGGCTAAAGCCAGAGACCGCACAACCCCGGGGGTCTGGCTTCGGCCAGATCCGAGTTTCGCCCTACTCCCACTCGCAACCCCGGGGTCTGGCTTCAGCCAGATCCCAGGCTCGCCCTACTCCCACTCGATGGTTGCGGGGGGCTTCGACGAGAGGTCGAGCGCGACGCGGTTCACGCCCGGCACCTCGTTGATGATGCGAGCGCTGATCGTCGCGAGCAGGTCGTGCGGCAGGCGGGCCCAGTCGGCGGTCATCGCGTCCTCCGAGGTCACCGCGCGAATCACGATCGGATAGGCATATGTCCGCTCGTCGCCCTGTACGCCGACGGAGCGGATCGCGGGGAGCACGGCGAAGCACTGCCAGAGCTCGCGGTAGAGGTCGGCCCGGCGGATCTCCTCGAGCAGGACCGCATCCGCGGCACGCAGGATGGCGAGCCGCTCATCGGTGACCTCGCCGATGATCCGAATCGAAAGCCCGGGGCCGGGGAATGGATGCCGCCAGACCATCCGCTCGGGCAGCCCGAGCTGCTCGCCGACGCGGCGGACCTCGTCCTTGAACAGCGAGCGGAGCGGCTCGACGAGCTCCATGCGCATGTCGGCCGGCAGGCCGCCGACGTTGTGGTGCGACTTGATCTTCGCGGCGACGCCGAGGTCGCCGCCGGACTCGATCACGTCGGAGTAGAGCGTCCCCTGGACGAGGAAGCGAACGTCACCCAGACGGCGTGCCTCGTCCTCGAACACGCGGATGAACTCCTCGCCGACGATCCGCCGCTTCTCCTCCGGGTCGCTCACGCCCGCGAGTCGCCCCAGGAAGCGCGCGCGCGCGTCGACGTGGACGAGTGGCACGTGGAAGTGCGTGCCGAACGTCTCGACGACCTGCTCCGCCTCGTTCTCGCGCAGCAGGCCGTGGTCGACGAAGACGCACGTGAGCTGGTCGCCGACCGCCTTGTGGACGAGGAGCGCCGCGACCGCCGAGTCGACGCCGCCGGAGAGGCCGCAGATCACGCGCTCGGAGCCGACCTGCGCCCTGATGCGCTCGACCTGCTCCTGGATCACGGCGGCGGGCGTCCACGCCGGCGCGGCGCCGGCGACGTCGTAGAGGAAGGTCTCGATGATCCGCTGCCCCTGGGGCGTGTGGACGACCTCGGGATGGAACTGGACGGCGTACAGGCCGCGGGCGGGATCCTCGAAGGCCGCGATCGGCGTCGTCGGCGACGAGGCGGTGACGCGCGCGCCCGGTGGGGCCGCCGTCACCGAATCGCGATGGCTCATCCAGACGATCTGCTCCGGCGCGAGGTCGTGGAAGAGCTCGGCGGATCCGTCAAGCTCGACGTCTGCCTTGCCGTACTCGGACACGTCGTTTGCCTCGACGGCCCCGCCGAGGTCGCGCGCCATCACCTGCATGCCGTAGCAGATGCCGAGTGTCGGGACGCCGAGCGCGAAGATGCCGGGCTCCGCCTGCGGAGCGCCCTCGACGTAGACCGAAGCGGGGCCGCCCGAAAGGACGAGCGCGGCAGGGTTGCGCGCGCGGATCTCGTCAGGGCTCAGCTTGTGCGAGACGAGCTCCGAGTAGACGCGCGCCTCGCGGACGCGCCGTGCGATCAACTGGCTGTACTGGCCACCGAAGTCGAGCACGAGCACGGGCCGGTCCTCGGGCGAGACTTCGGCAGCTGGGGAAACCTGCCGGTTTCCCCAGACCCCTTCCCCCGGTCCGCCGCGGCGGACAGGTGACTCCGCCTTCGGCTCCGTCACCGGAAACGCGATGACCTCAGCCTCGCCGATAGTTCGGCGCCTCCTTGGTGATCGTCACGTCGTGCGGGTGGCTCTCGCGCAGGCCGGCGCCCGTGATCCGCACGAAGCGCGCCTCCTTCAGGTCCTCGACGGTCGGGGCGCCGCAGTAGCCCATCGCCTGGCGCAGGCCGCCGACGAGCTGGTGAACGATCGGCCCGAGCGGCCCCTTGTACGGGACGCGTCCCTCGATCCCCTCGGGGATCAGCTCGGCCACGTCTTCGACGTCGCCCTGGAAGTACCGGTCCTTGGAGAACGAGCGCGCCTTCATCGCCCCGAGCGAGCCCATGCCGCGGTACTCCTTGAAGCGCTCGCCCTGGACGACGATCACCCCACCCGGCGCCTCGTCCGTGCCGGCGAGCATCGAGCCGAGCATCACCGTGTCCGCACCGGCGCCGATCGCCTTCGCGATGTCACCCGACGACGTAACTCCGCCGTCGGCGATCACGGGGACCCCGTGCTCGGCGGCGACCTCGGCGCAGTCGGCAATCGCCGTGATCTGCGGGACGCCGACTCCGGCGACGACTCTCGTGGTGCAGATGGACCCAGGGCCTTGTCCGAGCTTCAGCGCGTCCGCGCCGGCATCGACGAGCGCCTCCGCCGCCTCTGCGGTGGAGATGTTCCCGGCGATCACCTGGACCTCGTGCGCGTCCTTCAGCGTGCGAACGACCTCGAGCACGCCGTGCGAGTGGCCGTGCGCGGTGTCGACGACGAGCGCGTCGACCTCGGCCTCGACGAGCGCCGCGGCGCGCTCGAGCGCGTCGGTGCCGACTCCGACGGCGGCTGCGACCCGCAGGCGCCCACGCTCGTCCTTCGTCGCGAGCGGGTACGCCTCGCGCTTCGAGATGTCCTTGACGGTGATCAGGCCCTTCAGCCGTCCGTCCACGTCGACGATCGGCAGCTTCTCGATCCGGTGCCGCCCGAGGATCGCCTGCGCCTCCTCGAGCGTCGTGCCGACCGGCGCCGTGACGAGGCCCTCGCGGGTCATCGCATCGGCCACGCGCATCGTCGACGGCACGCCGAAACGGAGGTCGCGATTGGTCAGGATTCCGACGAGGCGTCCGTCGTCGTCCGTGATCGGGACCCCGGAGACCCGGTAGCGCTCCATGAGCTCGAGCGCGTCCCCCACGAGCGCCTCCGGAGACAGCGTGACCGGCTCGACGATCATGCCCGCCTCCGAGCGCTTCACCTTGTCGACCTCGGTCACCTGGTCGGCGATCGACAGGTTGCGGTGAAGCACCCCGATCCCGCCGAGACGCGCGAGCGCGATCGCCATCCGCGCCTCGGTGACGGTGTCCATCGCAGCCGAGACGAGCGGGATCTCGAGCGCGATCGTCCGGGTCAGCCTCGTCGCGGTGACGACGTCGTTGGGGAGCACCGCCGACTCGGCCGGCACGAGCAGGACGTCGTCGAAGGTGAGACCCTCTCGCGCGAACTTGTCCTGCAGGTCACCCAAGCAGAACGAGCTTAGCGGGTGGCGCGGCTACCCAACGGGTTGCAGCTCGTGCACCTCGACAGCCGCGGCGAGACGGCGCGCTTCGGCGGGATCGAAGCGCCCGGCACCGACCTCGAGGACCGACGCGGCCCCCGCCGCGGCGGCGAGACGGAGAGCGTCCTCGGCGCTCTCCCCGTCGACCGTCGCCGTGACCCACTGGGCGAGGAGCGCGTCGCCGGCGCCGACGACCGAGACGGGGTCGAGCCGGGGCACGACTGCCCGGTACCGCCGGACGTGGCGGTCCTCGCGAATCAGCCCGAAGCAGCCGTTCTCGAGCGTGATGTGCACGTTGCGCGCCCCGAGCTCGGCGATCGCGTCGAGCGCCATGACGAAGTCCTCGTCGTCGAACAGCTCCTGCCCGACCAGCTGCTCCGCCTCGTGCTGGTTGGGGGAGACGAGCCAGGGCTCGGCGTCGAGCCCGAGGCGCAGCGGCTCTCCCTCGGTGTCGAGCGCCACGCGGACGCCGCGCCGGCCGAGCTCGCGCGCCGCCTCCGCGTAGAACCTCTCGTTGACGCCGCGCGGCAGCGAGCCCGCGAAGACGACCGCCTCTGCGCCGCGCGAGAGATAGCGGAGCTTGTCCATCAGGATCCCGAGCTCGGTCTCGGTCACCTTCGGCCCCCACTCGTTGATCTCGGTCTGCGTGCCCGACGTCGGGTCGACGACGAGCGTCGAGGTGCGCGATTCCTCGCGGATGCGAACGAAGTCGTTGAGGATCGCCTCGGCCGTGAGCTCCTCGACGATGCGCGTGCCGGTACGGCCGCCGGCGAGCCCGGTTGCGACAACCGGCACCTCGAGCCGCTTGAGCGCCCGGGCGACGTTGATGCCCTTGCCACCGGCCAGCGTCAGGACGCTGCTCGCCCGGTGCCGCTGCCCGAGCTGCAGCGTCGGCACGGTCAGCGACCGGTCGAGTGCGGCGTTGAGCGTGACCGTGACGATCATGAGACGAGGCCTACCAGATGATGAACGGTCCGACGCGCGACCCAGCGCGCCTTGCCGATCGCCCCGAGCTCGTTTCGTGTCTCCGATGCGACCAGCGGAGACCGCGCGACGACGCGCGACCCGTCACGCACGACCACCGTGCCCAGCTGCTGCCCCGCCTGCACGGGTAGCCGCACGATCGCGCGTGCGACGACCCGTTCGGTGAGCGCCCGGCCGGTCGGCGCCGGCCGTACGATCGTCCGCGGCGCGACGAGGCGGATCGGCGGCTCCCCCCAACCGACCTGCGCGACCGCGTACGTCCGGCTCGTGTCGACCACCCGCGACAGGCGGTAGCTCGCGAGCCCGAATCCGAGGAGCGCCTGGAGGTCGCGGTCGCGCTGACCCTCGGTCGGCGAGCCGAGCACGGCGACGGTGATTCCCACGCCCTGTACGCGTGCGAACGCGACCTGCGACCAGCCGGCGAGCGCCGTATGGCCCGTCTTGCCGGCGACGAAGCCTCGCGACCGTCCGATCAGGTTGTCCGTCGACTCGACGACACGGCCATCGGCGAGCCGCGCCCGAGACATCCCCGCGTATCGCCGGATGAGCGGCACGCGCAATGCGGCATGCAGGAGCACGGTGGCGTCGCGGGCCGTCGACACGTGCCCCGGCTCGTCCAGCCCGTGCGGATTGCGGTAGTGCGTGCCGACGAGCCCCAGCTCGCGGGCCTTCCGGTTCATCAGGTCGACGAATCCGCGGACGCTGCCGCCAGCGGCGACGGCGAGCGTCGTCGCCGCGTCGTTCGCGCTCGGTACCAGCGTCCCGATCAGGAGGTCGCGGACGCTCACGCGCTGTCCCGCACGCAGGCGTAGCGACGACTCGCCGATGCGCGCCGCCACCGGAGGCACGACGACCGTCTCGTCGAGCGAGAGCCGCTCCATCGCGACCAGCGCGGTCATCAGCTTCGTAATGCTCGCCATCGCGCGCGGCGTCGTCTCGTTGCGAGCCGCGAGGGTGTGTCCGTCCACCGAGCTCACGACGACGTACGCGCGCGCCTGCACCGGCGGCGCCGCTCCGACGGCGGGCGGCGCGACGAGGAGCGCGGCGACCGCGACGGCGACAACCCAGCGCATCACGCCCGCGCAGGGTAGTCGAGGGTGCGACTCACCATCCGGCGGCGGACCACACTGCCGAGGAGAGCCGCGCGGCCTCGGCGCCGGCCGCGGCGCGCCAGTCGTCGGGCGGCGCGTCGCGGTAGGCGTAGATCACCGAGCGGGACGCGTTGACGAGCGCGCTCGAGGGCCCGCTCGTGAACGCGCGTGCGACGTCGGCGGGTGTCGCGCCCTGGGCGCCGACACCGGGGAGCAGGATGATCGCGCGCGGCATCTCGCGTCTCGCCTCACCGACGATCCTCGGCACCGTCGCGCCCACGACCGCGCCGACGCTCGAGAGGCCTCGCGAGCCGACGAGCTCCTCGCCCCAGCCGTCCACGAGCGCAGCCACGTGCTTCCACACAGGGCGTCCGTCGGAGAGGAGCGCATCCTGGAGCTCCGCCGCGCCGGCGTTCGACGTGCGGACGAGCAGGAACAGTCCCGCGCCGTGACGCCGGCACGCGGCCAGGAACGGGTCGAGCGAGTCCTGACCGAGGTAGGGGCTCACCGTCACCGCGTCGGAGAGCGGCGGGTCGCCGTTGTGCGGCTCGAGGAACGCGGCCGCGTACGCCCGTGCGGTCGACCCGATGTCGCCGCGCTTCGCGTCGGCGATCACGAGCAGCCCGGCCTCGCGCGCGTACCGGGACACCCTCTCGAACGCGCGCCAGCCGTCGCTGCCGAGCGCCTCGAAGAAGGCGGCCTGCGGCTTCACCGCGACGACGTACGGGGCGACGGCGTCGACGATCCCCTTGCAGAACCGCTCGACCGCGGTCGCGGCGGCACTCCGCCCGGCGACAGCCTCCCCGCGGAGCTCGACGGGCAGCAGATCGACGACGGGATCGAGGCCGACGACGAGCTGCGAACGCTTGCGCTCGACCGCCTCGGCCAGGCGGTCCGCGAAGGCGAGCGTGGGAGCGCCTGCGACGTCGCTCGTCACGCGGCCAAGGGTATCCCGTCGAGCCGCGCGCAGATGGCACGCGCATCGAGCGGCGCGAGGCGGAGCTCGGGAGGCGGTCTCCGGAGGAACGAGGCGACGAGCCTGAGCTCGTCCGCGTCCTCGGGCGCGACCGACAACGTCGCCGCCCGCGCCTCGGCGACCAGGGCAGCCGCCTCCGGCAGCGCGCCGGCTCCGCGGGCGAGCAGCCGCGTCGCCGCCACGCGGCCGGCCGCGATCGCGTACGCCCGGACGAAGCCCGGCTGGCGCGCGGGGACGACGACGCAGGTCTCGAGCGCTCGGAGACGGTCGAGCTCGGCGAGCTCGGCGACCGCCGCCTCGAGCGCCGCGGCGCGGTCGCGCAGCCGCGCCGCGTCCTCGAAACGGAGCTCCCGTCCAAGCCGGCGCACTCGCGCGCGCAGTGCAGGGAGGGCGGCCCCGACGTCGTCTGACTCGTGCCCGTCGAGCGCGCGGGCGGCGCGCTGCGCCAGCCTTCGGCCGGGGAGCGGGCCGTACGGCGTGGGGTCGTGGCAGACGCTCCACCTCGCGCCGCGTTGGCGCAGGTAGACGTGGCGGTCAGGGCGGGTGCTGCGGGCGTTCGCCGGCGGGCGCAGCTCGCGGAGCAGCCGGAGCTCCTCGAGCGCCGCCTCGAGCTCCGAGCCGGTTTCCGTCCACTCGACCTCCTCGAGCGCGCCGAGCGCGGCCTCGACGGCCGGCCGCTGGCGGGCGCTCGAGAAGTACGCTCGGAGCCGCGCCCGGAGGTTTCGCGCCCGGCCGACGTAGAGGGCGAGCCCGTCGCGGCCGCGGAAGAGGTACACCCCGGGGCGCGTGGGCGCGCCGGCGACCAGCGACCGCTTCGCGTGGAGGCGCCGTGCACGCGGCGCAGCGAGCTCGACGAGGTCGGCGACGGTCCGCGCACCTCGTTCCTGCGCGAGGCCGACGAGGACGAGCAGGATCTCGGCGGTCGCCCGTGCGTCGGGAAGCGCGCGGTGGCACGGCGCCGTCGAGACGCCGAAGAAGTGCGCTAGCGCCGCGAGGCCCACCTTGCGCGTCCGCTCCCCGAGGAGCCTTCGTGCGAGCCACACCGTGTCCACGACGGGCGATGCGATCCGGCGACCGGTGAGCAGCTCGACCTCGCAATCGAGGAACGCAAGGTCGAAGCGGGCGTTGTGCGCGACGATCGCCGCGTCTCCCGCGAAGGCCAGCAGCCGCCGGATCGCCAGCTCGGAGCGCGGCGCGCCGCGGAGGAACGCGGGCTGGATGCCGGTGAGCGAGGCGATCGCGGGCGGCAGCGGCACGCGCGGATCGACGAGCGTCTCGAACGTGTCCTCGAGCTCGAGCGCGCGCACGCGCTGAGCGCCGATCTCGCAGATCCGGGAGCTGCGGGGCGAGAGCCCCGTCGTTTCGAGGTCGACGACGACGAAGTGCGCGTGCTCGAGGAGGATGTCCGCTCCCGGCGGCGCCGACAGCCCAACCGACGTGCCGCGCCACGCCAGCCGCGCGTCGCCCTCGACGACGTCCTCCAGCAAGGACCGGGCGAGCGCCACGGGGGCGCTGGCGAGGGCGAACAGGACCCTGGCCGCCTCGTCGGCGGGCACCGGCCCCCGTCGCGCCTCGACCAGCTCGACGAGCCGGTCTGCGGCGTCGAACGAGAGTTGCATGTGGCAAGATGGTAGACGAACATACGTTCGCCTACCACCCTGCCAGGAGAATGCTCAGCGGGCGGGCCGACGCCCGCGCGCGCCTAGTTCACCGCTTTCTTGAGCTGCGAGCCGGCCGAGAACTTCGGCACGTTGGCGGCCTGGATCTGCACTCGCTCGCCGGTGCGCGGGTTCACGCCCTGGCGGGCGGCGCGCCTCGTGACGTGGAACTTGCCGAAGCCGGTGAAGGTGATCGAGTCGCCCTCCTGGAGGGTCTTCTCGATCACGCCGAGCGCTGCATCGACGGCTGCGCCTGCATCGCGCTTCGTCAGCCCGGCCTCGTCGGCGACGGCATCCACGAATTCCTGCTTGGTCACGTTCATCCTCCTGGTCGATGGTCTCTGGTCTCTCAAACGTCCGCCGAGCCTATCGCTCGCGCGGATCCCGCTCAACCATGCGGTTTCACAGGCTGCTCCCGCGTCGCAAGCAGATCGCCCGCACGGTAGAGCGAGGCGAGCCGCACGCCGACGCGCGCGAGGGCATCCGCGCCCCCCTCTTCGCGATCCACGACGCAGACGGCATGGCGTACGACGAGCCCCGCCTCGCGAACGGCGTCCACCGCCTCGCGGAGAGCGCCGCCCGACGTGACGACGTCCTCGACGAGACACACGAGGTCCCCCGTCTCGTAGGAGCCCTCGATGCGGTTCCCGGTGCCGTATCCCTTCGCTTCACCGCGCACGATGATGAAGGGGCGTCCGGACGCCATTGCTGTCGAAGCTGCCAACGCGACGGCCCCGAGCGCGGGGCCGGCAAGCCTGACGGCATCGGGCTCCGCGGCGCTCGTGGCCTCGGCCAGACGCTCGCCGAGCTCACGCAACAACACCGGGTCGGTCTCGAAGCGGTACTTGTCGAGGTACCAGCGCGATCTCTTCCCGGAACGGAGCGTGAAATCGCCCTCGAGCAGCGCGGCGTCGAGCAGCCGCCGGCCGAGCTCGTCCACCGACGTCACGAGAGCGCCTCCTCGGCGATCTCCACGAGCCGCTCGCAATCGGGCGAGCCAGGACGGAGCACGAGCTCCGACCCGTCGTCCCACGCGACGACCACGCGACGCTGGTCCGCTCCGCGGCGCCGGAGGAGGAGCCACACGCCGACGGCGCCGAGTGCAAGCAGGAGCAGCCTCATGCGGCGTCTCCCCGAGCCCGTCGGAGCGCCGCCCGGAGGTCGTACGCGACGAGCCCGCCGACGGGCTCGGCCACGGTCGTCGCCACGATCGTCCGCTCGTCGTCGCGGACGACGACGACCGACCCTCGCGGCAGGTCGACCTGGACACGCTCCACCGCCGCTCCCGCGCGGAGCTCGCCCGCCTCACTGAGGAGCTTCGCCGCGGTTGCCGCGAGCGCGCGCGCACGAGCGTCGCTGCCCGTATGCGCCGCCTCGACGGTGCCCGCGGGGCCGGCGATCACGGCCTCGACCACCTGCGTCGAGAGCCCGACGAGCTCCGTGAGAGCCGCAGAGGCGTCCATGCCGGCGCCCGAAGCTAGCAAACTGCTCGAATGCGAGCCGCCCGAGCCACGTTCGACCGGTTCTTCACCGAGCGGGGAACGCACCTCGCGGCGATGGTCGCCTACTTCGCGCTGGCGTCGTTCGTGCCGATCATCTTCGTGCTCCTCTCGCTGCTCGGCTTCCTCGACCAGGCCGACTCGTCGAGCGCTCTGGTCGGGTACCTGGAGGACGTCTTCCCCGACCAGTCGGTGGAGTCGATCGTGAACGTCGTCGACGCGGTGCAGCGGAATGCGACGACGCTCTCCGTCGTCGGCGGCGTCGCGCTGGTGTGGAGCGCGCTGTCGCTCTTCTCGTCGCTCGAGTCGGCGTTCAACATCGTCTACGGCCTCCCGAACCGTCCCTTCCTGCGTGGCAAGGGGCTCGCCGTCGTGTACGTGGCCGTCGCGCTCGTCGTCCTCTTCACCGGGCTCACGGCCGGGACGTTCGGCTACGACCTGCTCCGCCGCTACGCGACGGACGCGATCGGGAACCGCTGGGTCGCCCTCGCCTCGACCGTGCTCGCCTCCGGCGTCGCGCTGTTCGCGTTCCTCGTCTCCGCGTACCACCGTCTCCCGAACGCGCGACTGACCTGGCGCGAGGTGATCCCGGGCGCCGTGGTGGGCGCTGTCGTCATCGAGGCGACCTTGCAGGGGCTGCCGCTCTTCGTCTTCTTCACGAAGGACATCGTCGCCCTGCAGGCGCTCGGGACGACCTTCCTGCTCCTCGTCTGGCTCTACGTGATGGCGAACGTGATCGTGTTCGGCGCCGCGCTGAACTACGTGCTCGCGTACGGCGTCACCGGCCGCGACGTGAAGCCGAGGACCTAAACGAGCTCCGCAAGCCGCGCAGCCGCTCTCGCGCGGTGCGAGTGGAGCTGCTTCCAGTCGTCGCCGAGCTCGGCCACCGTGCGCGTCTCGCCGTCCGGGACGAACACCGGGTCGAAGCCGAAGCCCTCCGTCCCGGCCGCGTCGCGCGCGATCGTCCCTTCGAGCGTCCCCCCGGCGACCAGCTCGCGCCCCTCCGGCGCGATCGCGACGAGGGCGCAGACGTAGCGGGCGCGCCGGTTGTCCTCGCCGGCGAGTGCCTCGAGCATCCGCCCGACGGGGTCTCCGGCAGCCCAGCGGGCCGTCAGCACGCCTGGGGCGCCGCCGAGCGCGGCGGCCTCGATCCCCGAGTCCTCGCCGACCGCCCAGGCGTCGGCGGGCGCGTGGACGCGCCCCCAGAGCGCCTTCAGGCGCGCGTTGTCCTCGAACGTGGCGCCGTCCTCGGAGGGCGGCTCCTCGTCCGTCGCAACCGTCTCGATCGACCAGGCCGGCAATGCGCGTCGCAGCTCGTCGAGCTTGTGCCGGTTCCTGGAGGCGAGAACGGCCTTGTGACACTGTGTCACGAGCTCACAGCAGCGACGGCGCCTCGCACGCAGCGCGCTGCGCGGCCTCGAGCTCGGCGATCCCCCCGGCGGCGAGGTCGAGCATCCGATCGAGCAGCTCCCGCGAGAACGGGTCGCGCTCGGCGGTCGCCTGCACCTCGACGAGCCGGCCGTCTGCGGTCATCACGACGTTCATGTCCGTCTCCGCTGCGGCATCCTCGACGTAGTCGAGGTCGAGCACCGGCTCCCCGTTCACGACGCCGACCGAGACCGCCGCGACCGACGCGGGCAGGGCCCTCGTCAGCCCGAGCCGGTCGAGCGCACGATGGGCGGCGACGTACGCACCGGTGATCGCGGCGCACCGCGTGCCCCCGTCCGCCTGAAGGACGTCGCAGTCGAGCCACAGGGTGCGCTCGCCGAGCGCCTTGAAGTCGCACACGCTTCGCAGGGCGCGTCCGATCAGCCGCTGGATCTCGACCGTCCGCCCGTCGGGCCGGCCGCGCGAGACGGCGCGCGGCGTCCGCTCGCCGGTGGACGCGGGGAGCAGCGAGTACTCAGCGGTCATCCAGCCCTGGCCCTTGCCGCGGAGCCAGCGTGGGATGTCCTCCTCGACCGTGGCGGTGCAGAGGACGACCGTGCGGCCCTGCGCGTAGAGGACGGAGCCGTGCGGCTGCTCGAGGAAGTCGGGCTGCACGTCCAGCTCGCGCAGCTGGTCGGGCCGGCGGCCGTCGTGCCTCGTCATGCGGCCGCGCTCTCCATCGTGCGTAGCGTCACGTGCTCGACCTCGCCGACAGGAAGCTGGAGGAACCGCTTGCCCATCTCGGCGAACGCGGCCGGGTCGCCCGTCGTAAGGAAGCGGTACGCGCCCTCGCGCTGCTCGGAGTTCGAGATCCCCTTCCGGGCGAGCGTCTCCCCGACCTCGCGGGCGGTCTCCTCGGCGGAGAACACGAGCGTCACGCCCCGTCCGAACACGCGCTGGAAGATCGGGCGCAGGATCGGGTAGTGCGTGCAGCCGAGGATCACCGTGTCCACCCCCGCGTCCTTGAGCGGCGTGGCGACCTCGCGCACGGCTGCAGTCGTCTCGTCGCCGAACGGATCCGGCCCTTCGATCAGCGGCACGAGCTTCGGGCACGGGACGGCGACCACCTCGACACCCGCGTCGTTGGCGTGCACCAGCTCCTCGTACCGCCCGCTTGCGACGGTCGCCTCGGTCGCGAGCAGCCCCACCCGCCGGTTGCGCGTCGCCCGCGCGGCCGCGTGAGCCTCGGGCTGGAGCACACCGACAACCGGGACGGCGAGCGCCCGCTGCAGGTCCGGGAGTGCCGCGGCGGTGGCGCTGTTGCAGGCGACGACGATCAGCTTCACGTCCTCGTCCTGGAGGTGGCGCCCGACCTCGAGCGCGAACCGCCGGACCTCGGCGAGCGGCCGCGGGCCGTACGGGAGCCGTGCGTTGTCGCCGAGGTAGACCGCGTCCTCGTGCGGAAGCGTGACGAGGATCTCGTGGAGGACGGTCAGACCGCCGACGCCGGAGTCGAACACGCCGATGGGCCGCGGGTCCATCGCGGGGATGATACGGCCCGGCCCTTACGGGCCGGGCTAGCAGTGGGCTACGCTTGGCCGCCGTGCTGCGCCTTCTGATCGTCGCGTCCGTCGTCATTGCGGCGCTGCTCGGCCCGTCGTTCGCGAGCGCCTCGTCGCGGCAGGACGTGGCGATCGCCTCGGCCGACGGCACGCCGATCGCCGCGACCCTGGTGCTGCCCGACGGCGCCGCGCCGAGCGGCGGCTGGCCCGCGGTGATCTTCATGCACGGCCTCGCCCAGACACGCGCCACGGGGCTGGCCGTCGCCCAGTCGATGCGCCTGAGCGAGCGCTACGCGGTGCTGGCGTACGACGCCCGCGGTCACGGCGAGTCCGGCGGCCTGATCGGCATCGACGGGCCGAAGGAGATCGCGGACGTGCGGGCGGTCTTCTCGTGGCTGCGCGATCGGCCCGAGGTGTCAGACACCCGGATCGGCGGCTGGGGCGTCTCGTACGGCGGCGGCGCGGCGTGGAACTCCCTCGCCGCTGGGGTGCCGTGGGCGGCGCTCGAGATCTCGATCAGCTGGACCGACCTGCGCCAGGCGCTCGTCCCGCAGGGCCTCGCCAAGACCGGCGTGATCGCGGGCTTCCTGGGCTCGCTCGACCCGAAGCGGGTCGACCCCGAGGTGTTCGCGCTCCGCGATGCGGCCTTCTCCGGGAACCTGGCGTCCGTCGGCCCGTTTGCGGCGGCGCGGTCGTCGCTCTCCGCGCTGAAAGGCGTCAAGACCCCGGTCTTCATCATGCAGGGCCGTCGCGACTTCGCGTTCGGCATCGGACAGGCCCTGAACGCCTACCGCGCCCTCGCCGGGCCCAAGCAGCTCTGGATCGGGCTCAACGGCCATGCGCCGTCGTCCGGCGTCGCCGCCGACACGCCGGCGATGCTCGCCGAGGGCGCGCGCTGGTTCGACCGCTTTCTCCGAGGCGACACGGCGGCGCCGCTCCCGAAGCCCATAGCCATCTCGCCGGAGAACTGGAAGGGCCGGCCCCAACGGCTCGCGGGGCTACCGAGGACGGTCGTTACACGACCACGGCTCGGCAGCGGGCCCACCGAGCGCGTGGACCTGACGCGGAACGGCGGCTACGACGTGCGCTTCCCCGCGCTCGCCAAGCGCACGGAGGTATTCGGATCGCCCGTGGTCGAGGTGACGGCGACCGCGTCGTCGGGGTGGTCGCGAATTGTCGCTGTGCTGAGCGCCCGAACGCCATCCGGCAAGCAGATCGTCGTCGGTGGCGGCGGCGTCCCGACACGCGGCGGCAAGCGGACGTATCGCATCGCGCTCAGCGACCAGGTGACGCTCCTGCCAAAAGGCTCGAAGCTCACGGTCACGGTCGGCTCGTCGTCGCTTGCTCAGAATCCGGGAAACCTGCTCTATCTCGATCTGCCGTTTCCTGCGGGAGCGATGCTTTCCGTGACCGACGTCGCGGTGCGGATCCCCGAGCTGGCGACGCCCGTCTCGAGATGACGCGAATCCTCCTCGCGCTCGCGGCCGCACTCGTGGCCGCGACGAGCGTCGGCGCGGCGTCGACCGCCGAGCCCGGCCTGACCACGACCACGATCCTGATCGGCGGCACCGTGCCTCTTTCAGGCGAGGCGGCCGCCTTCGGCGCGGTCGCGCCCGGGGCGAAGGCGTATTTCGACTACGTCAACGCGAAGGGCGGTGTCCACGGACGCAGGATCGAGTACCGCTTCTACGACGACGCGTACAACCCGGTGCAGACGGTTCAGCTCACGCGGCGGCTCGTCGAGCAGGACCGCGTCTTCGCGATCTTCAACGCGGTCGGCACGGCCAACAACCTCGCGATCCGCGACTACCTGAACGCGCAGAAGGTGCCGCAGCTGTTCTCCGGCGACGGCTCGCAGGCGCTCGGGGCCGCCTCGGCGCGGTACCCATGGACGGTCGGCTTCCTGCCGAGCTACCGCGGCGAGGGCGCGGTGCTCGGTCGCGACCTGCTCGCCGCGCGGCCGCATGCGCGGGTCGCCGTCCTGTTCGAGAACACGGAGCTCGGGAAGGACATGGCGCGCGGGCTGTCCCGCGCGATCGCCGGCAAGGGGACGAAGATCCTCGCGTCCGAGCCGTACGAGCTGACGTCCACCGACGTCGTCGCGCAGGTCTCGAAGCTGAAGGCGTCGGGCGCGGACACGCTGATGCTGTTCGCGACGCCGAAGTTCATGATCCAGGCCATCGTCGCGGCGAAGAAGCTCGCGTGGAAGCCGCAGCTCTATCTCGCGTCGGTCTCGATCGAGCCGAGCATCATGGCGATCGCGCGAGCGAACGCCCCCGACCTGACGAACGGCGCGCGGGCGATCGCGTTCGTCAAGAACCCGAACGATCCGGTGTGGCGCAAGGACTCGGCCGTGGCGCTCTACCGGTCGATCCTCGAGCGGTTCGCGCCCTCGGCGAAAGCGACGGACGTGTACCACTGGTACGGCATGGCGGTCGCCTGGACGATGGTCGACGCCCTCGAACGAGCCGGCAAGAGCCTGACCCGAGCCGCGCTCCTCCGCGCCGCGCGTACGCTGAACACGACCGCGAACCCGTTCCTGCTTCCGGGGACGCGTCTCCGCACCTCGGCGGGGGATGCGTTCCCGATCGACACGGTCTACCTGTATCGCTACGACAACCGGCAATGGGTCCGCAGCGCGGGGCCGTTCGCCGCACGATGAGAAGGAGGAGAGAGACACGATGAGGAAGCGGACACGCACGGCCGTGGTCGCCTCGGCGGCGCTGACGGCGCTCGCTCTGGCGACCGCCGCAACCGCGGCGTACACGACGCCGAAGCTCTCGGTGTCCTACGCGACGGGCAACGTCACCCGCATCGTCGCGTCGGCCGCCGTCACCGACGACGCCACCGCGCGTGCGGCGATCGTCATCCCGAACGGGACGACGATCACAACGACCGCCGCGCCGGGCACGAAGGTCGGCACGGTGAAGGCGCAGGTCAGCGCCCTCGCGCTCGGCGGCGCGCTGCTGCCGCTCGCCGGCGACATCCTCGTGGCGCCGCCGGGCGCGGTTCCGGCCGCGTCACAGACGGCGTGCATCGGCGCGGTGACACCGCAGGCGACGCTCCTCCTGGTGCTCCAGGCGGCCGGCCAGACGATCAACCTCCCGGCGTACGTGATCCCGACGTCCGGCGCGCAGGCCGCGCTCGGGGCGGCGCAGCTCGTGTTCTGCCTCGCGCCGCCCGACATTCCGCCGCCGAACGGCGCGACCTTCGGCGCGAAGTTCCTGAGCGCCGACCTGACGGTGACCAACGTGTTCGGCCCGATCCCGCAGGGCGCGTGGATCGCCTTCTGGACGCCGTGGAACCCCGGCGTCGGCACGCCGAACACTGCCGCGACCGTCGCGTCTCCGGCTGCGATCGCCGCCGGCGGGATCACGCTCGCAGGTAAGAAGGTCAAGAAGGTCAGGCGCCTGACCGGCAAGGTCACGCAGGGTGGGGCTGGCGTCGCGACGAAGGTGACGATCCTCGGCGGCACGAAGCGGCTGGCGACTGTCAGCGCGAAGGCGGACGGCTCCTTCGCCTACACGGTGCCGAAGACGTCGAAGGCGACGACCTTCAAGGCGACGGCGACGGTCGCCGGCCGTGACGCACCGGCCGTTTGCAGCCAGTTCTCCGCGCTCGGGGTGCCGTGCACGAATCCGACGATCAGCGGCTTCTCCGCGACGTCCGGAACCGTCCGGCTCAAGTAGGCGGCGACCGCAGGACGGGGCGCCTACGCGGGCGCCCCGTCTATCGTCCGGGGGTGCCCGCCACCGTGCGCATCGGCACCTGCTCGTGGGCCGACGAAGGGCTGCTGAAGGCGTGGTACCCCCCCGGGGTCTCGACAGCCGAGAAGCGGCTCCGCTACTACGCGGAACGGTTCGACGTGGTCGAGGTCGACTCGCCGTACTACGCGCTCCCCGACCCCGCCGTGACCGAGCGGTGGGCGCGGCGCACGCCTGACGCGTTCACGTTCCACGTCAAGGCGTCGGCCGCGATGACGTGGCACGACACCGAGCCGAGCGACGAGTCGTTCCGGCTCTTCCGCGCCTCCGTCGAGCCGCTCGAGCTGTCGGGGAAGCTCCGCGGCGTCCTCCTCCAGTACCACCCACGTTTCACGAAGTCGCCCGAGGCCAAGGCCGAGCTCGCGCTCGCGCCCGCACGCCTCGCGCCGCTCGTCCCCCTCGTCGAGTTCCGGCATCGTTCCTGGACGGAGGAGAACGAGCGAGCGGACACGCTCGCGTTCCTCGAGGCGAACGGGCTCGCGTTCGTCTCGCTCGACAGCCCGCGCACGCGGGCGTCGAACGTCTCGCCCACGATCGCGGCCGCGACGCACGGCGTCGCGTACGTCCGCTTCCACGGCCGCAACGCGAAGACCTGGAACATCCGCGGCGGCATCGCGGCCGACCGCTTCGACTGGCTCTACTCGCCGGAGGAGCTCGCCGAATGGGTGGAGCCGCTGCGGTCGCTCACCGAGGACGCGGACGAGGTCTACGCCATGTTCAACAACAACCGCGACGACTTCGCGCCGCGGAGCGCGCAGATCCTGCGTGGCCTGCTCGACGAGGCGGGCGTGCCGGTCACCGGTGGCGTCGAGCCACTGCCGACCGACCTCAGGCTGTTCTGAGCCGCACGGTGTCGGACACCCGTGGCTAGAGTCGGACGAGGATGCGCGTCCTCTCCGTCGTGCACGAGCCCTCGTCGACCGGCGGCGGCGGGCTGTTCGAGCGCGTCGTGGACGAGCGGGGCGACACGCTCGACCGCTGGGTGGTGGCGAGCGGCGACGACTCGCCGGGAAGCGCACGGGAGTGGGGCGCGATCATGGTCTTCGGCGGCGTGATGCATCCCGACCAGGACGCCGAGCACCCGTGGCTCGCCGGCGAGATCGGCTTTCTGCAGGACGCGCTCGAGCACGACGTCCCGGTGATCGGCGTCTGCCTCGGAGCACAGCTGATCGTGCGCGCCGCGGGCGGATGGACCGGCCCAGCCGTGGCGCCCGAGGTCGGCTGGGTGCCCGTCGACCTCAACGTCAACGGCATGGCGGATCCCGTGCTGGGCGTGCTGCCGCGGCGGATCGACGCCTTTCAGTGGCATTACTACACGTTCGGTCTGCCCGAGGGCGGCGTCGAGCTCGCGTCGAGCGCCGTCGCGAAGCAGGCATTCCGGCTCGGCGACCGCGTGTGGGGCATCCAGTTCCACGCGGAGGTCGAGCGGCACATGCTGGCCTCCTGGTTCGAGCACGGCAGCGACGAGCTCGCGATGCCGGTCGACGAGATGTGGGAGGAGACCGACAAGCACCTCCACACCTGGAACAGCCAGGGCACGGCGCTGTGCAACGCCTTTCTCGACGAGGCGCACCGGATCGCCCGCTAGCGCACGGCGGGCTTGCGCGTCGTGACGTCGGTCAGGTCGCGGCGACGAGCGACACGACGGTCGCGACCTCGGCCGCGACGGAGTCGCGCTCGGAGCACGCCTCGAGCCAGCCGACGACCGCCGGGTACGAATCCAGCGGGAAGCCGAGCATGTCGCGGAGTCGGATCACCCACGGCAGATAGGACACGTCGGCGAGCCCGAACGAGCGACCGACGAGGTACGGGGATTCCGCGAGCGTGACGTCAAGCGATCCGAGGACGCGCATGAGCCACCTCTCGGCGTGCTCCTGCTTGCGCCGGAACGCGTAGTAGGGGTCGCCCAGGTCGTCGAACCGGAAGATGACGAAGCGAGCGGCGGCCCGCGCGGCCGGGTCGGCCGGCAGGAGCGGCGGCTCCGGGTAGCGCTCCTCGAGGTACTCGTCGATGACGACGGACTCGGGCAGCACCCAGCCGTCCTCCTCGAGCACCGGCACCCGGCCGTCCGGCGGGTTGTGCTCGAGGAGCCATGCAGGGCGATCCGCCAGGTCGATCGTCACCGTCTCGTACGGCACGCCCTTCTCCGCGAGCACGATCCGCGTGCGGGCGCAGTAGGGGCAGCGCGGTGCGTCGTACAGCGTGAGCATGTGACGAGGCTACCCCGCTTCGTCCTCGCCGAGACCCGGGTACCCGTGCTCGGCGCCCTCGAGGCCGAGCGCGGATGCGAATTCGGCGAGGAGCTCGCGCGCCGGCGACAGCTCGCCCGGTGACGTGGCGACGGGCGCAGCGTCCTTGATGCGCTGCGCGTCCTGGCCGGTCAGCCGTGCGAGGACCGTCGGGTTGGCGGCGAGGCCGATCACGTCGCCGGGCGGCAACGGCCCGTAGAACTCGGGGACGGAGAGATACTCGTCGACGATCCCGCCTCGGTCGAGGGCGATCATTCGGACGACCTGGTCGACCTCGAGCGCGAGCGTCACGACGACGGCCCCCAGCCGGGAGGAGAGCTCCCGCGCGAACCGCAGCAGCGCGCTGGGATCCACGTCGGCCACTTCGTCGTAGACGGTCACCCAGCCGTTCCGCGGGCCGACGACACGGCTGCCACGTGAGCCGATTCGGGGCGCGAACGCGCGCGCGGCCCGTTCCACGTCGGCGAGCGCGTCGGTCTGGACGTGGATCGAGGCGAACGACTCGGCATGCCGTCCGGGTGCGAGCCGCTCGCGGAGCTGCGCGACAGGCGCCACCAGCACGACGGTGTCCTCCGTGAATCCCCAGCGCTGGTACACGGCACGCGCGCCCGTGTTCGACGCGAGGACGTCGAGGTCGAGATGCTCCACGCCGTCCGCGGCGAGGACTTCGACCAGCGCGAGGGTGAGCGCCGCCGCCACGCCGCCGCGCCGTGCCTGAGGGACGACGTAGAGGTCGGTGAGCCGCCCCCGGCGCGCGCCGGTTCGCCGACCGAGCGCGAACCCGAGCGGCGTCCCGTCCTCCTCCGCGAGGAACGCCAGGCCGGAGTCGACGATCTCCCCTATCTCCGCCAGCTCCCTCTCTGGGTCGTGTTCGGCGTGTGCGGGCGGCGGCACCTCCTCCTCGAACGACCGCCAGAGCGTCTCGAGCACCGCGAGATCGGCGCTCGTCGCGATACGCACCTCCACGGAAAGGATGCTACGTACGCGAAATGTCACCCGGTCGCGGCTTCCCGGCACGTGACGTGGGCTCTATGCTGTAGGGAGCCCGGCGGCGGTCATCCCCCTCGGCCGTCGCCGGTCACTCCTTCCCGCAGCCGACGGACGAGCCGGAGCTCCGGTCGGGTCGCCACGAGCAGCGTCGCATGGCTCCAGCCGAGCGGTAGCACCCAGCCCGGTCGCCCGTCGGCGAGGACCTGCTCGGGCAGGAGGTCGAGCGGTGTCCGGCGGCCGAGTACGCATGCTGGCCGTCGTGCTGCTCCCAGAGGTCGACGCTCGCCCTGGGCAAGCCGCTCCCCGGGTCGACGGCACCGAGCGGCGCACGAGGCGATCGAGCGCCGAGTCGGCCGCCGTCCCGACCGGCGCCAGGAGCCGCTCGTCAACACGCGACCGGCGGGCACGTGCGTCGGCGGCAGTCGCGAGGTGGCGTTTCGCCCGAGCGAGCGCGTCGAAGGGCGTCGCCGCGAACGCCGCGACGAGGTGCGCGACACCCTGGTGGGTCGACGCCAGACCGGCTCGTCAGGGTCGACCACGTCGAGGGCCGTCGCGCCGAGGTCGTCCACCCTCGCGGTCGTCCTGAGGATCGAGGCCGACCCCTCCCACTCCTGCGACCCGGGTCGTCGGCCGCCTTGGCCGCCGCGGCCCGCGGCTAGCCCGCACGCTCGAGGGCGCGCGCGAGGTCGTACATGTCGTCGAAGCGCTCGTACGGGACGCCCTGCTCGTCGAGCCACGCCGCAAGCCCGTCACGGGCGAAGCGCCGCTCCGCCTGGAGGGAGACGCACCGGTCGGAGACGCCGTCCCCGGCGTAGGCGAACGTGCCGAGGGTCTCCGTCGCCGCGCGCTTGCAGCGCTCGTCGCAGATCGCGCAGATCGGCCCGTCGGCGAACGTGGCGCGCCAGCCGCCGGGATCCGGCTCCACGTGGTTCGCGACAAGGCGGGCCCGCACTCCCTCCCGCTCGAGGATCGGCTCGATCAGCTCGTGGAAGCCCGCCGAGACGATCAGCGGGTCGTGCGTCTCCACCAGCTCGTGGAAGCCCGGGCGCATGCGGACATGCTCGACGAGCCACGCGACGACCTCCTCCAGCGGCGCGCGGATCGTCGCCATCTCCGCGCCGATCACCTCGTCGAGCGTCAGCTGCCGCCCGAGCTCCTCCTCGAGCGCGGCGAACACCTCGAGGTCGCCGAACCGCGCGATCGCCATGTGGAGCGTGTCCCGCTCGGTCGCCGTCCCGTCCCAGTCGAGGACCAATGTCAGCCTCGCCAAGCAGGATTCGGCATGAGCCGAATCCTGCGGCTTGATCCCCGCCTTCGGCGGGGCACATCCCTGAAGGCGCCCGCTGTCGCGGTCGCAACTCCCTCGCAGCTTCCGTGGCAGAGGATCCTCCTGCATCAGCCGGCCGGCAGCGACCAGCCGCCGTCGATCACCACGGTCTGGCCGCGGATCATCTCGGCGTCCGGGGAGCAGAGGAAGGAGACGACGCCCGCGACGTCCTCCGGCGTCACGAGGCGGCCCACCGGGTTCCGCGCGCCCGAGGCGAGCATCTCCTCGCGGTTCGGGAAGTGCTCGAGCGCACCGGTGGAGACGACGCCGGAGGACACGGCATTGACCCGGATGCCCCGCGGCGCGAGCTCGACCGCGAGGTACCGGACGAGCGCCTCGAGCGCGGCCTTCGACGTGCCGACGAGGCTGTAGTTCTCGAGCACGCGGACCGAGCCCAGGCTCGAGATCGCGACGATCGAGGAGCCCGGCGGCATCGACGGCGCCGCGACGCGGGCCAGGGAGAGCAGCGCCCTGGCGTTCGCGTTGAGCGTCCAGTCCCAGTGCTTGTCCTCGGTCTCGAGCGCGGGCCGAATCACCCCGGTCGCCGCGTTGTGGACGAGGACGTCGAGCGGCCCGAGAGCGCCTACCTGCTCCTCGACGCGAGACGACGTGATGTTTCCCCGTACGAGAACGGGCTCGGCGCCGAGGGCGCGCAGCTCCTCGGCCGTCTCGCCCGCCGCGTCATCCGAGCGGAAGTAGCCGATCCCGACGCGGCCCGCGCCCTCACGCGCGAGGCGCAGGGCGATCGCCTTGCCGATTCCCCTTGAGCCTCCCGAGACGAAGACTGTCCTCATCGCTCGCTATCGCCGCCACGGCGGCGCCGGAGACCCAGGGCAGGGCCGCGGTCAAGCGCATCGTGGTCGATCGGGCGCTGCCGTTCGCGGCCGGAGGCCGGCTTTGCCGGCCGGGAGGCCCGGCGCGCTAGCGTGGCGTCGCTCCGCGAGAGGAGGGGGCTCGCGGGGGAACCGGTGGTTCCCCCGCGCGCGGCAGCGGGTCGGACGCAGTGGCCGCGGAGGGGAGCTCCTCCCATCCGATCCGGGTTCGCGGCTCCGGCTCCGAGTTCTCCGACTTCGTCGAGGCGAGCGCGAGCCGGTCGAGCAGCTCCATCTTCTCGACGCCGTACCGGCGCACCGGGTGCTCCTCCGGCAGCCCGGCGATCAGCTCGCGCACGCGGGCCCTGATCTGCAGCGCGAAATGCGGCGTCGCCGGCCCGACGAGCGCGTCGACGTCCTCGAGGGTCGGCTCGGTCATCGGCCGCGAAGCCTAATCAGTAGCGTCGCCCGCATGCGCCGTCCGTCGACCGTCGAGCTGATGCTGCTGACCACGATCGGCCTCTGGTCGCTCAACCTCACGGTCAGCAGGTACATCCTCACGCACGGGTTCCAGCCGCTCGCGTACGCCACCGTGCGCTACGGGCTCGCCGTATCCGTCTTCATCGTGTTGACGCTTGCCCTCGAGGGCTCGCTTCGCATCCGCGGGCGCGACCTCGGGCTCGCCGCAGCCGCCGCGGCATTTCTCTACCTGAACCAGATCGGCTTCGTCTACGCCCTCGAGAAGTCGTCCGCGTCGGTGCTCGGCCTCGTGCTCGGCGCGACGCCGATCTTCGCCGCGCTGGCCGGCGTCCTGCTCCGGACGGAGATGCTCCCACCGCGGTTCTGGGCTGGGGCGCTGCTCTCGTTCTGCGGCGTCGCCCTGGTCGCCCTCGGCACGGGTGGCGAGCTCTCGGGCGACCTGGGCGGCGTGCTGCTCGGCGTGATGACGGCGGCGACCTGGGCCGGGTACTCGATGCTCGTGACCCCGCTGATGCGGCGGTACTCGGCCACGCGCATCAGCGCCGTCGTGCTGGCCTGGGCATGGGTCGGGATCGCGCTGACGGCCGCGCCGCAGCTCTCCGACCAGGACTGGAACCTCGGCTGGAAGGTCTGGACGCTGCTCGTGTTCGCGACGCTCGGCCCGCTCGTCGTCACGAATGAGCTCTGGTTCCGGTCGCTCCACCGGATCGGCCCGGCGCGCGCGACGCTCGCCGCCAACCTCCAGCCGTTCCTCGCGTCCGCGGTCGCACTCGTTCTCCTGTCCGAGTCGCTCGGGCCGCTCGAGCTCCTCGGCGGCGCGCTGATCGCCTCGGGAATCATCGTCGCCCGCCGTCGTCGCGTGTCGACGCCGCCGGCCGAGTGAGGTCTATGGTCCGGCAGTGACGCCGCTGCGACGCACCGCACTCGCCTCCGTCGCGGCCGCGGCAGCGCTCATCGCCATCAAGCTCTCGATCGGGGTCGCGTCGGGCAGCCTCGGCCTGATCGCCGAGGCTGCACATTCGGGGACGGATCTCGTCGCCGCGCTCCTCACGTTCTTCGCGGTCGGCTTCGCGACGAAGCCGGCGGACGTGAGCCACACCTACGGTCACGGCAAGGCGGAGCACCTCACCGCGCTCGCAGAGGCGGCCTTCCTCGTGCTCGTGTCGATCGGCGTCGCGGCGGCCGCGGCCGCGCGGCTCGCCGGCTGGATCGATATCGAGGTCGAGCCGGCATGGTGGGCGCTCGCGGCCCTCGCCGTGGTGATCGCGATCGACGTCTCGCGGACGCTCGTCTCGTACCGCACGGCGCGCGCCTTCGCCAGCCCTGCCCTCCTGTCGAACGCGCTCCACTTCGGCTCCGACCTCCTCGGCAGCGTCGCGGTGGTCGCCGGCCTGATCGCGGCACGCGCCGGCTTCCCCGAAGGCGACTCGATCGCCGCCCTGTTCGTCGCCGCGCTGGTCGTCCTCGCGGCATCGAGGCTGATTCGCCGGAACGTCGACGTCCTGATGGACCGGGCGCCCGCGGACGCGCTCGAAGCGGCGACCGAGGCGATCGCGCGGCTCGAGCCACCCGTCTTGCTGCGCCGGCTCCGCCTCCGCCAGGCCGCCGGCCGGACGTTCGCGGACGTCGTGATCGGCGTCTCCCCGGGCGCGGCGGTCGGCCAGGGTCACGCGGCCGCCGATCGCGTCGAGGACGCCCTCGAGCGCGTGCTGCCAGGTGCCGACATCGTCGTCCACGTCGAGCCCGCGGCGGCCGGAGCCGGTCTTCGCGAGCGCATCCGCGCCGCGGCGATGACGGTCTCGCACGTGCGCGAGCTCCACGATCTCGCGCTCATCGAGACGGACGACGGGATCGAGGCGTCGATCCATCTCAAGCTGCCCGGGGACCTCCCGCTCGAGCGTGCGCACGAGATCGCCGAGGAGGTCGAGGACGCGATCCGCACGGCCGCGCCCGAGGTGCGGGCGGTCCAGACCCACCTGGAGCCGCTCACCGAGCGCGCCCCCGGTCGCCGGCTGGAGCACGACCCGGCGGCGATCGAGCGAGCAGTCGTCGACATCACAGGCCGCCGTCCGCGCGAGGTCCGCACGCTTTCGACCCACCACGGGCTCGTCGTCCTCGTCACCCTCGGGCTCGCGCCGGAGGCGACGCTGGACCGCGCGCACGAGGAGGCGAGCGCCGTCTCCCGGCGGATCCGCGAAGCGCTCCCCAGGGTCGCGGACGTCGTCGTCCACACCGAGCCGTGATCGGCGGGCTCCGCGTTCCGGCCGCCCTCGAGGCGGAATGGCGCTGCGACCCTGGCTGGCTGGCCGCGCTGCCCCGGCTCGTCGAGGAGTGCGTCGAGCGGTGGTCGCTGTCCCTCGAGGAGCCGGTCGACACGCCGCGCTCACTCGTCGTGCCCGCGGGCGACGTCGTCCTCAAGCTCAATGCGCCGTCGCACTACGAGACCGAACGCGAAGCCGACGCACTCGTGCTCTGGGCAGGCCGGGGCGCTGTGCGGCTCGTCGACCGCGACGACGACATCCGGGCGCTGCTCGTCGAGCGGTGTCGGCCGGGGACGCCGCTCGCCGGTAGCGGGGCCGACGAGCAGGCGGTCGTCGCCGGTCTCGTCGGGACGCTCCGGTCCGACGTCGACGCGGGGCATCCGTTCCGTCTCGTCGCGGACGAAGCCGCTCGCTGGGCGGTCGAGGTGCCGGCGCGCTACGCCGGGGCGGGCCGGCCGTTCGAGCGCTGCCTCGTCGACCTCGCCGTCGACGTGTTCGCCAGCGTCGACCCGTCGGCGACCGCGCTCGTCAACCAGGACCTCCACGGCCACAACGTCCTGTCCTCGGAACGCGAGCCCTGGCTCGTGATCGACCCGAAGCCGCTCGTCGGCGAGCCGGAGGTGGACGGGGTCGGGCCGCTGCGGAACGCCGAGGACGCTGGGTCGGCGCAGCGCTGGCTCGACGCCCTCGCGGAGCTCGGTCTCGACCGCGACCGCCTCCGGGGCTGGGGCGTCGCGCACGCGCTCGCCTGGGGCTGGGACGAGCGGGACGGTTGGTCGGACTGGTCGGTCGAGGCCGCTCGGACGATCGCGGCGGCACGCTAGGCGGAGTTGCGCCTGGGTACGAGCCGGCGGAGCACGTCCTTCGCCACGTAGCCGGCGACCTTCGGGTTCTCCTGGAGCCGGCGGAGCGAGTACTCGTACCAGTGGACGCCGTACGGCACGTAGACGCGCAACGGATGGCCCGCGGCGACCAGCGACCGCGCGCGGTCGGGCCGGACGCCGAGCAGCATCTGCATCTCGTACGCCGACTCGTCGAGCCCTGTGACGCGTTCCAGCGCACGCTCGATCAGCCACTCGTCGTGGGTCGCGACCGCCACGCGGCAACCCGCCGCGAACAGGGCGTCGAGCGCCTCGACAAAGCTCTGCCGCACCTCCTCGAACTCCTGGAACGCGATCGTCTCGGGCTCCACGTAGATCCCCTTGCAGAGGCGCACGCTCGGCCGCAGCGGCGCGAGCGCCTCGATGTCCGCGCCCGTGCGGCGCAGCGCCGCCTGGAGCACGATCCCCACGCCCTCGTGCCCCTCGCTCCGCAACGTGCGGTAGAGGTCGAGCGTGTCGTCCGTCGTGCTCGAGTCCTCCATGTCGATGCGGACGAAGATGCCGCGCCGCTCGGCGTCGCGAACGAGCTCCGTGACGAGGGTGCGGCAGAGTGCCAGATCGAGCTTCAGCCCGAACCCGGTGAGCTTGATCGAGACGTTCGCGTCGAGCCCGTCCTCCGCGATCGCGGCCAGCGCATCGTGGTACGCGCGCGCGATCGCCTCGGCCTCCTCCGGCTGCACGATCTCCTCGCCGAGCACGTCCACGGTGGCGCGCATCCCCTGGTCGTTCAGCTCGGCGACGACCCGACGCGCGTCGTCGAGCGTCGGTCCCGCGATGTAGGGCGCGGCGACCCGTCGGACGATCGATCGCGGGACCGCCGGAAGCACGCGGACGACTGCGCGGTCGAACACGCTCACTGCGGGCGGATCTAAGCAGTTACTCGCGCATGAATCCCTGGCGAGCAGCACTCACCAGGGCGACGGCCTCGGGGAAGAGGATGCGCATCGCGTCGCGGAGCTGGACCGCCTGCTCGTCGACGGAGCCGGTCGGCGTCACCTGCGCCAGCGCCGCCTGTGTCAGCTCGACCGCGGTGTTGAGGGTCAACGTCGCGAACTGCTCGCGCTGCGCCTCCTTGACACCCTCTGCCTGCTGCTCCGCGAACTCGCGCAGGCCCCGCATGATCTCCTCGGGGTCTCCGCCGAACGGGAAGAAGCCGCCGCCTTCCATGTCCACAAGGTACTGGAGCGCTAGTGCAGCGGGCCGCGATACGACGACTCGACGTCCTTCCAGAGCGCGTCCGCGACCTCGGCCGCGCTCCGCATCGCGGTCGTGAACGGGGAGGGCGCAGTCGGATCGAGCGCGTGCTCGAGACGCCGTGCGGCGACGCCGATCGCATCGAGCCGCGCCGGCGACGCGACGTGAGGTGGCACGCCGAGCAGGTGCTGAAGCTCCCGCGCCGCCTCCTCCGCCTCGTCGATGCCCTCCGGCGCCTCCGAGATGCGTAGCGCGACGAGGTGCGCCCGGAGCTCGTCGAGGTCGCCGGGAAACGCCGCCTCCTCGGCCACCTCGCAGAGCGCCGCGATCGAGACGGCGTCGCGAACGTCGCGCCGGCTGTCCAGCGGGCGCCCGTCCGCATCCAATGCGAGCCACGTGCGCGCGCCGTCCGGAGCCTCGAAGGCGCAGACGTAGATGCGCATCCCGCCCGCGAGCTCGGTCGCGAGGACGCCCGAGACGACGGCGCCGTCTGCGAGCTCCGCCGCGGCCGTCGCGAGCTTCGCGAGGTCATCCGCCAGTGACACCGTGCCAGGATAGGTGCGATGTCCGCACGGACCAGCCACGCCACGGAGCTCTTCGCGCCGCTCGGCGCGACGTACGACAGGGTTGGCGCCACGCTCTCCTTCGGCCAGGACCCGCGCTGGCGCCGATATCTCGTCTCGCGACTGCCCGTCGACGGCGGGCACGTCCTGGACGTCGCGACGGGAACCGGCCTCGTGGCGCAGGCGCTCCTCCGGCGCGGCTTCCGCGTCACCGGTCTCGACCAGAGCCCCGAGATGCTCGCGCGGGCGCGCGAGCGGTTCGAGGGGCGCGTCGAGCTCGTCGAGGCGTCGGCAGAGGACATGCCGTTCGCCGATGCGTCGTTCGACCACCTCACGTTCACCTACCTCCTCCGGTACGTCGACGACCCGCTCGCGACGATGCGTGAGCTTGCCCGGGTCGTGCGTCCGGGCGGCACCCTGGCGATGCTCGAGTTCGGCCTTCCGCGCGGGCTCGTGCGGCCCGCGTGGGACGCCTGGGTAGGCGTCGGCCTCCCGCTTGCGGGGCGTCTGCTGTCGCCCGGATGGCATGCGGTGGGGCGCTTCCTCGGCCCCTCGATCCGGTCGTTCCACGCCGCGTACCCGCAGCCCGCGCTCCTCGCCATGTGGCGCGAAGCCGGCATCGGGGAGGTCTGCATGAAGCGCCTGAGCTTCGGCGCCGGCCTCGTCGTCTGGGGGCGGCGTCGTGCCGGCTCGTGACACAGTGTCACAAGCGTCCCGTCCGGCCTTCTACGCGCTGCGACCGGGCGGATGGCGCGACTACGCGACGCTGTTCCACCCGCCGTACACGGCATGGCACCTCTCGTACGTCGTGGTCGGCGCGTGCCTCGCGGCGGGCGTCCATTGGTGGACGCTCGGGCTCACCGTCCTCGCGTTCGCGCTCGCGATGGGAATCGGCGCGCACGCGCTCGACGAGCTGAACGGGCGCCCGCTCGACACCGCGATCCCCTCGGCCGTGCTCGTCGCGCTCGCGGTTGTCTCGGTCGCGACCGCCGCCGCAATCGGTGTCACGGTCGCGCTCGACCGCACGCTCTGGATCCTCCCGCTCATCGCGGTCGGCGCCTTCCTCGTCCCCGCGTACAACCTCGAGCTGCTCGGCGGGCGCATCCACACCGACCTCGGCTTCGCGCTCGCGTGGGGCGCGTTCCCCGTGCTCACGGCGTACGTCGCCCAGACCGGCGCGATCCGGCTCGAGGCGGTGCTCGCAGCGGCATGGGCGACGCTGCTTTCGCTCGCGCAGCGGCGGCTCTCGACCCGCGCCCGCCACGTCCGCAGGAACGTCGTCGCGGTCGGCGGGACGGTAACGCTTCGCGACGGGCGCACCGTCGAGCTCGCGCGCGACGACCTCGTCATCGTCCACGAGGCGGCGTTGCGGCTCCTCGCGGCATCCACCGTCGTCGCGGCGACCGCGCTCGTCGTGTTGCGCCTCTAGACTGGCCGCACGACCGGAGGCGCCGACCGGCCTCTCGACCGACGCGAGCTGCTCGAGCGCGCCGGTCGACTCGTGCTTGGCGCGAGTTTCGTCCAGGCAGGCGTCACCCGCTCGGACGCGACGCCGAACCTCGCGACGCTCCGCAACAAGGTCAAGGGCACCGTCGTCGGCCGCGCGGCGGCGGACTACGACGAGGCGCGGCGCCTGTACAGCCCCCGCTTCGACGACGTCCGGCCGCTCGCGATCGTCTACTGCACGAACGCCGCCGACGTCGCGGCGACGATCTCCTGGGCGTGCCTCAACAACGTCCGGATCGCCGCCCGCAGCGGCGGCCACAGCTATGGCGGCTATTCGACCACGCCGGGCGTCGTCATCGACGTCTCGCGCATGGACGCCGTGACCGTCGACGTCCTCAACGCGACGGCGCGCGTCGGGGCAGGCGCACGCCTGATCGACGTCTACGCGAAGCTGGCGCAGCGCGGGGTGACGATTCCGGCCGGCTCGTGCCCGTCTGTCGGGATCGCCGGCCTCGCGCTCGGCGGCGGCATCGGATTCTCCGGGCGAAAGCTCGGCCTCACCTGCGACAACGTCAAGCAGCTGACGATCGTCACCGCGGACGGCGTTGTCCGAGCGTGCAACACGACGAGGAACCCCGACCTCTACTGGGCGTGCCGCGGTGGTGGTGGCGGCAACTTCGGCGTCGTGACGTCGTTCACGTTCCGCACGCATCCGGTCGGCACCGTGACCACGTACCGGGCGAACTGGGACTGGACAGAGGCCCGGCGCGTGTTCTCGGCCTGGCAGGCATGGGCGCCGCGGGCGCCCGACGAGCTCTTCTCGATGCTCGGCCTCACCGCGACCGGCTCGGGCGGAACGATCGTCGGCTCGCAGGGGCAGTTCTTCGGCAGTGCGTCCCAGCTCGACGCCGTGCTGCAGCCGTTTATCGCCGCAGCGGGGACGCCGAGCCGCATCGACGTGGAGACGAAGCCGTACCTCGACGCCGTGCTCATGTGGGCGAGCTGCAGCGAGGTCGACCGGTGCCGTCTCGGGAACGGCGTCCGCCGCTCGACCTACGCGGCGAAGTCCGACATCTTCACCGCGCCGCTTCCCATGGCGGGCATCGACAAGGCCGTAGCCGCGGTCGAGGCTCGCGCCGCCGCACCGGCGGCGGGAAGCCTGCTGTTCGACGCCTTCGGCGGCGCGATCGGACGCATCCCGAAGGCAGCTACCGCATTCGTCCACCGCGACGCCCGCTTCTCGTGCCAGTACATCGCCTCCTGGGAGCCCGTCGACGACACCGCGGGCGCAGCTGCCGCGATCTCGTGGCTCCGCAACACGCACACCGCGATGAGGCCGCACGCATCCGGCCGTGCCTATCAGAACTACATCGACCCGGAGCTCCCTGATTGGGGCCGCGCCTACTACGGCTCGAACTATCCGCGCCTGCGTCGCATCAAGCGCCGGTACGACCCGAAGAACGTCTTTCGCTTCGCGAAGAGCATCGTTCCCGCGCCGTCCTGACCTACCATCCGGCGATGGTCGTATGGATCCTCGCCGGCGCACTCGCCGGGACGGTCGTCGTGCTCGGTCTCCTCTGGGTCGCGCTGCAGCGCACACGGGCCGCGGCGACAGCGACGGAGCGGCTCGTCGCGGACGCGCGGGGGGCGGTTCGCGAGGCCGTCGCGGCCGAGACCCAGGCTCACACCGAGGAGATTCGCCGCATCCTCGCGCGCGAGCGCGCGGAGACCGCCTCCGTGCTCGCCGCCGAGGAGCGACGGCTCACGGAGGAGCGCCGTGCCGCCTTCGCCGAGCGCGAGCGCCGGGCGGGCGAGGCGCTGGCGGACGAGCTGTCTGCTGCCGAACGTCGGGTCGACGAGCGCCTGCGCGCCTTCGCCGACGACCTCGACCGCGCACAGCGGCACCTCGAGGCGCAGCTCGCACACCTCGGCCAGCGGTACCGCCAGGCGATCACCGACGTCGAGTCCAGGCTCGAGGCGGAGGCGGCCGAGCTCGGATCGACGGCGGACGAGCAGCGCAAGACGGTGATCAGGCTGCGCGAGGAGCTCGAGCGCGCGGCCGGCCAGGCAGTCACCGAGGCGCTCGACGAGCTCGAGGTGCAGGTCATGGAGCGACGGCGCGCCATCGAGGAGGTAACCGAGCGCCTGCGCGCCCGGGAGACCGCGATCGCGGAGTCGATCGAGCGGGCCGAGACCGACGTGCGCGGCCGGCTCGACGTCGTCCTCGTGGAGTGGGAGCGTCGTCAGACCGAACGCCTCGAGCGCGTCACCGAGCGCGAGATCGACCGCCACACCCAGGTCGCCATGCTCGCCTTCGACGAGCGGCTGCGCGAGGCTCGGGAGGAGGCAGTGACGCGGCTGCACCGCGAGCTCGATCGTGCCGTCGAGCTGTTCGCCCGCGAGGAGTTCGCGCAGCGCCTCGACAACCGCTGACGTCGACGATCTCGACGCGGCGCCAACTTTCACACGGCAGGGATCGTCAAAGGCAGCACGAATCACCCGTGCACCATGGCCGAGGCGACCGAGACACCAGTGTGGCGCGAGGACGAGCAGTCCAAGGTCGAGAGCTGGCGCCTGCACGTGCTCATCGAGGCGGGATTCCCCCTGCCGCTCGCGGAGCGACTCGCCGCGAGCGCCGCCGATCTGCACGTCTGCGTCGAGCTGGTCCGGCAGGGCTGCAGCCCCGTCACCGCCGCAGAGATTCTGCTGTAGGGCGAGGCTCGACTCGCCCGCAGAGGGCTCGCCGATCGAGGGCGCGGCAAGCCTCGCCCCTACACTGGCCCCGATGGAGCGGCCGGTCGAGGAGCGAAAGGTCTACACGGTCGCCGCGTTCAACCGGCGCCTCGCGAACTACGTCGGCCGCATCCAGGGCGTGTGGGTCGAGGGTGAGGTGACGGAGCTCCGGCGCAATCCGGTGTGGGCGAACGTGTTCCTGACGCTCAAGGACCGCGCGACCGGGGCGTGCCTCCCCGTGACGATGCAGCGCGGCCGCTTCGACCTCCTCACCCCGGTACTGGCCGAAGGCGAGCGCGTCCAGGTCAACGGCCGCCTCCAGCTCTACGAGGCACGAGGGGAGCTGAGCTTCCGTGCGACGACGATCGAGCGGGTCGGCGTCGGCGACCACGCGGCGGCGCTCGAGCGGCTCCGCCGGGCGCTCGCGGAGGAGGGCCTGTTCGCGTCCGAGCGGAAGCGACCGCTGCCGCGCTTCCCGCGGGCGGTCGGTCTCCTGACCGGCGTGGACGCAGCGGCGCGGGGGGACGTCGTCGCCGGCATCACCACCCGATACCCCGCGGTCCGCCTGGTGATCGCCGAGACGAGGGTTCAGGGCCCCAACGCGGCAAACGCGATCGTCGTCGCCCTGTCGCGGCTCGCCGCGTGCGACGGGGTCGACGTCGTCATCCTGGCCCGCGGCGGCGGCAGCTTCGAGGACCTGCTTCCGTTCTCGAGCGAGCGGGTCGTGCGGGCCGTCGCAGCGTGCCCCGTCCCGATCGTCTCGGCGGTTGGCCACGAGCAGGACGAGCCGCTCTGCGACCTCGCTGCCGACGTCCGTGCCCCCACCCCGACGGCGGCGGCCCGGATCGTCGTTCCCGACCTGGACGAGCTGAGCGCCGCGCTCGCGCGCTCCCGGCAACGCCTCGACGGCGGGGTCTCGCGCGTCCTCGAGCACGACCGCGGCAGGCTCGCGCGGAGCCGCGAACGGCTCGGCGCCGCTCCAGCCCTCCTGCTCGAGCGCAAGCGCGCGTCGCTCGACCGCGCGGCGGTGCGCCTCCAGGCGCTGTCGCCGCGGGCGACGCTCGCCCGCGGCTACGCGATCGTCCGCGCGGGGGACGCGGTGGTGCGCGACGCGCGTGCGGTCGCGAGTGGGAGCCGCGTCGAGATCGAGCTCGCGAGCGGCGGGCTGGGAGCACGGGTCGAGGAAGTGCGGCCCTGAGCGAGCCGTCGTTCGAGGAGCTCCAGCGCGAGCTCGACGAGATCGTCGCCCGCCTCGAGCGCGGCGAGGTCGCGCTCGACGAGGCGCTCGCCCTGTGGCAGCGCGGCGAGGAGCTGTACCGGGCGTGCGCAGACCGGCTCGACCGGGCGGAGCTTCGCATCGAGGAGCTGCGGCTCGACGCCGGCGGCTCGGGAGATGACAGCGTCGCGCACGAAGGGTAAGGTCGCCGCCATGGCCAAGCCCAGCGCTGATCTCATCCGGGGAATCCCGATCTTCGCGGAGCTCGACGACGCCTCGGTCAACCAGCTCTCGAACGACTTCATCGAGCGTGAGTTCGACTCGGGCGACGCGATCGCCGTCGAGGGGGAAGGCGGGCTCAACTTCTTCGTCGTCGAGAGCGGATCCGCCGAGGTCTCGGTGGGCGGGAATGCCGTCGCCGAGCTCGGGCCGGGGGCGTCGTTCGGCGAGGTCGCGCTCGTGGACAAGTCCGCGCGCTCGGCCACCGTCACGGCCACGTCGGCGCTGCGCGCGTACGCCCTCCCGGTGTGGAGCTTCCGGAGCTTCGCCGAGTCCCGGCCGTCCGTGACCTGGAAGCTGCTCGAGCTGCTCGCGGAGCGTCTACGGGCCGCCGAGCACCGCTGACCGAGGGCTCGCGGTGAACGCCGCGTCCGACGCCGAGCTCGTCGCGCAATGTCGTGAAGGCGACCAGGCAGCGTGGGAAGAGCTCGTCGACCGCTACGCGCGCTACGTCCACGCGATCGTCGTCCGGGTCTACCGGCTCGGGCCACAGGACGCGGAGGACGTCTTCCAAGAGGTCTTCGCCCGTGTCTTCGAGCGGCTCGGAACGCTCCGCGAGGTCGACGCGCTGCGTCCGTGGATCGCTCAGACGGCCCGGAACTGCGCCGTCGACTCGCTCAGGCGCTCCGGCCGCGACGTCGTCGTCGAGCAGCTCCCCGACGAGGAGATCGACGACGCGCTCGCCAAGCTCGACGAGGCGTTGACCGTGCACGCCGCCCTCGACCGGCTGTCGCCGGAATGCCACGAGATCCTCGACCGCTTCTTCTGTCGGGACGAGAGCTACCGGACGATTGGCGCCGGCCTCCAGCTTCCGTCCGGCACCGTCGCCAGCCGAATCGCCCGCTGCCTCGCCCGGCTCCGCGAAGTCCTCGAGCCGGGAAGAAATCCGTCGGCCACCGCGTCAGGTGAGCAGGTGGGAAAGCCACGATGACACCGGAGGAACGGATTGCCGAGCTGCTCCGCGAGCTACGCCAGCCCCCGGAGGGCTGGGTCGACGCGGCCAAGCAGCTGCCCGGACTGCGCCACGAGCTCGAGACGATCCTCGAGCGGATCGAGCGCGACGAGCGCTTCCGCGAGCTCGTCGCAGCCGACCTCGAGGCGATGCTCCGCGCAGAAGGCGTCGAGCCGACCCCGGTCCTCGTGGCCCACCTGCGCCGCCGTCTCGCGCCGTGAGCGCCACCACCACGAGCCTCATGCTCGGGAGCATGCCGGTGAGCCGGCTCCACGACGTGCTCGCCGAAGTAGGTCCCGGGCCGGCAGGAGGGTCCGCGGCGGCGCTTGCGACGACGATGGCGTCCGGGCTCGTCCGGCTGGTCGCCCGCGTCTCCCACGACTGGGAAGACGCTCCGGGCATCGCCGCGCAGGCCGCCGCGCTCGGAGACCGCTCGCTCGTCCTCGCCGACGACGACCACCGCGCGTACGCGCACGCGCTCGAGCAGCTTCGCTCGACCGACCACGACGCCACGCTGGGCAAGGCCTTGCGTCGCGCCGCGCAGGTGCCCCTGCGGATCGCGGAGGCCGCAGCCGACGTGGCGGCGCTCGCGGCGCTCGCCGCCCATGAGGGCGCCGACGCGGTGCGCGCCGACGCGTGGGCCGCCGCGACGCTCGCGGAGGCGGCGAGCGCGGCCGCGGCGCGGCTCGTCCACGTCAACCTCGCCACGCGGCCGGACGACGATCTCTGCACCCGGGCGGACCTGGCGGCGCAGGCGGCGGCCGCCGCACGAGACGTCGCGCTCTCCGCCGCGTGAGCGCCCGTCCGATCCCGGCATGGAGCCTCCCGGCCGGCGATCCGCCCTCGGTCGAAGCGCCCGGCGAGTGGCGCGAGACGATCACGCGCGAATGGGCGATCGGGGGGTCGCGTGGCGCGATCGACGTCTGCGTCGTGGACAGCGGCGTCGAGGACGGCCACCCGCTTGTCGGGCGCCTCGCGAGCTCGCTCGCCGTCACGCGCGGGGAGGACGACGCCGTTGCCGTCGTCGAGGACACGACGGGCGACGTCTGCGGCCACGGCACGGCGTGCGCCGGGATCATCCGGGCGATCGCACCCGACTGCCGCCTCCACAGCATCCGCGTCCTCGGCGCGGGAGCGACGGGGGCCGCCGACCTGATCCTCGCCGGGCTGCGTCACGCGACCGACGCGGGTCACCGGGTGATCAGCCTCAGCCTGTCCACCACGAAGCGGAGATACGCGGAGGCTCTGCACGAGCTGACGGATGCGGCGTACTTCAACCGGTCGATCCTCGTCGCGTCGGCCCACAACCTCCCGGTCGACAGCTACCCGTGGCGCTTCGCGTCCGTCGTCTCGGTCGGGAGCCACGACGACAGCGACCCGCTCACGTGGTACGCGAACCCGTCGCCGCCGGTCGAGCTGTTCGCACGCGGCGTCGACGTGGAAGTCGCATGGCTCGGCGGCGGCACGCTCCGCTGCACCGGGAACAGCTTCGCCGCGCCGCACATCGCCGGCATCGCGGCGCTCGTGCTCGAGAAGCATCCCGAGCTGACGCCCTACCAGCTCAAGAGCGTCCTCCATCTGACCGCCGCGAACGCCGGCGGGGCAGCGTGAGCGACCACGACGCCGGCCGGGCCGCGGCCACGGGGATGCTCGGTGGCGACGAGGCGACGTACCGCGAGCTCCTGCAGTCGATCGTCGACGTCGCGCGCTCGATCTTCGGCGCGGGCGCAGCGTCGATCTTCCTGCTCGACGAGGAGCGGGACGAGCTCGTCTTCGAGGCCGTCTCGGGCCAGGGCGAGGGGACGCTGATCGGGACGCGGTTCCCCTCGAGCACCGGCATCGCCGGGTTCGCGCTCGTCACGCGCCAACCGCTCGTGGTCGACGATCTCTCCGCCGACCCGCGCTTCGCGCGAGACCGTGCCGAGCAGACCGGCTACGTCCCCTCGAGCATCGTCGCGTCCCCCCTGCTCCACGAGGAGACGGTCCTCGGCGTGCTCTCGGTGCTCGACCGCGACGCCGACCGACCGTTCGGTCTGGCGGAGCTCGAGCTGCTCTCGCGCTTCTCGACGCAGGCGGCGATCGGCCTCGACCTGCTCCTCCGCGCTCGGCGTGCGCAGCAGACGCTCGTCGGAGAAGGCAGCGGGGCGCTCGTCGCCCGGGTCGCGGCGCTCCTCGACAGGAGGGACGACGACGCCGGACAGAAGCTGCTCGAGGCGCTCGAGCGCCTCCTGCAGAACGAGCCCCTGTAACGGACGCGGCGCCTCGCGGCGCCGCGTCGAGTCCTTGCGCCGGCCCCCGTGCGGCGGGCCGGTGAGGCCCTACCCGATGTCGACCTGGTCGTCCTCGACGCGACCCACGTCGACCTGGCCGTCTTCGGCGCGGCCCACGTCGATCTGACCGTCCTCGACGCGACCGACCTCCATCCGGTGACCCTCGAAGTCCGCTTCCTCTACGCGCTCCACGTCCTCGGTCTCGACCCTCTCGCGCTCCTCCGACACGGTGTGCTCCTTTCAACGGACACCCGAAATGAAGATCTCACCCACACGACGTGCGGGCAGGCTGAAATCTTCCCCGATTTCTGATGTCGTCTGCAACGTCAGATGGGCGGATCCGCGGCATCCGACTCGGAGGGGCGTGCCCGAGCCGCGCTCCGGTCGCTGCACGCCGTCCTCTCGAGCCCCGCGCTCCGGCGGCTCCAGCTCGCGTGGGTCGGATCGATCCTGGGCGGCTGGGCGTACCTCGTCGCGCTCGGCGTGTACGCGTACGGCCAGGGCGGGGCCGCCGCGGTCGGGCTCGTCGGGCTGATCCGGCTGATCCCCGCAGCGATCGCGGCGCCGTTCACCGCCTCCCTTGCCGACCGCTTCCCGCGCGTCGCCGTGATGGTCGCGAGCGACCTCCTGCGGTGCGCGCTCATGCTCGGTGCGGCCGCGACGATCGCCGCCGACGGCCCAGCGCCGGTCGTCTACGGCCTCGTCTCCCTCTCGACGATCGCAGGCACGGTCTTCCGGCCCGCGCAATCCGCTCTCTTGCCCGCGCTCGTCCGGTCGCCCTCCGAGCTGACCGCCGCGAACGTCGCCTCGAGCACGCTGGAGAGCGTCGGGACGTTCCTCGGCCCGGCGCTCGGCGGCCTGCTGCTCGCCGCGACGAGCTCCGAGGTGGTCTTCGCGGCGAACGGCGCGTCGTTCCTGTGGTCGGCCCTCCTCGTCCTCGGCCTTCGCGGGCTCGAGCCGCCGCGCGAACGCGCGACGGCGACGGCGACGGCGCAGGAGAAGGCGGGCATCCTCGCCGGGGTCGCGACGATCGCCCGCGAGCCCACCCTGCGGACGCTCGTCGGCCTCTACGCCGCGCAGACGCTCGTCGCGGGGGCGCTGAACGTTCTCGTCGTCGTGACGTCGTTCGAGCTGCTCGACCTGGACGAGGCCGGCGTCGGCCTGCTGTACGCGGCCGTCGGCGTGGGCGGGCTCGTCGGAGGGTTCGTCGCGCTGCTCCTGTCGGCGAGAGGACGGTTGGCGCGGGACTTCGCCGTCGGCCTGGCGCTGTTCGGCCTTCCGCTCGCGATCATCGGCGGTCTCCCGGTCTCCGTGGTCGCCGTCGTCGGGCTCGCCGTGCTCGGGATCGGCAACTCGATCGTGGACGTCAACGCCCTGACGATCATGCAGCGAGCAGTGCCGGACGCGGTGCTCGGGCGCGCCCTCGGCGCGCTGGACGGCCTCCTGCTCGGGACGCTCGGGCTCGGCGCGATCGTGGCGCCGGGCCTGATCGAGGCGCTCGGGCCCGAGGCCGCGCTCGTGACGACCGGGATGCTGCTCCCCCTGCTCGCGATCGCCACGCGCCCGGTCCTCCGTACCGTCGACCGCGCGACCGAGGCGCCGGACGCGGCGACGGTGCTGCGCGGCATCCCGATGCTGGCCGCGCTCCCGCCTCCCGTGCTCGAGCGGCTCGCGCGCGAGGCTGTCACGGCCCGCCACCGCGCCGGCGAGGCGATCGTCCGCGAGGGTGACCCCGGCGACCGCTTCTACGTCGTCCAGACGGGCGAGGTCGAGATCTTCGGGCGCCGATTCGGCCCGGGCGAGGCGTTCGGCGAGATCGCCCTGCTCCGTGACGTCCCGCGCACCGCGACGGCGACCGCGACGACGGACGTCGAGCTCGTGGCGCTCGAGCGCGACCCCTTCGTGGCGGCGGTCACCGGGCACGCACCGAGCGCCGCGGCGGCGGACACGCTGATCGCAGCGCGCCTCGGCTCGCTCAGCGCCGCGACCGACCCTCTGTGATGAGCGTCCCCCCGGTGTCGACCCGCTCCTCATCGGCCTCGAGCTCGTCCTCGAGCTCCTCGAGCACGTCCTCGGCCGACGCCTCCTCCTCGTCCTCGATCCGCTTGAGGGCGGCGAACGAGAGGCCCTCGCGCGCCAGCATCACGAGCCCGACGCCGACCCCGACCGACATCTCCACCGCCTGGAGCGCGATGCCGTAGGCGAAGCCCGTCCCGTAGGCGACGCCGTACTGCACGAGCGGCAGTGCGACGGCGGCCTGCAGGAGCCCGACGTTCCCGGGCCAGAGCGGGAACACGGTGGCGATGTTCATCAGGAGCAACACGAGCGCCGCCGCGGGCAGCGGCACGTCGAGGTCGAAGGCCTCCGTCACCGCCCAGACCGCGAGCAGCTGGAGCGTCCAGCCGACGATCTGGAGGAGGACCGCGGCGAACGCCGCGGCCGGCGCTCGGAGCACGGCGAGGCCCTGCCGCGCCATCGCCAGGAGCCTGAGCGCCGTCTGCGCACCGTGCGGCGGGCGGATGGCGGCGCGGCGGGCGGTCAGCATGGCGACGGCGAGCATGGCGAGCCCGACGAGACCGAGGACGATCAGGCCCGTCACCGCCCAGTGCGGCAGCTTGGCGGTGAAGCCGACGTACGCCACGAGCAGCGCGATCGGGAACAGGTCGAACAGCCGGTGGGCGAACACCGTCCCGAGCAAGAGGGCGCTCGTACCACGGCCGTGCGGCATGTGGCGGCGGAGCACGGCGACGCGCGCGAGCTCGCCGGCGCGGGCCGGGAGCACGGCGTTGCCGAGGAGCCCGACGCCGAAGGCGGAGAACACGAGCGGGAGGCGCGGCAAGGGGGGCTCGATCGCCTGATGGATCGTCAGGTTCCATGCCCAAGCGCGCGCAACGACGGACAGGAGGTTCAGGAGGACGCCGACGACGATCCAGCGCCAGCTCACGAAGTCGAAGGCGTGGTACACGGTGTTCCAGTCCGGCCCGCGCCACCAGAGCGCGACGACCGCCGCTGCGAGTGACCCGATCACCACGAAGCCGCGCACCCACGGGTTGCGGGACAGCGCGCGGAGCCGGATCACGCCGCGACGGCCTTTCGCAGCGGTGTGCGCCCGTCGACGACGCGCTCGTAGATCGCCTCGAGGCGCCGCGCGATGTCGGCCCAGCTGAAGCGCTCCTCGGCCCGCCGGCGCGCTGACGCGCCCATGGCCGCACGGCGTGGCTCGTCGGCGAGCAGCGCCTCGACCGCGTCGACCAGGGCGCGGACGTCGCCCGGCGGGACGGACACGGCCGTGTCGGTCGTCACGACCTCTCGATACCCCTCGATGTCCGATGCGACGACCGGCGTCGAGCACGCGAAGGCGCGCGTCAGCACCATCCCGAAGCTCTCGCCGCCGAGCGACGGCGCGAGCAGGAGCTTCGTGGAGCCAAGCAGGTCGGTGAGCCCGTCCTGTGGGAGGAAGCCGGCGATGTCGATCCCCTCGTCCGGCACGCCGAGCCGCGTGAGGAGGAGGCGCACGGCCAGCGGGTCGGCCCCCGCGACGACCAGGCGCGCACCGGTGCGCCGGCGTATCTCGGGCCACGCGCGGAGCAGCACCTGGAGGCCTTTCCGCGGCTCGTGGCGTCCCGCGAAGACGACCGTGTGCTCGCGCCCGGACGGGTCGGCCCGGTCCGGGATCAGCACGCCGTTCGGAACGATCTCCCACGACCCGCCGAGCCAGTGGTCGGCCGAGGCGCGGGCACGCTCGGAGACGGCGATCCGCTGGTCGATCCTGTCCATCAGGAAGCCCCACGCCGGCATCCCGAGGCGCATCCACCCGAGATCCCCGGACGCGTGATGCGTCGCAACCATCGGCGTTCTCGCGAGCGCGAGCACGGCGACGCAGATCGCCGGCGTCATCGGCTCGTGGAGATGCAGCACGTCGAACCGCTCGCGCTCGAGCGCGCGCCTGATGCGGAAGAACGAGCGAGGGCTGAGCACGATGTTCGGCAGCGATCCGTTCGCCGGGACGATCACCGAACGGCCGACCGGGATCACGTTCGCCGGAGGGTCGCCGTGGCGGCCGACGCGCGGATGGAGGACGCGCGTGAACTGCCCCGGCGGGTCGTTGCCCATCAGCAGCCTGACATCGTGTCCCCGTGCCTCGAGCGCCGCTGCCTGGAGCTCCGCGTGCTCGACGACCGCCCCCCAGAACGACCACGAGAACGGCACGACGATGCCGATCTTCACGAGGACAGCCTAAGCGATCGGTCGTGGGGCACCCGTCGTTCCCCGAACAGGCATGAGCCGGTGGCTAGTCGTTGACCGACGTGGGGGAACCCATGGTTCCCCCACGAACCCCTTCCTTCTGCGGCCTGGCGCCGCGACGGCCGCTCGGGCCTCCCGGGCGAATGAATCGCCCTCCGGCCGCAGCGGAATCGGTTCCGCGACGGATGGCGACGTCAGTCGTTGACGCCCGGCTTGAGCCGCTCCCACGCCTCGCCCAGCGCGCGCAGATCGTCGTCGTCGAAGTGCGAGAGGAAGCGCGCGTGGACGCCCGCGAGGTGCGTCGGCCGCGCTTCGGCGAGCCTCCGACGGCCCGCCTCGGTGATGCGGGCGTTCAGGCCGCGACGGTCCTCGGGGCAGGCCTCGCGGACGACGAGCCCGTCGCGTTCGAGGCGGTCGACGAGCCGCGTGATCCCGCTCTGGCTCAGGAGCACCGACGACGCCAGCTCGCTCATCCTCATGCGGTGACCAGGGGCGTTGTGGAGGTACAGCAGCACCTCGTAGTGACTGAGCGGGAGGCCGTGCTCCATCTCGAGCTCGCGGTCGAGCTCGCGGACGAGCGCCGCGTGCACGCGCAGGAACCCACGCCAGGCTGCCATCTCGAGCGGCGTCAGCGGGCTGTTCTTGATCCGAGATGTTTGCATATGCAATTATCTATTTGACTCTGCAAGAAATAATACTCCATTGGAGGCGGCCGGCATGACAACATCGACTCGGACGGCGGCGACGTCGCACGACACGACGACCATGAAGCTCGAAGGCATCCACCACGTCACGGCGATCACGGGCGATGCCCCTGGCAATGTCGATTTCTACACGAGGGTGCTCGGCCTCCGGCTCGTGAAGAAGACAGTGAACCAGGACGACCCGACGGTCTACCACCTCTTCTACGCCGACGAAGGAGGCAGCCCAGGCGCGGATATCACCTTCTTCGAATATCCGGGCGCGCGGCGCGGGCGACCCGGCGATGGCATGGTGCACACCGTCGCGTTTCGCGTCGCATCCGTCGACGCTCTCGACTTCTGGGAGGCGCGTCTCCGCGACGAGGGCGTGACGACGTCGCGCGAGCCCGGCCGGCTCCGCTTCCAGGACCCGGAAGGCCTTGGCCTGGAGCTCGTCGTCTCCCACGTTCCCGACGAGCCGCTTCGCGCGGTCCATCCCGAGATTCCGCCGGACGTCGCTCTGCTCGGCTTCGAGGGCGTTCGCGCCTTCGCCTCCGAGCCGGAGCGAAGCCGCGACCTGCTCGAGCGCGTGCTCGGCTTCGCATCGACGGGCGGCACCGCCTGGGAGGTGCGCGGCGCCGAGCGCGGCGGCCTCTACGGCTACGACGCGCCGCCGGCGTCCGGTCCCGGCGTCCCGGGAGCCGGGACGGTGCACCACGTCGCGTTCGCGTCGACGATGGAGGATCACGAGGCGTGGCGACGCGCCGTCATCGAGGACGGGATGCAGGCGACGCCGGTCATCGACCGCTTCTGGTTTCGCTCGGTGTACTTCCGCGAGCCGAGCGGCGTGCTCTTCGAGCTCGCCACGATCGGCCCGGGCTTCGGGATCGACGAGGACACCGAGCATCTAGGGGAATCGCTGATCCTCCCGCCCGCGTTCGAGCATCTCCGCCCGCAGATCGAGCCGATCCTGACGCCGCTGCCCGATCCGAGAGCCGCGTGGGCGAGGTAACCGGGCTCGATACCGCGCCCCTCGCCGCGCACTGGCGCGAGCCCGCGGGCGAGGCCGAGGGAGCACTCGTCCTCCTGCACGGGCGAGGAGCGGGTGAGCACGACCTGTTCCCGCTCCTCGACCTCTTCGACCCCGAGCGCCGGCTGCTCGGGGTCACGCCGGGCGGACCGCACAACCTCGCGCCGGGCGGCCGTCACTGGTACGCGCTCGGGGGCATTCCGACGCCCGACCCGGTGACGTTCCACGCGACCGTGCCGAGGCTGGCCGCGTTCCTCGACGCGCTCCCCGTGCCGATGGACCGGGTCGTGCTCGGAGGGTTCTCCCAGGGCACGGTGATGAGCTGGGCGATGAGCCTCGGGCCCGACCGGCCGCGGCCGGCCGGGGTCGTCGCGATGTCGGGCTTCCTCCCGCGCGTCGAGGGATGGCCGCTGTCGCCCGAGCGTCTCGCGGGCCTGCCGGTTGCGATCGCCCACGGATCGCTCGACCCGGTCATCCCCGCGCAGTTCGCGAGCGAGGCGGCCGCGGTGATGGAGGACGCTGGTGCAGACGTCCTCCGCCTGCAGACACCGGTGCCGCACATGGTCGACCCGACCTGGATCGAGCCCATCCGGGAGCTCGTCCAGCGCGCGACCGCACAGCAGGGCTCTGGCTGAAGCCAGAGCCAGGCCGAAAAAGGGGCTCTGGCTGAAGCCAGAGCCAGGCCGAAAAAGGGGCTCTGGCTGAAGCCAGAGCCAGGCCAGTACAGGGGCTCGGGCTTCAGCCCGAGTCCATACACTCGCCTGATGCTGCTCCCCGACGTCGGGCTCGCGGAGCTCCATACGCATCTGGGCGGGTCCGTCGCCTCCGACATCATGTGGAGCCTCGCGCACGAGCAGGGCATCGCGCTGCCGGTGAAGGATTTCTGGGAGTTCGACGCGCTCGTCACCCTCTCGGACGCGCGCGGGGTCGACGACCTCAACGCTCTCGACGCGATCTACCACTGGACGGAGCTGATCCAGTCGTCGCCGCTGGCCGTCGAGCGCTCCGTCCACGCCGCGATCGGCGGTGCCTACCGCTCGCAGCGGATCACCACGCTCGAGCTCCGCTTCAACCCGATGAAGCGAAACCGCGGCGGCGAGCGGGACCTCGACCACATCATCCTCGCCGCGATCCGCGGCCTCGACCGCGCCCAGCTCGAGTACCCGCAGGTGCGCGCCGGTCTGATCCTGATGATGGACCGGACGTTCGACACTCGGCAGAACGAGATCATCGTCGACAAGGCGGTGCACTGGGCGAGCCGGGGCGTGGTCGGCGTCGACATCGCCGGCCCGCGTCCCGGTGGAGCGCGCTACGACTACACCGCGCTGATGCCGATGGTCGAGACGGCCCGGGAGGCCGGTCTCGGGATCACGATCCACGTCGGCGAGGAGGGCGAGACGGGCGCCGAAGAGATCGGTGAGGTCGTCGAGACGCTTCGGCCCGAGCGCATCGGGCACGGGATCCTCGCCGCGCAGGACCCCGAGCTGATGGCGATGCTCCGCGAAGCCGAGGTGACGCTCGAGATCTGTCCGACGTCGAACCTGCTCACGAAGGCGCTCCGCGACGAGGACGCCGTGCTCGACACGTTCCGCCGCTTCACGGAGCACGGCGTGCCGTTCACGATCGCGACGGACGGGCCCGAGATGATGCGCACGCATCTACGCGACGAGTTTGCGCTGCTCCACCGGATCGGCGCGCTCGACGAGGAGGGTCTCGCGCAGGCCAACGCGAGAGGCCATGCGGCCTCGTTCGTCGGGCGGCGCGAGCTCGTCGCCTAGCGGGCGCTAGGCGGCCGAGGGGCCCGAGTCGTCGTCGCGCGACAAGGCGTCGGAAGCGGTGTCCTTCGCCTCGTCCGCGGCGTCACCGAGCTTTTCCCCGGCGTCGCCCGCGGAACCCTTCGCGTCGTCGGCCCGGTCGCTGACCCGCTCCCTCGCCTTGTCCCACGCCTGGCCCGCCGTCTCCTGGGCCTTGTCGATCACCGGCGCGGCTTTCTCGGCGACCTCGCTGGCCGTCTCCCTCGCCCTACCCAGCAGTCTGTCGAGGAATCCCATGGCCGGGACAATAGGTGCCCGGCTTCGGACAAGGCAAACGCGCGGCTCCCGGGATCGTTTGCCGCGCGCCGGTCGTTGAACCTTTCATGGACCGGCCCGACTGCGCCACGCCGCCTCCCGCCCGCGGCGCGTCCGCTCCCGCGCCGGCCTCGCGTCTGCAGCTGTGGGGGGCGCTCTGGATCGTCTACATCGTCTGGGGATCGACGTACCTCGGGATCAAGATCGCCGTCCGGACGCTCCCCCCGCTCCTGACGGCGGGCACGCGGTTCCTCATGGCGTCCGCCGTCCTCGCGCTCGTGCTCACGGTCGCGCGGCGCTCGTTGCGGGTCCCGCGACGCGAGGCGCTCGCCGCGATGGGACTCGGCGTCGCGCTGCTCGCGCTCGGCGTCGGCCTGGTGCACGTCGCGGAGAAGCGGATCGACTCGGGCGTCGCGGCGATGATCGCCGGCTCCGTACCGCTGCAGATCGTCGTCTGGCGGTTCCTCGCGGGCGAGCGGGTTCCGGCCGCGACGGGCGTCGCCGCGCTCGTCGGGCTCGGCGGGCTCGCGCTCGTCGTCGCGCCCGGAGGGTTCGGCGGCGGGTCGGTTGCGGTGGGGCTCGTCGTGATGCTCGGCGCGTCGTTGGCGTGGTCGCGGGGCTCGTTCGTCTCCCGGCGCCTGCCGCTGCCGGGCGACGCCTTCGTCGCCACGGTCTACGAGATGCTCGGCGGAGGGCTCGTGCTCGTCGTCGCAGGCCTCGCCGCCGGCGAGGCCGGCAAGCTCGACTCGCACGCGCTGCAGGCGGGTCCGCTCGCGGCGTGGGCCTACCTGGGCCTGGTCGGCTCCGTGATCGGGTTCAGCGCGTACGCGTGGCTGCTCCGGCACGCGCCGATCTCGCAGGTCGTGACGCACCAGTACGTCAACCCACTCGTGGCCGTGGCGCTCGGCGCAATCGTGCTGGACGAGCGTCCCGGCCCCGCGACCCTTGCCGGCGCCGCGCTGATCGTCGCTGCCGTCGTCGCCACCGCGCGGCAGGAGGGCCGCACGTCCGAGGCTACTTCTCGACGTGCGTCCGCTGTGCGGCGAGAAACTCGAGCAGATCCGAGCGGGTGATGATCGCCACCGGCTTGCCCGCCTGACCGACGACAACCGCGCCGCCCGAACCGCTCAGCTCGGCGAACACCTCGTCGACCGAGGCGTCCGCGTCGACGGACGCGAGCGGCGGCCCCATCGCGACGGCGACGTCGTCGTTGAGCGCATCCGGGTTGCGGAACACGCGGTCGAGGAGGCTCCGCTCCTGGATCGACCCGACGATGTCCGTCAGTGCGTCCGCGGGCTCGTGGCGCACGACGGGGAGCTGCGAGATCCCGTAGCGCTGCATCAAGTCGATCGCGGCGCCGACCTTCTTGTGGGCGTCGACGACCACGAGATCCGGCACCGCGCCGTCCTCGTGCCGCTGGTGGACGACCTGCGAGAGCGTCGGAACCGGGGCGCGGCGCTCGATGAAGCCGTACTGGATCATCCAGTTGTCGTCGTAGAACTTCGACAGGTACGACTTCCCGCCGTCGGGGAACGTCATCAGGATCCTCGACCCGGGACCGAGCTCCCTGGCGACCTGAAGCCCCGCCCAGGCAGTCGTGCCGCACGAGCCGCCGACGAGAAGCCCTTCCTCGCGGGCGAGCCGGCGAGCCGTAAGGAACGACTGACGATCGGACACCCGGATCCACTGGTCGACGACGGAGGGGTCCATCGTCTCGGGCCACGTGTCCTTCCCAATGCCCTCGACGAGGTACGGGTGCACCGGGTGCGTCTCGTCGGCGGTGAAGACGGAGCCCTCGGGGTCGGCGCCCACGATCCGGATCGCGGGATTCCGCTCCTTGAAGTAGCGGCCGATCCCGGAGATCGAACCGCCGGTCCCGACGGACACGACGAGCGCGTCGAGCTCGCCGCCGGTCTGCTCCCAGAGCTCGGGCCCCGTCGTCCGGTAGTGCGCCTCCGGGTTGGCGTCGTTCGAGTACTGGTCGGGCTTGAACCCGCCGGGGATCTCCTCCGCGAGGCGGTCGGACACCGAGTAGTAGCTCTCCGGCGAGTCGTGGTCGACGGCGGTCGGGGTGATCACCACCTCGGCGCCGTACGCGCGGAGCGTCGAGATCTTCTCCTGGCTCATCTTGTCGGGCATGACGAAGATGCAGCGGTAGCCCTTGTGCGCGGCCGCGATCGCCAGGCCCACGCCCGTGTTGCCGGAGGTCGGCTCGACGATCGTCCCGCCCGGCTTGAGGCGTCCGTCGCGCTCGGCGGCCTCGATCATCGAGATGCCGATGCGGTCCTTGTTGGAGCCGCCCGGGTTCATGAACTCGAGCTTTGCGAGGAGCGTCGCCCCGGTCTCGCGCCCGAACGACTCGAGCCGCACGATCGGCGTGTCGCCAACGAGGTCGAGGACGGTCGGATACTCGCGCGCCATGCGCGAGGAGAGTATCCGCGCGGGCGCTCCCTACAGCGTCGTCACGCGGCGAACCGCGACGATCGACCCGGAGCGCTCCGAGAGGGACTGGAGCTCGACGCTTCTGCCGGACTGCGGGGCATGGATCATCTGTCCGTTCCCGACGTAGAGCCCGACGTGTCCGAGGCCGCCGAAGAACACGAGATCGCCGGGCTGCGGGTCGCCCTTGACCGGCCGTCCGGCGTGGTACAGGGCGGCGGCGTTGTGCGGCAGGCTGACGCCGACTTGGCCGTAGACGTACATCACGAGCCCGGAGCAGTCGAAGCCGGAGGGTGACGCGCCGCCCCAGACGTACGGCACGCCGATCTGCTTGCGGGCGAGCCGCACGATGCGATCGGCGAGGGTGAGCTTCGGCGGCAGCTGCGGGAGCACGAACTGCACGGGGCTCTGGACCGGCTGGATCGAGGCCGCCTCGTCGTCGGCGCGCGCCGAGCCGGACGCCATGCCTGCGACGGCCAAGGCCGCGAACAACGGTATGACGAGGCGACGTGGCATCGACGGGGGAGGAGCGGCACGGGACGGCGTCGAAAAGGAAGGCCGCACGGCCGCGGCCCGCCGTCGGTGTCAGCAGGCGCGGAACGCTAGCAGCGTTTCCCGTCGGCATGGCGAAGATCCCTCGTTCGGGGTTGCGCCCGACCTGGGTTGGCATGGCAGCGACCGCGCCAGCGGTCGCCTTCAGGGATGTGCCCCGCGCGCGGGATTCCGCTCCTGCGGAATCCCGCTTGCGAACAAGCGTCAGTGCTTGAAGTGCCTGCGCCCGGTGACGACCATCGTCGCGCCCGCGGCACGAACCGCCTCGAGCACCTCGTCGTCGCGCTTCGAGCCGCCCGGCTGGATGATGGCTCCGACGCCCGCGTCGAGCGCGAGCTTCGGCCCGTCGACGAACGGGAAGAAGGCGTCCGAGGCGAGGACGGCGCCCTCGAGTTGGTGCCCGAGCTCACGCGCCTTGTCGATCGCGATCCGAACCGCGTCGACCCGGCTCATCTGACCGGCGCCGATGCCGATCGTCTGCCCGTCGCGAGCGATCACGATCGCGTTCGAGTCGGCGTGCTTGACGACCGACCACGCGAACAGGAGGTCCTCCCAGGTGGCCGCGTCGGGGTCGCCGCAGGCGACGTCCATCGAGTCGAGCGGGTCCCCGTCGGCGTCACGGTCCTGCACGAGCAGCCCACCGATGACGCGCCGCAGGTCGCGCTCCGTCGTGACGAAGGCACGACGCTCGCCGTCCACGAGAACGCGAATGCCGTCCTTCTCCGTCAGCTGCTCGACCGCCGCCTCGTCGAAGCCGGGAGCATGGATCAACTCGAGGAACTGCCCCGCGAGCGCCTTGCCGAGCCCGGCGCCCACAGGCCTGTTCAGCACCACGACGCCGCCGTAGGCGGAGATCGGATCGGCCGCGAAGGCCTTGGCGTACGCGTCCTCGATCGTCTCTCCGAGCGCGACCCCGCACGGGTTGCCGTGCTTGACGATCACCGCTGCAGGGCCCTCGAGCTCGAGCATCAGGAGCCGCGCCGCCGAGAGGTCGCCGAGGTTGTTGAAGGAGAGCTCGCGACCCTGGATCTGCTCCACGCGGGCGAGCAGGTGCGTTCGCGCGCCACGCTGCGCGTAGTAGGCCGCGCGCTGGTGCGGGTTCTCGCCGTAGGCGAGGTCCATCACGCGCTCGAAGACCGGGACGTACGTGTCGGGGAACACGTCGTCGCGCGAGAGCCAGCCCGCGACCGCCCCGTCGAAGGCCGCCGTCGTCTGGAAGGCCCGCGCCGCGAGCGCGCGGCGCGTTTCGGGCGACACCTCGGCGCGCGCCCTGAACTCCTCGAGGAGCGTCTCGTAGTCCGCCGGGCGGGAGACCGGGACGACGTGCTCGTGATTCTTGGCCGCTGCGCGGAGGAGCGCGGGGCCGCCGACGTCGATCTGCTCGATCGCGTCCTCCCATGCGACGTCCAGCCGCGCGACCGTTCGCTCGAACGGATAGAGGTTGACGCAGACGAGGTCGAACGGCTCGAAGCCGTGCGCGCGGAGCTCCGCCATGTCCTCGGGCACGTCGCGCCGAGCCAGGATCCCGGCGTGCACCGCCGGGTGGAGTGTCACGACCCGGTGTCCGAGAAGGTCGCCGAAACCCGTCAGCTCCTCGACCGGCGTGACCGGGATGCGCTCGTCGCCGAGCAGGCGCGCGCTGCCGCTGCTCGCGACCAGCTCGACGCCGAGGCCGTGCAGCTCGCGGGCGAAATCGACAATGCCGGTCTTGTCGTAGACGGAGATGAGGGCGCGATGGATCGTCATGCGGCGATCAACTCCCTGACGACCTCGGGCAGCAGCTGGTGCTCGACCTCCTGGACGCGCGCGCGGAGCGTCTCGGGTGTGTCCGTGGGCTCGACCGGGACGGGAACGCGACGGATCACCGGGCCGGTGTCGACCCCTTCGTCGACCCAGTGGACCGTCGCCGCGGTCTCGGCGACGCCGGCCGCGAGGACGTCTTCGATCGGGTGGGCGCCGGGAAACTCGGGGAGCGGCGCGGAGTGCGTGTTGACCACGCGTCGTCCGAAGACCTCGAAGAAGCGCGGTCGTAGGAGCTGCATGTAGCCGGCGAGGACGACGAGCTCGACGCGGCGGTCGAGCAGCCACCGGGCGAGCTTCTCGTCGCGCTCCTCGCGGCTCGCGTACGACGCCGCTTCGAAGACGGCCGTCGGGATCCCTGCCCGCTCGGCCCGCTCGAGTGCCCGCACGCCGCGACGGCTCGACGCGACCGCCACGATCGGCAGCCCGGCGTCGATCAGCGCCTGCAGGTTCGTGCCGTCGCCGCTGACCAGCACCCCGATCACGCGTCGCTCCAGCGAACGCCGTCGACGCCGGACTCGAGGCGGCCGACGACGACGTCGTCCTTCGTCACGTCGCTCTCCGGCACCACGGCGCAGTAGCCGATCCCGAGGTTGAAGACCCGGCGCAGCTCGTCCTCGGCGACGCCCCGCTCGGCGAGCCACCGGAACACCCGCGGGCGCGTCCACGAGCCCGCGTCGATCACGGCGCCGACGCCCTCCGGGAGGACGCGCGCGAGGTTGCCCGCGATCCCGCCGCCGGTGACGTGCGCGAGCGCGCGAACGTCGGCGCGCGCGCGGAGCGCGCGGACGTCGGGCAGGTAGCAGCGCGTCGGCGGCAGCAGCAGCTCGGCGTCGAACGGCTCGTCCCCCACGATCTCGCGCACGAGCGAGAAGCCGTTCGCGTGGATCCCGTCCGAGGCGAGGCCGACCACGACGTCGCCGGGAGCAGCCCGCGAGCCGTCGATCAGATCGCCGCGGTCGACGAGGCCGACGACGGTGCCGCAGAAATCGAGCTCCGCCTCGCGGTAGACCCCGGGGAGCTCGGCGGTCTCGCCGCCGAGGATCGCGCAGCCCGCCGCACGGCAGACCTCCGCCGCGCCCTCGACGAGCTCGACGACCTGATCGGCGTCGATCCTCCCGGCCGCGACGTAGTCGAGGAAGAACAGCGGCTCGGCGCCGGTCGTGAGGACGTCGTTGATGCCGTGCGCGGCGAGGTCCGCGCCGCACCAGCGGAGCTTGCCCGCGCGCCGCGCGAGCACGAGCTTCGAGCCGACCGAGTCGGTCGACGCGGCCAGCAGCCGCCGATCGTCGATCGCGAAGAGCCCCGCGAACGCCCCGAACGCGCCGGCGACGCCCGGTGTGCGGGTCGAGTCGATCGCGGCGCGAAGACGGTCGACGACGGCATTGGCAGTGTCGAGGGAGACCCCCGCGGCGGCGTACGTCCTCGTCGCGGCAGCCATCGAAATCGAGCCTACCGCGTCCGCCGGAAACCGTCTGGGGGATACTCGCCCGATGGACGACGCCACGCGGGCCTTCCTCGCCGAGCACGTACGCCGGTTCAACGAGGCCATCCAGAGCGGCGAGTTCGCGCCGCTCGTCGAGCTCTTCGCCGACGACGCGGAGCTCGCGTTCGTCGGCGTGCCGGCCGGCCCGTTCGTCGGCCGGGACGCGATCGCGGCCGCGTACGCGTCTCAACCTCCGGACGACGGCCTCGACGTCCTGTCCGTCGTGGAGGAGGACGGAACGGTCGTCGAGCGCTTCGCGTGGCGCCGCGGCGGGACCGGGACGATGCGCGTGGACGTCGCCGACGGGAAGATCGCGCGCCTCGTCGTCGCGTTCGACTGACGCGTTGAACGAGGCGGGGCGCGAAACGCAACCCGCTAGCGCTTGATGATGTTGTGCACCTCGATGATCTCCGGCTCGCCGGCGAGCTCGACTCCGGCGTCGGCCAGGATCGGCATGAGCCGCTCACCGAACGTTTCCATCTGCTCCCGGCTATCCCAGATTTCGCTGACACGGAAGCTGCCGCCCGACTCGAAGGCGACGTGGTACTCGAGCCCGTCCGGCGGGAAATCACCGTCTGACTCGAGACGGCGCAGCGTCTCGTCGTACTTCTCGCCTGTCACGGTCGGCGCGCCGGTAAAGCGGACAAGGATGCTCATGGTCAGTCCTCCATGCTTGGGGAAGGCCCGACCCTAACGCCTCACGAACCCAAGTGCGACGAGGCCGCAAGCAGTACCCCGCGCGCGCTCGGGCGAGTGCGCTTCGCGCTCGCGGCTTTCGCGTCGAGAGCTGCGCGATGGACAAGGGATACGACAACAACCGCGGATTCACGCCAACCTCACCATGCTCGCCCGCCTGGGGCGGGCGCTTAGCCGGGAGCGGGCTGTACGACTCGCGGCTTAGTCGTCGAGCGGACTGAGAGGAGCGCTCGGATGTACCGCCGCGCGCAGGCAGTCGTCGTGAACTCCGTACCACACGCCCTTGTTGCCCTTTTCGATCATCACCGTGGACGTTCCCGGTGCCTGATCCATGAACTCCTCGTCGCTACTAGGAGTGGGCGCCGGCGGGCTCGAAGCGGTGCTTCGCGACGAGGCCTGCCACGGGCACGTCCGTCGGATAGTTCCGCGTGAAACACGCGCGGCAGACGTCGTTCTTCGGGAGGCGTGTCGCCTCCTGCATCCCCTCGAGCGACAGGTAGTGCAGGCTCGTCGCGCCGACGTGCTCGCGCATTTCCTCGACCGAGCGGTGCGCGGCGGCGAGCTCGTCCTCGTCGGCCATGTCGATGCCGTAGAAGCACGGCGAGACGACCGGCGGAGACGAGATCCGCACGTGTACCTCCGCGGCGCCGGCGTCCTTCAGCATCTGGACGAGCGCGCGCATCGTGTTGCCGCGGACGATCGAGTCGTCGACGATCACGAGCCGCCTTCCGGCGATCTCGTCGAGCGGATTGAACTTCAGCTTGATGCCCTGGCGGCGGAGCTCCTGGTCGGGCTCGATGAACGTCCGGCCGACGTAGCGGTTCTTGATGAGCCCCTCCTCGTAGGGCAGGCCCGACCGCTTCGCGAACCCGATCGCGGCCGGGGTGCCCGAGTCGGGGATCGGCATCACGAGATGCGCGTCGACGGGCGCCTCCTCGGCGAGCCGCTCACCCATCCGGACACGGGCCGCGTGGACGCCGGTACCGCCGAGCAGAGAGTCCGGCCGGGCGAAGTAGACGAGCTCGAAGATGCAGGCCGCACGGCCGCCCTCGGGCACGGCCCGAGCGCTGTGCAGACCCTTGTTGTCTATCCAGACAACTTCCCCGGGGAGGACGTCGCGAACCACGTCGGCGCCGACGAGGTCGAGCGCGCACGTCTCCGACGCGAAGACCCAGTCGTCGCCGATCCGGCCGAGCGTGAGGGGACGGATCCCCAGCGGGTCGCGGAACGCGAGGAGGACCCCGTCGGCAATCGCCACGACCGAGTACGCGCCCGAGAGGCGCCGCATTGTCGCAGCCGCGGCCTCCGCGACGGTACCGGGCTCGCGTCCGAGGAGCGCGGCGATCACCTCGGTGTCGGAGGTCGTCGCGAGCTGGACGCCGTCGGCGACGAGCTCGTCGCGAAGGGGCTCGGGATCGACGAGGTTGCCGTTGTGGCCGAGCGCGACCGTCCGCTCGGAGCCGTGGTGCACGACGGGCTGGGCGTTCGACCAGTGCACGCCGCCCGTCGTCGAGTAGCGCGTGTGTCCGATCGCGACCTCGCCGGGAAGGGCAGCGAGCTTCTCCTCGTCGAACACCTGCGGCACGAGGCCCATCTCGCGTAGCACGGTCACCCGGCCGCGCTCCGCGACGGCGATCCCGGCCGACTCCTGGCCGCGGTGCTGCAGCGCGAACAGTCCGAAGTACGTGAGCCGGGCGACGTCGCGCTCCTGGGACCGGACGCCGAAGACGCCGCACATCAGGCTGCGAGCCCTTCGTAGGCGCGTCGGAGCTCCATCAGAGGGATGCCGAAGAGCGAGTCGCCGTCGACGACGCCGATCCGTCGCACGACGACGTCACCGCCGGTCGGGTCGGGCTCGACCTGCTGCGCCGGCAGGGCCACGATGACCTGTCCGCCGGTCTCGCCGAAGAGTTCGAGCGGGTCGTCGTCGAGGTCGAGGCTCGCGCCGACGCCGCTCCAGAGCGCGGCTTCCGCGAGTGCGACGGCGAGGCCGCCCTCGGAGACGTCGTGAGCGAGCGTTGCACTGCGCGCGACCCGTGTCGTCCAGGCGACGAGCGCCACCTCGGACGCGAGGTCGAGGGTGGGGACGCCGCCGAGCGTTCCCCACCGCGCCTGCGCCTCCGAGCCGGCGAGCGTCACGGGCGAGCGGGAGCGTGCGAGGAGAATCGCGTCGCCCTCCCGCCAGCCGCGCGGGACGCGCCGCACGTCGGACACGAGGCCGACGCCGCCGACGACGGGCGTCGGGGGAATCGAGTGGCCGTCGGTGTCGTTGTAGAGCGAGACGTTGCCCGACACGATGGGCACGTCGAGCGCCTCGGCCGCGAGCGCGAGGCCCTCGACCGCCTCCGCGAGCTCCCAGCCGATCTCCGGCTTCTCGGGATTGCCGAAGTTGAGGCAGTCGGTGAAGCCGAGCGGCTCGCCGCCGACGCAGGCGAGGTTGCGCGCCGCCTCGAGGATCGCAAGCTGGCCGCCGACCCGTGGATCGAGCAGACCGACCCGTCCCTGGCCGTCGAGCGTGAGCGCAAGGCCGCGCCACGCTGGACGAAGGCGGAGCACCGCTGCGTCGAGCCCCGGACGGCGGACGGTGCGCGACTGCACGAGCTGGTCGTAGCGCCGGGTGACGAACGCGCGTGACCGGAGCTCCGGCGAGCCGAGCAGCTCGAGGAGCGCGTCGGCCGTCGAGGGCACCGCGGTGGGAGTCTCTTCCGGCGCGAGCCGTGGCGAGCGCTCGACCGGATAGCGCGGGCAGTCGTCGGTCAGGAACCGGGCGGGGATCGAGCCGACCTCGTCGCCGTCCCACAGCGCCCGCAGAAGCGCGGTCTCGGTCACCTCGCCGATCACCGCACGATTGAGCTCCCACCGGTCGATCACCGCCTCGACCTCCGCGAGCCGCTCGGCCGCGACGATCGCGACCATCCGCTCCTGCGACTCCGAGATCATCACCTCCCACGGCTCCATCTCAGCCTCGCGCTGCGGAACGCGGTCGAGGTGGACGTCGATCCCGAAATCGGCGGCCATCTCCGAGAGCGACGACGCGAGCCCGGCGGCACCGCAGTCCTGGAGGGACAACACGAGGCCACGCTCGACGAGCTCGCACGAGACCTCGATCAGGCGCTTGCCCGTGAACGGGTCGCCGATCTGAACCGACGGGCGCTTGTCGTCGTCCCCCTCCGCGAGCTCCGCGCTCGCGAGCACCGACGCGCCGCCGATGCCGTCGCGCCCGGTCGTCGCGCCGTAGAGGACGACGAGCGCGCCGGGCTGCGTCGCCTTCGCGCGCGTGAGCCGCTCGGTCGGGAGGAGGCCGACGCACATCGCGTTGACGAGACAGTTCGACGCGTACGCGTCGTCGAAGACGACCTCGCCGCCGACCGTCGGCACCCCGAGGCAGTTCCCGTAGTGGCCTATCCCACCGACCGCACGCGAGAACTGGTGGTCGGGCGCGCCGAAGCGGAGACAGTCGAGGAGCGCTACGGGACGCGCTCCCATCGCGGAGATGTCGCGCACGATCCCGCCGACCCCCGTCGCCGCGCCCTGGAACGGCTCGACCGCGGACGGGTGGTTGTGGCTCTCGACCTTGAACGCGACCGCGAGCCCGTCGCCGAGGTCGATCACGCCGGCGTTCTCGCCCGGGCCCTGGAGCACGTGCGGCCCGCCGCTCGGCAAGCGCCGGAGCAGCAGCGCCGAGTGCTTGTAGCCGCAGTGCTCGGACCACAGCAGCGAGAAGACGGCGAGCTCGAAGCGGTTCGGCTCTCGTCCCAGGAGGGAGACGATGTGGTCGAGCTCCCCGTCCGTGAGGCCGAGCTGGCGATGGATCGGCTTTTCCGCGACGAAGCCCAGGTGGTGCAGTCTAGCCGCCGGTGTGGCTGCACCCTGCTGCCGCAGGTGGCGCCGGACCTGTCTAGCGTCGGCCCGTGTCCCGGCGCGACCTCGGCCTGCTTCTCGTCCTCTCGGCGATCTGGGGGTCGTCGTTCCTGTTCATCAAGCTCGGCGTGGACGAGGTCGAGCCGGCGGTCGTCGTGTTCGGCCGCCTTGCGGTCGGCGTTGCGTTGCTCCTCCCGATCGTCGCGTGGCGCGGCGGGATCGCATCGCTTCGCGAGAACCTCCGCGAGTACGCGATCCTCGGCGCGCTCAACAACGTCGTGCCGTACTGGCTCCTCGGTTTCGCGGAGACCCGCATCGACTCGGGCCTGACGGCGGTGATCCAGGCGGTGGCGCCGATCTTCACCGTCGTCCTCGCGATCCGCTTCGACCCGTCGCAGCGCGTCCGCGGGCTGCGTCTCGCGGGCATGGCCGCCGGATTCTTCGGCGTCGCGCTGCTCGTCGGGATCCAGGAAGGCGGACAGCTCCTCGGTGCCGTCGCCGTGATCGGCACCGCGTTCTGCTACGCCGTGTCGGTCCTCTACGCGGGCCGCGCCGTCCGGCACATCCCGCCGCTCGACGTCTCGCTGGGCCAGTTGGGTATGGGCACGCTGCTCGTCACACCCTTCGCCATCGCACAGCTGCCGTCCGAGGTACCTCCGGCGAACGCGCTGCTCGCGATCCTCGCGCTCGGCGCGCTCGGGACGGCGGTCGCATACGTCGTCTACTTCGCGCTGATCGCCGGGGCCGGAGCATCGCGCGCGATCCTCGTGACGTACCTCGTGCCCGCCTTCGCGCTCGTCTACGGCGCAGTGTTCCTCGACGAGGACGTGACGGTCTCTGCCGTCGCCGGCCTCGCGCTGATCCTCGGCGGGACGGCGCTCGCGACAGGCGCCCTCGGACGCCGGGGTACGTTGGCGCGATGAGCGTCACGCTGCGACGGGCGACATCGGAGGACGTGCCGTTCCTCGTGCGACTGGTCCACGACGACGATATCGCGCCGTTCCTCGCCGCCGTACGCGCGGCCCGCGAGGAGGATGTCGGCCGCGAGGTTACGCGATCGAACGACGAGCCGCACGCATTCGGCGTCTACGTGATCGAGGTCGACGGCGAGCCCGCGGGCACCGTGACGTGGGAGGTCGTCAACAAGCGGTCCCGGATCGCGTCCGTCAGCGGGTTCGCGCTCGACGGGACTTACCGCGGTCGCGGGATCGGCACGGAGGCGGCTCGCGCACTGCAACGCCATCTCATCCGCGCGCTCGGGTTTCACCGCATCCAGATGGAGGTCTACGGCTTCAACGAGCGCGCCCTTCGCCACGCGGAGCGGGCAGGCTGGATCCGTGAGGGCGTGCGCCGCAAGGCGTACTGGCGGAACGACGAATGGGTCGACGGCATCCTCTTCGGCCTCGTCGAAGAGGACCTGGACGTCGTCGACGATCAGCGGGCTTCGAGGTAGCGCTCGAGGCGCTCCAGCGCCTCCGGGACGCGAACCCGCCCAAGCCCGAGGCGGACGTGGCCCGGCTCGTCGTAGACCTCGCCCGGGAGGAGGAGCACATCGGCGCGTGCAGCGAGGTCGATGCAGAACGCCTCGGAGTCGGGCACGTGCAGCCGCGGAAAACCGACCGGCGACGCGGACGGCCTGACCCAGTCGACGAGGTCGGCGTGACGCTCCACGAACCCGTCGACGAGGGCAAGGTTCTCGAGCACGAGCCGCCGGTTCTTCTCCGCGAAGCGCTCGCGATGGCGCAGCGCGACTGCCGCCAACAACTCGCTCGGCGCGCTGGAGCAGATCGTCGTGTAGAGCTTGACCGCGACCGCGGCGTCGCGGGGCTCGTCGTCGCGGCAGACGATCCAGCCGGTGCGGAGGCCGGGCAGCCCGTAGGTCTTCGAGACGCTTCCGAGCGAGACGCCGCGCTCGTAGAGATCGCACACGGCGGGCAGCCGGTCGGCGGGGTCGTGCTCCAGCTCGCGGTACACCTCGTCGCCGAGCAGCACGGCGCCGCGCTCCGCGCACAGCTCGACGACACGGTCGAGGACCGCGCGGACCATCTGCGTGCCGGTGGGGTTATGCGGCGTGTTGACATAGACCAGCTTCGTGTCCGGACGCAGCAGCCGCTCCAGCTCGTCGACGTCGTGCGCCCATCCGTCGTCGTACGAACGGCGCCAGACGTCGACGTCGGCGCCCGTCGAGCGGGCCACCGCGAGCGCCGACTCGTAGCACGGCGCCTCGACGACGGCGTGATCGCCGGGGCCGAGGACGGCGTGCTCGACGGCGAAGATCCCCTCCTCCGCAGCCGCGAGCGCCACGACATCGTCGGGTGTCGCATGCGCGTACATCGCGGCGATCGCCGCGCGCAGCTCCGCCGAACCGGGCACCTCGGTGTAGCCGAGCCTCAACGTGTCCAAGCGCTCGCGCGAATCCGGCTCGAGCTCGAGCAACTCGGCGACATCGACGGACTCGCAGTCGCTCGACGAGAGCATGAGCTCCGTCGTGAACTCGTAGCGCTCGTACCAGCGCTCGATCCGGAAGGGCGCGAGCTCCATGGGCGCATCGTCGCATCGCAGCAGCTGACTACGCTCGGGCCGTGACGAACGCTCCCGTCGACGTGGCCGTCCTCGGCGGCGGCATGGCCGGCATGACCGCCGCCCTCGAGGCGCGGCGTCGCGGCGCGCGCGTCATGCTCTTCGAGCCCGGACCCATCGGCGGAACCTGAATCACGCGTGGGTGCATACCCACGAAGGCCCTGGTCAGGGCCGCCGAGATCGCACACGACGTCCAGCACCGCGCCGAGGAGTTCGGCATCCGCGTCCCCGGAGCGGACGTCGACTTCGCGGCCGTGATGGCGCGGGTCCGCCGCGTCATCGACGAGGGCATCGACTACTACGAGCAGCTCATCGTCGAGCGCGGCGTCGACCTCGTCCGGCTTGCCGCCCGGTTCGTGTCCGCACACGAGCTCGAGGCCGGCGATCTCCGCGTGCCCTTCTCCCACGCCCTGATCGCGACGGGCGCGCGCCCCCGGAGGCTCGAGATCCCGGGCGCGGACACGGTTCCCGCGGTCACGAGCGACGAGCTGATGTTCGCCACGGAGCTCCCGGGTCACCTCGTGTGCGTGGGCGCCGGGGCGGTCTCGCTCGAGTTCGCCCAGGCCTACCGCCGGCTCGGTGCGGAGGTGACGATCGTCCAACGCGGCGAGCACCTCGCGCACGGGGAAGACGACGAGCTCGGCGACCTCCTCAAGGCGTACCTCGAGGAGGAGGGCGTTCGTGTCCTGACGAGCTCGCGCGTGGACTCGCTCGAGCTCGTCGACGGACGACCGGCGGTGCTCTCCGCCCCCGGCACCCGGGTCGTCGGCGACCTCGTGCTGCTCGGCGTCGGTCGCGAGCCCGTGACCGACGGCATGGGGCTGGACGAGGTGGGGATCGCGTACGACGAGGCCGGCGTGGGGGTCGACCGCTTCCTCCGGACGAGCCTTCCGCACGTCTTCTCCGTCGGCGACGTGCTGGACGGCGGGCTGATGTTCACCCACGTCGCGACGTACCAGGCGCCGATCGCGATCGCGAACATGCTCGACGGGGCGGAGCGAGAGCCCGACTACCGCACCATGCCGCGCGCGATCTTCACCGACCCGGTGTTCGCGGCCGCGGGCCTGACCGAGTCCCAGGCGCGGGCGGCCGGCTACGACGTCGAGATCCGGCGCTCCGACGTCGGCACCCGCGGCAAGTCGCGGGCGACCGGCGATCGCCGCGGGCGCGTCAAGTTCGTGCTCGACGCCCGGACGGGCGTGATCCTCGGTGTGGGGATCCTCGCGAAGGACGGAGCCGACCTGCTCCCCGGCCCGTTGGTCGCGATGAACGCGCCGGGGGGAACGCTCGAGCCGCTGCTCGCGACCGTGCACGCCCATCCGACGATCAGCGAGGCAGTGAAGGTCGCGGCGCGAACATTGTCCGCGAAGCGAGATTCCACAGAAGCGGAATCCCGCCGCGGGGATCCCCCGCCTGCGGCGGGGGCAGATCCCTAGAGGCGGCGGCTTCGCCGCCGCTGGGCTGACTCAGCCGTACCGCTGCTGGCTCAGCCGTACCGCTCGAGGAACCCGAGCACGCGGTTCCATGCGTCCTCGGACGCAGCGGCGAACTGCTCCTGCTTGCGGTCGAAGAAGCTGTGCGGCGCGCCCGCGTACGTCACCACGTCGTGGTCGACACCGGCTGCCGCGAGCGCCTGCTCCCATGCGTCGATGTCTTCCTGCGGGATCGCGGGGTCGTCGCCGCCCATCAGCGCGAGGATCGGTGCGGCGATCTCGCCCGCGCGCTCAATCGGCCCGGGCGTACCGTCCTGCGCAGGCCCCGGGCGCCCGTAGAAGCCGACCGCGCCCGCGAGGGCGTGCCCGCCCGCCGCCGCGAGCCACGAGTGCCGGCCGCCGAAGCAGAAGCCGACCGTGAAGATGCTCGTCCGACCGCCTCCCGCTTCCGCGCGAAGGAAGGCGACCGCGGCGCCGACGTCGCGCTGGATGCCGCCTCCGGTCGTCTGAGAGACGTGCTCCATGTACTCGAAGTCGTCGTCGCGCTTGCCCGTGCCGGCCGTGCGGCCGAAGTAGTCGATCGCGACCGCCGGGTAGCCGCGCTCCGCGAAGCGGAGGCACAGCTCCTCGTAGAACCGGTACAGGCCGCGGACGTCCGGCAGGACGACGACGCCGACGCTGCTCGCGTCGACCGGGACGGCGCTGAACGCGGCGAAGCGGTTCCCGTCGGTCGCCTCGAGCACGAGGTCGTCGTGCGCGACCGACGCCCCGGAGACGATCGGGATCGGCGGCGCGGAGTCGAGCTCGTGACACACGGCGTGACCTTACGTCAGCTGCCCCAGCGCTGGACGATCGCGCGGGCCTCGTCCGAGTACGCCGCCTCGTGGAAGCGACGGAAGCCTTCCCACGACGTGAGCGTCCTCGTGTCTTCGACGCGGTCGACGAAGAGGACGCCGTCGAGGTGGTCCTGCTCGTGCTGGAAGGTGCCAGCGGAGAGGCCGCGGACGGTCTCGACGACCTCGTTCCCGTCGCGGTCCGTGTACTCGAGCTCGATCTCGAGCCACCGCTGTAGCCGGCCGCGGAGGTCGGGGATCGAGAGGCAGCCCTCGTAGCTCGAGAAGCTCTCGCCGCCGAGGTGCCGCAGCTCCGGGTTGACGAGCACGCGCAGCTCGATGTCCGGCTTGTACGGGTACCGCGGGTTGTCGTGCACCTCGACGCAGAAGACACGCTTCGACACGCCGACCTGCGGCGCGGCGAGGCCCGCGCCGTTCGCCGCACGCATCGTCTCGACGAGGTCGTCGAGGAACCGCTGGAAGTCGCCGGAGGCGAGCTCGTCCTCGGCCACAGGCTCGGCGACGGCACGGAGCACCGGATCGCCGACCCGAACGATGTCGAGGATCGCCACCGACTACGGCCGGCGCGCGACCGCCTCGATCTCCACCCGTAGAGGCGCCGGCAGCCCCGCCTGGACGGTCGTCCGCGCGGGATACGGTTCGGTGAAGGCCGACCTGTAGACCTCGTTGAACTCCCCGAACTCGGCCAGGTCGACGAGGAAGACGTTCACCTTCTGGACGTCGTCGAGCGCGCAGCCGGCCGCCGCGAGGCACCGCTCGAGGTTGGCGAGCGCCTGCTGCGTCTGCTCGGCGATCCCTCCGGGCACCGGGTCGCCGTTCTCGTCGAACGCCACCTGGCCGGCGGTGTACACGAGGTCGCCGCTCACGATCACCGGCGAATACGGGGCGCGGGGCTTGACCAAGCCTTCGGGCGTCGGGGCATCTCTCATCGTCGTTCCTCTCGGAGAAATTGGGGGACAGCGTCGAGCTTGTCAGACTGAAACGACCGGCGAGGCCGAGGGCCGCTCTTTCCGGTTCTCGGATCAGGAGCCGTCGCGGCCGGAGGCCGGCTTTGCCGGCCGGGAGGCCACGTGCGATTCGGCTTGCCGGCGACGCGAAGGAGGGGGCCCGTGGGGGAACCATGGGGTTCCCCCACGGTCAAAGACGCTCGCCGCTTCCCGGGTCGAAGAGATGGGCCTCGTCGCCGACCGGCTCGAGCCGCACCGCTTCGCCGCGATCGGGCGCCCGGCGGGCCTCGGCACGGGCGGTCAGCTTCGTCTCCACGCCGGCGATCGTGGCGGTGCAGAACACGTATGCGTCCGCTCCGAGCACCTCGACCGCCTCGACCTCGGCCGGGATGCCGTCGCCGGAAAGCCGAAGTGCTTCGGCTCGAAGGCCCACGACCAGGCGCGACAGGCCGCGAGACGAAACGGCGGCCACGGTGTCCGCCGACAGCGGGAGAGTCGCGCCGGCGAGGTCGCACGAGCCGTTCCCGCCGAGCGGCACCTCGACGAGGCTCATCGCGGGGGAGCCGATGAAGCCCGCGACGAACGCGTTCGTGGGCCGCTCGTAGAGCGTCCGTGGCGGCGCGCACTGCTGGAGCTTGCCGTCGCGGAGGACGGCGACCCGGCTGCCGAGCGTCATCGCCTCGGACTGGTCGTGCGTCACGTACACCGTCGTGACGCCGAGCCGGGCCTGCAGCGCGGCGATGTCGGCCCGCATCTGTACGCGGAGCTTCGCGTCGAGGTTCGAGAGCGGTTCGTCCATCAGGTAGACGCTCGGCTCGCGGACGATCGCCCGCCCCATCGCGACGCGCTGGCGCTGGCCGCCCGAGAGCTGGCCCGGCTTGCGCTCGAGGAGCTCGGTCAGCTCGAGCATCGCCGCGACCTCGCCGACTCGCCTGTCCCGCTCGGAGCGTGAGATCCGGGCCATCTTGAGCGGGAACGCGATGTTCTGGGCGACCGTGAGGTACGGGTAGAGCGCGTAGCTCTGGAACACCATCGCGACGTCCCGGTCCCTCGGCCTCACGTAGGTGACGTCCCGGCCGCCGATCCAGATGCCGCCCTCGTCGACGTCCTCCAGCCCGGCGAGCATGCGGAGCGCGGTCGACTTGCCCGACCCGGACGGCCCGACGAGCACCATCAGCTCTCCGTCCTCGACGTGGAGGTCGAGCGCGTCGACCGCCGGAAACTCGTTCCCCGGGTAGATCCTGGTCGCGTGCTCGTACCGGACGTCAGCCACGTGGCGCCTCCAGCTCGACGGTTGCGTGTGGATCGAGGTCGTCGTCGGCGTCGACCGCCGCCGTCAGCTCGCGACGGATCCGGTCCTTCGCCTCCTCGCCGGCGCCCAGCCGGTCGAGGCCGTGGAGCGCGGAGCCGACGACGGGTGGCGCGTCGGTCGTGTGGACCTGAATCGCGTTCCCCACCTTGGCGAGACCGTCGACGATCCCCGCGAGGAGGCGCGCATCGCCTGCCCGCAGGAGGCCGCCTCCGAGCAGCACCTCCACCCGCTCGTGCTCGAGCCCGAGTCGCGTCAGCGCCGCCCGCGTGAGCGCCACGACCTCGTCGGCGAGCTTCTGGACGATCCCGGCCGCGACCTCGTCGTGTGCCGCCTCGGAGAACACCACCGGGGCGAGCTCGATCATCCGCCGCTGGGAGATCCGCCCCGCGTGGATCTCCTCCGCGAGCGCCCGCGGGCTGTCGAGGCCGAAGTGCCTCGGCACGGCGTGCTCGAGGCTCGTCCGCCGCCCGCGCCCGTCTTCGCTGCGAGCCGCTACCGACAGCGCCTCGAGCCCGACGTCGTAGCCGCCCCCCCAGTCGCCGGTGATCCGGCCGAGCGCCGGGAACCGCACCTGCCTGCCGTCGGGCGCGACGCCCACGCAGTTGATGCCCGCGCCGCAGGTGACCGCGACGCCCCAGCCGCGCTCCGTGCCCGCGCGGAGCACCGCCAGGGTGTCGTTTCCGACCGCGACCTCGTCGGCCCAGCCACGCGCCTCGAGCGCAGCACGGAGCGCGTCTTCTTCTGCCGGGAAGTCCACACCGGCGAGGAAGAACTGGGCCGTGGCGAGGGGGGGAGACCCGTTCCGGCCGGCCATGTCGAGCGCCTCGTCCAGCAGCCGCTGGAGCAAATCGACCGACTGGTCGAGGCCGAGGTGGTGTGGCGACGACAGCGGGCCCCGGACGTGCGCAAGCAGGGCACCGTCTTCGCGCACGAGCGCGAGGTCGGTCTTCGAGTTGCCGCCGTCGACGGCGAGGACGACGCGGTGGCTCACCGCGACTCTCCGACGATCGCCGGCTCGTCGAGCCGCAGGGTCTCGATCAGCTCGCCGCTCAGGGCGTCCTGGCCGATCAGCGGGTGCGCCAGCAAGGCCTTGCGCGCCGTGACGCGGTCGCGGGTGACGGCGGCCTCGGCGGTGAGCCGCTCGTACGCGGCGACGTGCTGGACGAGCCCGAGGAGCTCCGGCGCAAGCGGCCTCTGCGGGAGGGGCGCAGGGCCGCCTGCGCCGATCCGGGCCGGCAGCTCGACGACGTCGTCGTCCGCGAGACCCGGGATCGTCCCATGGTTGCGGACGTCGACGACCTGGGCGTCGCCCGTCCCGTCCGACAGCGAGGCGATGAGGGCCGTCGCCGCCTCGCTGTAGTACGCGCCGCCGCGCTGCTCGAGCAGCGCCGGCTTCTCCGCGAGCGAGGGGTCGCGGTACAGCTCGAGCAGCTCACGCTCGATGCGGGCGACGTCGGCGGCACGAGGGACGCCGGTGCGCTGCGCCTCGAGCACGTCGTCGTGGCGGTAGAAGTAACGGAGGTAGTACGAGGGGATCGCGCCCAGCTCCTCGAGCAGCCGCAGTGGCTGGCCGGACTGGCGCGCGAGGGCCTCGCCGTGCGCGTCGAGAAGGCCGGGCAGCGCCTCCTCGCCGTCGACGAGCACGCCGCGCACCCACGTCAGATGGTTGAGGCCCACCTGGTCGACGAGCACCCGCTCCGGCTCGATCTCCAGCAGTCGCGCGACGTGCCGCTGGATGCCGATCGCGACGTTGCACAGCCCGACGGCTCGATGGCCGTGGTCGAGGAGCGCGCGCGTGACGATGCCCACCGGGTTCGTGAAGTCGACGATCCACGCGTCCGGCGCGGCCAGCGTGCGGACCCGCTCGGCGATCGACAGCACCACGGGCACCGTCCGCATGGCCTTCGCGAACCCACCGGCTCCCGTCGTCTCCTGGCCGATGCAGCCGCATGCGAGCGGGATCGTCTCGTCGGCCAGGCGCGCGTCCTGACCGCCGACGCGGAGCTGGAGGACGACGAACGAGGCCCCCTCGACCGCGGCGTCGAGGTCGTCGGTGACCGACAGCGACCCCTCGAAGCCGTCGCGCGCGAGCATCCGGCCCGCCATTGCGCCGACGACCTCGCGCCGCTCGGGATCGATGTCGTGGAGGACGAGCTCCTCGATCGGCAGCCGCGCGCGTTCGCGCGACAGCCCGGAGACGAGCTCCGGGGTGTACGTCGAGCCTCCGCCGACGACCGCCAGCTTCATCCTTTGACTCCGGTCGCGAAGCGACCTGTCCGCGAAGCGGACCAGTGGAGGGGGTCTGGCGGAACCAGGAGGTTTCCCCAGTGGGACAGCATGCCGCTCATCCCTTCACTCCGGTCAAGGTCACGCCCTCGACGAACGCCTTCTGCGCGAGGAAGAAGACGATCACGACCGGAAGCATGATCAGGAGCGTCGCCGCCATCGTCAGGTTCCACTGCACCTGGTGCAGGTTGCGGAACTGCGCCAGGCCGATCGAGGCGACCCAGTGGTCGGGGTTCTCGCCGACGTACAGGAGCGGCAGGAAGAAGTCGTTCCATGTATACAAAACAGAAAACAGAGCGACGGCCGCGATCGCCGGCTTGGCGAGCCGCAGCACGACGGAGGTCAGGATCCGGAGCTCGCTGCACCCGTCGACGCGCGCCGCGTCGAGGTACTCCTCGGGGATCGTGAGGAAGAACTGGCGCAGCAGGAAGATCGCGAAGGCGTCGCCGAGCCAGTTGGGGATGATCAGCGGCCAGAGGCTCCCGACCAGGCCGAGCTTCGCCCACATCACGTAGAGCGGCACGACCGTCACCTGCGGCGGCAGCATGAGCGCGACGAGGACGATCAGGAATGCGGTCTCGCGGCCGCGCCAGCGGAGCCGGGCGAACGCGTACGCGACGGGGATGCTCGAGAGGAGCAGCCCGATCGTCGCGAGGCTCGCGTAGATGAACGAGTTGAGCGCCCACTTCCAGAGCGGCGCGCTCGAGAAGACGTCGACGTAGTTCTTCCAGCGGAACGGGCTCGGCCAGAGCTTCGCAGAGAGCGCCTGGTCGGTCGTCATCAGCGACGTGAGGCCGATGAACACCACGGGAGCGAGGAATGCGATCGCGGCCACGATCAGCAGGCTGTGGTCGGCGATCGCGAACAGGATCCGCTTGCGCCTGATCGCCGGCGGCACCACCCGCGGCCGCGGCGGCCTGGCGCCGAGCGTCACCGCCGCGTCGCTCATGCCGTCGTCCCGTAGTGCACGCGTCTGCGGGTTCCGCGGATGATCAGCGTCGTCACGGCGAACGCGACCACGAGCAGCAGGACCGCCATGGCCGAGGCGTAGCCCATGTTGAAGAAGCGGAAGCCGTGGTAGTAGAGGAGCACGGGATAGAAGAGCGTGGAGCCCTCCGGGTAGCCGAGCTCGAGCGTGCTCACCGCTCCGCCTTGTGACGCCTGGCCGGCCGCGACGCTCGCCGCGACGAACGCCTGCGTGAAGTACTGGAGGCCCTGGATCACGCCCAGCACGACGGCGAACAGGATCACGGGGCTGATCGTCGGCAGCGTGACGTACCTCAGGCGACGCCACGCGCCCGCGCCGTCGAGCTCGGCCGACTCGTAGAGGTGGCGCGGGACGTCGAGCACCGCCGCGAGGAAGATGATCATCGTGTTGCCGATACCCCAGAGGCTCAACATCACGAGCGAGGGCTTCGACCACGCGGGGTCGTTGAACCAGAGCGGGCCCTCGACCCCGAGCCACGAGAGGATCGTGTTGACCGGGCCGGTCGCGGGGTTGAGGAGGTAGACGAACCCGAGCGTGGCGGCCACGGGCGGGACGAGCGCCGGGAGGTAGAAGATCGTGCGGAAGACCCCGACGCCCGCCTTTGCCCGCGTCAGCAGCACCGCGATCCCGAACGCGAACAGCACCTGCAGCGGCACGGACAGCGCGATGAAGATCAGCGTGTTCTCGACCGCGGGCCAGATCTGCGCGTCTTGCCCGAACAGGTAGCGGTAGTTCGCGAGCCCGACCCACCGCGGCGGGTTGAGCAGGTCGTAGTGGAAGAAGGAGAGGTACCCGGTCATCAGGAGCGGGTAGCCGAAGAAGACGCCGAAGCCGGCGAGCCAGGGGCTCAAGAAGGCGAGGACGGTGAGCCGTCTCCGCCAGCCTGCGCGCCTCCTGGCCCGCCGGCGATCGACCGCCGGCACCGCGGCGAGTGCCGCCCCGGTGACCGTCGAGGTCACGGCACGTCGTTCCCCGCGCCGCCTGCCTGCCGGAGCTTCGCGTCGATCTGCTTGTCGACCTCGGCAAGGCCTGCCTGCAGATCCTTGACCTTCCCTGCCTGCCACTTGGCGATGAAGTTCTGGAACGTCTGCAGGTGGTCGGCGCCGATCACGGTGATCGGGATCGTCGACGACTTCGGGTTGACGAACAGCTTTCCGAAGGTCGCGAAGTTCGGGTCGGGCTTGAGCTCCTTGGACTTCGTCGAGCTCCGCGTCGAGGGCACGTTGCGGATGCCGTTGGAGAACCGCGCGAGCGCGTGGTCGTTCGTGGTCAGGTACTTGACGAGCTTCCACGCCTCGTCGCGGTTCTTCCCCGCCTTCGGGATGCCGATGATCGTGCCGTTGATGTACCCCGCCCCGTACTGGCTCTTCTTGGCGACCGGCATCGGCGCCGTCCCGTATTTCAGCTCCGGATGCTCGGCCGCGATGAACGCAACGCGCCACTCGCCGTCGAGCATCATCGCGAGCTTGCCGCGCTCGAAGGCATGCGACGCCGAGAACTCGTCGCCGGCTCCCGTCTGCCACTTCACGAGCTTGTCGTAGCCGTAGAAGTCGATCAGGCCCTTCTGCCAGTTGAGGAGCGTCTTCCAGGCGGGGTCGCTGGAGATCGAGGACTTCCCCGCCGCGTCGAAGTATTTCGCGCCGACGAGCGGCTGATAGCCGCCGATCCCGTTCTGGTAGAAGCCGAACACGGGGTTGAAGCCGACGACGTCGAGCGTCCCGTCGCCCTTGCGCGTCGTGAGCTTCTTCGCGTACGCCGTGAGCTCGGCGAACGTCTTCGGCGGCCGCGTCAGCCCTGCCTTCCTCAAGAGCGTCTTGTTGTAGTAGAAGCCGTACACGTCCGCGAGCAGCGGCAGCGCGCACCGCGTGCCCTTGTACTGGGTGTAGTACATCGTCGCGGCCGGGAAGATGCTCGTCGAGATGTTGTCCTTCTTGAGGTACGGGCTCAGGTCGATCCAGCCGCCGGACGAGCAGTAGATCCCGACGTTCGACGACGTGAAGGAGCTCACGACGTCGGGCGCGTTCCCCGAGCGGAGCGCGGCGATGATCTTGTCGTCGTTGATCCCGCCGAGGACCTTGATGTCGACGTTGGCGTTCTTGGCGTCGTATTCGGCGACGACCTTCTTGAACTCGTTGAGCTCGCGGGCGCTCCACCCCACCCAGACCGTCATCGTCGTCGCGGTCGTGCGCTCGGTCGAGGCGGACGACGAGACCACGCCGACCGTCGCCGCGAGCACGATCACGAGGAGCGCGATCGCTACCGTCGCTCTGCGTCTCATCTGGACGAAACCTCCTCCTCTGGGACAGCGTCCCGCGTCGCGTGGCGAGCGCGTCGGTCGCGGCTCCCACGTTAGGAAACCTTACGAACGGCGAGTCTAGGAGCGCGTCGGCGAGAAGTCAACCGCATGGGGATGCATGCGTCCGAGCGAACTGGTTAAGGTTCCGTCCGAGATGGCCGGAACCCGCAGCAGACCAAGGCCTGCGATCCCGGGCCTGCTCAAGGACCTCAACGAGCGCACCGTCCTCGAGACGATCCGCGCGGGGGCGCCGATCTCGCGCGCCGAGATCTCGCGCCGCGCCGGCATCTCGAAGCCGACCGTCTCCCTCGCTCTCCAGGCGCTGCTCGAGGCCGGGCTCGTCCGCGAGGCGTCCGAGGAGCCGGACGGCCCCCGGTACGGCGCCGTCTTCTTCGAGCCCGTGCCCGAAGCGGCGCTCGCGCTCGGGCTCGACGTGGGCGCCCGGTTCCTGCGCGGGGCGATCTGCGACCTCCAGGGCGACGTGCGGGCCCGCCTCGACGTCGAGATCGGCGGCGGGGACGCCGCCCGCGTCCTCGACCAGATCACCGAGCTGCGCACGGCGCTGGTTTCGGCGACCGGTCTCGACGACGGCCTCTTGAACGGCGCGGTCGTCGGCGTCCCCGGCGTCGTCGACGCCGACCGGCGGCGAATCTCGCTCGCGACGAGCGTCGCGGGCCTCGAGGGCGACGCGTTCCGCACGAGGCTCGAGGAGCGGCTCGGCCTCGAGGTGTGGCTCGAGAACGACGTCAACCTGGCGGCGCTCGGCGAGCACTGGCAGGGCGTGGCGCGCGGCGTCGACGACTTCATCTTCCTCTCGATCGGCACCGGCATGGGTGCCGGCCTCGTTCTGCGCGGCGAGCTCCACCGCGGTTTCAACGGGGCGGCCGGCGAAGTGGACTTCTCGTTCATCGGGCTGACGCAGGACGTCGATCCTTGCGCGGGGGCGGCGTCCGCCTTCGCGGCCGCGCTCGTCGCGGAGCGCGGCACGCGCACCGCGCTCGTACCGCCCTACGAGGCGCGCGACATCTTCGCGGCCGCGCGGGCGGGAGACCGTCTCGCTCGCGAGGTCGTGCTCGAGGTCGCCCGCCGGATCGCGCTCCACGTCGTCCCGGTCGCCGCCGTGACGGACGTGTCGCTCGTCGTCCTCGGCGGCGGCCTCGGTGCGAACGGCGATCTCCTGCTCGACCCCGTCCGGCGGCTGCTCGACGAATGGATTCCCTATCCGCCGAGGATCGAGGCCTCCGCGCTCGGCGAGGCGGCGGTCCTCACGGGCGCCCTCGCGTTCGGCCTTCGGCACGCCCTCGACGACGTCGTCGAACGGCGCGCGGGCGCGGCCCGCTCGTAGAGCGTGTCAGGCGGCGACGGGCGCGACTTCGCCCTGTGCGACCGCCACGACGTCCCGGCGGCGCAGCAGAGCGAGAAGCAGGAGACCGCCGGCGGCGAGAAGGATCGCGCTGGCGAGCCAGGTCAGATGGAAACCGCTGACCAGCGCTTCCGCGCCCTCCCGCCCGGTCGGCTCGCGCCCGAGCGACGCGAGCTCGTCGTCGGTGCGGTTCGTCGAGAGCGTGGTCAGGAGAGCGAGCCCGAGCGCGCCGCCGATCTGCTGCGCGGTGTTGAAGAGACCTGACGCCAGGCCCGCGTCGTCTGCCGGGACACCGCTCGTCGCGATCAGGGTGATCGGGACGAAGACGAGCCCCATCCCCACCGAGGCGAGCATGATCCCCGGGAGCAGATCCACCACGTACGACGAATCGGGCGTGAGACGGAGGAAGAGGAGCAAGCCGGCAGCGGCGAGGAGCGCGCCGAACAGCGGCACCTCGCGCGCCCCCAGCGCCGGCACGAGCCTCTGGGAGAGACCAGCACCGATGATCACGCCTGCGGTGAACGGCACGAAGGCGAGCCCTGCCTCGAGCGGCGAGAACCCGAGCACGCGCTGCACGTACAGCGTGTTGAAGAAGAACATCGCGAACAGGCCTGCTGCGACGACGAACATCGCGACGTTCGCGCCCCGGACGGTCTTGACCCCGAAGATCGAGAGCCTGACGAGCGGCTCCGCGGACCGGCTCTCGATCACGAGGAAGCCGACGAGGAGGACGGCGGCGAGCGCGAGGAAGCCGAGCACCTCCGCCGACCCCCACCCCGACGCCGACGAGCGCACGATGCCGTACACGAGCGCGATCAGGCCGCCGGTGACCGCGGTGGCGCCCGCGAGGTCGAAGCTCTTGTGCCGGTGCTCGTCCTTCGACTCGGGAACGAGACGGAACGAGAGGACGAACGCGGCGATGCCGACGGGAACGTTGACGAAGAAGATCCACGGCCACGACAGGGTCTCGACGAGCAAGCCGCCGAGCACGAGGCCGACGGCGCCGCCTCCGACCGCGATCGCCGCCCACACGCCGAGCGCCTTCGCGCGCTCCGCGCCTTCCGCGAACGTCGTCGTCACGATCGAGAGGGCCGCGGGCGAGATGAGCGCCGCACCGAGCCCCTGGAGGCCGCGCGCGAGGATGAGCATCGTCTCGCCCGTCGAGAGAGCGCAGAGAAGCGAGGCGGCGGTGAAGAGCACGAGGCCGCCGAGGAAGACGCGCTTGCGCCCGATGAGGTCGCCCGCCCGGCCGCCGAGCAGCAGGAAGCCGCCAAACAGCAGCGCGTAGGCGTTCACGACCCATTGGAGCCCTGACTCGGACATCCCGAGGTCCGCCTGGATCGACGGCAGCGCCACGTTCACGATCGTCGCGTCGAGGACGACCATGAACTGCGCCAGGCAGACGAGCACCAGCACGAGCCAGGGGTTCGTGCGACCAGCGGTCATCGCTCGAAGGTAGCGGACGGCCGCGGGGCTCCTGGTGCGGCTACCCGCACCTCGTCACGTGCCGTTCGACACACGAGGAGTCGGCCGATCGCCTTCCTACGATGGGCCGATGGCCGGTTCGGAACGACGCCGCTTGCCGAGGATTCGGGCGGGCGCCGTCGTCGCCCTCGCCGTCACGGCGGCAACTGCCGCGTGGGTCGTCGCCGGGCGTTCGGACACGAGCGCACCCGCGCAGCCCACCGTCGCCGCGCCGTCGGCGTCGCCGCACCTCGTGTCGGCAGCCGAGCTCTCCGCCGGCACCACGGAGGGCTCGCCGGTCTACTGGGTCGGGCCGCAGGGAGCGTCCACGTACGAGCTCACGCGGATGCAGGGCGGGCGCGTGTTCGTCCGCTACCTGCAGTCTCCCACCCAGCTCGGCTCGCCGCAGCCCGACTTCCTCGCCGTCGCGACCTACGAGCAGCCGAACGCCTACGCTGCGATCGAAGCGGCGGCCAGGCGGCCGGGTGCGATCACGATCCACCCGCCGAACGGCGGCTTGGCGGTGTACGACCGCGCGCGGCCGACGAGCGTGTTCCTCGCGTATCCGGGCGGGACGCGGCAGATCGAGGTCTACGCTCCGTCGGCTGCGTGGGCACGTCGCCTCGTTCGCAGCGGCGCCGTCACGCCCGTTCCGGTTCCCGGCGTGCCCAGGGTCGTCTCCGCGCGGGAGCTGTCCCGTTTCGCCGCGAGTCGCGGCTCGGGCCTCTTCTGGGCCGGGACGCGCCCCGGCACCGTGATCGAGCTCACGGAGACGCGGCAGGGCAATCTGTTCGTCCGCTACCTCCCGAACGCGTCTCGCGTCGGCTCCCCGGAGGCGAGCTTCCTCGTCGTGGCGACCTATGGGCGGCCGGACGCCTTTGCCGACCTCCAGGCTGCGGCGGCTCGTCCCGGCGCGGTACGGCTGCGCGTGCGCGGCGGCGGGCTCGCCGTCTACGACAGGACGCACCCGACGAGCGTGTACCTCGCCTACCCGCACTCGGACCGGCAGGTGGAGGTGTACGACCCGAACGCGAGCGAGGCGCGCCGGCTCGTCTCCAGCGGCGCCATCGTCCGCGTGCCCTGAGCGCGACCCGATGACGGGAGCGGGCCTGTGACGCTCCTCGTTCCGTGGCTCGTCTTCCCTTCTCTCTGCGTCTGCCTCGCGACGGGCTGCGCATTGCTCCTGGAGCGTCTCGCGCGCGTCGAAGTCTCGGGGGCGTTGGTGCTCCCACTCGGCGTGGCGTCCATCTCGCTCGTCGCAGGGTTCGCGACGCTCTCGGACGCGACCGCCGAGCTCGCCGTCCCCGCCGTGGTCGCGCTCGCTGTGCTCGGGCTCGGCCTTCGCACGCGACGACCGCGTCGCCCCGACGGCTTCGCGTGCGCGTGCGCCGTCGCCGTCTTCCTCGTCTTCGGCGCACCGGTGCTCGCGACGGGCGAGGCGACGTTCGCCGGCTACGTGAAGCTCGACGACACGTCGACGTTCCTCGCGATCGTCGACCGCACGCTCGAGCACGGACGAGATCTCGACGGGCTCCCCCCGTCGACGTACGAGGCGACGTTGGCGGTGAACCTTGCGCATGGCTATCCCACGGGATCGCTGCTGCCGCTCGGCGTCGGCTCGCGGCTCGTGCGCTCCGATCCCGCCTGGACGTTCCAGCCCTACCTGAGCCTGCTCGCGGCCGCGCTGGCGCTCTGCCTCTACGAGCTCGCGCGGGTGGCCGGGCTGTCGCGCCCTTGGCGCGCTGTCGTCGCGGCGGTCGCGGCGCAAGCGGCGCTCCTCTACGGATTCGCGCAGTGGGGCGGCGTCAAGGAGCTCTTCGCAGCGATGCTCCTCGCACTGCTCGGCGCGGCGGTCGCCGTCGCGCGCACGGGTGGGGCGCGCTCTGCGCTCGTCCCGGCTGTCGCCGTTGCGTCGCTGCTCGGCGGGCTGAGCGTCGGCGCCGTCGTCTGGCTCGTGCCGGCCGTTGCGCTTGCCCTCTTCGCACTGCTCCAGCCGCGGTGGCGCACCCACGCTCTGGTCGGGATCGCCGCCACGGCCGTCCTCTCCATAGCCGCTCTCACAGGCGCCGCCCAGTTCCTCCGGAGCGCAAACCGAACGTCGTTCGCGGACGGCGCGGAGCTCGGGAACCTGACGCGGGCCTTGCCGCTGCGCCAGATCCTCGGCATCTGGCCGGCCGGCGACTTCCGCGGTGATCCCGTCGACGCGCGAGCGACCGCGGCACTGCTCGCGACGTGCGCGTTGGCGGCGGCTTGGGGCACCGTCGTCCTCGGCAGGCGAAGAGTCGGCGCGCCTCTCGTCTACGTGGCGGCGAGCGGCGTCGGTGCGGCCGTCGTTCTCGCGCTCGCATCGCCGTGGCTCGGTGCCAAGGCGCTCGCGGTCGCGTCGCCCGCGGTGCTCTTCGCCGCCGTCCTCGCGGGCGCGTCGATCTTCGCGTCGGGGAGACGAGTCGAGGGCTCGGTCGTGGTCACCGCGCTCGCCGCCGGCGTGCTCTGGTCGAACGTCCTCGCGTTCGGCGAGACCAGCCTCGCCCCCCGGGCACAGCTCGCGGAGCTCGAGCGGATCGGCGAGCGCTTCGCGGGCGAGGGCCCGGCGCTGATGACCGAGTACCAGCCGTACGGCGTTCGCCACTTCCTCCGACGCCTCGACGCGGAGGGCGCCTCCGAGCTGCGGCGGCGGCCGGTGCCCCTCCGGGACGGCCGCGTCCTGGGCAAGGCGCAGTACGCCGACCTCGCCGCGTTCTCGCCGGCGGCGGTGTCTATGTACCGGACGCTGGTGCTTCGACGAGACCCTCCGGTCAGCCGTCCGCCGGGCGGGTTCGTGCTCGCGTGGCGAGGACGCTACTACGACGTCTGGCAGCGCCGGCCCTACGCCGTGCAGACAGCGTAGGCAGTGATGCTGATCGAGGAGAGCGTCGGCACCGAGACGACGGCTGCGACGGTCACGCCCCAGACGGTCGTGCTCGTCGGCCGGCTGCGCGTCGCGGTGCCGGAGCTGGTACTGAGCCCGCCGCTCGTCGTGATCTCGTAGCCGCCGCCGAGGATCACCTTGGTCGCCGGGCAGGTCGCAGTCGCGGTGGCCGTCGCTCCGGCGGCGGCAGGTCCGGCGATCGTCCCGGTCGTGCCCGTGACGATCTGCGAGTCGGACGGGCCGGTCGCGCCCGTCGGTCCGGTGGCACCTGTGGCGCCGGTGGCACCTGTGGCGCCGGTGGCACCTGTGGCGCCGGCCGCGCCCGGCGCTCCGGTCGCACCGGTGGGACCGGAGGGCCCGGTCGGCCCGGCGACGCCTTGACCGCCTGTGGCGCCGGTCGCGCCCGCGGAGCCCGTTGCGCCGGTCGCCCCGGTGGCGCCGAGCGGCCCCTGCGGTCCGGCCGGGCCCGAGGCGCCCGTCGCCCCGGTGGAGCCCGCCTCGCCGGTGGCGCCGGTCGCGCCGCCCGCGCCCGTGGGCCCGGTCGGGCCCTCCGGCCCCGTCGGGCCGAGCGGCCCGGCAGGTCCGGTCGCGCCCGTCGCGCCGGTCGCCCCTGCCGCGCCGGTCGCGCCGGTCGCCCCTGTAGGGCCTGTTGGGCCGCTCGCGCCGGTCGCGCCGGCCGACCCGGTAGCGCCAGTCGGCCCAACGAGCCCGGCTGGACCCGTGGCGCCTGTTGCCCCGGTCGGCCCGGTGGCACCGTCGGTGCCGGCGGCGCCCGTTGGACCGACGGGGCCGGCGGGGCCGGTCGGCCCGAGCGCCCCGGGAGGCCCCGTCGCGCCGGTCGCCCCTGTCTCGCCTGTAGGGCCCGTCGGCCCGGTCGCCCCGGCCGACCCGGTAACCCCCGTCGCGCCAGTCGGCCCTACGAGGCCGGCTGGACCCGTGGCGCCTGTTGCCCCGGTCGGCCCTGTCGCGCCCATTGGTCCCGTTCCTCCGGTGGAACCCGCAGGACCGGCAGGCCCGGCGACGCCGGCTGTCCCGGGTTGACCGACGGGCCCGGACGGCCCTGCCGGCCCGGTTGCACCGACCGCGGCCGCGAGCGGCGCCTCGAACGACTGCCAGTCGAGGCGTCGTTCGGACGGCCGGCAAGCGGCTCGGGCAGAGACGATGCGGAAGGGTCCGGTGCTGCGACCGACGCAGCTGTGGATGTCGAGCTCCGACGAGCGGCCTGCGAAGACCTGCCAGCGATATCTCCGCTCGCCCGGACGACACGACGACCACGCGACCACGTGGCGCAGACCACCCGAGAGGGGCTGCACGCACGCGTAGACGAGCGTCCGCGGCGACTCGTTCGACCCAGCGAGCCAGCGGAGGGTCCGTTCGTCGCCGCGACATTGCGCTGTTTCGCGCTCGAGGCGCAGAAGGCCGTCGCCGAGCCGGACGCAGCCCGTGAGGCTGCGGAAGCTGTGCGCGGATGCGGCGTTCGTCGTGACGAGCCACGAGAGCGCTGCGACCCCGACGAGCACGACGAGGCGGAATCGTGCGTGAAACGATCGGTTCTTGTGCCTGCCGCGGCGCGGCGGGGCGCGTCGATCCGTCACATCGACGACCTCCCGGGGGTTCCGCAAGGGTTTCAGAGCCCTCGGACGACGAACGCGTGCGGACCGAGCCCCGGACGGCTGTCCCTAACCTGTCGCGCGCGGCATTTGTATCGAAGATCACATGGTGCTACCATCGGCGCGCCGCAGTCGCCGCTGGAGGAGCATGGCATGGCTCCACAAGCTGAGTTCCAGCTTTCCGATGACGTGGTCGTGCCGAGCTTCGGCGGCTTTGGTGTGCACCTGAACCACCATGTCTTCGCGCCGATGACGGTGGAGCTGGGCGCGCCTGAGCCATCGTTTCCGGATCTCAGGCGGAAGGTGATCGACCTCGCGCCGCAGGTCGTCAGGATCTTCTACAACGACACGCACGAGGGTGTGCCGTTCGACAAGTCGCGTCCTGTATCCGATGTGAACGTCCGTCAGACCGAGCCGCAGAAGGAGCGGTGGAAGTCTTTCGTCGACGTCGTGAAGCTCGCGCACGACACTGGCGCGATCATCAACATCACCTGGCAAGGAGGTCAGGTGGGCGAGACGACGATGGCGCGGTTCGCGAATGTGCTCGAGCTCCTCGTCAAGGGCGAGGCCCGGAACGTCCGGTGGGCGACGATCGCGAACGAGCCAAACACCCAGCCGGACCCCGAGCATCCGCCCGCGATCCCATTGACGCCGCAAAGGCTGGGCGAGGGATACCGCCTGCTACACGGCAAGCTCACTGAGAGGGGCATTCGCAGCCAGATCAAGCTGATGGGAGGCGACCTGATCGAAGGTCCGGAGAAGCCGTCGGTGGACCGGCTTCACGAGCTCAGCCCGTTCAACCAGCTGGCGTGGCTCAAACACATTGCCTCGTCGCATCTCGACGACATCCTCGACGCCTACTCGGTCCATATCTACTGGAACTACGATCGAACAGGTCGCGAGGGTGTCGAGAAGTTCGAACGGCGGCTACGAGAGGTTCGCCGAGTCGTCGATCACCTGAATCTCAAGAAGCCCCTGTTCGTTACCGAGTTCGGCACCCGCGGCAAGGACCGCAACAAGCAGCGTGGCGTCAACCCCGGCAACTTTCATGGCCCAGGTGGCGCGAAGGTGCCGCTTTCCCACTCCGCGATCGCACCCTTCCAGGCTGCCTGGTTCATGGTCCGCGCTGCTCAGCGCGGTTACGCGGGCATGCTCAAGTGGGATTGCTACTTCGGCAAGTACGACTTGACCCCGCCCCCACGTGGGCTGCAGCAGTTCTACGCGATCGGGCCGCCCGTGCCGCCGGAACGAAGGGAATGGAACCTGTTACCCATGTACCACCTCCTGCGGCTCTTCAACATCACGACTGCGCGGGGCTGGAAGGTCCTCTCCGTGGTCCCCGGCGAAAGGGGCTCGAAGCACGTCGTCGCGCTGAAGGGCCCCGCGGGTCAGTTGACGCTTTTCGGGCTCGACGATCGGGGCGCAAGCGTCAACAAGTCGTCCAAGCTGCGCTCGAGGTACAGGATCGGCGGACTGCCAAACAACACATCCTTCCGGCGCCTGTCCTGGAACCTCGGCGGCGGGGGCAAGCTGCGACTGGAGAGACAACCCGTCAAGGTGAAGGACGGGGTCGTGACGATCGACGCACCCATCCATTGCGTCTTCGCGCTGACGACGAAGAAGCTTCCCCCACTCTGACGAGCCGAGATGGCGTGTGGGGCTTGGCGTCGCAGTGGCCGCCAGGCGTACGATCACGTCATGACGTCCTTTCTGCACACGATGGTCCGGATAACCGATCCCGATGTCAGTCGAGCCTTCTACGAGGCAGTCGGGTTCAGATTCAGTCGCGAGATGGACATCGTTCGCAACGGTGAGCTCGAGGCGACGAACTACTTCTTCTCGATCGGCGACCAACAGTCGGTGCTCGAGCTGACCTACAACCACGACGGACGCACGTACGAGCTCGGGACCGGCTACGGCCACATCGCGGTCGGCGTCGACGACCTCGATGCAACGCTCGCGCGGCTCAAGGAGCACGCGATCGAACCCGAACGCGAACCGTACCGCGTGCGGGAAGGCGGATCGCGCATCTGCTTCGTGAGGGATCCGGACGGCTACCGGATCGAGCTGATCGAGCAGTCCGACGACTGAGGCGCCTCGAGCGCGGACCGCCCGCAGCGACCGGCGTTGTCGAACTGGGGTCCGCGCCCCTCCTCCACCCGCTCGCAGAACCACGCCGAGGTCGCGATTGCAACGTCGTTGCCTTCGTCCGCGAACGCGCGCGCGCCAGGGGGACGAGCGGATGGAAGTGGCCGTACGCGACCGCGCAGCTGCAGAGGGCCCGGATGTGCGCACCCCAACCCCGCCGCATGGAAGAATCGCGACCCATGCCCTACACGATCTTCCACGCCGCCGAGCTCGATTGGCAGCCGCGTGCGGAGAACGACCCGCGCTCCGTCGCACAGCTCTCCGACGCGATGACGAAGTCGCGCGCGAACCTCTTCCGCTACCCGCCCGGCTCGGTCGGCCGGCGCCACATCGATCCGATCCAGGAAGAGGTCTTCGTCGTCCTCGACGGGACGCTCACGATCCACATGGGCGAGGGCGACGACCCCGAGCGGCACGAGCTGCAGCGCGGCAGCGTGCTGATCGTCCAGCCGGGGACTGCGCTGCAGCTCTCGAACAGGCACGACGAGGAGCTGCGGCTGTTCATCTACGGCGCCCCGCCCGAGCGAGGCCAAGGGACCTTCCTCCCCCGGGTCGACTAGCCCACGACGAAGCAAGACGATCGGGGCGGCGACGTCCTCCGCCGTGTCGTCCTCGCTGAACGTCGCGAGGCGACTCCGTGTCCGAGGCGGCAGACCGATGCGTCGGTTCCGTAGGCTCGCACCATGAGCGAAGCCGCCGCCGTCCCGGCGCCGCCCCACCGGCGGATCCTCCTCGGCTACTACACGCTGGCCGGGCTCTACACGCTCTCGGCCGCGGCGATCTGGGGCGTCAACACACTATTTCTCCTCGACGCGGGTCTCAGCTTCTTCGAGGTGTTCGTCGCAAACGCGGCGTTCTCGGCCGGGATGGTCGTCTTCGAGGTGCCGACCGGCGTGGTCGCCGACACGCTCGGCCGCCGCGTCTCGTTCCTCCTCTCGGTGACCGTCCTCGCGACGACGACGCTGCTGTACGTCGCCATGGCCCAGCTCCACGCGGGCGTCGTGCTCTTCGCGCTCGTGTCGGTGGGGATGGGCCTCGGGTTCACGTTCTACTCGGGGGCGATGGAAGCCTGGCTCGTCGACGCGCTGAACGTCACGGGATTCGACGGCGCGCTCGACGGCGTGTTCGCGCGCGGGCAACAGGTCACCGGCGCGGCGATGCTCGTCGGCACGGTCGGCGGCGGTCTCGTCGGTCAGATCGACCTCGCCCTGCCGTACGTGATCCGGTCGGTTCTGCTCGCCGCCGTCTTCGTCGTCGCGTTCTCCGTCATGCACGACCTCGGGTTCACGCCGCGTCGCGTCACCCTCGCCGAGCTTCCGCGCGAGATCGCCGCGAACGCCCGAGCCGGCGTCCTGTACGGATGGTCTCAGCGTCCGCTGCGGCTGCTCATGCTGGCGAGCGGGCTCCAGATGGGCTTCATCGCGTGGGCCTTCTACGCGTCGCAGCCCTACCTGCTCGACCTGCTGAACAGCGATGCGATCTGGGTCGCGGGGCTGGTCGCGGCGGCGATCGCGCTGTCGACGATCTGCGGGAACCAGCTCGTCGACGTGCTCTCGCGCCGCTGCCGGCGACGGACGTCGCTGCTCCTCGGCGCCGCCGTCGTGCAGAGCGGCGGGGCGGTCGTCCTGGGACTCGCGTCGTCGTTCTGGGTCGCGCTGCCCGCGCTCCTCCTCCTCACCGCGGGGCTCGGCGTCGCCAGCCCGGTGCGGCAGGCATACCTCCATCAGGTCGTTCCGACGGAGCAGCGCGCCACCGTCGTCTCGTTCGACTCGATGGTCTCGAGCGTGGGCGGGATCGGCAATCAGGTCGGGCTCGGCGCGCTCGGCGAGGCACGGTCGGTGGGGACGGCGTTCGTCACCGGCGGGCTCGTCACCGCGCTTGCGCTACCGCTGATCGCGCGGGTGCGGCAGCTCGGCGGCGCCGCCGACCGTATCGTCGGTACGCAAGCCGGTGTCGAGAGCCCGTGTGCGGGGGCAGGCCTTCCCGACGTCGCCACGGTCGAGACCGACGTCGCTGCGTAGACGCCCATCGACATGATCGGTCGCGATCTGTTACGATATATCGCGATACAGCGATGAAAGGAAAGGTATGTCGACATTTGTCTTCTCGCCTCGGGGCTGCCACGGCGACGATCCGGTGCGGCACATGACGGGGCGGCACCGCCGGGGCAGGCTGCGCCACTACGGCGCCGGGCAGAGCTTCGGGCGCCGCGCAGGACGGGGTGACATCCGCGCCGCGATCCTGGCGCTGCTCGCCGAGCAGCCGATGCACGGCTACCAGATCATCCAGGAGCTCTCGGAGCGCACGGGTGGCATGTGGCGGCCGAGCCCGGGATCGGTGTATCCGACGCTGCAGCAGCTCGAGGACGAGGAGCTCGTCCGCGAGACCGCGTCCGAGTCGGGCAAGCGCGTCTACGAGCTGACCGAGGCCGGACGCGAGCAGGCGGCATCGGCGCCGGCGCCGTGGGCCGCGGTCTCCGAAGAGAGCGACGACGCACTCGTCGCTCTCCGCGACCTCGCGCACCAGGTCATGGCCGCGACGCGACAGGTCGCGCAAGCCGGGACGACGCCCCAGATCGAGGCCGCTCAGCAGGTGCTTCGCGATGCGCGTCGCAGCCTCTATCGGCTGCTCGCCGGCGAGGACTGACCGGCCGAACGGCCGGGAAGGTCATGCGCCTTCCCGGCCGGCTCGAATGGTTCACCTCTGCGTGCGGTCTACCCGTGTCGCCACTCGCACGCGCTCCACGCCTCGCACAGCGACGGGTCGTAGCCGTTGAGCGACGCCCATGCGAGGAAGGAGAGCGCGCCGACGACGAGCCAGACGGCGATCGCAGCGGCCAGCATCCGGTCCTTCTTCACCTTCCCTCCCATACCTCCCCATTCGAGGGATCATCGCAAATGCCGGGCACCTCGCGCAGCGACCTGTCGGCCGCGTGGATCTCGTCCTTTGCGACGAGGCTGAGGCTCACGACGACCGTGCCGTGGAGCGGTTCGGCGGGCATGCCGGGACGGTGTGCCGCGATCGCGAGCCCGACGATCCGCGTGTGCTCCACGAGGGCGGTGACGTCCGCGACGGTGCGTGGCAGGGCGACGGCGGCCGGCCGCAGGCCGTCGAGGCCGAGCTCTCGCTGGAGGACGTGCCACGCGGGGTCGCCGGGGAAGACGACGATGTCGGGTGACGCTGCGATGTGCGGGCGGTCGACGAGGCTTGTCATTGCGGCGGTCTTCTCGCGGCTCGGGTTCTCGAGCAAGCGTCGCTGAACGGTGATCGCCGACCGGTGCGGTTCCCCGCACCGGCGCGAGCGGCGAACCGCCGAATCGCGGCTAGATCGCCCCGGCGACCTCCTCCGCCGCCTCCGCCAGCAGGCGCGCGGCGTCGCGATGGGCCGCATCGACGGATTCCGCACGCTCGTCGAGGGTCGACCGGCGCACGTCGGCCGGAAGCCCGTCCCAATCGGCGCCGCCCGCGACGACCGCGACTGGCACGCCGAGCGCGCGCGCCTCGTCGACGACATGGCCCACCACCTTGCCGGCGAGCGATGTCGCGTCGAACCGACCTTCTCCGGTGAGGACGAGCGACGACGATCGAATCGCATCGCGGAGGCCGACCGCGTCGGCGACGAGGGCCGCCCCGGGCAGGAGGCGCGCGCCGAGCGCAGCCAGCCCGCCCGCGAGCCCTCCTGCCGCTCCACTTCCCGCGAGCCCGCGAACGTCCACGCCGAGCTCGTCGTGATAGCGCTGCGCGAGGGCGACGAGGCGCCGCTCGAGCACGTCGACGTCCACGGCGGTGGCGCCCTTTTGCGGCCCGAAGACGGACGGTGCGTCGAGGAACGGTGTCGCCACGTCGCACGCGACCTCGACCGTCACGCCCCGGAGGTCGAAGTCGAGGGCCTCGAGCGCGCCGAGTCCGCCGTCGACGGTCGCCGAGCCGCCGAGGGCGACGATCACCCGCGTCGCGCGCGCGTCGATCGCCGCGCGGATCAGCTCCCCGGTCCCGCGCGTCGTCGCCCGTACGGGATCGTTGTCCCCGTCGACGAGCGCGAGGCCGCTCGCACGGGCCATCTCCACGACGGCCGTGGTTTCCCGCATCCCCCACTCCGCCTCGACGGGCTCGCCGAGAGGCCCGGTGACAACCTGCACGCGCCGGTCGGCCGGATCGGAGCAGAGGACGCCCAGCGTCCCCTCGCCGCCGTCGGCGAGCGGAAGCGCGATCGGTGTGCGCCCGGCTCGCCGTACGCCGACGGCGAGCGCCGCAGCGGCCTGGCGCGCGGTGAGGCTGCCGCGGAACTTGTCCGGACAGCAGAGAACGGGACCGTGCTGCAGCACGAGGGGGATGCTCGCATCTCGGTATCTGAGCGTGCCCGGCGGTGCCGGCCGGCACACACTCGGCACAGAATCGGCACAGACACGTCACACGGTGCGCGCTACGTTGTCTCCCGTGACGACGGTGACAACTCCCTGGGGCAAGGCGACAACCCTTGAGGAGGTCACGGTCCCGCAGCGAGCCGGGGACCGGCGGTTCACGACACGAGTGGAGCTGCTCGAGACGGTGGGCGGCGACCGGCTCGTGCGGTTCTCGTACGCCTCCGACGGGAGGGCGAGGCGCGGCCCGGTCACGCTCCGCGTCCAGGACCTCGCGAGGCTCCGCACGCAGCTGGTGCGCGCCGACGCCCTCCGACGTGCGCTCGCGGAGGTGGCGATGGACGAGACGTAGACGAAGAGCGCGGCCGGTGCGGCGGCGTCAGGCGACTACTACAGGGCGATCGCGGGCCGCGGCGATCATGCCCTCGAGCAGCGGCACACCGCCGGTCGGTCCGAGAAGGGGATCGATCGCGTGCTCCGGGTGTGGCATCAGCCCGACGACGTTGCCCGTCTCGTTGGCCACGCCCGCGACGCGATCGCGCGAGCCGTTCACGTCGTCGACGTAGCGGAGCACGACTTGCCCTCGAGCGACCACGTCGGCGAAGAGCGCGTCGTCGGCGACCCAGTTGCCTTCGCCGTGCTTGATCGGGATGACCAGCCGCTCGCCGACGGCGCATCCGGACGTGAACGGCGTGGCCGTCGACTCCACGGTGACCTCGACGTCCGCGCACACGAACTCGAGCTGGCGATTGGCTCGCAGCACGCCCGGCAGCAAGCTGGCCTCGCAGAGGATCTGAAAGCCGTTGCAGATCCCGAGCACCGGCCCGCCGTCGCCGGCGAATGCTCGCACCGCGCGCATGACGGGCGCGACGCGCGCGATCGCGCCGCACCGGAGGTAGTCGCCGTAGGAGAACCCACCCGGGAGCACGACGCCTGCCACCCCGGCGGGAAGCTCCTCGGCGGTGTGCCACACGGGGACCGCCCTCGCGCCGAGCTGCTCGAGCGCGAGGAGGGCATCGCCGTCGTCGTTCGAACCGGGGAACGTCACGACGGCGATGTCGGGACGAACCTCGCTCATGCTGCCTCCTGGGCGACGACCTCGAAGCTCTCGATCAACGGGTTCGCGAGCAGCTCGGCGCACATCCGCTCGACGTCGGCGCGGGCGGCCGCCGGGTCGTCCGTGTCGAGCTCCAGGTCGACGAGGCGGCCGACGCGCGCGCTCGTCACGTCGAACCCGAGACGGGCGAGCGATGCCTGCACGGCCTCCCCCTCGGGATCGAGCATCCCGGCCTTCGGTCGGATGAGCACGGTCAACTTCACAAGACGACGGTGGGGTCGTCGAGGTACCGCTCGAAGGGGATGCCGGTCAGTCGCTCGAACGCATCGACGTAACGGGCGCGTGTGCCGTCGACGACGTGGGGCGGGAGCTCCGGCCCGGGCGCCGTGCGATCCCACCCCGTCCGCAGGCACCAGTCACGGACGTACTGCTTGTCGAAGGAGAGCTGTTGGCGTCCCGCCTCGTACCCGGCGGCAGGCCAGAACCGCGAGGAGTCGGGCGTCAGGACCTCGTCTGCGAGCATGACCGCGCCGTCGGAGTCGAGGCCGAACTCAAACTTCGTGTCGGCGACGAGGATGCCTCGACGCTCGGCGTGCTCCGCGGCGTCGAGATAGACGGCCACGGCGGCCTCACGGGCGATCGCGTACGAGCCGGCCGGGCACATCGCCTCCGCCTCGGCTTCCGTGACGTTGAGGTCGTGCCCCTCGGTCGCCTTCGTCGCAGGTGTGACGATCGGGCGCGGCAGCCGCTCCGACTCGCGCAGCCCTGCGGGCAACGGGTGACCGGAGATCGCGCCCGTCGCCGCGTAGTCCGCCCACCCGGATCCCGCGAGGTAGCCCCGCACGACGATCTCGACCGGAAGCATCTCCACCCGGCGGCATTCGAGCGAGCGGCCGTCGGCGCGAACGGCCAGGAAGTGGTTCGGGACGAGGTGCGGCGTTCGAGCGAACCAGTACGCCGAAAGCCCCGTGAGAACGCGTCCCTTGTCCGGAATCTCGGTCGGAAGGACGACGTCGTAGGTCGAGATGCGATCGGAAGCGACAAGCAGCAGGCGATCGTCGTCGAGCGCATACAGCTCGCGCACCTTCCCGGCTCCGATGTGGGTTGCGTCAGGCATGGACGCCCGCCTCGCGAGTCGCGACCAGCGCCCTCAGCCGGTCGAAGATCGTGTCGACGTGTGCGGTGTACGCGTCGAGCGAGAAGACACTGCCGAGATCCACGCGCCCGGCGACATCGGCGTCGCCGCGTACGAGCTCGGGGAAGTCGAGCTCCTCGTCCCACGCCCGCATGGCATGCCGCTGCACGAGGCGGTACGCGGCGTCGCGGCTGACTCCGCTCTCGACGAGCGCCAGCAGCAGCCGCTGGCTGAAGAAGAGGCCGTGGCTCGCGTCGACGTTCGCCCGCATCCGCTCGGGCCTGATCACGAGCCCTTCCACGAGCCAGGCGAAGCGGTCGAGCGCATAGTCGAGCGCGATGAAGGCGTCGGGAATCACGATCCGTTCCGCCGAGGAGTGCGAGATGTCCCGCTCGTGCCAGAGCGCGACGTTCTCGAACCCGACCACGGCATTAGCGCGGACGACCCGCGCGAGACCGCAGATCCGCTCGGCGACGACCGGATTCCGCTTGTGCGGCATCGCCGACGAGCCCTTCTGCCTGCGGCCGAACGGCTCCTCGACCTCGCGCACCTCGGTCCGTGCCAGGTGGCGGATCTCCAGCGCAAAGCGATCGAGCGAGGATGCGACGACCGCCAGCGTCGCGAGCAGCTCGGCGTGACGGTCGCGTTGCAGGATCTGCGTCGCGCTGGGAGCCGGGTCGAGCCCGAGCCGCTCGCAGGCGATCCGCTCCACCTCGGGATCCACGGCGGCGTACTGCCCGACCGCGCCCGAGAGCTTGCCGACCCGCAGTCCCGCGATCGCCTGCTCGACCCGCCTCCGATCGCGGTCGATGGCGAACGCCCAGCCCGCGAGCTTCAGCCCGAACGTCGTGGGCTCGGCATGAACCCCGTGCGTGCGACCCATGCAGAGGGTCTCGCGATGCTCCTCCGCTCGCGCGACGACCGCGCGGAACGCCCGGTCGAGCCCGTCGAGCACGAGCGCGCCGGCATCCTGGACGGCGATCGAGAGCGCCGTGTCGAGCACGTCCGACGACGTCAACCCGTAATGGAACCACCGCCCGTCGTCGCCCAGCGTCTCGGCGACGGCGTCGACGAATGCAGCCACGTCGTGGTTCGTCGTCTGCTCGAGCTCGGCGACTCGCTCGGCCGTCGGCGGTTCTGCGACGGTGCGAATGCGGTCGACCGTCTCCCTCGGCAGGACTCCGATCGCGGCCCATCCCTCGAGCGCGGCGAGCTCGACGTCGAGCATCCGCCGAAGCCGCTCCTCGTCCGACCACAGTCGCGCCATCGCTGGGCGGGCGTAGCGCGCGATCACATGGTCAATTCTAGAGGCGCGTCTGGAGGTCGCCCGGACGGGTGTCGAACGTGCACATTCGGTACGAAGTCGGGACGCTCTCGTGGCGTTTGTTGCCTGATTTGACGATAGAATTGAAAGTGGGTGGTGGGATGGGGTGCCCCAGAAGAAGGCGCTCGTAGCGAATCTCTACTCACCGGACGCCCCGACCCCGAGCGCGATGTCCTCACGCCGGCGAGCGCCGTCGATGCGGATCAGATCCGCCGCCGCATAGGCCCGGCTCCGGGCATCCGCAACCGTCGGGCCCATCCCGGTGACGCCGAGCAGCCGCCCGCCGTTCGTCACGAGCTGGCCGTCGCTCAGCGCGGTGCCGGCGTGGAAGACGAGCGCGCCCGCCTGCTCCGCCTCCGCGACGCCGGCGATCGGGGTTCCCCGGTCGCCTTCGGCCGGATAGCGCCCGGCGGTGACCACGACCGTCACGGCGGCACCCGCTGCCCGGCCGAGCGTGACGCCCGACACGGAGCCGCGCGCGGCCGCGTCGAGCGCGGCGAGGAAGTCGCCGGCGACGAGCGGCACGACGGACTGCGTCTCGGGGTCGCCGAACCGGCAGTTGTACTCGAGCACGCGCGGGCCGTGAGGGGTCAGCATCAGACCGACGAAGAGCGTGCCGACGAACGGCGCGCCGCGGTCGGCGAGCTCTGCGAGCACCGGCCGGACACAGGTCTCGACCAGCTCCTCGGGCGTGTCGTGCGCGAGACCCGGCACGGGGGCGAACGATCCCATCCCGCCGGTGTTCGGCCCCTCGTCGCCGTCGAGGGCGCGCTTGTAGTCGCGCGCCGGCGCAAGCGGAACGGCGTCGGCGCCGTCGCAGAGCGCGAACAGCGAGATCTCCGGGCCTTCGAGCAGCTCTTCGACCAGCACCGGCCCGTCGAAGAGCCGCGCGGCGTCGAGACCCGCCTCGAGCTCCGCGGCCGTCCTGCAGACGATCACGCCCTTCCCGGCCGCGAGCCCGTCGGCCTTCAGGACGCACGGCACGCGAGGCGCCTCGAGCAACGCTGCCGTCGGGACGCCGGCGGCGGCCATGACCGCCTTCGCGAACCGCTTCGAGCCCTCGATGCGCGCCGCCGCCGCAGACGGCCCGAAGACGGGGATGCCGGCATGCCGGAGCGCATCCGCGACGCCGGCGACCAACGGCGCCTCGGGTCCCACCACGACGAGGTCGGCGGGGAGCGCACGCGCGAGCGCGAGGAGGCCCTCGGCGTCGTCCGCCGCGACGGGATGACAGGTGGCGAGGCCTGCGATCCCGGGATTCCCGGGTGCGGCGTGCAGCTCGGTCAGGGTCGGGGACGATGCGAGTCGCCAGGCGAGCGCGTGCTCGCGTCCGCCTGTTCCGACGAGCAGAACGCGCACCGGACGAGCCTACGATCGCACCGCGTCAGGAATGAAGTGCGAGGACGGCGTCGCGGGAGGCGCCGGTGCCGACCAGCCTGACGGGTACCCCGAGGGCGTCGCCGACGAACGCGACGTACTCCGCGGCGGCCGGCGGCAAGTCGTTGCCCTTCAGCTCCTCGCTCCAGCCGCCGAGCGTCTCGAAGACCGGGGCGCAGTGGTGGAAGTCGGACTGGTGGGCGGGGAAGTCCTCGGTCTCGCTCCCGTCGGGAAGCCGATAGCGGACGCAGACGGGGATCTCGTCGAAGGACGACAGCACGTCGAGCTTCGTCAGCGCGAGCGAGGTGATCCCGTTCACCCGGACGGCGAAGCGCAGCGCAACGAGGTCGAGCCAGCCGCAGCGACGCTCGCGTCCCGTCACGGTGCCGAACTCGCCGCCGAGCGTGCGGACCCGCTCCTGCGCGGGCCCGCTGATCTCGCTCGGGAACGGCCCCTCGCCGACACGGGTGACGTAGGCCTTGGAGACGCCGATCACCTCGTCGATCCGCTGCGGCCCGATCCCGAAGCTGACGGCCGCGCCGGCCGCGATCGGGCTCGAGGAGGTCACGAAGGGATACGTGCCGTGGTCGAGGTCGAGCAGCGTCCCCTGTGCCCCCTCGAACAGCACACGTCGCCCGTCGCGCAGGGCACGATCGACGAGCAGCGACGTGTCCGCGACGTACGGGGCAAGGCGTTCCGCGTGGGCGAGCGTCCGGGTCACGACTTCCTCGACGTCGAACGGGTCGATCCCGTAGACGCGCTCCAGCCAGACGTTCTTCTCGCCGGCGGCGAGCTCGACCTTCTCGCGCAGGATCTTCGGGTCGAGCAGGTCCTGGACGCGGATGCCGATCCGCGTCGCCCGGTCCGCGTAGGCGGGGCCGATGCCGCGCCTCGTCGTGCCGATCTGCAGCTTGCCGAGGCGCCGCTCGCGCGCGCCGTCGAGCGCGACGTGCCACGGCATGATCAGGTGTGCGTTGCCCGAGACGAAGACGAGCCCGTCTGTGCGGTGCCCGCGAGCCTCGAGGTCGTCGAGCTCCTGGATGAGGACCTCGGGGTCGACGACGCAGCCCGCGCCGATCGCGCTCGCGACCCCGGTCACGATCCCCGACGGGATCGCGCGAATCTTGTACGTCTCGCCGTCGACCACGATCGTGTGACCGGCGTTCGGACCGCCCTGGTAGCGGCAGACGAGGTCGGAGTCCTGGGCGAGCAGGTCGACGATCTTGCCCTTCCCCTCGTCGCCCCACTGCGCGCCGACGATCACGGTCGCAGGCACGTGCCCCATTCTCGCACGCGGCGGGTCTGGGCGGAGCACGTACCCGCTCGGGCGACGCGACGGCTCAGAGTGCCATTGACACCTCGACGAGGTTGCCGTCGGGATCGTGGAAGTACACCGAGAGTATCGGCCCTGTGGCGCCCGCTCGCTCGCCCGGCCCTTCGACGACGGGCACCGCTTCGCGAGCGAGGTGAGCGAGCACCTCGTCCATCGGCGACGCCGTCAGCACGCAGAAGTTCCCGCTGCCCGGCACGGTGCGCCGGGCGATCGACGGCGATGCGACCGCGTCCTGCAGGCTCAGCTTGCTGTCGCCGAAGTGCAGCGACCACTTCCCCGGCCGGTCCTCGCGCGCCGTCATCCCGAGGACGCGCTCGTAGAACGCGATCGTCGCGGGGACGTCGCGGACGCAGAGCACGAGGTGGTCGAGAGCGGTGAGCTCGATCGCCACTACGCCGCGCCGCCGGCGAGGTCGGCGAACTTCGCGTATCGCCGCAGGAAGCTGAGCTTGATGGCGTCGGTCGGGCCGTTGCGATGCTTCGCGAGGATGAGCTCGGCGATGCCCTGCTGGTCGGACTCGTCGCCGTTGTAGTACTCGTCGCGGTAGACGAACAGGACGAGGTCGGCGTCCTGCTCGATGGAGCCCGACTCGCGCAGGTCGGACAGGATCGGGCGCTTGTCGTGACGCTGCTCGACCGCACGCGACAGCTGGGAAAGCGCGAGGATCGGCACGTCGAGGTCGCGCGCGAGCACCTTGAGGTTGCGCGAGATCTGCGACACCTCCTGGACGCGGTTCTCCACGGTCGACCCCGAGGTCATCAGCTGCAGGTAGTCGACGATGATCAGTCCCAGGCCGGGCTCGCGACTCTTGAGCCGCCTCGCCTTGGAGCGCAGCTCCATCATCGTGATCGAGCCGGTGTCGTCGACGTAGATGGGCGCCTTCATCAGCTTGTCGCACGCGGCGGTGAGCCGCGGCCAGTCCTCCTGCGTGAGCTTCCCCGAGCGCACGCGGTCGGACTCGACCTTCGCCTCGCTGCACATGAGCCGCTGCGTCACCTCGGCCTTGGACATCTCGAGCGTGAACAGCGCCACGGGCGTCGTGACTCGAACGCCGAGGTTCGCTGCGATGCAGAGCGCGAGCGCCGATTTCCCCATCGACGGACGGGCGGCGAGGATCACGAGGTTGCCGGGCTGGAATCCGGAGGTGAGCCGGTCGAGATCGCGGAAGCCGCACGGCACACCCGTGACGTCGGCGCCCGCCTCGTACAGCTTCGTGATCCGCTCGAAGCTCTCGGTCAGCAGGGGGCCGATATGGTCGAAGTCGCCGGTGACGCGCTGCTGGGAGAGGTCGAAGATGATCTGCTCGGCCCGGTCGACCAGCTCCGCCGTCTCGCCCATGCGCTCGCGCCCGAGCCGCGCGATCTCCTGACCCGCGTTGATCAGGCCACGGAGCGTGGCCGTCTCCTTGACGATGCGCGCGTAGTGCTCCACGTTCGCGGTCGCGGAGACGAGCGCTGCGAGCTCGGCGACACGGGCGGTGCCGCCGATCCCCTCGAGCTCCCCACGTTCCTCGAGCTCGTTCGCGAGCGTGATCGCGTCGACGGGCTCGCCCTTGCCCCAGAGCCCGAGGCAGGCGCGGTACACCGTCCCGTGCGACGCGCGGTAGAAGTGCGACGCGTCGAGGATCTCCGTGACCGCGCCGATCGCGTTCTCGGAGAGCAGCATCGCGCCGAGCACGGCCTCCTCGGCCTCGATGTTCTGCGGCGGGACGAGGGCCGTCGCGGATGCCTGCATCGCGGTGCTCACGGCGGCCGATTGAAGCCGTCCACGGTGGCCAGGTCTACATTCGACGATTCACTCCTGTGGACAGTCTCGCGGTGCACGGGTTCCGCCCCACACGCAGGGAATAGAACATACGTTCGTAGAGCCTACGCACGCCGTCGGACGACGTCAATCAACAAAACGGCGGAAGTTGCCCGATGGACCTAGACCGGACGATGCGCCCATTTGCCGCTCTCATCCACAGACATGTCACCCGAACTGTGGATGCTGTGGACGGATCTGTGGGACCGAGCGAGGGCCCCGCAGGGCCCTCGTCTCAGCGCGTCTCGGTCGCGGCCGGCTCGTCGCCGGGCTCATCCGGCTCGGGAGCGAGCTCGGCTTCGGATGCGAGCTCCGCATCGGCGAGGCGGTCCTCCTCGGCGATCGCCTCCTCGGTCTGGCGGATGGCCTCCTCGTGGGCCTGCGCGGCCGCCTCTTCCTCCGCCCGCTCGACGGCCTCGAGCGCGGCGAGCTCCTCCTCGGGCGGCAGCTCGCCGCCCTCCGGCACGACCAGCGTCTTCACCTCGGCCGTCACGCCCTCGAACACGTGGATCGGGATCGAGTAACGACCGATCCGCTTGATCACGTCGAGGTCGATCTTCCGCCGGTCGACGCGGATCTTCCGTGTGCGCCAGAGCTCCTCGGCGATGTCGGTCGACGTCACCGATCCGAAGAGCGCGCCGGTCGGACCCGATTTCACCTCGAAGCGGAGGACGGTCTTCGTCAGCGTGTCGGCGATCTCCGCGGCATGCTCGGCCGACCGAGCCTCCTGGCGCGCACGCTCGGCCTCGACCCGGCGGATCTCGGCGACGAGGCCCGGGGTGGCGACCTCGGCCAGCCGCCGCGGAAGGAGGTAGTTGCGGGCGTAGCCGCGCTTGACGTCGACGACCTCGCCCTTCAGGCCGAGCTTCTCGACGTCGCTCTTGAGGATGACCTGCATCACGACCCCGCCACGTACGGCAGCAGCGCCATCTCCCGAGCCCGCTTCACCGCGACCGCGACCTGCCGCTGGTGGCGGCGGCACGCGCCGGTGATCCGGCGGTTGCGGATCTTGCCCTTCTCCGAGATGTAGCGGCGGAGCTGGTTGACGTTCTTGTAGTCGACCTCTGCCACCTTGTCCTTGCAGAAGTGGCAGCTCTTGCGGCGGCCGCCCGTCGCCCCGGGGCCGGGCCGCTTGCGCATCGGTGTCTTCGCAGCCATCGGGCCTCCTAGAAGGGGATGTCGTCGTCGGTCGGGGACGAGGGGAAGTCGCCCGCGGGCGTCGCGGCGGTCTCGGACGGGATGTAGCTCCCGCCTTCGCCGTCGCCACGGGTTCCGAGGAACTGCACGGTGTCGGCGACCACGTCGATCGCCTGGCGCTTGTTGCCCTCGGGCGTCTCCCACTCGCGCCACTCGAGACGGCCGTCGACAGCGACCGGGCGGCCCTTGGCGAGGTACTGCGCGCAGCGCTCGCCCTGGTTGCCCCACACGGTGATGTCGAAGTAGTTCGGCTTGTCGATCCACTGCCCGGTCTCGTCCTTGCGCCGCGTGTTGACGGCGAGGCGCAGGCTGCAGACGGCCGTCCCGGAGGGCGTGTGGCGCAGCTCCGGATCCCGGGTCAGGTTGCCGACGAGCACAACGCGGTTGATGGCGGCCATTCGCTACTCCTCCTCCGTCGCGTCCACGGGCCCGGCGCCGGCATCGTCGCCGATCGCGGCGCCCACCGCTACTGGCTCGGACGGACCGCCCTGGGGCCGACGTGTCGCCATGTGACGGATCACGTCGTCGTCGATCTTCAGCACGCGCGAGAGCTCGTCGAGCGTCTCGGGGCTCGAGGTGAAGCTCAGGAGGTGGTAGACGCCCTCCTCCTTCTTGTCGATCGGATAGGCGAGCCGGCGCCGGCCCCACACGTCGTGGCGCTCGAACGTTCCCCCACCCTTCTCGATCAGCGTCCGCAGCCGTCCGACGACGTCGGCCTGCTTCTCGTCGGCCAGCTCGGGGTCCAGCAACAGCAGAATCTCGTAGTCGGTCACGCGGTTCCCTCTCTCCTTCCTTCGGTCTGAATCGGCCCCGCCGGTTGGGGCGGCGCCCGGGAACGGCGTCGCGCGGCGTGGCAGGAAGCCCGCGAAGGGTAGCAACCGGACGGCGGTACGATGCCCGCGTGCGCAGGCTGTTCGGCTGGATGGCGGGGCTCGCGGGGATCGCCGCGCTCGCGCGACTGCTCTCTGCTCGCCGTGCGCGCCTCGAAGCACGGCGGCGCGCCGAGGCCGAGCCCGATCCCGCGGAGGCGCTGCGCGAGAAGCTGGCGGAGTCGCGCGTCGAGCCGGCGGAGGCCACACCGCCGGATGCGGCCGACCCCGGGGCCGCGGCACACGACGAGACGTTCGACGAGCGCCGCGCCCGCATCCACGCGAAGGCGAGGGCGGCGATCGAGTCGATGCAGGAGCCTCCTTCGTGACCGACGAGCCGCGGTCCGACGACGTCGCGGAGGCACTCGCTCGGATCGAGCGGCAGGTAGGGGCGCTGAGCGCCGAGGTGCGGCGCCTCGGGTCGGTGTCCGCGCTCCCGGACGAGGACGACCGCCGGACTCCGCCGCCGAGCGCATACGACTGGCTCGGCTCCTTCCCCGTGCCCACGCGAAGACGCCCACAACTGCCCCGGCTCCTCCTCGAGGGCCTCTTTCTCGCGGCCGTCGCGGCGGCCGCGGCGATCGCCGACCTCGACGCCGTCGCGATCGCCGGCGTGATGGTGGGCGCCTGGGTGCTCGTCGCCGCGATCGAGTGGACGGCCTCGCGCATCGAAGAGCGCACTGAGCTGCCGACGTACGCCCCGGTGCTCGCCGCCCCGCCGGAAGCCGACTCGGCGTGGTACAGCCCGCCGGTCGAGCAGACGCTGCTCGACGGCCGGTCCGGCGACCCCGTGACGGCCGTCACGCGCCTCCCGCCGCCCCCCGACGACGTCGAGTCGACAGTCGAGCAACGGCCGGCGTAGGCGCCCGCGCCTGCCCGGCAAGCGCGTCACGGGCGGTCCCTAGGCTGCACCCCGACAAGACGAGACACCCGGGGAGGAAGCACGGACATCCACCGGCATGACGCGCATCGTGCAGTCGCGGCCGCGATAGCGGCCGCCTTCAGGTATCTGCCCCACCCGCGTGGTCGCCTTGGCGACCACGCTAGCGGCAGGAATCCGCTTGGCGGATTCCTGTCTGCGGACAAACACAGGTGGGGATCGGAGCGACGGAATCCGCTTCTGCGGATTCCGTCTTGCGAACGAATCTAAGTGCTGTTCCCGACCGCAACCTTCGCGATCTTCTTCCTGCTCGTCCTGCCGCTCTCGTGGCTGACGATGCCCTGGCCGCACCGCTGGCGGCCGTCCATCGTCGCGGCGAGCTACGTCTTCTACAGCTGGTGGGACTGGCGGTTCATCTTCCTGCTCGCCGGTTGCACGCTCTGGAACCAGGTGCTCGCCGTCCGCATCTGGCGGACGCAGGACCAGACTCGGAGGAAGGCGCTCGTGTTCCTCGCGCTGTCCGGGAACCTGGCCGTGCTCGGCTACTTCAAGTACTACGACTTCTTCGTCAACTCGACCGACGACCTCCTCTCGGTCGTCGGGCTCGACGTGCCGCTCGGCCTCCGGTCGATCGTGCTCCCGGTCGGCATCTCCTTCTACACGTTCATGGCGATCAGCTACGTCGTCGACGCGTACCGCGGCGAGTTCCAGCCGACGACGCTCGAGAAGTTCGCCGTCTACCTGTCGTTCTTCCCGCACCTCGTCGCGGGCCCGATCGTGCGGCCCGCCGAGCTGATCCCGCAGTTCGACACGCCGCGCAACCCACGTCGCGTGGACACGAGCCGCGCCTTCTACCTGATCGCCACCGGCTTGTTCAAGAAGGTCGTGATCGCGAACTACCTCGCCTCCTCGATCGTCGACGACGTCTTCGGGGCGCCGGGCCAGCACTCGTCGCTGGAGATCCTGATCGCCGTCTACGCGTACGCAGTGCAAATCTACGCCGACTTCTCGGGGTACACCGACATCGCGATCGGGGTCGCCCTGCTCCTCGGGTTCAATTTCCCGCAGAACTTCGACTCGCCGTACGCCGCCGTCTCCGTGCAGGACTTCTGGCGGCGGTGGCACATGACCCTGTCGCGCTGGCTGCGCGACTACGTCTATATCCCGCTCGGTGGGAACCGTGGACGGCGTCCGATCCTCACCTACCGCAACCTGCTGCTGACGATGCTGATCGGCGGCCTCTGGCACGGCGCAGCCTGGACGTTCGTCGTGTGGGGAGGGCTCCACGGCACCGCGCTCGTGTGGGAGCGCTTCTGGCGCGAACGGCGCGGGCCCGACGCAGAGCCGGCGTCGGCCTGGCATCGCTGGCGCGCGCGCCTGCTCACCTTCCACTTCGTCTGTCTCGCGTGGATCTTCTTCCGTGCCGATTCGTTCGGAGCGGCGTGGGACATGATCCAGGGGCTGCTGACGGGCTGGGGCGAGTCGTCGCCCCTGGTGACGACCGGCGTCCTCCTGGCGATCGCGGCCGGGATCGCGTCGCAGTACCTCCCCGCCCGGATCCCACGGCTCGTGATGGCCCGCTTCTCGCGGCTGCCCGTGCTCGGACAGGCGACGGTGCTCGCCCTCGCGCTCATGGTGACGAGCGTGATGGGCCCGGAGGGCGTGGCACCCTTCATCTACTTCCAGTTCTGATGCCGGACGACCAGCTGCCACCGCTCCCGCCGCTGCCCGACGAGGAGACGCGCACGATCGAGCAGGCCGTGCCGCCGGCGGTCGAGGACGCGCCGCGGCGGCGTGCGAGGGACGAGCAGGGGCCGCGGCGTCGTCTCTGGAGCGCCGGCCACGCCCTGATCGTCTCCATGCTGGCGCTCGCGTTCGGCCTGCTCCTGAACGCCCCAGGGATCCACAAGTCGGCCTACAACAAGTCCGACGGGTGGCAGCGCGACATCGCCCTCGCGATCACGGGACCGCTCGCCGACGTCAGCCACGCGCTGCTCCTCGACCGGCCCCGGAAGGCCGTCCAGGCAGCCGTCGGGCGCTCGGGCGCAGACGACATCGACACGGACATCGGGCTCGCGGCGACGCCGCCTCCCGCGACCGCGCCGCCGACGGGGAAGGCGAAACCGACGCCGAATTCGCGCGACAAGCCGGCCTTCTCGCCCGACCGCAAGCTGCGGCTCTGGGTCGCCGGCGACTCGCTCGTGATCACGCCGGGCTTCGCCGTGATCAGAGCGTCCGGCGCGAGCCCGGCGATCGAGGCCGTCGGCGGCGTCGACGGTCGCATCGCCACGGGTCTCACGCGGCCCGACGTCTTCAACTGGTTCGACGAGATCAGGTCGCGCGTGAAGGAGCTCCGCCCGAAGGTCGTGGTTCTCGGCTTCGGCGCGAACGACGACAAGGCCTACATGACCGGGCTGCCGAAGGGCACCTCGATCGACGCGTTCGGCGGCTCGCTCTGGAGGCGCGAGTACGCGCGGCGCGTCGGAGGCCTGATGGACGTGATCAACCGCGCGGGCGGCTTCGTCGTCTGGATCGGGCTGCCGCAGACGAAGTCCTCCGAGCAGACGCAGCGCTTCGACGTCGTCAACGCGGTCGTCCAGAAGGAGGCGCAGAAGCGGCCCGGGCGCGCCGCGTTCGTCGACACCTACACGATGTTCGCGGGCGAGAACGGCGGCTACGCGCAGTTCCTCCCGGACGGCTCCGGCCGGTTGCGCAAGCTGCGCGCCGACGACGGCGTCCACTTCGAGCGCGAAGGCGGCGACATGATCGCGCGCGAGGTGCTCAAGGTGATGAACAAGCGGTTCGACCTGACGAGCTGGCGCAAGACGGCCGGGACACGCGAGAGACGCTAGACCCAGTCGAGCGAAGGGACGCCCGCCCGCCCTTCGAGACAGCTCTGCGCGACGACGGCGGTGCCGATGTCGCCCGTCCACAGCGAATGGCGTCCGGCGTCGTGCTGCTCGCGGTAGCGCTCGACCTGGACGAGGGCGTGCACGGCGAAGCGGCGGGCGCGCTCGAGCCAGCGCTCGTCCTTCGTGCGCCGATGGAGCGCGAGGAACGCGAGCGCGTTACCCGCCGTGCCGTGGCAGATCCCGGGGCCCTTGGACAGCGGGCCGGACCGCCATGCGAGCTCGCCGCCTTCGACGAGCAGCTGCGTGAACGCCCCGTCGCCGGGCGCTGCCGCTGCGAGCGAGGTGATCATCCCGGGGGCGCCGTGACACCACTGGACGCGGATCGGGCCGCGGCTGGGCGACAGCTCGCCGCCCGCGACGGGCGGCCAGTTCGCGAGGCCGTCTTGGCGGACCGCGAGCGCAGTGGCGGTCGCGACGATGCGCGCGTCCAGCGCGTCGTTTCGGTCGGGATCGAGCAGATGCCGTCCGGCAAGGAGCGCGGAGGCGGCGCCCGCGAAGCCGTGGCCCGCGCCGACGAGGGCGTCCGCGCGGCCGTAGAGGAGCTGCGTCCACAGATGCGTGCCGCTGCCTGTCGCGCGCCACCGCTCCCACAGCGTGTCGGCGCTCGAACGCCAGAGCGCCGACCAGCGCTCCTCTCCCGTGAGGCGGTGCATCGCGAGCGCCGCCAGCATCGTCCCCGGCGCGCCCCAGAGCAGCTCGTTCGTCTCGTTGAGTCGATTCGCGGCGACCGCCCGGACGAGCGCGTCCGCGGTCTCGTCCGAGGGCTCGAGCAGGTACGAGACGAGCAGAATGCCTGCTTCGCCGATCAGGTATCCCGGCACCGCGCCCGGCCAGTCGGGCGCCTCGAGGTACCGCGCGTGACGGTCGCGGATCAGCTCGGGACGGGCGCGGCCGAGCCGGTGCAAGCCCCAGACGATCCCCGCCGCGCCGATGTAGAGGCCCGAACGCGCCGGCTCGCCACCCTCCGCGTCGAGCGGATGCTCCGGCCAGAGACCGCCGGCCGACACGGCCGCCTCCGCGTCGTCCGCGATCACCTCGATCCGGTCCCGGACCCAGCGCTCGTCCCATCCGAGCTCGACCAGGGGCTCGTGGTTCTCGGGCGTGAACAGCGTGCTCATGGTCAGTCTGGGGCGACGTGCGATCCCTCGCACGGGTGGTTCAGGCGTCAGCGACTCGGGTACGCGAGACGCATGGACACGACAACCGCGTTCATCCAATCGGATACTGACCGTGAGGTAGTGATCGTCGTCAACTTCGGCCCCCTCTCGGGCCGTGAGGCCACGCAGGCGGAGGTCGATCGGCTCGCGCGGCGTCTGCTGCGGACGGCGACGCAGGTGCGCGTCCATGCGGTGCGGAGCCACGACATGGGCCCCCACAGCGAGGCGATCGTGCACCAGGTGGTCGTCGAGGCCGACGCGAGGTCGTCGCAGGCCGGCGCCCTCCGCAGCGCGTGCGAGGCGTGGGCGGCGGATTGTGCCGCCGAGCGTTCGGTGGAGCCGCTCGACGTGTAGGACGCGCGAGGCTCAACCGAGCTCGTCGACGAGGTCGGCGATCGAGTCGACGATCCGTGAAGGGCGATAGGGGAAGCGCTCGGCTTCGGCGCGCGACGTGATGCCGGTGAGGACGAGCACGGTGTGCATTCCCGCCTCCAGGCCGGAGACGACGTCCGTGTCCATCCGGTCGCCGACCATCGCCGACGTCTCGGAGTGCGCGTCGATCGCGTTCAGGGCCGACCGCATCATCAGCGGGTTCGGCTTGCCCACGAAGTACGGCTCGACGCCCGTCGCCCGGCTGATCAGGGCGGCGACGGAACCGGTCGCCGGGAGCGGGCCGTCCGGCGTCGGGCCGATCGGATCGGGGTTCGTGGCGATGAAGCGCGCGCCGGCTGCGACGAGGCGGATCGCCCGCGCGATCTGCTCGAAGCTGTACGTGCGCGTCTCGCCGAGGACGACGTAGTCGGGGTCGCGCTCGGTGAGCGTGTAGCCGATCGCGTGGAGCGCAGTCGTCAGCCCGGCCTCGCCGACGACGAAGGCCGAGCCCTGAGGCCGCTGGTCGTCGAGGAAGTTCGCGGTCGCCATCGCCGACGTCCAGATCCGCTCCTCGGGGACGCTCAGCCCGATCGCGGACAGTCGGGCGGCGAGGTCTCGCGGCGTGTAGATCGAGTTGTTGGTGAGCACGAGGTAGGGCCGCCCGAGCTCGCGCAGGCGCGCGATGAACTGCTCCGCGCCGGCGATCACCGTCTGCTCGCGCACGAGCACGCCGTCCATGTCCATCAGCCAGGACGCGATCTCGCGATGCTTCACTGCGCGACGTTGAGCCGTTGTTCGAGGACGACCTCGGTGCCGCTCGGCTTGTGCACGATCTCCGTGGTCTCCATGAGGTGACGCATGAGGACGAAGCCCCGCCCGCGGGTCGGGTCGGGCTGCGGCTCGCGCCAGCTCCCTTCGTCCTCGACTGCGATGACGAGCATCCCGGCCCGGTGCTCGAAGCGGACGGCGATCGTCCCAGAGGACTCGCGGTAGCCATGCTCGATGGCGTTGTTGCAAGCCTCGCTCATGGCGAGGATCGCGGCCTCGCGCGCGTCCTCGTCGATCCCGCGGTGCACGAGCCAGGCTCGCACCCGGCGGCGAAGGTCGCGGAGCACCTCCGGCCGGGCGGGCAGTCGGATACGGAGCGAGCTCGGTACCTCGCCGAGCCGAACGAGGAGCAGCGCCAGGTCGTCCTCGTTCCGCGACTCGATCATCTCCTCCACGACCGCGTGCACGGCGGCGTCCGGCGTCGAGGCGAGCCTGTCCAGGAGGGCGGCGGCCAGCCGGTCGATGCCGTGGTCGAGCGGCGCGTCACGGCGCTCGACCAGGCCGTCGGTGTACATCGCCAGCGTCGCGTTCGGCGGGACGTCGACGTGGACGTCGTCGGCGTTCGAGGGAACGACCCAGCCGAGCGGCCCGCTGATCGGCTGATCGAGCCGGCCGATCGTCCTCGCGGCCGGATCGAGGAGCAGTGCGGGCGGATGTCCAGCAGACGCATACGAGAGCTCGCGCGCATACGGGTCGTAGGCGACACAGAGCATCGTCGCCATCCCGTCGTCTCCCGCATGGTGCGCGACGCGCAGGACGACGGCCGCCGGCGACGCGTGCTCGAGCGCGTAGGCGCGAAAGGCGTTGCGCAGCTGCCCCATCGTGACCGCGGCCTCGATGCCGTGGCCCGCGACGTCTCCCACGGTCAGGTGCACGATGCCGTCGGGCCTCCGGACGAGGTCGTACCAGTCGCCGCCGACGGCGGCATGCAGCGCTCCGGCGCGGTAGAACGACGCGACCTCGAGCCCGTCCGGCTCGCGGAGCTTCCCGGGCAGCAGGCTCTCCTGGAGGAGGACGGCGAGGTCGTGCTCCTCCTCGTGGCGGCGGACGCGATCGAGCGCCTGCGATGCCTGGTCCGCGTGCGCCTGGAGCAGCGCCAGCTGGTCGGGGCCGAGCGCGTTCGCGCGCTCGAACACGACGCCGAGAACACCGGCGTGCGCCGGCGTCGCGCCGAGCCGGAACCCGTACAGCGAGCGAACGGCGACCAAACGCCCCACCGTGAGGCCGCCGGGGTCGTGCGTGCCGGACTCGCCGGCCCTTCCGACCTGCCCCGCGACCGCGATCGCAGTCTCCTCGTTCAGACGGGTGAAGGGCGAGAGCCGCCCGTGTACGAGCGCGGCCAGTTGCGTCGCGTCGCCGTTGCCCCCTTCGACGGTGACGATCGCCGACGCGTCGCGGAACTCGTTCGCCACCGCGGTCGCCACGAGGGTGGCCACCTCCCGCTTGTCGAGGGCGGCGTTGAGCGAGCGGGTGAGCTGCGCCCAGCGCCTGACCTGCGCCTGGGCTCCCCGAAGGTCACGGCGCGACCTCCGTACCGCCCAGCCGATCAGCGCCAGCACCGTCACGGCGGCTGCGACGACGAGCGACGCCTCGAGGAAGAGCGCCCGACGTGCGTCCGCGAACACGACCGACTCGGGCTGATCGAGGACGGTCTTCCAGCCGGGCGTCCGGGACGTGGCGAACGCGACCACGCGGCCGCTCGAGCCGTCGAGGCCGTGCGCGCCCACCAACACCCCTTCCTGCGCGCTGCGCACCCGGCGGAGCAGATCGCCGTTGGCAGCCGGAGCCAGGTTGCGCAGCGTCAGCTGCTGGCCCTTGCGGTCGATCACGGCGAGGCCCGTGAACCCGAGGTCACTTGCGCGCGGGTCGTTCGCCGAGGGGCGGATCACAACCCCCCCGGCCAGGACCCCCGTGAGCCGGCCGTCGCGGCCGAACGTGGGCACTGCCATCACGATCAGCCGACGCTTGCTCGTCTGCGCGATGATCGCGTCGGCAACGAAGGGCTTCTTCGTGGCGGCAACGTGTGCGAAGTAATCCCGGCCGGAGAGGTCGATCGAGGTTGGGCCCCGCGGGTCGCTCGTCGCCCGCTGCCGGCCGCCGAGGTCGATCCAGCCGACACCGGCCGTGAACGTCGTGCCGGTGCCTGGCCGGAACCCGCTGAAGTACCTCGACATCGCCTTCGCGTCGCCCGCCCGTACGGAGGGGGATCTGGCGATCGCGGAGAGCGCCTCCAGCTGACCGGTGAAGTACGTGTCGAAGACCGTGGCGGCGAGAATCGCGCGCGACCGCAGCTCGTTGGCCGCCTGGCGCTTGGAGTCCTGGTACTGCTGCCAGACGAACACGAGTGCGAGCGTCATCAGCAGGCTGAGCGCGACGAGCGCCCCGACGAGCAGCCGGCCGCGCACCGCTCTGGCGCTGCGTGCGATGACCTCCTCGAAGAGCGGGTCGGCTCGCTCGCGTCTGTCGCGGGCCACGGGCTACCGGCCGACGTCGTCGGAGATCGTCTCGTCGGCCTTGGCCAGCGCCTCCTCCACCGACGACGCCAGCTCGACCGAGTCCCCGAGGCGCACGACGTCGAACAGGCGCCCGAGGTGATCCGAGGCCGCCGCCACGATCAGCGACGCCTCGCGCGAGGCGACGTTGCGCGAGCCGGCAACGAAGGCGTTGAGTCCGCTCGAGTCGACGAAGGAGAGGCCCGAGACGTCGATCACGACCGTTCCCCCCGCACGGAGCGGGAGGCCGGCCAGGCCCTGCGACACCTCTGTCGCGCTCGCCAGGTCCAGCTCGCCCGCGAGCGCGACGACGAACGAGCCCTCTACCGGCTCGTCGATGTGGATCGAAAGAGCTTTCGGGGCTTCGTTCACGCGACGGCCGGACTCTATACGGTCAGGACTCCGCCCTTGCCTCGCCGATGCCCAGGCGCCCGAGTGCCTCCTCGACGTGACGGTGGCCGAGCGTCTCGTAGCCGACGACGGTGACGAAGGGGGTGAGCATCAAAACGAGCAGGCAGCTCGCGACGCCGGCGCCGACGGCGGCCAAGGCAACCGAGAGGCCGAGGAACGCTGCGCTGCCCGCCAGGAGCGAGAGGTGAAACGGATCGAGGTGACGGGTGAACGACGCGTAGAGCACGTAGAGCGCGAGGACGTAGATCGCCACCGGGACGACGGTGCAGAGGACGGTTTCCGTCTCCGTGAGCGTCGCCTTGTGCTCGATCTGGTAGGCGGCGACGTGGAGGCCCGCTCCGATCGCCGCGAGCGACCCGAAGATCACGAGGTGGCCGTAGCTCCACACGAACGCCCGCTCGCGATGCAGCGTGAGGACCTCGGCCCACGGGATGAAGAAGTACGTCCACCACGCACCGAAGATGAGGCCGATTCCCGCGGTCGCGACGACGGCGGCCGTGACCGTCCACCCGGCCGCCCCGTGGACGACGGCGTTGATCGACGCCACCGTGCCGAGGATTCCCTCGCCGAGCGTGATGATCACGAGCAGGCCGTACCGCTCGGCGATGTGATGCGCGTGCCACGGCGTCCCGCCGTGCAGGCGGGCGGCGATCAGCGGGCCTGACATCTCGACCGCGAGCAGCACCAGGGCGAGCGCGAAGGTCGCCTCGATCGGCAAGTCGACGATCGCGAGCACCACCCAGAAGACCTGGGCGACGGAGATCGTCCAGAGGTAGTCGACCGCCACCCGACGACGTTGCGGGTCGTCCCGCGCGACTTGCGCCCAGAGGAACACCATCGCGATGCGCATCACGACGTAGCCGGCGACCATCACGCCGTTGTCGAGCGTGTCGCCCTCGACGATCGACGCAAACGCCTGCTCGAGGCCGAGCGCCAGAACGATCACCCCGACCATCTGGACGAGCGTCGCGAGACGGAACACCCAGTCGTCCGTGTCGTAGGCCGACGCGAACCACGAGTAGTTGATCCAGGCCCACGCGACGGCGAACGTCGCGAACGCGAACGCGCCGATCGCCGGCCAGACGACGCCTTCGGCGAGGTAGCGCGCGAGCTCGTCGGCGGCGATCCCGAACGCGACGACGAGGGTCAGGTCGAAGAGGAGCTCGAGCGGGGTCGCGGTGCGACGCCACTCGCCCGGATCCCGGCCGGCGAGACGCCTGCGACGGTGCGCACGGTCGATGGTCGCGTCGGTCGCCACGTCGCAGCATCGTCGCAGCCCTGGAGGGTTTGGCGGAACGGCCCACGTTCCCAGGGTGCCGCCGGTCGTCGTGAGGCAAAGGACGCAGGGAGCGTCCATATCAGTAGATATGGGCGCGACCGAGGACGCAGCATCACGGCGATCCGGCGTTTCCCTGGGGACATCGGGGCTGTTTCGGCAAGCCCTCCTCGCTCAGCTGCGTGCGCCCGGCCGGCCGAGCTCCGCCGCAGCCGTGCGTCGCAGCTCCTCGCGCTGCGCCGGCGTGGGGCACCAGGCGGATTCGAAGCCCGTCGTGTCCCACCCGGCCAAGCGGGCCCCGGCCTCGTACGCGCTCTGGAGGAAGGCGAGGAGCGTCGATCGCGGCTCGCGCGCCTCCCGCACGGTCGCGTACGGCAGGACGGCGAGCGAGCCGCTCCCGGACTCGACCCATCCACCGACGGCCAGAGGCTGCTCGCGCAGCCCGTCGGGCTCGGGGGAGGTGTAGGAGTAGTACGCCGCGTCGCCCAGCCGGTCGTCGCCGGGCCAGAAGCCGAACGAGATCAGCTCGTGCGAGTACGCCTCCTCGGTGACCGGGTCGGCGTCGCCTGCGATTCCCGCGCGGCCCGAGAAGCGCGTGACCGCGAGATCCAGGCTGTGCCAGAAGAGGTGCACGGGGCTGGTCTTGCCGACGAACCACCCGCTGAACTCCTCCAGCACGGAGTCGGACCAGTCGAGGACGCGACCAAAACGTTCGATCGCGCCCGCGTCCCAGGAGGCGTGCTCGACGTCCTCGGGAAACGGCGTCGTCATCGGAACGCCGAACGGCTGCTCCTTGATCTCCACGTCGATCCGCAGCTCGCGGAGCGTTGCGTGCACGAGCCTGTCGAACTCGGCCACGGGGACGCCGCCGCGCACGTGGAAGGACCGCGAGCGACCGTCGGCCGTCTCGACCACGAGGGCGTGATCCACGAAATCGAGGCGGATCTGGAACGTCGTCCCGTGGTGATGGAGGCGCCGTGTCGTGAGACCGCGAACGTCGATGTAGAGCGGGGCGTTCCACCAGTGGTTGCGCGGCGCCGTCGTCGCGAGGCGGATCTTGCCGACGATCTGGGCATAGAGGTGCAGCGTGTCTTTCGTCGCACGCCACTCCGCGAGGCGAAGCTCGGGCAGCTTCACGATCTGCAGACCACGAACGGGGTCGTGCTCATTGCGTGAGAGCCTCGGTCAGCGTGTGGACGTCGTAGCCGCCTCGGTGCAGCACGCCGTCGACGAACAATGTCGGCGTCCCGCGCACCTCGCCCGAGGCGATGCCGCTCTCGACGTCTCGGCGGATCCGCTCGAGGACGGCGGCCCCCGACCGGTCGTGGTCGAAGCGCGCGACGTCGAGACCGAGCTCCGCGGCGTACCCGCGCAGATCGCCGTCCTCCAGGGCCTTCTGGCGGTGGAAAAGCAGGTCGTGCATCTCCCAGAAGCGGCCCTGGAGGGCCGCAGCCTCGGCTGCGGCGGCCGCGGCGAGCGCGTGCGGGTGGATGTCGGTAAGCGGAAAGTGCCGGAAGGCGAATCGCACGCCGCCCTCGAGCTGTCGCTCCACGCGCTCGATCGCGCGAAGGGCCTGTCGCGAGTACGGACATTCGTAGTCGCCGTACTCGATGATCAGTCGTGCCGAGGAGGGGCCTCGCACGTGGTCGACCGCCTCGTCGACCGGCTCGACGCCCGGTGGGCGGCTCGTCGCCATCAGAACCCGACGCGCTGCCTGACGAGGACGACGTGGATGCGGCCCGGGTCTTCCTGGTGGATCTCGAGAATCTTGCCGATCCGGCTGTTCATCCCATACGCAGCGTACGCCCGCGCGTCCTCCAGCTTGAGGCTGTGCTCGGCGATGCGCGCGTGCGCCGCCACGAGATCGGGGACGAGCTTCTGTGCGCCGACGACGAAGATCACGTTGGCCGCCCCCCAGGCGTACGAGGCGAGCTGGCTGCCCGAGGCCGAGGCGATCACGAGCGTTCCGTCGCGGGTGATCGCGTGCACGCTGCCGAGCGCGAACTCGGGCTGACCCGCGATCGCTTTCATCTCCGGCAGCTGCGTCGCGTAGTCCAGCTCGTCCAGCTTCCTGCGCGCCGAGTCGTAGCTGCCGGTCGAATCGATCGCATCCGCGATGCCGGTCTCCTGCAGCGTCACCGACGTGTTCGTCATCACCGACGCGCCTTCCGGGATCCGGGCGAGCACCGCTTCGCGGGCCTCGTCCAGCTCGTCGACCACCTCGACGCCGAATCCGTGCTCTTCCAGTGCGATCACCGTGTCGGCGAGCGTCCTCTCGTCGGGCAATGACGTGTACCGATCGGCTGCGGTCGTGCTCACGTTACGTCCTCCCTTTGCCGTAGTTACTTGTCGTTTACTAGTCACTACTAAGGAAGAAGTAACGGAGGGAGCGGTAGTTTCATTCCGATGAGCACGCCTGCGCGGAGCGGCGCCTCTCTCGACGCCGAGTCGTGTGGCCGCGCCGACGCCGCGCTCGCCCGCGCGTTCGACCTGCTCGGCAAGCGCTGGACCGGCGTCGTGCTGGGAACGCTCTCGGGAGGGCCCGCCGGGTTCCGCGCGCTCTCCCGCGCGGTCGAGGGAATCAGCGACTCGATGCTCACCGAGCGGCTCGGCGAGCTGACGCGGGCCGGACTCGTGACGCGCGCCGTCGACGAAGGTCCGCCGGTCTCGGTCGCCTACGCGCTGACTGACGCGGGACGGGCGCTGCTACCGGCGCTGGAGCAGATCAGCCGCTGGGCCGAGCAGCATCTGCTCGCCGGCGGCGGTTGACCGAACGAGCGCCGCGCCGAGCGGCTAGACCGCGACCTCGAGCGTCCGGAGCCCCGGGAAGCCGACCCACACGCGCGAGCCGTCCTTGACGATCTTCACGAGGGCGCTGTCGCAGTGTGAACAGCGGAGCGCGACGCCGGCGCCCTCGAAGACGTGGACCGCGCCGACCGGCTCGCTCGCGCCGCACCCGGCGCACGTCCCGACCGCCGTCGTGATCTCGACGGCGAATACCTCCTGCAGCAGGCCGGCGACCGCGTTGCCGTCGAGCATCCGTGCGTCCATCTCAACCTCCCGTCGGTCCGAAGCGCTCGGTCCTGATCGATGGCGGGTCGTGCCCGAGCTGCACGAGCGCCTCCGCGACCGCCTCGACGAACGGGGTCGGGCCACAGACGTATGCGCGAGGCCGGTCGGCAGGGGGCGGCGCGACCTCGGCCAGCATTGCGCCGTCGACGCGGCGCGCGTACCCGGTCCAGCCCGGCGGCTGCGAGCGAGTCAGCGTGTGGACGACCCGCAGGCCGTTGCCCTCCAGCCCCGCGAGCTCATCCCGGTAGATCACGTCGTCCCAGCCGCGTGACGAGAAGAGGAGCCTCGTGTCGACCGTGCTTCCGGCACCGGCGCGAGCTCGGATCATCGCCATCAGCGGGACGATCCCGGAGCCGCCGCCTACGAGCAGGAGCGGGCCGCCGCTCGACGGCTCCCACACGAAGTACCCGCCGATCGGGCCGCGCAGCTCGACCTGATCGCCCGGTCGGAGCTCCTCGGTCAGGTACGGCGACACCTCGCCGTCCTCGAGCATCTCGACGGTGAGCTCGATGCGGGCTCTGTTCGGCGGCGACGCGATCGAGTAGCTCCGTTGCGCCTGGTAGCCGTCCTCGGCGGTGAGACGCACGTCGACGTGCTGGCCCGCGCGATGTCCGGGCCACTCGGGGACGTCGAAGACGATCGTCTTCACGCGCGACGTCTCCGGGACGACGTCGACGACGCTCGCGAGCTGCCAGGTCAGTCGCCCCAGTAGCGCTGCTCCTGCCACGGATCACCGTAGTTGTGGTAGCCGTTGACCTCCCAGAAGCCGGGCTCGTCCTGAGACTGCAGGCGCAGCCCGCGCACCCATTTCGCGCTCTTCCAGAAGTAGAGGTGCGGGACGAGCATCCGGGCCGGCCCGCCGTGCTCCGGCTCGAGCGGCTCGCCGTCGTAGCCGAACACGATCCACGCCTTGCCGCCCGTGACGTCCTCGAGCGGCAGGTTGGTCGTGTAGCCGCCGTCGGAGAACTGGACGACGTATTCGGCCGAGGTATCCACGCCGTCCAGCAGGGTGTCGATCGAGACGCCCTCCCAGGCGGTGTTGAGCTTCGACCACTTCGTCACGCAGTGGATGTCGGCCGTCACCTCCTCGCTCGGGAGCGCGCGGAACTCCTCCCACGTCCACCGCCGCGGCTCGTCCACCTCGCCTGCGATCGAGAAGTCCCATCGGTCGAGCGGCGTATGCGGCGTCGGGCCCGCCGAGAGGACGGGAAAGTCGTGCGTGACGTACTGGCCCGGTGGAACCCGCGCCGAGTCGGCCTCGTCCCGGCGGCGCCCGCGGAACCCACGCGAGACGAACGACATCAGCGCCGTCCCGGGGCGTCGAGACACGTCTTCGGAGCTTTCGCCATGTTCGTTCCTCCTGTCTCCGGCAAGCGTCTCACATGACGGCGATCGGGTCGACGTGGGCTACGTCGCGGCGAGCGCGCGTCGGCGGTTGAACCGGTCGATCCGGTCGCCGGCGACCACCGTGTGCCGAACACCGGTGTATGCGGGGTGACAGTTCGAGCAGACGTCCACCTGCAGCGAGTCGGCAGTGGAGCGCACGGTGAAGGCGGCGCCGCACGTCGAGCAGACGACGTCGACGAGGTGCGTGTGTGGGTGCCGTGTCACGGGAAACACCTCCTTTCGATCTGTTGTCAGGAGCGCGCAGGCTCAGGTGCCTGCCGCAGCCGCATGCGAGCCGGACGCGTTCGCCAGGCCTCCAGCGCGACCACCAGCGCGATGCCCGCGACGACGCTGCCGAAGATCTCGAAGGTCGTCTGGAGCGGGACGTGCGTGACGACGACGCCGGCGAGCACGGCGGGCACGGACAACGACCCGTACGCAACGACGTAGAAGGCGGAGAGCACCGAGGCGCGATGCTCGGGCGGGATCGACGACACGAGCGCACGCAGGCCGCCGAGGAACGCGGCGCCGAAGCCCGCGCCCCCGAGGACCGATCCCGCGAGATAGGTCACGGACGAGCCGGTCGCGGCGGCGACCGCGATCGTCCCGACGCCGGCGGCGAGCGCGATCGAGCCGGCGCTCGCTGCGATCCAGGGCGCGGAGCGCGCGGTCAGGATCTGGGCGATGACCCCCGACCCCGCCAGCAGGACGATCCCCGACCCGGACACGATCGCGTTCCCGCTGTCGAAGAGACGTCCCGCGAGCTGCGGGCCGAGCGAGAAGAACAGCGCCCCGATCGACCAGGACGAAACGGCCGCCAGGGCTGCGAGCAGGAACGGCCGGCGGACCACCGCCGGGACGCTCGGCCGCGCGAGGGTCAATCTGGCACGCGAACGCTCGGCCACCGGCTCCGGCATCAGGTACGCGCCGACGAGCGCTACGGCGATCAGCCCGAGCAGGACGACGTACGGCAGGAGGCGCGGCTCCCACCCGATTTGGACGAGCGACGACGAGACGAGCATGCCGAGCCCGATGCCCGTCGCTGCGGAGGTGGCGTTCGTGAGGCCGACGCCGGCGGGGTCGCGTCGAGGGTGCAGATCGAGCAGCGCCGCGCTCGCGGCGCTCAGCGCCGCACCGGTCGCGATGCCCTGGAGGCCGCGTGCGGCGAAAAGCCAGGCCGCCGAGTCCGCGAGGAGGAAGAGCGCCGTCGACACCATCAGCCCGAAGAGCGACGCGAGGAGGACGGGGCGACGTCCGACGTCGTCCGAGACGCCGCCGACGAGCAGAAGCGAGGCGAGCACGCCGAACGCATAGGTGGCGTAGATCAGCGTCAGCGTCAACGGCGAGAAGCTCCAGAGCGTGCTGTACGTCTGATAGAGCGGGGACGGGGTCAAGGAGGCGAACAGGCCGAGGCCGATCACGCCCGCCGCCAGCCCATAAGCGGCACGCGGCGAAAGCGTCCTTCGGCCTCGCGCTATTGCCCGCGCCCCGGCGTCGCGCACCGTCACCTTCGTTTCCATGATCGCCTCCATTTGAGTTGCTTCACGAAACTTATTGCACCACCGTAGCAGACTAAGTTGCTTCATGCAACTCATAGTGGTACGCTTCGTGCATGCTGAAGCGCGAGTACGGCGGCCAGAACTGCTCGATCGCCCGGGCACTCGAGGTCGTGGGAGAGCGATGGACGCTCCTCATCGTCCGCGACGTCTTCCTCGGCAAACGACGCTTCGACGAGCTCCAGGAGAACCTCGGGATCGCACGCAACATCCTGAGCGCCAGGCTCAGCCGGCTCGTCGAGCACGGCATCCTCGAGCGCGTCCCGTACGGCGAGCGCCCGGACCGCTTCGAGTACCGGCTGACGCCCAAGGGCCGCGAGCTCACCATCGCACTCACGGCGCTCAGGCAATGGGGCGACACGTATCTCAGCGAGAAGCCACCGCGGCTCCTTCGCCGCAAGGCGGACGGGAAGCCCGTGGTCGCAGCGCTGGTGGCCGAGGGCACAGCCGTTCTCGGTCCGGACGAGGTCGAGTCGGTGCCAGGCCCCGGCTCGTCCGTCGCCGGCACTGCGCGTCTCTAGCGGCCAGGGGCGCGATCCATATGCTCGTCGCACATGAACCTTCGGAGCGCGCCCAGAAAGGAGTGAGATGGACGACGTCGACATCCATGCGAGGATCGAGGAGCTCGTGGCCGAGGAGCACGAGCTGTGGCAGCAGGAAGCCGGAGGCACCGCGGGCGATCCCGAGCGCCGCAGGCTCGAGCAGTTGCGGGTCTCGCTCGATCAGTGCTGGGACCTGCTCCGACAGCGGCGTGCATTGAGCGATGCCGGTCGCGACCCGGATGCCGCACGCGTCCGGCCGCCGGAGGTGGTGGAGCGCTACGAGCAGTAGCTCCGAGACGAACGGGCGCCCGCCGCCCTTCCAGGGGCTGACAGCGTGGTCGCGGAACGTCCAGACGCCGCTCCGGGAGTTTCTGCGCACGGAGACCGGCGGCTCCGCCATCCTGCTCGCCGCCGCCGTCGCCGCACTCGCGTGGGCGAATGTCCACACCTCCTCGTACGAGTCGTTCTGGGAGACGAGGCTGTCGATCGAGATCGGCGGGAGCGGCGTGTCGCTCGATCTGCGCGAATGGGTCAACGGCGGGCTGATGTCGTTCTTCTTCTTCGTCGTCGGGCTCGAGGCACGGCGCGAGTTCGACCTCGGGGAGCTGCGCGAGCGGCGGCGGCTCGCCCTGCCCCTGATCGCGTCGGTCGGGGGGATGGCCGTCGCGGTGTCGATCTACCTGCTCGTCAACGCGGGGAGCTCCTCCGCGCACGGCTGGGCGATCGCGATGTCGACCGACACCGCGTTCGCGCTGGGCCTCTTGGCGCTCGTGGGGCCGCGCTTTCCCGACCGCCTCCGCGCGTTCATGCTCACGGTCGTCGTGGTCGACGACCTGGTGGCACTGGTGGTCATCGCCACGGTCTACACCGAGTCGATTCACCTGCTCCCGCTCCTCCTGGCCGCGGCGTTCTACGCTGCCGTCCTCGTCGCGCGCAGCGCCCGCTTCCGTCCAGGCCTGTCGTGTGCGGTCCTCGGCGCGAGCGCGTGGGTGGCGCTGCTCGAGTCCGGCGTGGAGCCCGTCGTGATCGGGCTCGCGATGGGCCTGCTCGTATACGCGTATCCGGCGCCCCGATCGAGCCTCGAGCGCGCCAGCGAGCGCTTCCGCGAGTTTCGCGAGCAGCCGACGGCCGAGCTCGCGCGTGCCGCTCGCATCGAGCTCAGGTCGGCGACGTCGACGAACGAGCGTCTGCAGCAGCTGTTTCATCCGTGGACGAGCTACGTGGTGGTTCCCGTCTTCGCCCTGGCGAACGCCGGGCTCGCCGTCGACGGCGACTTCCTCGGGCGCGCGTTCGGCTCGCCGATCACGCTCGGGATCCTGTTCGGCTACGTCCTCGGAAAGCCGATCGGGATCGTCGGCGGCGCCTGGCTGCTGACCCGACTCAGCCGTGGCCGGCTGCAACCTCCGGTCGGCTGGGCAGCCGTCGCGGGCGGCGGCACGATCGCCGGCGTCGGCTTCACGGTCGCGCTCCTCGTCGCGACGCTGGCGTTCGACGGCGCCCGGCTGGAGGAGGCGAAGCTCGGCATCCTCAGCGCCGCCGTCGGGGCGGCCCTGCTGAGCTGGCTGGTCTTCCAGGCGCTCGAGCACCTGCCGCGCGCCACTCGGGCTCGCGCCCTGCTCGGAACGAGCGACGCGCTCGTCGACCTCTACGCCGACGTCGACCCGGAGCGCGACCACGTGCGCGGGCCCCTCGACGCGCCGGTGACGGTCGTCGAGTACGGGGACTTCGAGTGCCCGTACTGCGGTCAGGCGGAGCCGGTCGTCCGCGAGCTCCTGCAGGAGTTCGCAGACGTCGCGTACGTCTGGCGACACGTGCCGCTCAACGACGTCCACCCCCACGCGCAGCTCGCCGCCGAGGCGGCCGAGGCGGCCGCCGACCAAGGAGCCTTCTGGGAGATGCACGACCTCCTGCTCGGCAACCAGCATGCGCTCACCCCCGATGACCTCGTCGGCTACGCGGAGCAGCTGGGCCTCGACCTCGAGCGCTTCACCGACGCGCTGCGCCAGCACGCCGGCGCCAGTCGCGTGGCCGAGGACGTCGACAGCGCGGACCTGAGTGGCGTCTCCGGCACGCCGACCTTCTTCATCAACGGTCGTCGCCACTACGGCGCGTACGACATCGCGACGCTGTCGGCGGCGGTCGAGGCGGCGGGCGCACGCGCGGTGCTCGCGACCACGGCGCCCGGCGTGATCGCCGGTCGGGATCTCGAGGCATAGGGATGGCGATCGCCGCCGAGCACAGCGTGGGGCTCGCCTCGGGCGCGAGGATGCCGCTGCTCGGGCTCGGCACGTGGGCTGCGCGCGGCCGGAGCGCCGGCGAGGCGGTGCGCCGGGCGCTCGAGGTCGGCTACCGGCTCATCGACACGGCGACGATGTACGCGAACGAGCGCGAGGTCGGCCGGGCCGTGGCGCAGAGCGGCGTCCCCCGCGCCGAGATCTTCCTCACGACGAAGCTGCCACAGGGTCGAGCGGGACGCGAGCGGGCGACGCTGGAGGAGAGCCTCGCGGCGCTCGGCGTCGAGTCGGTCGACCTGTGGCTGATCCACTGGCCGCCGGGCGGCCGGGCCAGGCCGGACGTCTGGGCGCGGCTGCTCGAGCTGCAGGCGGAAGGGCTCGCCCGCGAGGTCGGGGTCAGCAACTACAGCCTGCGGCAGATCGACGAGCTCGCGGAGGCGACCGGCGGGATGCCGGCCGTCAACCAGATCGAATGGAGCCCCGCGCTCTTCGACCGACGCATCCTCGAGGGTCACCGCAGTCGCGGTGTCCAGCTCGAGGGGTACAGCCCGCTCCGGGCGACGAACCTCCGCGACCGGAGGCTGCAGCAGATCGCGGAGGCGCACGGCGTGACACCGGCGCAGGTCGTCCTGCGCTGGCACGTCGAGCACCGCATCGTCGCGATCCCGAAGTCGACGAACGCCGGTCGGATCGCCGAGAACGCCGCGATCTTCGACTTCGAGCTGACGCCGTCCGAGGTGGGCATCCTCGACGGCCTCGGCACGAGGTGACGCGCCGTCTAGCGCGTCTCCAAGAACACGTCGATATTCCTGTCGACGCCCGGCAGGGGAAGGGCGCTCGCCTCGTGGCTCACTCCCCGGCGAGGGCATGCACGGCACGACGCCAAGCGGCGGAGCATGCCCGTCGGCCGAGCACACGCCTCGGGCTTGACGGCGTCGCGGCTACGCGTATTCTCCGGCGGCGCATGTTGATCGCGGGGATCTCCGTCCGTCGTTCGGCCGTCGAGGCACTCGTGGCGCTCCTCCAACGCGAGTACTACGTCCAGGCCGCGACGACGCTGGCTCGAGCGCTGGAGGACGACGCGGCTGCGGTCGGTCTCACGATCCGCGAGCGGACTGCCGTTCTCGACGTCCTCGACGACCCGCCCGCGGGCCTCGAGCAACTACGAGGCGTGCTCCTCGCCGAGCACACCTGGCGCCGCGCGGCTCACCTGTCCGTCAACGTCTGACGCCTGCAATCCGCCGAGCCGCCCGCGGCGAGACAACCAGATGCCGGGAACGGGTCTCGCTTCCGACCCGGGGAGGACGTGCTACCGGACCAGCACGGGACGGCAGGGCGTGAGCTGACCTTCGGAGCAGATGGCCGTGGCGTCGACCGGGCCCGCCTCGTAGTCGACGGTCTCGACGAAGACTCCCGTGATCGCGCCCGCAGGAGGTGTCGGAAGCGTGATCTGGGGCGTGGCGGGATTGCCGTCGTGGTCGAACGTCGTGTCTGGGCAGGGGTCGCTCTGGTTGCCGTTGCTTCCTGTCCAGTTCATGACGTAGAACGACGCGAAGCCCAGGACCGGGATCCCGTCGCCCGAGCCGGAGAGCCCCTTGCTGGCCTGGTAGGGGACGATGAACACGTTGATGACGCGCGGGTACCGCGAGTCGCCGCCGTCCTGGATCCAGTTGCTCGGCTTGCCGGGCTTGCCGTCGTAGTTGCCGTCGTTGGTGCAGGCAAACGTCTGACAGGAGTTGTTGTTGAAGTGGGCGCAGTTGGCGGTTGCCGCGGCCATGTAGTCCCCGACCTGGCCGGTGGACATGCCCGGAGCGGTGAGGACGCAGCGCCACGGGTTGCCCGGGGAGTTGAGACCGAAGCCGGCCCCGAGGTCGCTGTTCGAGAACCACTGCCCGTTGCCGGGGCAGCTCTTCGTCGCCGTGTTCCACCAGGATCCCGTCGTGCCGGGGTTCGGCGTGCTGGTGAACGCGTTGGGGCCGTACCAGGGAGCACAGCCGTAGCGGAAGCTCGAGAACTCCTGCCCCTGTGCAAAGCTCGGATCGCACTGCAGGGTTTGGTTCGACTGGGGGTCGTCGAGGCGCAAGGTCGTGTACACGCCGGTCTTGAGGCCCGTGCGAATCCCGATCGTCGGATACACGGGGATCGTGTTTCCGCCGTCTGCCACATTGGCGTACGGCGCGCCCGGGAGATTCGTCATCCCGTCCCACGGCGAGGCGGACGTGCGGACGAGCGCCACGGCGCCGGACGTGGCGGGTGTGCCGACGAACGTGCGGTGCACGGGTTCGACGGGCCCGTCGTAGGTGCACGGGTTCTGGTTGCCGGTCCGGCACTGACCGCCGCCTTCCTCCCACACGTGCGAGCTGTTCGTGTCCGTCCAGTCGATCTCGACGGTGACCGTGTCGGCGCCCGCGTTTGCCGTGAGTGCGCTGCTCGGCACCGTCCAGACGCCGTTGGGGGTGGTCGGGCCCGGAGGCGTGGCCGGGACACCGTTCACCTTGACGGTGAAGTTCGACGAGACGGCCAGCTCGTCCTTGGCGCGCGTGCCCCACAACACGTCGACGTTGGCGCCGAAGCGGCAGTCCGTCGCCGCGACGGGCAGCGTCCCGAAGTACGGATCTGCGTTTCCGCACCCACCGGTCAGCACGACGTCTCGGATGCGCGGCTGGCTGTCGGCGTTGCCGTCGTTCCAGACGCGGATCTGCGAGAGCCGGCTGAAGCAATCCGCGTACTGCATCGCGAGCAGTTGTGCGCACGTGTTCGCGTTGAAGTCGACCTCGTCCCGACTCGCGATCCGCACCTCGACGCCGACCGGCAGATACGGCTGGCTACAGCCGCCGTACGTCGGCAGCGTGAGGTTGAACGCCTGCTGCGGGTCGCCGACCGTCGGGGCGGCGGCGTTTGGCAGCCCCCACAATGTGCCGCCGCCGGCCGCCGCGAAGCCGCCCTGATACGAGGCGGGCAGCGGCGCAAGGTCGCGCGTGGCGAGCAGCGTCGGCGTGCTCGTGCACTGGTTGTAGTAGCGAACCTGCACCTTGGTGATCACGTTGTTCGGCACCGCGAGCGGCAGGAACCGCGTGCCGCTCACCGCCGGTCGGACCTCGACGCGTGCGCGCGCGAGGTTGCGCGAGAGCGGCGCGCCAAAGGAGCCGAACAGCGACGGCAGATCGCGCTCCTTGACACGCACGTCCGTCCAGTGACCAGGCGCCGAGACGTCGTCGCCCGTCGTGTGCAGCGAACAGGGGGTGCCGTTGGAAGGCAGTCCGCCACCGTCCGTGTAGTCCGTGTCGTCCGTGTAGTTCGGGTCACTCGAATTGATGATCACGTCGAGCTTTCCCTGGTTCGCGACCTCGGTGTTGTGGAGAAGCGCGGCCGGTATGACCCCGCCTGCGTAGTCCGACGCCTCCGGATCGCCGGCATACGCCCGCGCCGCGTCGGCGATCTCGATCGCGGTCGACGCGCGAAGCACCGGATCCCTGCTCTGGACGCAGGCCTTCCAGTTCTTCGCGTACTCGACACCCGCGGCAAACGCACCGGCATCGGCACGATTCTGCAGCTGGCGCTTGTGCGCATACCAGTTCCCGACGTCGACGACCAACGCGGTCAGCACGAAGAAGACGGCGATCGTCAGCGAGGCGAGAACGACGATCGAGCCGCCCTCGTCCGCGAACCTCGCCGGCGCGCCGCGATCCGCCGCGCCGCTCACTCTCATCTCTTGCCCCCCTCAGAGCGAGTGTGAATTCCCCAATACCAGCCTGGGCCGCTTATCGGCACGAGACCGTCGCGGCTTTACACCTTCTGTCGGCCGCGCGTCGAGGGGACGACGACGCCGAGCGTGATGCCTCCGACGGTCTCGGGGCTCTGACCTAGGCGCTGAGGGTCGCAGCCTGCAAGGCTCCGACCCTCTGCGTTGGGCTCAGTGGGATTACGTCGTCGGAGCCTTCGTGATCTGCCCTCGGATCTCGCCGCCGGGGTTCTTCGCGGTGTGGACGTTCGCGTACTGCTTGCCCGCGAGGAGATCCGTCACCTGCGCGGCCGTCAGCGTCGCCGTCCCGCTGACCGGTGACGTGCACGGGGCGCACAGCGGAATGGTGACCGGCCCCGCGACGCGCCGCGGCGCGGTGTGGATGTGCGCGGCAGTCGCCGGCCCGGAGAGGTTCTTGAACGTGAGGGTCCACTTGAGCGTGGTGCCGTTCAGCGTCCCCGTGAAGCGCCCCGCCGCACCGGCCTTGGCGTCCTTGACGCGCGTCGTCTCCTGACCGATGTTCATCGCGGCCTTGAGCTTGAACGTCGTCTGGCCCGGGTGCGCTGCCGCGAACGACGCCGCGACGAGCGAGGCGCCCACGGCGATCAATGCAAACACCATCGTCTTGATGCGCATCTCTCCCCCTTTCCCGTTCGAGGCATCGAGCACAGCCTCGACGGAAGGGTATTCCCGGTTCGAACGCATCTCACGCATGGGTCACTCGATCGAGTCATGACGCGCCCGCACACACTCCACCCGAGCCGGGGGAGAACATCGGGGACGATTCGCGCACTCCCGTCGCGACGGCCAGACTCGCGGTCGGTCTGTCGCGGGCCGGGATCGCCCGGCCCGCTGAAGGCGTTCCCCTAGCCGATCTTCCAGGGATCGAGGAAGACGTCGTCGATCTGCACCGTGCCGCTGGTGGGAGCGGCAGGACACCTCCGAGCATCGACATTCTCGGGTGAGGGCGCCCACTGCCCCGCGTATTGCGCGTAGTCTGACCACGGCTTGAACGGCTGCGTGGTCGGATCGGGGCACGCGACTCCGAGTTCGTCCTCGCGGTCGCGGACGAGCTCGGCCTCGGGCAACGCGAGCGGCGCCGGCTATCCCGACGGCCTCGCACGTGAGGAGATCCCCCTCGTCGCTCGGATCGTCTGCTGCTGCGACGCCTTCAGCGCGATGACGACGGATCGCCCGTACCGCGCTGCGCGTACGGAGGAGGCCGCGCCGGCGGAGCTGCATGCGACCGCGGGCACGCCGTTCGACCCGGGCGTCGTCGACGCGCTCGAACGCATCGTCGCCGGCCACCGCGCCGAGGCGTAGGACGCGTTCGTCACGGCGCGTTCGTCGACGGAAGGCGGAGCCAAAGCGTCTGGCGCGGCGGCCGACTATCGTCGCTCGGCAACGCAATGTGTGACGCGCACGACCACGACTTGCCGCCGCTCGATCATGATGAGTGGATCCTCGACACGCCGCTGATCCGACGCTTCGTCGGCGACGTTCGGACGGCGATCGAGCGGTCAGCGTCGCCGCAGGAGGCGTGCGGAGCGATCGCCCCGAACTTCTCCGAGCTTCTCGCCAACCAGCGCTGGCTCCCCGCGCGGTACCAGCGTGACGCTCCGGAGAGCGGGATGGGCGGTGGCATCGGCCAGTGGCTTCTCTTCCGATCCGCCGACCGGTCGCTGTCGCTGTTCAGCCTCGTCGTGCCGCCTGGATCGATGACGCCCGTGCACGATCACCTTGCGTGGGGCCTCGTCGGGCTGTACAGGGGCAACCAGGACGAGGAGTTCTACGAGCCGGGCGACAACCGGCTGGCGCTTGTTCGCCGGCGTCCACTCGAGCCGGGCGACTACTACGCCCTGCTCCCGCCCCGCGACGACATCCACCGCGTCCGCACGACCTCGGAGGTGACGTCGGTTTCGATCCATCTGCTCGCGAACGACACGGGATGTGTGCTGCGGCACACGTTCGACGAGGAGACGGGAGAGGCACGCTCGTTCCGCTCCGGCTACGTGAACGCGGAGTGCACACCCGTATGACCGAGCCGGGCGATGCGACCGTGCTCATCGACAACGAGCGCGTCCGTGTCACGGAGTGGCGGTTCGCGCCGGGCGCCGCAACAGGCTGGCATCGACACGAGTACGACTACGTCATCGTTCCCCTGACCGACGGCACGCTCGAGCTCGTCGAGCCCGACGGCACGAGGCACTCCGACCTGACGACCGGCGTTCCCTACTTCCGGGAAACCGGCGTCGAGCACGACGTCGTCAACGTCAACGACCACGACTTCCGGTTCATCGAGATCGAGCTGAAGCGCTGAGACGCCGACGCCGTCGGCCACGTCGTGCGGACGGCACGAGAAGTCTGACGGAGCGGCGCCGGATTCGAACCGACCGAGCCGCGGGCTACACGACCGCACAGGTTTTGAAGCCTTGGATGCGTAACGTCGCCGAAGCGCGAGGAGTTCTCTCGGGTCACCAACTCGACCGTGCCGCCGGGGATGGTCGGCCGTGCGTGCCACTTCCGGACCATCGACGAGTATTGGTACGTCCTCTCGGGCGAGGGAGAGATCTGGCGGAGCGCGCCGGGCGGCAACGAGAGCATCACCCGGCTCATCTCCGGCGTGTGTGTCGACATCCGCTCGGCACGGCCTTTCAGTATCGCTGCGTCGGGAACGTGCCCCTTGTCTTCACCTGCACGGCCCTGCCGCCGTGGCCTGGCGACGACGAGGCCGTGATCGCAGAGGGCCTTGGGTACCCCGCGTCGACCCGGAGCCTGAGGGCCAGCTTTTAGCTTAGCGCTTCGGCGGCCACCCCCGACCGCTCGAGCCGACACGCCCGAACAGCCCGGAAGTCACCTAGTGCGGCGGCAGCCTGGTTGCCGGGGCCGCGGGTTCGGGCGAGGTCGTCCGCACTCAAGCGGTTGTCCGCTCGGGCATCAGTCCGAGCTGAGTCATCACCTGAACCTGATCGAAGTAGATGGTCTCGCTTTCAACGCGGAAGATTTGCACAGCATCCGCCTCGCCGCCTCCGTCGTCATCGAACAAAACGACGAGTGGCTCGTCGGGCGACGCTACCTCAGCAACCACTCGCTGGAAGCGGTCCTGATCAGGAGAAAGAGAGCAAAGGCAGAGAGGAGACCCGCGAGCTCACCGCGGCCTAAGCAGCCGACGATCGCGTCGACGAGCTACACCACGTCCTGGGACTTGGCTAAGGTCCGTGGGTCCCGACCCCGTCAGTCGGTCCGTTTGCGAACCGGCCCATCCAGTCTGACCCCGTGCTGCCGCGGCTCGCTAGGGACTGCCCTGGATTTGCTCCCTCGCTATCCGCTCGGCTTCCGGGCTAATCGGGCAACTGTTTGATCGCTAGCCTCACGGGGGCCAGTCATCCGGGCTCTTCCTTTGTCTCCGTCGCCCCTCCCTGCTGCTGGGATTCCTGATCCTGATGCTCCCGTATCCCTTTGCCTGGTTTGCCCTACCTGGCCCCCGAACCGCTGCCCGCAAACGACAACCCTCGTCGCGAACGAGCGCAGCGCAGAGTCCGTCGGTTTGCTCCGCTTGCATGCTCAACGGGTGCGAGGACATCGGCGCGGCCCGTTGCACGCGCACGGGTGAAAGAGGATGATCGCTCCGCGCGTGACCCCCGGAATGGAGGTTCCTGGATGGATATCAAGCGGCTCCTCGCTCTCAGTGGCGCGGCATTTGTCGTGGTGGTGCTTGTGGTCGTCATCGGGTTTTCGGGTTCGACGCCGGGAACGGACGACTCCGGGGCGGAGATCGCTTCGTACTACGACAAGCACGAGGTACGACAAGCAATCGCGGCGTTTCTTCTCGCCGCGACGGTGCCCTTGTTGGTGGTGTTCGCCTCTGTTCTCGCCGATACGGCCGACGCAGCCACCGCTTCCCTACCCACGCGGGCGTGGAGAAAATTGCTCGTCGGCGGCAGCTTGATCCTCGGGGCTGTGATCGTGGGCACGGCCCTGATCCACTTCGCGTTGGCCGACGGTGCTGACAACGTTTCCCCCGGCGGCCTCGAGGCGCTAAACATGCTCGACAACAGCTTTTGGGTTGCTGCGAACCCGGCCCTCGGCGTGATGATGCTTGGTGCAGCTGGCGTGATCCTTGATCGCACCCAGCTTGCTCGGTGGCTGGGATGGGCTGCACTGCTACTCGGCGTGGCGCTGTTCATCCCGTACGCCGATTTCTTCGCGCTGCTCCTCTCGCTGCTCTGGATCATCGTCGTGTCGGTGATGCTTTACATCTCCGCCGATACGCAACACCGTTCCAGGCCCTAAGCTCTGGCCCTAGATCGCGTACTACTGCTACTGGCGGCTGCGCTCGTCGTCGACACTGGGACGCGGTACGAGGGAGAGGCCGTCGGACGAGTCGCCGTCTAGTGGCGGCTGACCCTCTCGATGTCAAGAGGCGGGCTGCAACCGCACTTGCGTTGGGTTCCATGCGGTCACGCAACGGCGGCCAGCGGTCGCGCCCGCCAAGAGCAGTCTATGTAGGTTGGGCGGGCGGCGGGCCTCCGCGGGGAAAGGGGAAAGGAAGCCCGCCCGCCCAACGCGAGAAACGTCGGGGTGAGCGTCTGCCTACACGCGTGACGTTCCGTAGATGGTTGCTTCCCCTGCTCTCAGAGAGTCGAAACCGCCGCCACACAGCCTCAAGCTCGCACGTCCTCGGCGTAAGTTGCCGCCGCCGCGAGGGGGTCAGCGGCGGCGGCATGGTCCGGAGCGCTAGAGGCTAGCCGCCGCCGTTGTTTTTGCCCCCGGATTTACCGGGATCGCAGTCGTTCTCGACCATCGACTCCTGCCCGTTACCACTGCCCGAGTTGCACTTGTGCAACGGAGCGCTAAGCGCAGGACCCGACAGCGCGCCCGCAACAAGCGACGCCAGAAGGACCGCAATGAGCTTCCTAGAGCTCACCTTCATTTTCCACCCCCTTCCCCGCGCGAACGATGTCACACGAGACAACACGCCGTCAAGGAGTAGAAGGAAGCTTCGCCTGCGCTGTGGTGAATTGGTTCTGCTGCGATGAAGCCGCGACACTCGAGAGCTAAAGCCCTGGGGCGTGAGCGCGCCGCGTGCGGAAACGGCCCGCCCAAACACCGCCCTCACCCCTGTCGTGGCGCGGGTTCTCCTCGAACCGACGTGCGAGCCCGCGTCGCGTACGGGGATGGTCGTCCATCAGATGGTTCTCAAGCCGCACCGGCATGATCGGGTTGAACAGCCTCGTGTCGAGGACGCGCTCGAACGAGTTCGGGTTGTCCGAGTGCCGGATCGCATGCAGACGCTCAGTGCCGTAATTGACCAGGGCGAGATGCGTCGCTGGTTCGAACTCCGGGCACTCACTCGCCGGCGTCGACCACGGCGTGGCGTCCTGGCTGCGGCCCGCCGCCCAGTCGGACGTGACCAAGTAAAGAGGCCCTTGCCCTTCACCGACTTCTGCCAGAGGCAGACGGCGACGAGGATAACGTCGTCTCCAGGGTGCAACTCCCGGGCGCGGCGGCTGACGAGGACGATCCCCTCGGCGTTTTCGGAATGTGGTTGCCCCGCCGATCCCGAAGGCGCCCTGCTGCCAGAAGGTCTTCTCCTTGTGGGCGCTGCCGAGCGCGGAAGATCGATTGAGCGACGTAGTCGGGCTCGATCCCGCATCCCAGGTCGCGAAAAACGGCGGTCAGGCGTTCGCTCTTGCGCGCCGGCTGATCCGCTTCGTAGAAGTCGATGCTCGCTCGGCGCCCGAGATCCGCTTCCGTCTGCCCGATGAGGAGTGCTCCCGCAGCGTGCCGCAGGTGGGCGCCTGCGTGGCTCGTCATCGCGCCTGGACGACGTCCACTCCAGAGGCTCTGCGCGGGGCTTTCTGCACGCGCGATGCCGCGCCCAGCCGCCCGTAACTGATGCTCGCGATGCTCGGGCCGCATAAGGGATCGCTAGCCGCATAGGACTGGCGTGGAGTCAGATGCTCCCCGAGCCAGGACTCGCCATATTCCCGACACCGTGCGCCACCTTGCGAGACGGCTCCAAGCGGCTTCGAGCCGGATTGTGCCGTCAGCCCGACCGCGCAGCCCTCGCGTTGTGCAAGCCCGTTCATACTTGTACGGAGCGGCGCCGGAGTCGAACCGACCGAGCCGTGGGCTACACGACCGCACAGGTTTTGAAGACCTGCTGGGCCACCGGGCCCGTGCCGCTCCGCTCGTGAGGGTAGCCTCGGGGCAATGGCGCACATCCCCCTGATCGACCCCGAGGATGCGACCGGCGGCCTCGCCGCCGAGTACGACGCCGCGGTGAAGCGGGCGGGGAAGGTCTACAACATCGTTCGCTCGATGAGTCCCAACCCGGCGGTGTTGACGCGGTCGATGGAGCTCTACCGGGCGATCATGTTCGGGCCGTCGCCGCTCAGCCGGCAGGAACGGGAGCTGATCGCGACTGTTGTCTCTGCAGTAAACGAGTGCTACTACTGACGGCGCTCGCATGCCGACGACCTCCGTGACGAGGGCGCCCCAGACGAGCTCGCGACACACGCGGAGCACGACTACCGCGAGGCGGATCTCGATCCGCGGACGCGCGCGCTCTGCGACTACGCCCGCAAGCTGACCCTCGAGCCGGCGAACGTCGGAGCCGCGGACGCACAGACGCTCCGCGAGCACGGCTTCGACGACACCGGGATCCACGACGCGATCCAGGTGATCGGGTACTTCAACTACATCAACCGGGTCGCGGAGGGGGTCGGGACGGATCCGGAACCGGAGTGGGAGCACCGGTCGTACGCGCCGCGCGACGAAGCACGCGACGGTCACCCAGCCGGCGCGTGACGCCGTCGACGTCCATCCGCTCGAGCAGGAGCTGAGCGTCGCGACGGCCGATGCCGCCGAGGTCGCGGAAGCGCGCGAGGGTGATGTCCCCCGCCGCCGCGCATTCGCCCACCACGAGGTCTCGCGCGACCTCGTACGCGCCCTGTGACACGGCGAAGCCGTCACCGAGGCGGACGAGCCGGCCCTCGGACTCGAGGTAGCGGGCGAGGTCCGGGTCGTCGACCCTCGTCGCGGTCAGCCCGCCGGCCTCGAGCTCGCGCTCGAGCGCAGCCGCCGCGTCGACACGCCCGCCGAGCGACGCCGCGGTCCCTGGGAGGAACACCTTCGGGCCCCGGCGCTCCACGGGGAGCAGGCC